>Ga0209758_1002842_pt1 | contig 16819 bp, 10 predicted proteins | sample AraplaMF_Col_mMF_FD_184258 | JGI IMG/M metagenome (GOLD analysis project Ga0209758, IMG submission 184258) | Arabidopsis root microbial communities from the University of North Carolina, USA - plate scrape MF_Col_mMF (SPAdes) (version 2) | ecosystem: Host-associated > Plants > Roots > Endosphere... | reverse complement strand
GGGCGCAGGATACCTGAACCCGTCGCCCTGGCCGTCCGCGGCGGCGAGCTGGGCTGCGGCGAAGTCCCAGTTGGCGACGTTGTCGAACCAGCGCTCCAGGAACGCCTTCCGGTCGTTCTTGTAGTCCAGGTAGTAGGCGTGCTCCCACACGTCGCAGACCAGCAGCGGGAACACCCCTTCGCGCACCAGGGTGTCGTCGGCGTCGTGGGTGGAGATCACCTTCAGACCCTCCGAGCCGGTGACGATCCAGACCCAGCCCGAGGCGAAGTGATTGGCGCCCTCGTCGACGAAGGCGGCCTTCAGCGAGGCCAGGTCGTCGAACGCCTCGTTGATCGCGCGCAGCAGGTCGCCGGCGGGCTGGCCGCCGCCTGGCGGCCGCATGCAGTCCCAGAAGAAGGCGTGGTTCCAGGCCTGGGCGGCATTGTTGAACAGCTTCTTGTCGCCGGTCTTCTGCGCTTCCCGGACCACCTCCTCGAGCGACCGGCCGGCCAGGCCGGCCTTGGCGGCCAGGTCGTTTGTCTTGTCGACGTAGGTCTTGTGGTGCTTGTCGTGGTGGGTCCGAAGCGTGTCGGCGGACAGGAACGGGCTCAGCGAGTCGTAGCCGTAGGGTAGGTCGGGGAGGGCGAACATGGGGATCCTCGCGCGGCGGGCGTGATGCGTCTGCCTCCGCTCAACCGCCGGGCGCAGCAGGTGTTCCCGAGATCCCGCCGTTCGCTTTTCCCGTTGCGCTGAAGCTTAAGAACGGTGTCATATGCGCGCGTCGGGGGGCGTCAGCGCACGGGCTGTGACTTCCGGTTGTCTGGCCGAAAAAGGGCCGACGGCGTCGACACGGGGCGCCCCAGGGGACTGTTATGGGGCTTACCGTTGCGCGCTGCGCGGCGGCGACGATCTTCGTCGCTGCGGCGCCTGTAATTTCACATGCTCAGACGCCGGCTCAGGGGCCGACGCGACAGGAACTGAATCCTGCCGCCCGCGCCGCCAGGCTGCCACCGCCACAGGCCGACCTGTTCTCCAGGCCGGGCGCTGGCGAGTGCCCGCTGGCCGAGAACCCGGCGCCGCTGACGATCACCTCGGTGACGTTCCGCGGGCTGACGTCGGTGAACCCGGACGAGCTCAGGCCGGTCTACGTCGGCCTGCTGAACAAGCCTGGTGACGCCGCCGACCTCTGCAAGGTGCGCGACCGCGTCGCGGAAGCGCTGTTCGACCGCGGCCTCCTGGCGCGGGTCGAGATCCCCGCCCAGACCATCGACGGCGGCGCGGTGACCATCGAGGTGGTCGAAGCCCACATCGTCAACGTGGCGGTGCGCGGCGATCCCGGCGCGGCTGGCCCGCTGCTGGAGCGCTACGCCCAGAAGCTGCGCGGCATGACGCCCTTCGACGTCAATGAGGTGCAGCGCTACGTCCTGCTGGCGTCCGATGTGCCGGGCCTCAAGGTCCAGGCCTCGGTCAGGCCCAACCTGTCGGGCGAGCGCGGCGCGGTCGACCTGGACCTGGCGGTGACGCGCGACGAGCAGGACCTGATCGTCAACGCCCAGAACCTGCAGGGCAAGGCCACCGGCCGCTTCGGCTTCCTGGCGCGCTACGACCTCAACGCCCGCAGCCGATACGGCGAGCGCACCTCGCTGGTCTTCTATCGGACCATCAAGAACGAGCAGTGGGTGGCCCAGGGCCTGGAAGAGATGCGGCTGGGCGGCGAAGGACTGGTCCTGCGCGGCGGCGTCGCCTACGGCGAGAGCCATCCCGGCGACAAGCTGAAGGGCCTAGGACTGAAGAGCGTCAGCCTCGTGGCCAACACGGAGATCGCCTACCCGCTGATCCGCAAGCGGCGGCAGAACCTGTGGGCCGCAGCCGGCTTCGAGCTGATCAACCAGGACACCCGCGTCGGCGGCGGCGGCAAGCTGATCAACGATGACCTGCGGGTGTTCTACGCCCGCGTCGAGGGCGACCAGACGGCTTATTTCGGCTACCGCCCCATCGTCCTGCGCGGCGAGGCGGCCTTGCGTCGGGGTATCGAAGCCTTCGGCGCGTCGGAAGAGGGCGATCGGCTGCTGTCGCGGGCCCAGGCGAAGCCTGGCGCCTGGACGTTCACGGCCGAGGCCTCGGCCCAGCTCACGATCCTGCCGCAGCTCACCGCCTATGCCGAGGCGCAGGCGCAGTACGCGAACCAGCCGCTGGCCGCATATGAGGAGTTCGCGGTGGGCTCGCTCACCGTCGGGCGCGGCTACGACCCCGGCTACGTCTCGGGCGACCAGGCCCTGGCGGCGACGCTGGAGCTGCGCGGCGGGCCGTTCCAGCCCCGCTCGGGGTGGGCCGTCAGCCCCTACGCCTTCTTCGACATCGCCCAGACCAAGGACAAGGACCGTGGCGGCTTCACCCAGACCCTGAAGTCGGTGGGCGCGGGCTTCCAGGTCCCGGTGCGCGAACGCTGGGTGCTGGACGTCAGCTACGCGCGGCCGCTCGACAAGCGGGTGATCGACCGGAAGAAGCCGCCCGGCCGCCTGCTCCTCAATCTCACCGCTCGCTTCTTCTGATCGCGGGAGGAACCGTCATGCGTCATCACACCCGAAATCCCATCGTCCGGCGCGCCGCCCTGGCCGCCGGCACAACGCTGGCCGCCCTGGCCGCCACGCCCGTCCTGGCGCTGCCCAGTCCCGGCTCGGGGCCGGCCACCCTCGGCGGCGGCGGCTCGCAGCCGATCATCCAGCTGGGCTCATCCACCGTGCAGGTCGACTTGAACGCCCCGCGCACGATCATCGACTGGAACAGCTTCAACCTGGGCCGCGGCGAGAGCGCCGAGTTCCGCTTCGACCAGCGCAGCTGGATCGTGCTGAACCGCGTCACCAGCTCGGCGATCAGTATCGACGGCCGCGTCACCGGCTACCAGGCGGCCAACCTCAACGCGGCCCTGCCGGCGAGCACCGGCGGCAACGTCTGGTTCTACTCGCCCCAGGGCGTGGCGTTCGGCGCCAACGCGGTCGTCGACGTCGGCGGCCTGCTGGCCACGAGCGCGGCGGTCAACGAGACCCAGTTCCTCAACTCGGCCAACCTGGTCATGGGCTTCACCGGGTCGGGCAGCGGCGGGCCGGTGTCGATCGCCGGCGGCGCGCAACTGAGCGGCGCGGGCTACCTCGCCTTCGTCGCGCCGCAGGTCACGAGCGGCGCAGGCGCGTCGGTCACGGCGGGCGATGCCGGCACGGCGGCCTACGGCGGTGTCGACAGCTACGAGATCACCTTCCTGCAGGGTGCGCAGGACCTGACGTTCTTCACCTTCCGGGTGCCGGCCAACGCCGCCGGCGGCTCCCTCGCGCCGACGCCCCTCAGCCTCGCCGGATCCACCACGGCGGCCAACATCTACCTCATGGCGATCAGCCGCCAGGCGGTGACCAGCCAGCTGATCAACGCCCCCGGCCTGCTCACCGGCCGCTCGTCGGTCAGCAACTACGGCCAGGTGACCATCACCACGGGCCGCAACATCACCAATGGCCAGGTCAACGCCGCTTCCACGCCGGTCGTGGGGGCGCGGGCCGGCACGGTCCAGCTGGGCGACATCAACGCCACCGGCAACGTGAACATCTTCGTCACCGGGCGCTTCGGCACTTCGGACCTGACCGTAAACCGTATCCGCACCGACCAGGGCCTGGTGATCGCCGCGCGCGACATCACGATCGGTTCGGGCGGGATCACGTCGAACGCCGCGAACATCGGCAGCACCGTCATCGACGCGCTCGGCGTGGTGACGATCCCGACGCTGACCACGGGGACCAGCGTCTCGATCCGCCCGGGCGACTTCCAGGCCGGCGGGCCGCCCGACCTGCTGCCGACCTTGCGGCTGGGCACGGTCAACGCCGGTGGCACGATCGACCTCCTGTCTCAGACGCTGAACGTCACCTCGATGACGGCGAACATCATCTCCAGCTCGACCCAGGACACGACGACAGCGGGCGCGCTGACCGGCGCCGATCAGGTGCTGGTGGCGGCCACCACGGGCCTGACCGTCGGCACGGTGCGGGCGGGCGGCCTGACCCGCCTGACCTTCAGCGACTTCACCCTGAGCGGATCGGTCCTCGCCGACAGCGCGGTCCTGCGGATCGTAGCGACCGACCCGACGGTCACCGTCGGCGGCTCGGGGACCGGCCGTCGGCTCAGCGACGCCACCCTGCAGAAGTTCACGGTGGCCAAGTCGCTCAGCATCTTCGCGGGGATCGAGGGCCAGTTCCCGGTCGCCAGCGACATGATCGTCGAGGACCTGAACGTCGACGCCGCGAAGATCCCCGAGCTCCACCTGCTGGCGAAGAACACCAACAGCGTCTTCGTGAACGGCAATGTCGTGCCCAGCGCCGAGGGCGTGGTGCTGAAGATCGGGGATCCCGTCGACGCCGACAGCGTCTGGAAGCCGAAGCAGATCGTGATCAAGGGCGCGATGGGCTCGGCCAAGGGCGACGCGCTGGCGGGTTTCACCGAGGTGAAGGCCTTCGACCGCATCGAGATGGTCGCCACTGACGACATCCTGATCGGCTCGCAGCGCTTCATCGACCTGGTGAAGGACGTCCCGGCCGCCGGGATCGACATCAACCGGAGCCTGCCGCTGGGCGTGGCGCCGGTCGAGGACGAAGTCGGCAGGCTGTTCTTCGTGAGCGGCAGCGCCAGCCTCTACGCCAAGGGCCGCATCGTGCAGCAGAACACCGGGCTCTTGGGCTCGCAGGCCGGCTTCTACCTGACCGGAGCGAAGGTGGCGGCGACCGACCCGCTGCTGACCGTCGGCGGCGCGGTGATCGCCGACATGTTCGGCGCGCTGCAGGAAGGCGACGGCGTCGTGCTCTCGGGCAGCGCCGCCTCGTCGTCGCGGCGTATCGCCCGCGCCCAGGGCGACACGACCACCGGGGCGATCCGGATCAACGGCTGCGCCGTGGGCCTGGGCTGCGCGCTCTCGACGCCGGCCAGTCAGTTCCGGATCCAGCAATTCCGGCCTGCCGCCCCACGCGCCGCGATCGACCCGCCCGTCCTGACCCCGCCGCCGCCCGTCGACGACGACGAGCGCGAGGCCGAGTCCGTCATCACCGGCACGGGCAACGAAGAGATCTGGAGGAGGGACCGATGAGCGGCCCGATGCGCACCCTGCTGACCGCCGCCGCCTTCGGCGCGCTCTCGGCCACGGCCGCCGCGGCGGCGCCGATCCCCGAACTGTTCCCTCTGGGCCAGAGCGCCGGCAGCGGCGCGGTCTGCGAGGCCGTCCGCGACTACCAGGACCCGCTGGGGCAGGGCGCCGACGCCAAGGCCTGGCGGCTGCGCTGCCGGGGCTACAACACCGTGCTGGGCCGCATCTATCAGCTCCCCGCGAGCGCGAAGGCCGGCTGGCAGGCCGCGCTCAAGGGCCGCGCCGAGTGCAGTGAGCCCGAAGCCGCGCCAGGCGGCGTCCCGGCCACGCTGGCCACCTGCAAGCTCGGCGGGCAGGGCGGCGCGCCCTACGTGGTCTACCTCTCCGACAAGGCGGGCGTCCTGACCGTGGTCGAGGGCCTCGCGCCCCTGTCCGACGTGATCGAGACGGGGCTGAAGATCGCGCTCGGCGGCGCCCTGCCGAAGACCACCGACATCCAGACCTCGGCCGCCCAGGCCGAGATCGCCGCCGACTTCCCCAACATGATGGGGCTGGCCGCCGCCGAGGCGGCGGCCCAGGCCGACCCGGAACGCCTGCGCACGCGCGGCTATGTCCAGAACAACGAGTGGCGGTTCGACGAGGCCGAGACCGCCTTCCGCGCGCTGGTCACCGAGGGCGAGGAGCGTAACGCGCCGCCGTCGCAGCGGGCTGACGCCCTGCTGAACCTGGCGATGAACATCTCGAACAACGGCCGCTTCGAGGAGGCCGAGGCCTTCTTCGCTGAGGCCGAGGGGATGATCGCGCCCGACGACCGGCTCACCCGCGCGCGCAGCCTGAACTACCGCGCCCTGCACGAGCGCAACCGCGGCCGCTTCGAGGCCGCCGTCGCCGCCGCCCAGCAGGCGCTGGCGCTGCGGGCGGGCAGTCCTCAGTCGGCCGCGCCGACGACGGCCATGGCGGCCGGCGGCGGCGGGCCGCTCGTCATCGAGCCCGCGACGGCGCGCAAGCTCAACACGCCGTCGGTCGCCCAGGGCCAGATCGAGGCGTCGAAGGTCACTGTCGCCGAACAGCTGGCCACCCAGGACGCCCAGGCCTGGCACGTCATCGGCACGTCCCAGGCGGCGCTGGGCGACACGGCCCAGGCCCGCGTCTCGCTGGAGAAGGCGCGGGACATCCTGGTCCGCAGCGCGGCCCTGGGCCGGCTCACGGCCTGGCTGCAGGCGCGCGTGGAGGCCGACCTCGCGGGCCTCGACCTGAAGGAGGGCCGCGCCGCTCAGGCCGCCGCCCGCTACGGCCAGGCGCTGACGGTGCTGCGGACCCGCCACGCCGGCAGCTCGGCCGAGGGCGCGCTGCTGCTCGACCTCGGCCGCGCCCAGGCCGCCGCTGGCCGTGACGCCGAAGCGCTCGCGACGTTCGGCAAGGCCATGGAGATCTTCCGCGCCCAGCGTGGCGGCCTCGGCGGCTCGGCCGACGCGGCCCAGCCCTACTTCGATCTGCTGCTGAAGCTCTCGGCCGCCGCGCCCGCGAAGGCCGGCGAGTACGGCGCCCTGTTCTTCGACGCCGCCGAGACGGTGGTCTCCAGCGCCACGGCCGAGACGGTCAACCGCCTGGCCGCCCGTGTGGCCGCCGGCGACGGTCAACTCGCCGGCCTCTCCCGCGCCTACGAGGACAGCCGCCGGCGCCTGCGCGCCACCGAGAGCCAGATCGCTTCGCTGCAGGCCGACGGCGTCTACAGCGACGCGGTGAAGGCCCAGATGGAGCAGATCCTGAAGGACGAGCAGGAGGACGCGAACGCGCTGGAGGCCCGCATGCTGGCCGCCAACCCGCGCTACAACCAGCTCGTGGCGCCGGGCGCGCCGGCCGCCGAGATCCAGGCGGCGCTGAGGCCCGACGAGGCCTACCTGAAGCTCCTGCCGCTGGCTGGCCGCACCTACGGCGTGCTGGTCACCAAGGCGGCGGTGAAGCCCTACGCCGTCGATATGGGCCGCGGCGAGGTGCAGGGCGCGGTCACCCGCCTGCGCGTGGCCCTGGAGCCCACCGAAACGCTCGTCCCGTTCGATGCGGCCGGTTCGGCGGCGCTGTTCGACCGCCTGTTCGGCCCTGTGCGCGGCGACGTCCTGGCCGCGCGGCACCTGGTCTACGAGGCCGACGGCCCGCTGGTCTCGCTGCCGGTGGCGCTGTTCGTCACCGACGCGACCTCGATCAGGACCGACAAGAAGGGCGAGATCGACTACGTCCAGACCGCTTGGCTGGGCAAGAAGGTGGCCTCGTCGCTGGTGGTCTCGGGGGCCAGCTTCCTGCAGTCGCGCGCGTTCGCGCCCTCGGCGGCCAAGCGGCCCTACCTCGGCTTCGCCGACCCCTCGCTGCCGCGGGGCGACGACCGGGCCTTCACATCGGTGACGCGCTCGTTCCTGCGCCGCTCGGCGGTGCTGGAGCGTGTCTGCGGCGAGACCCGGAACGCCCTGATGCGGATCGAGGCGCTGCCGGAGACCGCCCAGGAGGTGCGCCAGGTCGGCCAGAGCCTGGGCACGCCCGGCTCGGTGCTGACGGGCGCCGCGTTCAGCGACGAGGCGGTGCGCAGCCGCGCCGACCTGGCCGACTACCAGGTCCTCTACTTCGCCACCCACGGCCTGCTGCCCCAGCCCGACGCCTGCGTGCCCGAGCCGGCGCTGGTCACCTCGCTGGGCGGCGGCGACTCGGACGCGTTGCTCGACACCAGCGAGATCCTGAACCTCAAGATCGACGCCGACCTCGTGGTGCTGGCCGCCTGCGACACCGGCGGGGCAGGGGCCAGTGTGGACCGGACCGGCCTGACCGGCGGCGGCGAGGCCCTCGGCGGCCTGACACGGGCCATGGTCTACGCCGGCTCGCGGGCCATGGTGGTGTCCCACTGGTCGGTGGACTCCGAGGCGTCGGTCAAGCTGATGACCGGCCTCTTCGCCTCGGGCGCGCCAAGCATGGCCGAGGCGCTGCAAAAGTCGCAGGCGGCGCTGCAGAAGGACCCGAACCACGCCCATCCCTATTTCTGGGCGCCGTTCACCCTGGTGGGCGACGGGGCGCGGCCGCTGCCGGCGACGAGCCGCAGCGTGGCCGCGCGCTAGGGCGCGATCAGACCGCCGTCAGTCGCCAGCTGCCCGAGCCATCGCGGCAGGCGTTGAAGCGTTCGCGGTAGCTGGGTTGGCCGCGCTCGTTGACCGTCTGCTCGACCAGCTTGCAGCCGCTGTCGAGGCCGGCCCCCGAGGGCCGCGCCACCGAGCGGGACACATAGCCCTGGATCATCCCGTTCTCGACGATGGCCAGCCAGCCGCCCGCCACCGTGCCCGCCACCTCGAACTCTTCGTCAGGCTGCAGGCGGTCGACGACGCCGGCGTTGGTGTTCGGCGCGCCGCGCACGTTGATCCGGCCGTTGGCGGCATAGGTCCCGCCCGCGCTGCTGGCGCGGATGGCCGGCGTCACGCCCTCGGCGAAGCGCCAGCGGCCGGTGTAGCCGCCGCCGTTCGAGCCGCCGCCACCCTCGGCCGGCCCCAGCACCACGATCTTGCCGCTGGAACCCGTCTGCGGGTCGGACCAGCTCTGCGCCTTGCCGGTGTCCAGCGCCCGCTGGAAGGCCTGCCGCGCGTCCTGCTGGGCTTTGCGGTCCATCCGGCAGCCGATGTTGTTGCCGATCGCCGCGCCCAGGCCGGCGCCGATCACCGCGCCCAGCCCGCGCTCGTTCTTGCTGACCTGGCTGCCCGCCAGCGCGCCCACCAGGCCACCGACCACGGCGCCCGTGGTGTTGGCCGAGCCCTGGGCGTCGCACGAGAACAGCGAACCCAGTCCCTGGGCGGACGCGGCGCCCGGCGCGGCGAGGCCCACGGCCAGCGCGGAGATGGCGGCGGCGATCGGCAGTCTGGTCATCAGCGTCCTCCCAGGATTCGAAGGCCGCCATCATGCCCCGCCAATGTCGGCAAGGCCACGTTTCGACAGTTCAGGAAGTCGCGAGCTCGGCCAGAAGGGCGCCCACGCGCGGCGAGGCGGCCAGCGCGGGACGCGTCACCGCCGCGATCCGCCGGACGAGGGGAGGACCCGCCGGTGCGCGCACCGCCACCTTCGCCGCGGCTGGCGACCGGAGACCCAGTTCGGGGACGAAGGCGACGCCCAGGCCCTCGGCGATCATCTCCAGCTGCAGGTCGTAGTCGCCGACGCCATGGGTCATGCGCGGAGCAAAGCCCGCGGCGGCGCACGCCCGCTCCGCCAGCACCCGGTCGTCGCCCTGCCTCGAACCCACGATCCAGTCCTGGTCCGCCAGTCGGGCCAGCTCCAGCGGCTCTGGAGCATCGGCCCAGGCGGGTGGCAGGGCCAGCAGGATCGGCTCCTCCATGAGCGGATGGCCGATCAGCCCCGGCGTCGGGGGGCGGGGCGCGAGGTTGTAGGCGAAGCTGATCGCCAGGTCGCAGCGGCCGTCGCGGACGGCGTCGAGCGAGGCGGCGGGCTCCAGTTCCTGCAGCACCACCTGCAGGCCGGGCCGTCGGTCGCGGAGCCGCAGGATGGCCGGCAGCAGCCGCGCCCGGGCGAAGGTGGCGAAGGCCGCGACATGCAGGACGCCCTCGGGCTCGCCGCGCGCCGCCTTGAGGTCCAACTCCGCGGTCTCGACGGCTTGGAGGATGGTTTCGGCGTGGCCGGCGAGGCGCTCGCCCCCAGGCGTCAGCCGCACCCGTCGGCCGAACCGCTCCAGCAACGCCAGACGCGCTTCGCGCTCCAGCGTCGCCAGTTGCTGCGAGACCGCGGACGACGTCAGGCCGAACGCCTCGGCCACGGCGGTCATGGTGCCGCGATGGCGGAGTTCTCGAAGCAGGCGCAGGCGGGCCAGATCAAACATGTAGAAGAGCTTACAAGATTGCTTAGGACGATGAAGTAGACCTGTGTGGTCGTCGCCGCTAGCCAAGTGTCGTTCAACGACGGAGACGACACATGGCCGAGCGTCTGATGGTTCCCGCGGCGGGCGGGCTGGCGGTGCGCCTGAAGCAGGGCCAGCGCCTGCGCATCATCGACGTCGAGGGCGGGCAGACCGGTGACCTCGTGGCCTACTCGGCCGACGGCGCCGAGCGGCTGTCGAATGGTCGCACGTTCGACTACGGCGGCAAGATCCACGTCTCGACCGGCGATGTGCTGTGGTCGGACCGCAGCAACCCGATGCTGACCATCGTCGCCGACGAGGTGGGCCGCCACGACATGCTCTACGCCGCCTGCTCGCGCGAGATGTACGGCCTGCAGCACGAAGCCGACGATCATCCCAACTGCCACGACAACCTGGGCGCGGCCCTGCGCGAGCTGGGGATCGACCCGCGCTTCCTGCCGACGCCGCTCAACCTGTTCATGAACGTCGAGGTCGACGCCGAAGGCCGCCTCTCGATCGTCGCGCCCCGCACCCGCCGCGGCGCCTCGATGACGCTGCGCGCCGAGATGGACCTGGCCGTCGCCGTCTCCGCCTGTCCCGCCGCCACCTGCAATGGCGGCCAGCCGCCTCGGCCCCTGGCCTGCGAGGTCCTGGACGCCTGAGCGCCACGCCGGAACGGGTGGACGCGCGCGACGCAAACGTCGTACGCCCGCAGCCAAGCGGGCGTGGCGAAATTGGTAGACGCAGCGGACTTAAAAGGAACCGGCGTTTTTTCGTAAGCAAGTTCAGATGCTTACATAGCCAAGCTGGTTACACAGGTCTTCCACACTCCCTTTGGGACGAGGAGGCCGCATGCCCGAAAGCCACACCATCCTGGATGGGAAGGTTCACATCTACCGCCGGCCCCGCAGCCGGTTCTGGCAGTGCGCGACCTACCTGGGGGATCGCAACTACCGGCAGACGACCCGGCAGGAGAACATCGCCTACGCCATTGAGTTCGCCCGGGACTGGTTCCTGGACCGCGTCGCCGAGGACCGGCTGCGACGGCGGGGCATCGAGCCGCCGCCCAGGGCCGGCGTGTCGAGGCCTGTCACGCCGGCGCCGCGGAGGAGCGGCGGCGTCACCTTCCGCCAGGCCGCAGAGGCCTTCCTGCGCGAATACGAGGTGCTGGCGGGCGCCGAGCGCAATCGGGCGTATGTGAGGTCCAAGGGCCAGACGCTGCGCCGGCACCTCCTGCCATTCTTTGGGCCGATGAACGTCGATGAGGTGACCGCCGGCCGGGTGCAGGACTACCGGGTGGCGCGGCAGGAGCCCCCGGCCAAACCCCGGCCAGAAATCTATACCCACAAGGGACGCACCCTGCGCGGCCGTCCCAGGGCGTGGAAACGTCCGAGCCGCAGCACCCTGCATAAGGAGATCGTGGTGCTGCGGCAGGTTCTGAAGACGGCGAGCCGGCACGGCTGGATCGCGGGCGTGCCCGACATGTCCGCGCCCTATTCCGGCTCGGGCAAGGTATCTCACCGGGCCTGGTTCTCGCCCGCGGAGTTCAAGCTGTTCTTCGCGGCGGTCCAGCGCCGGGCGCGGGCGCCGAAGCGTGACCGGTGGCGGGCCGAGTGCGAGCAATTCCGGGACTACGTCGCCTTCATGGTCAATACGGGCCTGCGGCCGGACGAGGCCTCGCGCCTCGAGCATCGCGACGTCTCGGTCATCGTCGACGACGGCTCGGGCGAGCGGATCCTGGTCATCGAGGTGCGTGGGAAACGCGGCGTCGGCTTCTGCAAGAGCATGCCCGAGGCGGTTGCGCCCTACCTTGAGGTCAGGAAGCGAAGTGGCGGGGCGCCGACCGACAAGGTCTTCGGCCCGGTGCAGCGCGAGCTGTTCAACGCGATCCTGCACGAAGTCGACATGAAGCACGACCGTGACGGCAACGCCCGCAGCGCCTACAGCCTGAGGCACACCTACATCTGCTTCCGGCTGCTGGACGGCGCCGATATCTACCAGCTGGCCAAGAACTGCCGGACCAGCGTGGACATGATCGAGAAGTTCTATGCGGCCCATCTGAAGAACGCGGTCGACGCTTCCGCCATCAACGTCCGCAAGGCGCCGCCGCAGCCCCGAAAACGGATTCCGCCACGTTGAGGCCAGGCCATATGCGAGGCGGGCCGCAGTGGGCGGACCCCGCGCGCACCGTCGTCCTACGGGTTTCGGGTGACCCCGGCCCAGCGCATCGTTGATCGTTGCGCAGACGCCAGGACGCGGGATGTCGGAACGCCACCGGGTCATCGACAGCAAGGTCTATCTCTACCGGCGCGAGAACAGCAGCTTCTGGCAGTGCGCCGCCTATCTCAGCGGGCGGAACCGGCGCCGGACGACCGGCCAGGCGAACCTGGCGCTGGCGATCGCGTTCGCCCGGGACTGGTACCAGGACCTGCTGGCGGAGGATCGCCTGCGCCGGACGGGGCGCCTGCCGATGGGGGATGCGGTGGGCGTCCCCAGGCCGCCGCCGCGCAAGCGGGCGCCCGGCGAGAAGACCTTCGCGGACGCGGCGGCGCAGTTCCTGCGGGAGTATCGCGCGCTGGTCGCCGGTGAACGGAACCCGGCCTATGTGGCCTCCAAGGAGACCGTGCTGCGACTTTACCTGCTGCCGGCCTTCGGGGCCTTGCCGCTGGCGGAGGTCGATGCGGGGCGGATTCAGGACTACCGCGTCCATCGGCTGACGCCGCCGGCGGAGATCAAGGCCGCCTACTACAGGGTTAAGGGGCGGGTGCTCGTGGGCAAGCCCCGGCGCTGGCGACGGCCCAGCCGCAGCACGCTGCATAAGGAGGTCGTCTGCCTGCGCCAGGTGCTGCGCACCGCCAACCGCCGCGGCTGGCTGCTGAGCCTGCCCGACATGTCCGAGCCCTACCGCGCATCGGCCAAGATCTCGCACCGCGCCTGGTTCTCGCCGGAGGAATACGTCCGCCTCTACCGCGCGACCCGCGCGCGGGCCCGCCGTCCCAAGCGGGAAAGGTGGCGGGCGGCGTGCGAGAAGCTCCACGACTATGTGCTGTTCATGGCCAACACCGGCCTGCGGCCGGACGAGTGCGCGCGCCTGGAGTTCCGGGATGTCGCCGTCGTGCAGCCGGCGGGCTCCACGGCCGCGGCGGACCGCATCCTGGAGATCGAGGTCCGGGGCAAGCGCGGCGTGGGGTTCTGCAAGAGCATGCCGGGCGCGGTGCGACCGTTCGAGCGGGTCCGGGACCGGGCCGGCTCACCGGCGCCGAAGGATCGCGTCTTCGGGCCGCCGCCGCGCGAGATGCTGAACCGGGTGCTCGAAGAACTGGACCTGAAGACCGATCGGGAGGGGCGGCGACGGACGGCCTACAGCCTGCGGCACACCTACATCTGCCTGCGGTTGCTGGAGGGCGCGGACATCTATCAGGTCGCGAAGAACTGCCGGACCAGCGTGGAGATGATCGAGACCTACTACGCCGCGCACCTCAAGAACACGCTGGACGCCGCGGCGATCAACGTGCGGCGGGAACGGTAATTCACTCCCAGAGGATCCATCGCGAGCGAGGCCTTGAGGTTCGCCCCCGTGCGTGATCCACCCAGAGTGGGGCATCGTGTTGATGTCGGGGATTCTGGGTCGTGCGGCGGCGATGAGCCTTAAGGACTCGCTCGAGGTGTTGAAAGCGACGCTCGTGCGGCTTGCGGCAACCGGCGACGAAGGGGTCGAAGGCCTGATGGCTCTCATCCTGACGGCGATCACCGGCCAGCGTTCCGCCTGGCGAGCGCCGGTTCCAGGGCGGACTTGACGGCCGAACGCAAAACGCCCTGATCGACACCGCCTACGAGGCGACTGGCGGTGACCATAGGGTTAGTGTCGTCGAGGCGACGAGCGCCAAGCTGGGCGCCAACCGACTCCACGTTCCGAACTGCCGACCGTTCTCCAGAGCCCGGATGCGGATACGCGCGCGTGGGTCCTCGCCACTAGTGCGTCGAGTCAAGACACACACCCCATTAGCGCGCTATACAATCTTAGAGTTCTTTCAGTGATACTTCAACCTATGGAAGCGCGAGCTCGCCGCTGCCGGGTAGGGGCAGCGCCGGGCGCCCGTTGCGTCGTGAACAAATGCCGGTCGGGGGCGCAACGGGTCTGGCGCTCTCGGGGTGGATGCGTTCGCGCTGGCGCAGCGAGGACAGGCGCTATTCGCTCGGGCGGCATCAGCATCGGCGTGGAGGCTTGAAAACCGTGGAAACAGGCCCACCTCAAGTGGATTGCGGAACGTGCGGCGCCTAGCCCGCGTTGACCGTGCGTATTCCGCCCGCAGGCTTTAGAGGTTGCGCAACCCTCCGTTAGCGCATAGGGCGTAATATAGGATTTGGCCACGTGCGCACTAACCGCCTTCGGCGGGACGTGCCTCGCGAATGGCGGTTGCGGATATTGCAGTACGCAATCGTCTTGGGTTCCGGTCGAGATCGTTAGGTTGGTTCTGCAGAACCCCCTGACGTTGGGCCGATACCCATAAGACACGACGGCGTTGATCGCCTAGGCTTGCAATGAAGGGATTTGGGGCGACAGCTGAAGCTGTCGCCCAAATCACCCTAACTCCTCACGAAGTCGTTCGGGGCGATGTTTAGATGTGGATCGCCGCGGTAGGCGGCGCGCGCGTCATGACAGTTACGGAAGTCGCCGGTGAGCCTGTCGCCGCGGACACAATCGAAGTGGAAACCCGGTGCGATCGGTCCGCCGAGGCGAAATCGGCCGTTCAGGCTGCATCGGACATTGTGACCCTCGCCGGCGTTGGCCCAGATGCCGCCATGTAGGTCCCGTCCCGGAGATCTGAAGACGATCTCAGTATCGTCGACGAAGCCCTTGTCGGGGCCGCGGGCCTGATAGGGATGGAGCGCCTCGATCTCCTTGCAAGCCGCCAGCAAGCGATCGTGAGGCGCCTCCGCCGTCGGCAGATCGCGAGCCAAGCGGCCGATCGACGGCTCGAGCAGATCCGAAGCGAAGTTGCGCAACGGCAGGAGGAGCGGTGTGCGGTTGCGGCGTGACGTGAGTTCCGACCGCACGGCTGCGACGGCCCGCACGATCCAAGGGACGTTGGCCGCGATCCCTGCCAGCAGCGCGTTGATGTAGATCCTGCCCTCTGTGCCGTCCGTCACAACCGGCGCCGGAAGGTCGACGCGCAGGCCGATGACAGCCGGATGCAGGTGAGCCTCGAAAGCCGTCGTGTCGATCCAGGGATGCGCCAGGTAGATCACCCCAAGGCCGCCCTCGGCCTTCGCCGGTTCCTTTCCCAGCAGCGCGTTGACTCGAGCCGCAAGCTTCTCGGCGTCGTCGGCGTCGAGCTTTTGGACGCCGCCTTGGGCCCTGGCGTTCACGCCAATCATGACGTGGCCGCGCCCCGCGAGCACGCCCGACTGCTGCTGGAACCGGTTGAAGTGCCCGACCGGGATCCCCGCGACCGCTATGAGCATCCTCAGCCCTCGTCGCGCACCGGGGTGGACCGAAGCCGAGCGACCACATCCAGCGGAATCGATATGCGCGTGAGCTCGCTTGGTAGGAGCAGGCCGAGGAACTGGTCGAGGGCGTTCGGCGCACTGTCTGTCCGCGTCCGCGTTCGCGCCCCGTCCGGCTGCGGGAGCGGCGGCTTCCGGCGGCCGAGCTCGAATCGCGTGGGATCGAGCTTCTGCTCTGCCGCCCACTCGCCGATCCTGGAAATGACCAGGGCGCGGTCGACCTCGCTATCTCCCACCGCGTCGACGACGAACCTACGCTCGACCTCGTGGGCCGCGGTTGGGGCCTCGTCCTCTGGCAGATCCGAGAAATGGACGGAGGGTTCGTCGGTGAGCCAGCGCCGCCGGCCGGCTTCGATCGGCGTCACGAACGCCCTCCAGACCGCCGGCGCGAAACGGCGCGGGCGTTCGCCAGTGGGGCGATAGAGATATTGATCGTAGGGGGGCGTGGCGTTCACCGTCGCCGGGAGTAGGCCCCAGATGATCGGGTTCTTCTCGCTCTGCACGAGTTGGAGCCCTTCACCGCACTCCGACGCCAGAAAGGGGCGCAGTTTGCGGCCCGCGAGGAGGGGCTCGATATCGATTCCCGCATCCTTCAGGAGCGCGGGCACGCGGCTGAGCACCAAGGCCCGCCTGCCGGCGTCCCAGAACTCCTGAACCTTGTCCTTGAGCACGTCACGCCAGTCGGTACCCGACGTCATCTTGCGGTCCGCCCCTGCGAGAATTTCGAGCTTCTGTCTCTTCTTGACCGTGGAGTCTCAGCTCGGCAAGCCGAGTTTGCCTCCTTGGTCGTGCCAGCGTCTGGCGCGCACACGCCTCTCCGCCAGCTTGCCCGAATGTGTCGATCCACGCGGTGGCGCTTCAGACTGGACCACGATGCCCGCTGAGCGTGCTGGAGCGCCTGCACGCCTGCACGCCCGCGAGTATGACCGGTTCACCGGGTGTGCTCTTGGGATCGTGGATGGTGCTGGCGGTCAGTGGGACGGTCCAACCATCGGGCGAGACGGCTGCACGCGGCGGCGAGGATGCGCGCCTCTTCAGAGGACTCGACGATGCGGTTGCGGACCACGGCTTCGACGACCCGCAGACGATCTTGGGCGCTCGGGCTGGTGCCGTCGCGGGCGGATTTGCCGGACGGGACTTCGGGACCGGGCCGGCTCGCCGGCGCCGAAGGATCGCGTCTTCGGGCTGCCGCCGCGGGAGATGCTGAACCGGGTGCTCGACGAGCTGGACCTGAAGACCGATCGGGAGGGGCGGCGACGGACGGCCTACAGCCTGCGGCACACCTACATCTGCCTGCGGTTGCTGGAGGGCGCGGACATCTATCAGGTCGCGAAGAACTG
>Ga0209758_1002828_pt1 | contig 16872 bp, 17 predicted proteins | sample AraplaMF_Col_mMF_FD_184258 | JGI IMG/M metagenome (GOLD analysis project Ga0209758, IMG submission 184258) | Arabidopsis root microbial communities from the University of North Carolina, USA - plate scrape MF_Col_mMF (SPAdes) (version 2) | ecosystem: Host-associated > Plants > Roots > Endosphere... | reverse complement strand
GAACGAGGGGGCAGCGATCGCCAGCACGCCCGCCACCGCATAGACCGCCATGCCGCCGAGCAGCACCGGCCGGCGTCCGAACCGGTCCGACAACGGGCCCATGATGAACTGGCCCGCGCCGAAGCCGATCAGGAATGTCGACAGCACGAGTTGAAAATGGTTCGCGTTGGGAATGCTGAAGGCCCGCCCGATGTCTGGCAGCGCCGGCAGCATCATGTCCATCGCGAGCGGGTTCAGCGCCATGATGGAAGCGATCACGACAACGAATTCGGGAAAACCCATCGGGCGGTGTCCCGAGGACACCCAGTCGTCGGCATTGACGTCGGACAAGCAGTTTACCTCTGATTCCAGAGGTCGTATCTAACGCCCATGCTGCATCGCACAACCCATGTTTCGGGATGGCTGGCAGGCGAAGGACCAGCCTTGCGGCGCCGGCTTCACGGGGGGCGCTTTCGTCCACGTCGGTCGGAAACCGAGGATTCACCATAAAGATCGGGGGCGCCACACCGGGAGATGAATCCGCAACCCATCTTGTCCAGTGTGGCCTGACCGGAGGCCGCTCAGGCGCCCTGCGGGAACCCAAGGCACAGGCAGGATCGGACGTGTCGGACATCACGGAGACAGCACGGTGGACGGACCCCTCGGCCGACGTCACCGGCAAGCGGAACGTTTGGCTCGCCAGCCTGATCGCGCTGGTGGCATTCCTGGTGTTCGCCAATCTCGCCAACGATGCCGCGCTCGATACCCGATACGGCTGGGACGTTCGCGTCAATTGCGCAGCGGTCGATGCGCATGCTGACGGGCTCGATCCCTATTTCGTGAAGAATCTGAAGGGCACCAAGCTCTCGTATCCCTATCTGCCGGTGACGCTCGATGCCTTCCGTCCGCTATGTGCGGGCGGCTTTCTCGTCCATCATCATCGCGGCGTGTTTCTCATCCTTGCCATGCTCTGCAGCCTTTTGCTGCCGGGGATCGGCCGGACGCGCGGCTTGCGCGACGTGGGCTTGAAGGGACTCACCGTGTTCGGTGCGTTCGTCGGCTTCGAATGGGTGTTGGCATCGGGCAATTTCGCAATTCTCGGCGCCGCGCTGACCGCCGCAGCACTTGCCCTTCTGCTTCGTGCCACAGAGTCCGACGATCGCCATGACGTCTCCCGGGTGGCGGGGGCGGCGCTCCTCGGCCTCGTGATGTCGTTCAAGCTGGTATTCTGTCCGGTGCTGGCCGCACTCTATTTTCTGCCGCTGCCTCGGCGGCGGAAGCTTGTCCTGACGAGCGTGGCGGGTCTCGGCTTCGCGCTGCCGATTCTGGTCTCGATTGTCTTCTATCCGAACCTGTTCTCGAGCTGGTTGCTCGCGATCACGGGAGGGATCCCCGGCCAGCATTCGGTCCAGCTCGAGGAAATCAATCCATCGCTGCTGCTGCTGGCGCAAAGCATCGTGGATCGTATCGGTGTTGCCGATAGCAAGCCGCTTGTGTTTGCGATCTACGCGCTGGCGGCGACCGCCTTCGTGCTCGCGCCGCTCGGCTTTGCGCTGCTGCGCGCGATCCGCAACACGACGGGATCGCTGCCGGCGCGTCTCGACCGCTGGCTGATCGATCATCCGCAGGCCGCGATGCGGTTCACGGTGCTTGCGATGTCAGGCCTTTATCTCTGTTCGCCGCGCCTCAAGGAATATGCCTTCCTGGAGCTTGCAGTCTACTTCGCGGTCCTGATCGCCGATCTCCCGGCCGCGGCGCTCGCCGCCGTGCTGACCGCCGGCATTGCCGTTCCGACGCTGGTCTCGATCACGGGGATGTCGATCGAAGGCAGTTTCGTCCAGGTGGCGGCCGCGCTCGTCTGCTTCTGGATCATGTTGTGGACGTGGTCGTCGGCGTCGGTGGTGCGGGCAGCCGGGGTCGAACCGGCACAGCGCTTGCGCACCGAGGGATTTTAAGTCCCTTGCGTCTACCAATTCCGCCATGCCCGCTTGATCCAACGAGATCAAACACTTAAGTCCCGTCCGGCGGTCTGGAACTGGCGCTTCCGGCCGGACAGGGGTTTCTTCCTTAAGCGAGCCGGCGGCACAAGGCAAAGCCTCAATCCGGACACCTGGCCCTGCTTTAGGCATTCTCAATTCAGGGGGACTATTTTTCTGCCCATGCCCGCTTCGCTTTCCCTTTCCCTGCGCGCCTGTTGCGCGGTTGCCGCGCTGGGCGCGGCCGGCTTCGCGCTGTCCGGCTGCACCAGCATGAGCGAGACGGTCGCGCCGGCCTTTGCCGATCCTGCCAAATACGAATTGTACGACTGCAAGCAGCTGGAGACCGAGCGCAAGTCGCTCGCCGCGCGCACCGCGGATCTGCAGAGGCTGATGGACAAGGCCGAGACCGGAGCCGGCGGCGCCGTCGTGTCCGAGCTCGCCTATCGCAACGATTACGTCGCCGTCCGCGGCTCGGCCCAGCTGGCGGAAGATGCCTGGCGCCGCAACCGGTGCCGGGAGACGCCGCCTGAGGCGAAGCCGGCGGCGATCACGCCGCAGCGGCCGGACATCAAGCCCGCGCCGAAACGCTGAAGGCCGCGACGTCAGGGACGCCAGCCGTAGATCCAGTCCTGCCGCGCCAGCATGCGCTGCGGGCCCAGCGCGCGGATCGTCAGATCGCGCGCGATCGCGAGCGGGCCGGCCAGATGGTAGATGCGGCCCTGCTGCCGTGCGGTCCGCTGCACTTTCCTGACGCGGGCCTGACGCATCAGGCCATATTGCTTCAGCGCCGCCGCGATGCTGCCAGCGTGCTCGGCGGCTTCCAGGCTCAGGTGCTGCGCCAGCACGGCGGCATCCTCGATCGCCATGCCGGCGCCTTGGGCGGCGAACGGCAGCATCGCGTGCACGGCATCGCCGAGCAGCGCGATCGGACCCTTGCTCCAGGGGCAGCCGTCGGGCACGCCGAACAGCGCCCATTTGCGCCAGCTGTCTACGGTGGCCAGCATCATCCGCGCAGTCGGTGGCCAGCGCGGCGGGGCGAAGGCCTCCATCACCTCGGCGGGATCGCCTGATGTGCTCCAGCCCGGCCTGTTCCAGCTGCCCGGCAACACCGCCACGACATTGATCTGGCGGCCGCCCGCGATCGGATAGGCGACGAGATGGGCGTTTGGGCCCATCCAGAGCTGCACCCGCCGCGCGGTGTACTCCCTTGGCAGTTGGTTGGCATCGAGCGTGCCGCGCCAGGCGATCAGGCCGGAGAAGCGCGGTTGCACCTCGGGGAACAACTGCTGGCGGACCGTCGACCAGACGCCATCGGCGCCGATCAGCGCGCTGGCGAGGTCGCTGCGCCGGATCGTGCCGCTGCGATGGACCACCGTCAGTCCCTTGGCGTGGGGCGCGACATCCTCGAAGGTCGCCCCCAACTTCAAATCGATATCGGGATGGTCTGCGACCGCATCGGCGAGTGCGGATTGCAGGTCGGCGCGATGCACCACCCAATAGGGGGCACCGGCGCGTGCGGACGCCGCCTCGCCGAGCGGCATGCGCAGTAATTCGCCGCCGGCCCGCGCGCTCATGATCGAGACTGCTTCCGGAACGACGGCGCGCAGCTTGAGCCGCTCAGTGAGGCCGAGCTCGACCAGCACGCGGCTCGCATTGGGGGAGAGTTGCAGGCCCGCGCCGACTTCCTCGAGCCGCTCGGCCTTTTCCAGCACGACGATACGGAAACCGCGCTGCGCCAGCGCAAGCGCAGCCGTCAGTCCTCCGATTCCGGCACCGGCAATGACGATCGTGCGCGGGAGGGCCACCCCTGACCGAAGGGAACGGTCAGGCCACCTTGTCCTTCAAGACGCATTCCGGCGGACGGGCCTCGCCCGCCTTCAAATCGGCGGCGAAGCGGTACAGCGTCGAGCAGTACGGGCAGATGATCTCGTTGTCGTTGCCGAGATCCAGGAAGACGTGGGGATGATCGAACGGAGGATTGGCGCCGACGCACATGAACTCTTGCGAGCCGATCTCGATGACGGGAACACCGGCATCGTTATGGAAGTGCGGGACGACATGGTCGGACATCGTAGTTCATCCTGGAGTGGCAATGGCGGCAGACACAATCAGCAGTGACGCGGCATAATTTCGACGCGCGGACCATACTGATGGGTGCTTGTGATTGCTAGCCCGCCGGAACCGAAAGGTTCGCAATTGCCCCATGCTCATTTGCTCATGCAAATTCGACACAATCTTGTCGCCTCAGAGAAGCCCTTCTTTCGTCGAGGACGTTGTGTCGCAATTTTGGCATACTATGTCTGTGGACGCGCAAACTTGCGACGAAAGACGAACCATCGAGCGCAAATGATTCTGCGAATGTCCAGGCTTTCAGCATGAAGTGGCTGCGAATCAGCTCTGCTTTGGCAGGAATTGCTGCATGCAGCCTTTTGCTCGCGCAGGTAGCGCCGCATGCCGGGGAGGCCGGCGCTGTCCTTGCCGCGCAGGACGATCCGGCCGCCCTGTCCGAGCTCGAGCTCGATGCGGCTCTCGCCAGAGACGAGCACCTGGTTCAGGACAATATCGAAGCCGCGCTCAAGGCCGGCGATGCCGATCTCGCCGACAGCTTCGTCGCGCTTGCGCGTGACCGCAACATCGCGCTGCCCGACGATCTGCTGAGCCGGGTCGGCGATGCAGTCAAATCAGAGAATTCCACCTCGCATTTCGCCAAGCGCTTTGCCACCGGGCTCGTTACCGGCAATGCCGACGATGTCGCGAGCCTCTCCGGAACCGTCGCCGGCGATCTCTTTGTGATCGGCGATATCAGGGACGTCGTGCGCGAGGGCAAGCATCTCGCCATGGGCGAGGACACCGATCGCCTCGTGCTCGGTCTCGCAACCGCGGGCCTCGCGGTGACAGCGGTGACCTATATGTCCGCAGGCGGCGCGGCGCCGGTCCGTGCCGGGCTGACGCTGGTGAAGGATGCCCGCAAGGTCGGGCGGCTCGGCGAAGGCCTTGCCGCGTGGGCCGGCCGGTCTGCGCGTGAAGTGGTCGACACGCCGATGCTTCAGAACGCGGTTGCCAAGGGCTCGGTGTTGCGGCCGGGCGAGACCGTGAGCGCGATCAAGGCCGCATTCCGCGTCGAGAAGGCCGGTGCGCTGGTCCGGCTCGGCAAGGACGTCACGCGCGTCGCCGAGAAATCAGGCACGCGCGGCGCGATGGATAGCTTGCGCATCGCCGAGGGCCCGAAGGATGTCGCGCGCGCGGCCCGGCTTGCCGAAGCGCAAGGCGGCAAGACGCGCGCGATCATGAAGCTGCTCGGCCGCGGCGCATTGCTGCTGGTCGGCGGCGCGTTCGATCTCACGCTGTGGCTGTTCGGTGCGGCACTGACGCTGTTCGGCCTGTTGTCTTCGATCAAGGCGACCACCGAGCGTCTGACCCAGGCCTGGTGCGATCGCAAACGGGCCCGGCGCCTTCGCCGGGCGCAGTTGGCTGCAGAAGCCGCGCTGGCAAACACGGCCGCCACGGCCTAAAATCAATCTTCCCTCAAATCTACGGAACTGCTGATGCCGAGCTTTCACAACGGCGCCGTTGAAGTGGCCTATCTCGACGAAGGCGAGGGCGATCCGGTCATCCTGGTGCACGGCTTTGCCTCGAGCAAGAACGTGAACTGGGTCTATCCGACCTGGGTCTCGGAGCTGCGCAAGAATGGCCGCCGCGTCATTGCGCTGGACAATCGCGGCCATGGCGAAAGCGCAAAACTCTACGAGCCCGCGCAATACTCGATTCCGACCATGGCCGGCGACGTGCTCGCGCTGATGGATCATCTCGCCATCCCGCAGGCGGACATCATGGGCTATTCGATGGGCGGGCGGATGGCGGCCTGGCTCGGCCTCAACGAGCCGCAGCGCCTGCGCTCGGCGATCCTCGGCGGCATCGGCATCGGCGGCTTGATCGAGGGCACCGGACCCGGCGAGAACGTGGCGAAAGCACTGGAAGCGCCCTCGCTCGACGACGTCACCGATCCCGTTGGCCGCACGTTTCGTGCCTTCGCCGATCAGACCCGCTCGGATCGGCGCGCGCTTGCAGCCTGCCTGCGCGGCACGCGCGATCTGATGACGAAGGAAGAGGCCGCGCGCATCGAGGTGCCCGTGCTGATCGCGGTCGGCTCGGCCGACGACGTCGCCGGCTCGGCCAGCGCGTTAGGTGCGATCATCCCGGGCTCGGAAGTGCTCGACATTCCCGGTCGCGACCACATGCGCGCCGTCGGCGACAAGGTCTACAAAACGGGCGTGCTCGACTTCCTGTCACGCCGGGGGTGAGAGCTCGTCAGCCGTTTCGTCGTCGCCGGCCGAGCGAAACATCGCCATCAGTACCACGAAGGTCGCAACCCACACCATGCGCGCGCCGTAGCGGTCGTGCGGCCCCGAGATCACGCCGCAGATGAAGGCGTTGCCGAGCAGAGCCAGCGTCACCGTCGCCGCCAGCAGCGTCAGGTCGTCGAGCCTGCGATTGGCGAGCGCATGCCCGAGCAGCGCGACCAGCGCCAGCATCGAGACAAGCGCGACCGGGACGTGCAGCCAGTTGACGTAGTCGAAATTGAGACCCCAATGTTGCTGGCGCGCGGCGCGCATCGGCGCCACTTGTGCGGGGATGTAGCGTTCGATGATGCCGTAGGTGTGCGGAATCCAGACGCTCGAGCCTTCGCCGGTCGCGACATCACGCAATTGCTGGCCCATCGCCCGCAGCGCCGCGCCGGCCTGCCACGCAGGATAGTCGGCGAGCGAATGCACGACGATGTAGCCCATCTCGTCATTGAGCCCCTCGAAGCGGCCGAGCGTGTTGAACATGCTCTTGCCCCACAGGAATTCGTCCGCGGTCGCGGGCAGCTCATTGCGATAGGGGCAGAGCTTGAAGTTCTCGTGGGGGCAGTGGTCATTCAGAAAACGTGCGACGATGCCGTCCTGCATCATGCGGCCGAAAGCGACGCCGTAGCCGCCGGGTGTCCAGGCCCATTTGCCCGATAGCGCATGGTCGGCCGAAATCAGCATCAGGGCGCCCACGACGATCGTGAGGCTGGCTTGGGCGAGCCCGGCGATCGGAAGGCGACGCCGAAGGAACGGGCGCATGGTCCAGCCGACGACGCAGAGCCCGAGCAGCACGCCGAACGTGGCGCTGTGGGTCGCGGCGGAGAAGGCGGTGAAGACGAACAGCGAGGCCCTCTCCAGCCCCGAGATACGGTTGCCCCCGACAACAAGGAGAAACAGCGACAGCACCGACAGCCCGGCGAAGATGTCCGTCAGCAGCATGCTCGCGAGCCAGGGCAGGGCAGTCGCCAGGATCAGCACCAGGGTGATCGCGACGAAGCGAAAGGTCTGCATCATCGAGAGCACGCGCAGCGTCAGCTGCAAGAGCCACAGCGTTGTCAGCGACTGAACCGCGAGGTTGATCCAGAAGCCGAAGCCTTCGCCATAGTGCAGGTAGATGCCGAACACGGTGGAGCGGCTGGGGACGAGATAGCCCTCGTACCAGCGCGCCAGATAGCCGCCGGTATCCCATTGCAACAGCGGATAGCCATTCCAGAACGCGGGCGCGATCATGAGGAGAGGCAGCGCCACCGCCGCCAGCCGCAGCCAAAACGTAGGCGCGGCGCGCGCGCGCAATTGATCGGTGGTGATGCTCAAAACCGCTCCGTTCTCGTGCGGACCATGCCCGCAATATTGGTTGCGATGAAATTCACCAATAGTTTGACCCCGCCCGGCTTGAATTTGGCGAGACTCTGACCATTTTGAGCCGACCTTGCTGTCCGGGGGGTCCAGAAGAACTTGTTGAGTTTCAATGTGTTGGCAGGCTTTCGCGCGGCAAGGCGCTGTTCACTCTCAGGCAAGCCCGTCAGGACTTTGTCGCCTACACTGTGCTATAGAACGTTTTCGAGCGAAGTGGATACCGGTTCGCGTAAAGACAACGCGACAAAACAAAAAACCCAGACCAACAAAACCAGCCAATTCGAAAGAGCAACCCCATGGCAGTGCATCAGGTCAATCCGGGAGGAAAGCTCGCAACGCTCGATCCGATCTGGGACCGGATTCGCGGCGAAGCCGAGGACATCGTCCACCGCGAGCCGGAGCTTGCGACCTTCATCTATTCGACGGTGCTGCATCACAGCCGCCTCGAAGATTCGGTGATCCACCGCGTCGCCGACCGGCTCGATCACTCGGCGCTCTCGGGCGATCTGGTGCGGCAGACCTATGACGAGGCGCTGCGCGACGATCCTGATTTGGGCAACGCCTTCCGCGCCGATCTCGTCGCCGTCTACGATCGCGATCCCGCGACCTCGCGCTTCATCGATCCCTTGCTCTACTTCAAGGGCTTTCACGCCATCCAGACCCATCGGCTCGCGCACTGGCTCTACCTCAAGGGCCGCAAGGATTTCGCCTATTATCTCCAGAGCCGTGCCTCCGCGGTGTTCCAGACCGACATCAATCCCGCCGCGCGCATCGGCCGCGGCATCTTCCTCGACCACGCCACCGGCTTTGTCTGCGGCGAGACCGCGGTCATCGAGGACGACGTCTCGATCCTGCACGGCGTCACGCTCGGCGGCACCGGCAAGGAGAATGAGGACCGCCATCCGAAGATTCGTCACGGCGTGCTGATCGGCGCCGGCGCCAAGATTCTCGGCAATATCGAGATCGGCCATTGCGCGCGCATCGCTGCCGGCTCGGTCGTGGTCAAACCCGTACCGCATAATGTCACCGTCGCGGGCGTGCCGGCCAAGATCGTGGGCGAGGCCGGCTGTGCTGAGCCCTCGCGCACCATGGACCAGATGATCAACGCGATGGGACTTTGAGCTCGCGCGTTCAAGGGCCGGATTTTCCGGCCCTTGTCGTCCCCAAATTCTTTGGCAATTCATGCTGGCGGTTCGTCGCGTCTCGTCCTAAAACCCGCCGACCAAATTTCGATCGGAGACTTGCCGTGGACGTCAAAGAAGTCAGAAAGCTCGACGCGTACCTGAAGCGCGTATTCGGCAATCCCAAGATCCGCGTCGTGCCGCGGCCGAAGAAGGACGATTCCGCCGAGGTCTATATTGGCGAGGAGTTCATCGGCGTGCTGTTCGTCGACGACGAGGATGATGATCGCTCGTTCCAGTTCCAGATGGCGATCCTCGAGGACGATCTGGTCGATCAGGAATAGTTCGCTGACTCGATGACGCGGAACTCCCGACGTCATCCTTTTGTGATTGAGCGGCGGTGCAATCGATCGCCGCGACTCCCATATCCCGATCATGAAGACTGTGCTGATCTCCGGGGCGGGGATCGCGGGGCCGACCTTGGCCTATTGGCTCGAGCGCGCCGGTTACGCGCCGACGCTGGTCGAGCGCGCGCCCGCGCTCCGTCGCGGCGGCTATGTCATCGATTTCTGGGGACTGGGTTACGACATCGCCGAACGCATGGGGCTGCTGCCGGCGATTGACCGTGCCGGCTACCATGTGCGCGAACTGCGCATCGTCGACGATGACGGACGGCGGCTTGCCGGTTTCGGCACGCGCGTGTTCGACGAGCTCACGGGCAGCCGTTTCATCACGCTGGCGCGGAGCGATCTGTCGCGCCTGCTTTACGAGGCAATGAGCGATTCCACCGAAGTCATCTTCGACGACGAGATCGTCGCGCTCGAGGAGCAGACCGAGCACGTCGAGGTTCACTTGCGGCGTGGTGGAGCGCGCTGCTTCGATCTCGTGGTCGGGGCCGACGGCCTGCATTCACAGGTGCGGCGTCTTGCTTTCGGCCCGCAATCGGCTTTCGAACGTCATCTCGGCTACGGTGTCGCCGCGTTCGAGGTTCACGCTTACGACAGCCGCGATGAGAATACGTATCTCATGCACACCGAGCCGGGCCGCATGATCGGACGCTTTGCCCTGCATGGCGGCCGAACGCTGTTCGTTTTCATCTTCGCCGACGACGCCGGCCGATGGCCCGCAACGCTAGCCGATCAGAAGTCAAGGCTGCGCGACATCTATCGCGGCGCGCGATGGGAGTGGCCACAGATCGCTGATGCGCTCGATTGCTGCGACGATCTCTATTTCGACCGCGTCAGCCAGATCAAGATGGACCGTTGGTCAAAGGGCCGCATCGCCCTGATTGGCGATGCGGCCTTCTGCGTGTCGCTGGTGGCCGGGCAGGGCTCGGCATTGGCCATGATCTCAGCCTATGTTCTTGCGGGTGAACTCGCCCGTGCTGCCGGGCGCTACCGGGACGCCTTCAACGCCTACGAGGCTCGCCTTCGCAGCTATATCGACGCCAAGCAGCGCGGCGCGGAGCGCTTTGCCGCGGCCTTCGCGCCGAGGACCTCATATGGTCTTTGGTTTCGAAATCAGGTCGTCAGGGCCTTCTCATGGCCGGGCGCAGCAAGACTCATGGTCGGTCGTGACATCACGGACAGGCTGGACCTGCCGGACTATCGCTGGGACGGGCGCGACACGGCAAGCGCCTGAGCTGGCGGCGGCCTCCAGGTTTCTATCGCTTCGCAAGAATTCGCAGCCGCGCGGTAGCCTCGGCGACGGTAAGGTCCTGCACGTCGACGAGCTCGGCCTGCACGACCATGTCGCGCTCCGTCTGCTCGATCACACGCGCCCGCGCCGTGATCGGTCCCACCCCCGCAGGTTTCAGGAAACGCGTGTCGAGGCTCCTCGTGACCACGGTGAGGCCGGGCGAGAGTCTTGCGAGCGCGCAGATCCCGGTCGCGGAGTCCAGCATTGCTGCCAGAAAGCCGCCCTGGATCGTCCCATGCCTGTTTGTGAAGGCGGGCAAAGCCTGGAAGCGGATCAGCGCTTGCCCGCTCTCGTCAAAGCCGAGCCATTCGCGTCGGAGCAACTGGGCGCCGGGAGGAAGATCTGCTGTCACCTCGCTCATATCGCCCCCGGCTTTTGTTCGGCGGCAAGGGTATCAACCAGTCGGTCCGGCGCAAGGCCTGCCGGCGCGGATGCCATCGGCAACAATCTGTGAGTAGGACGCGTGAACGCGCACATCTAGGATGGCCTACCCCAAGATCATTGCCTCGCCATGCACGCAGAGTCTTTTGAAATTGCTCCTCTGACCGAACAGTCGGGTCTGTCGAAGACAATCGCCGCCCTTCAATTTGCGTTTTGGGGACCGCTGGCGCGGCCGTCGTTCACGTCGGTCGTTCCAGGATGTCATCCTGCACCTGTTTTGCCCGACGGAGCAAGTTTTTATTCTAAAAATGCGAAATATGGAAAATCAGAAGTCGCGACAGAGCCTTGGCTACTGTGCATGGGGTTGTTTTTCGATTTTTGCCGCAGCTGATCTCAGCCGTGCGGCCCTCGCAGCTGCGACGTCAGCCTGTCCATCGCCTCCGCGACATCGCGCCATTGCGACAGCCAGCTGCGCGGAAAGCGGAAGGTGAGGTCGGCGGCGCCGACGCGGCGCTCGGACAGGCACATGCCGGGCGTCGATGCATCGCGCGTGCAGCGCGCGGTCAATGCGGGGTTAGCCGCGGAGTACAGATCCTCGCTGCCATAGGGCGTGTCGCTGCGGAAGGTGCGCATCGTCAAGCCGTCTTCGGGCGTCGTGGCGGCCTGGTCGAGATAGCGCGGATAGATCGTCATCATCCGCTGCTCCGGCGAGAGCGCATCGTGATGCGCGGCGATCGAGAGGAAGATGCGGTCGATCGGCTGCATGGCCGTGTCGACGGTATCGGCGGTGACGTGCCTCGGCCCGCTCGGCGGCTCCAGCGAGGGATAGAGGAAATCGAGATCGACGCGCTCCTGCGGTCCGGAGTGCCGCTGGATCTTCATCCGGATCGCCTGAAGCGGCAGGTTGAACAGCGTGCCGCCGACGCTCACGGGCAGCTTGTCCGGCGTGTCGGCACCGCCCGTGCTCCAGGTCGGCCACAGCAGATAGGCGACCAGTGCGATCGCGCTCGCCGCGAAGATGCCGGTGAGCGCGAGCGGGACGATATGCGCACCTGGGCGCGTCTTTGCGCCTGTGCTGGAAGACCGGGGAGAGGTTGCCGAAAACACCGTCATGACGTCGCGCAAGATGACCGGAAGTCGGCCGGTGGCCGACGAATCACCGGCGAATATGCCATGTGGCGGCGAATTCGCGGAGGGTTCCCGGTGAGGGGGAACGGGAGGGGCCCTGCGCGGGACGGGCGGGATCGTTAACCTTCCCTTAAGGATAATGTAGCGTTAACCGGCGCTATTTGTCACAGGAAACGACCTCGCGTTGCGTTAAGGGCGGACTGTTCCGATGACACCTGAAGCTCTCAATACTTTCTTCTCGATCTGCATCGGTTTCGCGCTCGCGGGCGCGCTCGCAAATGGATACCAGGCGCTCTCGCAGCGGCCCGCCGGCTTCGGGCTGTTGCAGGAGGGCATCGCTCCCCGGACGTTTGCGGCGGTGCCGTTCCTGGTGTTCGCGGCGCCCTTCATCATCATGCGGAACACGCTGCGGGGCATGCGGCTGGAAAGCCGCCGGCTCGAATTCGTGATGATGGCGACCGTCATCGCCGGCTTCTGGAGCATGATGAGCGGCACCTTCTTCCTGATGACGCTGCGCGCGACCGGCGTTCTGGGCTGACGCTTTCCAGGGCTGCGCGGCGGCCCTTTGCCTCCGCGCCGTCGTTTCGCTATGGCTTGAGGCGACAGGAGACCTCCATGGCGATCTACGAGCTCGACGGACAGGCGCCCGATCTTCCCTCTGACGGCAACTACTTCATCGCGGAGACCGCGACCGTGATCGGCCGCGTGCGCCTGAAGCCGGGCGCCAGCGTCTGGTTCGGCGCCGTGCTGCGCGGCGACAATGAGTGGATCGAGATCGGCGAGGGCGCCAACGTGCAGGACGGCTCGACCTGCCATACCGATCTCGGCTTCCCGCTCGTGATCGGGAAGGATTGCACCGTCGGCCACAATGTGATCCTGCACGGCTGCACCATCGAGGAGGGCGCGCTGATCGGCATGGGCTCGATCGTGATGAACGGCGCAAGGGTCGGCCGCAACAGCATCGTCGGCGCCGGCTCCGTCATCACCGAGGGCAAGGAGTTTGCCGAACGCTCACTGATCATCGGCTCGCCGGCGCGCGTGATCCGCACGCTCGACGACGCTCAGGTGCAGCGGATGGGGAGCGCCGCGAGGTTCTACGTCGCCAATGGTCCGCGCTTCAAGAAGGGCCTGAAGCGGATCGGCTGAGGCCCTCCGCCGCTGGCGTCCCGCCCGCGCGGCACGGTTCCGAACCGTAAAAATACCAGCTGGTAATTTAATCCTCCGCTAGCGCGGCGGTGCCTACCATGGAGCGTTCTCAACCAGAAGGAGCGGCGCCATGGGAGCTACGGCGCTGGGATCCGGCTTCGCCACCGGAACCAACTTTTTGAAGAAACTTGTCCGCTTTTTGCGCGGCACCGACACGCTGAGCGTTGCGGAGAAGGTCTACAGCATCGCGGGCTTTCTCGCGATCGTCACCACCTTTCTGCTCGTGATGTCGATCCAGACGGTCCGGTTGCAGACGACCTATCGTCACATGTACGCAACCTCCGCAGAGGCCGCGATCGGCGCCGGGCGCATCAACGCGCTGATCTACGCGATCGTGATGGAGTCGCGCGGCATCTACATGTCCGCCGATCGTCGCGCCGTGAAGCAGTTCGCCGACGGGCTGGTACGGCGCAACGGCGAACTCGCCGAGGCGGTGAAGGCGATGGAGCGGACCGTCGGTGACGACGACGGCGAACTATTCTCCACTTTCCGCCAGCGCATCGCGCAGTTCATCGATTTCCGTCAGGAAGTGGTGCGGCGCGGCCTCGAGATCAGTCCTGCCGCGGCGCGGGAATGGGGCGACAGTAATGCCAACCGAACCCTGCGCAGGAAGCTCAACAGCGATGTCGAGGCGCTCGAACGCATCTATGGGGAGCGCGCCCGTCAGGCGGATCAGCTCGCTGACGAGAACCGCTACGCCGCGGCCTACCTGTTCATGCTCGGACTCGCCGCGCTGCTGCTCGGCGCGCTCAATGTCGTCGTGATGCGCGGATCGGTGTTGGACCCTCTCTCCGATATTGCGCAAGCGACAGATCGCATCACGACGGGCGACATTAGGAGCCAGGTGCCGCATCTCGCCCGCTACGACGAGATCGGCCGGCTGGCGCGCGCTGTGCAGAATTTCCGCGACGCCGTCGCGCAGATCTTCGAGCTGGAGCAGCTTGAATTCGATATCACCAAGCAGCGCGATGCCGCCATGGCGGAGCGAGACAAGTTCAACGACAAGTACCAGGCCAAGAAATGGCAGCTCTCGGCCGCAATCAACAGCATGCCGCAGGGCCTGATCATGCTCGACGGCAAGGCCGATGTCGTCGCGATGAATGGCAACTACCGGCGGATCTACAATCTGCCCGAGACGATCCAGGCCGGATCCACGCTGGAGGAGATCCTTCAGCACCGGGTCAAGAGCGGATTGTTCAGCGGCGACGTCACGAAATACGTCGGAGCTGTGCTCGAACGGATCGCCAAGCGTGAGCCGACGTCCTATGAGATCAACTTGAATGACGGCCGCACCATCAAGATCTACGAACGGCCGATGGACGGCGGCGGCTGGGTCTCGGTGCAGGAGGACGTCACCGAGCAACGTCAGCGCGAGCGAATGCTCGAGCGAATGGAACGTTTCCTCGCCACCATCATCGAGAACGTGACCGAAGGCATCATCGCCAAGGATGCGCGCAACCTGCGTTATCTGTTCATCAACAAGGCTGCTGAAAAGCAGATTGGCATGTCGCGCGCCGAAATCGTCGGCAAGACCGCGCGCGAACTGTTTCCCAAGGAAACCGCCGATCTGATCGAACAGCGCGACAAGCAGCTGCTAGCCCAGCGGCAGCAACTCGAGCCCGTCACCGACACGATCAACAACCCCATCCGCGGTCGGCGCCGGGTATCGTGGCGGCGCCTCCAGATCGGCGGAGCCGGAGAGGACTCGCACATATTCGTGACCATGGTCGAGGATCTCGACAAGGAGATGGGTGCCGCCGCGTAACGGCCGGCCCGCGCCACCTTGGGGGAGCATCAGCTTCCTTCGGATTCCCGCGCCTCGCTTGTGCCCGCGACTTTCTCGTGGCCGGCTGCCCAAAGCGCGTGCTCGTCGCTGCCGCTCGGATACGGGTTGGCTTCGGCTGGAATGTTTTCGCGCTGCAAGTTCGCCCTGTGCAAACGGATCGCGATCCATCATCGTGCTCTCGCCCTTCTGCTTCTGGCGCGCCATAGAATCTCAAGCTGATGGAAAGGGATTTGTTCCGGAACCCGTCTTTGCCGCGGCCGTTGATGGGTCGAGGAGAATTCCGATGAGCAAGTTTTCCGCAAGCACTTCAATCAAGACGTTGATCGTCGTCTTCAGTCTTGCCGCGATGCCGGCGATGTCCTTCGCGCAAGGCGCGGCTGGGTCGTCGACTGGATCGACTGCGGGTGTGGCCAATGCGCCGGCGCCGCCGCCTGGCACCAACAGCCTGGGCACGGCGCAATCCTCCGGCGCCAATAGGGCGCCGGGTGTCACCACCGGCGCTGCCGGTACCAACCCCGGCGCCGACGCCACGGTGAACGCCGAGAACCGGCTGCTCGACAAGAAGATGAAGAGCATCTGCCGCGGCTGCTGACGCTCGCGCGGAAGTGAGTCAGCCCGCCTATCTTCAATGCGCGCACGACATTAGCTTGGTCCTGTTTGAATCGTGGACGTTTCCACGCCGGGGGTGAGTTGATGTTACGCAACATGATGATGGCCGCACTGACCGTTGCAGCGGTCGGTCTCGCAGCGCCCCAGGCGGCGCAGGCGCGAGGCGGTTTCGGACATGGCGGCGGCTTCCATGGCGGCGGCTTCCATGGCTGGGGTCATGGCGGCTGGGGCCATGGCTGGCACGGCGGCGGTTTCTGGCCAGGCGTCGCAATTGGTGTCGGCATTGCAGGCGCTGGCTATTACGGCGCGTATGGCTACGGCTATCCTTACTACGACGACCCCTATTATTACGGCCTCGGCTACGAGGACTATGGTGCGCAGTGCTATCCCGTGCGCCAGCGCGTGATGACTCGATGGGGCTGGCGTGTCCGCCGCGCTCAGGTCTGTGAATAGCGGCTGCGGACAATAGGGTGCCCGGCGAGGCATCCAAATACCGAGGCGTTAAAAAACAAGGCCGTTGACGCAGTATACCGTCAACGACCTTGCCAGCCCCGGATATTGAAATCGGCTCACGCCATCCGGTATGGGCGAACATCGCGCGGAATCACACGGGCGAATGTGATCCATTTCACATCTGGCGAAAATAAAAGCCGGTGGCCTTGGATCCAATCAGCCGCGAGAGCGTTTGCGGGCGCTGGCATGGACGCGGTGACGCGCCGGTTTCCTAGAGGTAACCGCGGGTGTCTCGGCCTCTGTGGCGCGGGCGGAGGCAAAGGATTGCCGCAACCCATCGATGGATTCGTTCAGATTGGCGACCTGCTCCGACAGGCGCTTGGTGTCGGCCTGCTGCGAGGCGAGCAGCCGTTTCATGGTCAAAAGCTGGTCCTGCACGACCTGAAGCTGATCGATCGATTCCTGCTGGGTCGCCTCCAGCCCCTTCGTCTTCTCCACGAGCTGCTCGGAGGCCTGCGCGGCGCGGGCCTGAAGCTGCCGTGAGGCCACCACCCGATCGGTTTCCGGCATAGCGCCGGTATAAGCGCGCCAGATCGCGATCGAGGTGACGCCCGCGATCAGCAGGAGCAGCGCCGCAGCCGTCAGCGCGATCGGCTGGGCACCGAGGCGGAGGAGGGGATTGGACGGTGTGTCCTCTGCGAGATCGATCATCGCTGACAAGACCCAAATTGAAACTTGGTGCGTGGCGAAGAGCGGCAGCACAAGAACGAAGGAACAAGGCGGCCGGGGCGTCCCGAAAGCGTTACAGTTCAGCAACAAATGGGACA
>Ga0209758_1002827_pt1 | contig 16891 bp, 18 predicted proteins | sample AraplaMF_Col_mMF_FD_184258 | JGI IMG/M metagenome (GOLD analysis project Ga0209758, IMG submission 184258) | Arabidopsis root microbial communities from the University of North Carolina, USA - plate scrape MF_Col_mMF (SPAdes) (version 2) | ecosystem: Host-associated > Plants > Roots > Endosphere... | reverse complement strand
CAGTCAAAACAGCGCCTCATTTGCAGGAGATTTATGAATTCCAGTTTGGCGCCAGCGCGCCAAAGGGCCCGGCGGAGCGTATCGACCTTAACCCCAGCCCCGAATACGCTCGGCCGGGCCGCCCCAGCACTTCATCCACAACCGGATGAAATCTCAGATATTTTTGCCAGCCATGACAACGGTCGCGCCGAGGATCGCAGCCGGATCGCCGTCTGCGGTCGCCGATTGCAGCAGGATCGCGCAGCCCTCGAGCTGCGGCCGCTGCAACACGCTGGCCGGCAGCGTCAGACTGGTTGCCTTGCCGTCCCACATGCCGATGGTTTCGACATTGGTGACGCTGTGCAGGTAGGAAAGCTTCCGGCCGCTGTTCTCGCCCTTTTCGACGTCGATGGTCTTTTCCTTGTCGAAATAGACCATCACGACATTGGCCTTGCCCTGTCCCGCACCGATCTTGATCTCCAGCTCGTCGCCGCGCATCGCGGCGTTGATCGGAACGGTCAGCCCGTTGCCTTCGCTGCTGTAGGTGTCGATCTTGCTGTTGATACCGTTGAGATCGGCGCCGGCCAGATGGCCGCGTCCGTTGACGATCGCCTGCGGCGTGTAGACGTTGCTGCGGCCCATCGTTCTGGCATAGCCATATTGCCGTTCGGTATTTTCCTTGGAGCTCAGCGTATCGGCCCAGCCGAGATAATTCCAGTAATCGACATGATAGGCGAGCGCGATAACATCGCCCTGATTCACCAGCGTGCGGAAAGCCGCATCAGCCGGAGGACAGGAGGAGCAGCCCTGCGCCGTGAAGAGTTCAACGACACCTTTCGGCGTGCCGTCTTCGGCCTGCAGCGGGCCTGACAGAACAACGCCAGCGATCAGCGGAATCAAAAAACGGGGGGACATTCACCTGCACCTCTTTTTCAGCGCCGACAGCATGTTGGAACCGCAGGCCCTGACATATGAACGTACGAATAATCCTTCCGGGTCCAAACGAAAAGTCACGAACGGGTGAGACGGAGCTCCACCGGAACTTGCGGAAAACAAATCATCGTGAGCCCGTCCGAATACTGTCGCCGCACAGAAAAGCCGCCGGAAACTGCTCTCCGGCGGCCATTATCAATCAAGTCTCCTAAATCCGGATGAATCTGAATCCGGATTTACATCAAAGAAGAAGAGCATGATGTCGTCCGAAAACCGCTCACACTTTTCGGCATCATGCTCTGAAAATCAGGCAGCGAGATCGCGCAGAACCGTCTGCAGGATGCCGCCATTGTTGAGGTAGATCACCTCGTCGAGCGTATCGACACGCGACAGCAGCGGAACCTCCTTCACGGTGCCGTCGCCATAGGTGATCTTGGCGATCTTCTTCTCGCGCGGCTTGATCTTTTCCAGACCTTCGATGGTGACGAGTTCATCACCCTTGAGGCCGAGGCTCTGCCAGGTCGTGCCCTCTTCGAAGACGAAGGGAATGATACCCATGCCGACCAGGTTCGAACGATGGATGCGCTCGAAGGACTGGGCGATCACCGCCTTGACGCCGAGCAGGTTGGTGCCCTTGGCAGCCCAGTCGCGCGAAGAGCCGTTGCCATATTCGACACCGGCGAAGATGACCAGCGGCACGCCTTCCTGCTTGTACTGCATCGCCGCGTCGTAGATCGAGGTTTCGTCCTTCGACGGATAGTGGATGGTGTAACCGCCTTCCTTGCCGTTCGGGCCGAGCATGTGGTTGCGGATGCGGATATTGGCAAAGGTGCCGCGCATCATCACTTCATGGTTGCCGCGGCGCGTGCCGTACTGATTGAAGTCGGCAACGGCGACGTCGTGACCGAGCAGATAGGCGCCTGCCGGCGATGCCGCCTTGATCGAACCGGCCGGCGAGATGTGGTCGGTGGTGATCTTGTCGCCGAACAGGCCAAGCACGCGGGCGCCCTTGATGTCGGAAACGCCGGTGCCCTTCTTGCCCATGCCGACGAAGTAAGGCGGGTTCTGGACATAGGTCGAATTGTCGTCCCAGGCATAGGTCTGGCCCGGCGGAACCTGGACGGCTTGCCAGTTGACGTCGCCCTTGAAGACGTCGGCATATTTGCTTTCGTAGAGTTCGCGCGTCACGTATTTCAGGATGAACTCCTGGACCTCCTTCGAGGTCGGCCAGATGTCCTTCAGGTAAACGGGATTACCGTTCTGGTCCTCGCCGATCGGCTCCTTGGTCAGATCCTTCTGCACCGTACCGGCCAGCGCATAAGCGACGACGAGCGGCGGAGAGGCCAGATAGTTCGCCTGTACGTCGGGCGAGATACGGCCTTCGAAGTTGCGGTTGCCGGAGAGAACGCCGGAAACGATGAGGCCCTTGTCGTTGATCGTCTTCGAGATCGGCGCCGGCAGCGGACCGGAATTGCCGATGCAGGTGGTGCAGCCGAAGCCGACGAGGTTGAAGCCGAGCTTGTCGAGGTCGGCCTGCAGGCCCGACTTGGCGAGATATTCGCCGACGACCTGGCTTCCCGGTGCCAGCGAGGTCTTCACCCACGGCTTCGTCTTCAGGCCCTTGGCAACAGCGTTGCGGGCAAGCAGGCCGGCAGCGATCAGGACCGACGGATTGGAGGTGTTGGTGCAGGAGGTGATGGCAGCGATCGCCACGTCGCCATGGCCAAGATCGAAATCCGTGCCTTCGACGGCATAGCGGTTCGAAAGCTGACCGGGCTTCTTGTAGTCCGTGTCCATCGAGCCGGCGAAACCGGAAGCGATGTTCTCCAGCGAAATGCGGCCTTCCGGACGCTTCGGGCCGGCCATCGATGGCACGACGTCACCGAGATCGAGTTCCAGCGTGTCGGTGAAGACGAGCTCGGAGCCATCGCCCTCACGCCACATGCCCTGCGCCTTCGAATAGGCTTCGACGAGCGCGATACGGTCCTTGGTGCGGCCGGACATGTTGAGATAGTTGATCGTTTCGCCGTCGACCGGGAAGAAGCCGCAGGTGGCGCCGTATTCCGGGCCCATATTGCCGATCGTCGCACGGTCGGCGAGCGGCATGTTGTCCATGCCGGGGCCGAAGAATTCGACGAACTTCGAAACGACGCCCTTCTTGCGCAGCATCTGCACGACGGTGAGAACGAGGTCGGTCGCGGTGACGCCTTCCTTGAGCTTGCCGGTCAGCTTGAAGCCGATGACCTCAGGCAGCAGCATCGAGACCGGCTGGCCGAGCATCGCCGCTTCCGCTTCGATACCGCCAACACCCCAGCCGAGAACGCCGAGACCGTTGATCATCGTCGTGTGGCTGTCTGTGCCGACGCAAGTATCGGGATAGGCGATCGTCTCGCCGTCCTCTTCCTTGGTCCAGACGGTCTGACCGAGATATTCGAGATTGACCTGATGACAGATACCGGTGCCGGGAGGCACGACGCGGAAGTTCTTGAAGGCCTGCTGGCCCCACTTCAGGAAGCGGTAGCGCTCGCCGTTGCGCTGGTATTCCAGCTCGACGTTACGGGCGAAAGCCTGCGGCGTGCCGAATTCGTCGACGATGACGGAGTGGTCGATGACGAGATCGACGGGAACGAGCGGGTTGATCTTCTCGGGATCGCCGCCGAGCGACACCATCGCGTCGCGCATCGCGGCAAGATCGACGACGGCGGGAACGCCGGTGAAGTCCTGCATCAGCACGCGCGCCGGGCGATAGGCGATTTCGTTTTCGACCGCACCCTTGTTGTTCAGCCATTCGGCGACGGCCAGGATGTGCTGCTTGGTGACCGACTGGCCGTCTTCGAAGCGCAGCAGGTTTTCGAGCAGCACTTTCATCGAATAGGGAAGCTTCGACACGCCGGCCAGACCGTTTGCCTCAGCCTTGGGCAGGCTGTAATAGCCATAGTCCTTCCCGTTCACGGAAAGCGTGGAACGACAATTGAAACTGTCAAGAGATTTAGACACGAGAGACCCCGTTTCTGATAGCCAACACAGTCGTGCGAACGCCTATGCACTTAATGCACATCAGGATGCGGGTACGGCCATTTCCGCTGTCCGCACGTGGAACAGACGCTCCAAGTTCGGCGCAAGGATGAAATTCACGCCGACCGCTGGCGTGGTTGCAGGTCTTATAGATAATTTCCTAAAAACTTGCCATACCCGAAAACAGTCAAAATCGGACATTTTTTGACCCCGCCGCAAGCCGAAACCAAGAAAGAGCCGACGCATGCATTTCACCGCCGAAAATCTGGCTGCAAGGCGCGGTGAGGATCTGATTTTCGTAAACATTTCCTTTCACTTGGCGGCCGGCGAGGCGCTTGTCCTCACGGGAAGAAATGGATCGGGAAAATCCACATTGCTGCGCGTCGCCGCCGGCCTCCTGAGACCGGAAAAAGGCACTGTCATCTTCCGCGACGAAAAGGGCGGGGAAGACCGCCATCCGGGCGAGGTCAGTCACTACCTTGGTCATCGAAACGCAATGAAGAATGAACTTACGGTTGCAGAAAACCTCGACTTCTGGCGCGCCTTTCTCGGCAATCCAGGCGGTGCTGCCGGCCTCTCCGTCGAGGACGCCGCCGACGCCGTCGGCCTTTCGGGAATCACCCATCTTCCCTTCGGTTATCTCTCCGCCGGCCAGCAGCGCCGGATGGCCTTCGCCAAGCTGCTCGTCGCCCACCGCCCCATCTGGATCCTCGACGAACCCACAGCGGCGCTCGATGCCAGCGCCGACCGGCTGTTTGCCGAATTGATTGCCGCACATCTGACCAAGGGGGGCATCGTGCTGGCGGCAACACATCAGCCGCTGGGGGTGGAGAATGCGCGGGAATTGAAGATGACGGGCTTTGCCGGCGTGGATGCGGGGGTATGGGGGTGATGTTTCTCGACGTGGGTGCCTCATCCATCGCACATGCAGAAAGCCGCCGCGCATGACCGCCCTCTTCCTTCGCGACCTGAAACTTTCCATCCGCGCCAGCGGCGGTGCGCTGATCGGCGTGCTGTTCTTCCTGACTATCGTCGCCGTCATCCCTTTCGGCGTCGGTCCCGATCTCAAGCTGCTGTCGCGCATCGGTCCCGCCATCGTCTGGATCGGCGCACTGCTTGCCGCCCTGCTCGGCCTCGACCGCCTGTTTCAGGCCGAGCGCGATGACGGATCGCTCGACCTGATGCTGATGCAGGAAACACCGCTTGTCCTCACCGTGTTGGTTAAATGCGTCGCCCACTGGACGGCCACCAGCCTGCCGCTCGTCATCGCCTCGCCGCTGCTCGGCCTGTTCATGAATATGGATGAGACGGCGATTGCTGCCACCATGCTGACGCTGCTCGTCGGATCGCCCGCCATCACCTTCATCGGCGCGGTCGGTGCCGCTGTCGCCGTGGCGCTGCCCCGCGGCGGCCTGCTGGTCTCGATCCTCGTGCTGCCGCTGACCATTCCGGTGCTGATCTTCGGCGTCAGCGCCGCCTATGCCGCGGTCGAGGATCCCGCCCCGTTCCTGCCGCCCTTCCTCATCCTGATTGCGCTGACGCTCTTCTTCGCCGTCATCGGTCCGGCCGCCGCCGCCCTGGCGCTGCGAAACACAGCGGATTGATGGGCCATTCGATTGCGGGAAAAGCCGGATCAAGGTATGGAAGCGGACATGAGCGAAACGAGCCTTGCCATCAGCAAATTCAGCGATCTCGCCAACCCGACACGGTTTCTGGCGCTGGCGGCGCGCGCCATTCCATGGCTGGCCGGCATCACCGCCCTCTGTTTTATCGTCGGCCTCTATCTGAGCTTCGCCACCGAAGGCGACTACCAGCAGGGCGAGACCGTCCGCATCATGTATGTGCATGTGCCCTCGGCCTGGCTTTCGATGATGTGCTATACGATCATGAGCGTCTCGGCGATCGGCACGCTGGTCTGGCGCCATCCGCTGGCCGATGTCTCTGCCAAGGCTGCAGCCCCGCTCGGCGCCGCCTTCACCCTGCTCGCCCTCGTCACCGGCTCGCTGTGGGGCAAGCCGATGTGGGGGACCTGGTGGGTCTGGGATGCTCGGCTGACCTCCGTCTTTGTTCTCTTCCTGATGTATCTCGGGCTGATTGCGCTCGGGCGCGCCATCGACGACCCGTCGAAGGCCGCACGCGTCAGCGCCGTGCTCATCCTCGTCGGCTTCGTCAACATCCCGATCATCAAATTCTCGGTCGAGTGGTGGAACACCTTGCACCAGTCGGCAAGCGTGCTGCGCCTCGACGGCCCGGCGATCGATCCGGAATTCCTGCGGCCGCTCTTCATCATGGCGATCGCTTTCACGCTGCTCTTCTTCACGCTGCATATCATGGCGATGAGGAACGAGATCTGGCGCCGCCGCATCGCCGCCCAGCGCCGCCTTGCCGCCCGCATGGCCAGCCGGGAGGAATAGACCGTGACGCATGCCTTCTACGTCTACGCCTCCTATGGCTTCGCAGCTCTGGTGACGGTCGCCGTCACGGCCTGGACCTGGGCCGACGGTCACGCCCGCCGCCGGGAACTTGCTGCCCTCGAGGCCGCCGGTATCCGCCGCCGCTCGGCGCGTGTAAGGGATGGCGAATGAGCGACACGCCGGAAAAGACGACCGACAAGCCACGGGCGCTTGGTCGCTACACCTTGGCGCTTCTGCCGCTGATCGTCTTCGGCGGCATTGCGGCCACCGCCGCCAAGATGCTCTACGACCAGGATTTCCATGGCAAGAACATCACCGAAATCCCCTCCGCCCTGATCGGCACCAAGGCACCGGCGCTGAACCTGCCGCCGCTCGACGGCGCCAATCTGCCGGCGCTGACCGATGCCGCCATCAAGGGCAAGCTGACCCTCGTCAACGTCTTCGCCTCCTGGTGCCTCCCCTGCCGGGATGAACATCCGGTGCTGAAAGAACTGGCGAAGGACGGACGGCTGAACATCGTCGCCATCAACTACAAGGATCAGAGCGACAACGCCCTGCGTTTCCTCGGCGAGCTCGGCAACCCCTACCAGGCAATCGGCATCGATCCCAACGGCAAGGCGGCGATCGACTGGGGCGTCTACGGCATTCCGGAAAGCTACCTGGTCGGTCCCGACGGGACGATCCTCTACAAGCGTGTCGGTCCCTTCGACGATACCAGCCTGAAGGAAGGGCTGTTTCCAGCGATGGAGAAGGCGCTCGGCAAGCCCGCTTCGTAGCGGGGTCTATCCTTACACCCCGCCTTGCCAGACCTTGATCGCCTCGACCGGCCAGATCAGCATGACAACGTTGAGCGTCAGGTTGTCGCGGATCATGTAGCCGGTGAAAATCTCGAAGAAGATGGCGATCGCCACCGTCAGCGCCACCGGCGCGCGCCGCGCGAAGAAGAAGCCGATGCACATGAAGACGGTGTCCATCGCCGAATTCAGGATGCTGTCGCCGTAATAGTCGAGCGCGATCGTCGCCGTGCGGTAGCGGTCGATGATGAGAGGCGAATTCTCGAGCAGTTCCCAGCCGGATTCGATCAACAGCGCCAGCAGCAGCCTTGCCGCCAGCGGTTTGCCGCGCAGCAGGAGATGCGCGAGCCCGTAGAACAGGAAGCCGTGGATGATGTGCGACGGCGTGTACCAATCCGACAAATGCTGCGAATTGCCACTGGTATTGACCCCGCCCTCCCACAGCTTGATATAACCGCAGGCGCAGATCGGCACGCGGCCCATCATATATTCAGCGGCGATCTGAATGATCAGCACCGCAAGGCAGGCGACAAACCAGAAGGTCTGGTGCTTTACGCGATATTCGGCCTCTGCAGCGCTCACTTTTCGCCGTCCGTTTCCAGGTTGATGCTATGCTTGAGCACCAGCGGCATCTGCGCCAGCGTGAAGATGATGGTGATCGGCATCGTGCCCCAGACCTTGAAGGCGACCCAGCTATCGTCCGAAAAATTGCGCCAGACGACTTCGTTCAACACGGCGAGGAAGAGAAAGAAGATGCCCCAGCGGATGGTCAGCTTGCGCCAGCCCTCGGCATCGAGCTGGAAGGCGGCGTTGAAGACATAGCCGAGCAGCGACCTGCCGAAGGCCAGCCCGCCGAGCAGCGCCACTCCGAAAAGCGCGTTGACGATGGTCGGCTTCATTTTGATGAAGGTCTCGTTCTGCAGCCAGATCGACAGCGAGCCGAAGATGACGACGACGATGCCGGATACGAAGGGCATGATCGGCAAATGGCCGAGCACGATCTTCGAAACGATCAGCGAGAGGATCGTCGCCGCCATGAAGAGCCCGGTCGCGACGAACAGCGGTCCGCCGAGTTCGGAAAGAGCGGGAAACTTCTCCACCAGCCACTGGCCGCGCAGATTGGCGAAGAAGAAGATCATCAGCGGCCCGAGTTCCAGCGCCAGTTTCAGCAGCGGATGATGCCGGTCGGCGGCGCTCGGGGTGATATCGCTCTCTGTGCTCATGCGTTCTTCAAACCTGTTTTTCCTGGGAACCCGTTTCCCGGCCGTGCCCTGCAGGCTTTCGGCGGCATATCTGTGGCATCATTGCCCAAGTCCGGCAATGGCATGGGCAAAATCCTCGGCCTCGAACGGCTCCAGATCCTCGACACCCTCGCCGACGCCGATGAAATAGACCGGCAGCTTGTGCTTGGCGGAGATGGCGACGAGAATGCCGCCGCGCGCCGTGCCGTCGAGCTTGGTCATGATCAGCCCGTTGACGCCGGCGACGTTGCGGAAGATCTCGACCTGGCTGAGCGCGTTTTGTCCCGTCGTCGCGTCGAGCGTCTGCAGCACGGTATGCGGCGCATCGGGGTCGAGCTTGCCGAGCACCCGCACGATCTTCTCGAGCTCTGCCATCAGCTCGGCCTTGTTCTGCAGGCGGCCGGCGGTATCGACGATCAGCACGTCGCATTTTTTCGCCTTTGCCTGTTCGAAGGCATCATAGGCAAGGCCTGCGGCATCAGCGCCGAGCTTGGTGCCGATGAATTCGGATTTCGTCCGGTCGGCCCAGATTTTCAGCTGTTCGATCGCCGCCGCACGAAAAGTATCGCCGGCGGCCAGCATCACCTTCAGCCCGGCGCCGGAAAGCTTCGCCGCGAGCTTGCCGATCGTCGTCGTCTTGCCGGTGCCGTTGACGCCGACGACGAGGATGACATGCGGCTTGTGCGACAGGTCGAGCTGCAGCGGCTTGGCGACCGGCTTCAGGACCTTGGCGATTTCGGATGCCATGATGCGGCTGACATCCTCGCCGGTGACATCCTTGCCGTAGCGCTCGGAAGCGAGCGTATCGGTGACGCGCATGGCGGTCTCGACGCCGAGATCGGCCTGGATCAGCAGGTCTTCGAGATCCTGCAGCGTCTCGTCATCGAGCTTGCGCTTGGTGAAGAGCGCGGTGATTTGACTGGTCAGCTGCGAGGAGGTGCGCGCAAGACCGTTGCGCAGGCGCTGGAACCAGGAAAGTCTCGGTTGCGGGGCAATCGGCTCCGGCTCGACGACCTTCGGGCCGGTGGCGAAGCCTTTGGGGAGGATGGGAGAGCCGGCCTCCGGTTTTGCCGTGGGGTTACCCCCCTCTGCCCTGCCGGGCATCTCCCCCACAAGTGGGGAGATTGGCTGGGAGGACGATTCCAGTCCTGTATTATCCCTAGTCGGAATCTCTTCTGTAAGCTTTTCAATGACGTCTTCGAGGTCATCCGGCTGTTCCGGCGCATCGGTCTCCGAATGATCTCCCCCCTTGTGGGGGAGATGTCCCGGAGGGACTGAGGGGGGTATTTCCGCAACGGTTTCGACGGGCACCTGGATTTCGGCCTGCACCTGCGCTGCCGCCTCGGCTTCCAGCAATGACAGCGGCACGACGCCCATATCGCTCAATTGGTCGGCGGCGGGCAGGATTGCGGATTCGAGATCATCGTCGGCAACCGGCGCCTCGACCCCGCCCTCGTCGATATCCGCAGCCGGGCCGCCGGCCGTATCCATTTCCTCGGGTAGAACAGGATCATCCGCGATTGGCAGATCTTCGTCGCGCGAACGTGGCTCCAGCTCCTTCTCCACGGCCGCAGGCACAGCTTCTTCAGCCGGCTTGCCGAAGGTGAAGACCTTTTTGATGAAACTGAGCGCCATGGGGATTCCGTGAAAGTCAGGCCGCGGCTGCGGCCGTCAATTGCATGTCGAGATGCTTGCCATTGTGGCCGGTGATCGTGACCGGCACAAGTTCGCCGGGACGAAGGCCGGGCGTGGCAACCAGCGTGAAGTTCTCCGTATGCGCCAGGCCGTTGTTTTCAACAAGCAGCCATTGCCGGGTTCCGATCATCCGATCGAGATGGGACTGATGCAGCATATGTCCAGCGGCGCGCAGCCTGGCGGCGCGATCCTTGACCAGCGACCGGTCGAGCTGCGGCATGCGGGCAGCCGGCGTGCCGGGACGCGGGCTGTAGGGGAAGACGTGCAAATGCGCGATATCAGCCTCTTCAGCCAGCCGCACGGCATTGTCGAACATCTCTTCGGTTTCGGTTGGGAAGCCGGCGATCATATCGGCGCCGAAGCTCATCTCGGGTCGAAGACGGCGCGCCTCCTCGATGAAACGCAGCGCGTCGGCGCGTAAATGCCGCCGCTTCATGCGCTTCAGGATCATGTCGTCGCCATGCTGCAGCGACAGATGCAGATGCGGCATGAAACGCGGCTCGTCGGCAATCAGATCCATCAGGTGGGCATCGGCCTCGATGCTGTCGATCGAGGAAAGCCTGAGGCGGCGGATATCGGGGAGCTGCTTCAGCAGTGTCTTGGCCAGGAGGCCGAGCGTCGGGGCGCCGGGCAGATCGCCGCCATAGCTGGTGGCGTCGACACCGGTCAGCACGATCTCGCGATAACCACCGGCGACGAGATTGCGGGCCTGGTCGACGACGGCGCCCATCGGCACGGAGCGGGAATTGCCGCGACCATACGGAATGATGCAGAAGGTGCAGCGGTGATCGCAGCCGTTCTGCACCTGGATGAAAGCGCGCACATGGCCGTCGATATGCCTGACCATCTGCGGCGCCGTCGCCTTGACGCTCATGATGTCGTTGACGCGGAGCTTCTCTTCGGCCGAGACGCCGAAATCCGGCAGGCTGCGATAGGAGGCGCTGGTCAGCTTCTCCTCATTGCCGAGCACGGCATCGACCTCTGCCATGTCGGCAAAGGCCTGCTTTTCCGTCTGCGCGGCGCAGCCGGTGACGATGATGCGGGCATGCGGATTGTCGCGCCGCGCCCGGCGGATCGCCTGGCGGGCCTGGCGCACGGCCTCGCCGGTGACGGCACAGGTATTGACCAGGATGGCATTGTTGAGCCCGGCCTTTTCAGCCTGCGCCTTCATCACTTCGGATTCATATGTGTTGAGGCGGCAGCCGAAGGTAATGACCTCGATACCGCTCACTGCGCCTCCGCCTCTCGGGTACCATCGCGCGACCAGAGACCCGTCGAAGGATCGAGTCTGCCCGACCATTCCCATTCGGCCGGGCCGGTCATGATGACGTGATCGTCGCGCTCGCGCCATTCGATGGAAAGTGCGGCCGGCGGCTTGGCGCTTGCCACATTGATCGTCACCTTGCGGCCGGTGCGGCCGGTGCGCGCAGCGCTGACGGCAGCCGAACAGGCGGCCGAGCCGCAGGCGAGCGTCAGTCCCGCGCCCCGCTCCCAGGTGCGCGTCGTCAGGGATGTCGGCGAGGTCACCTGCGCCAGCGTGATATTGGCGCGCTCGGGAAACATCGGATGATTTTCGAGCAGCGGTCCGAAACGGGCAAGATCATAGGACATCACGTCCCTGTCGACCCAGAAGATCGCATGCGGATTGCCCATCGACATCGCCGATGGCGAATGCAGCACCGGATTGTCGATCGGGCCGATCTGCAGTTCGATGCGGCTGGTGTCGTGGAATTCTTCCGCCAGCGGAATCCTGTCCCAATCAAAGACCGGCCGGCCCATATCGACCGAGATCGTCCCGTCCTCGTGCTCGACGGCATTGAGGATGCCGGCGACCGTCTGGAAGGTGAAGACCTTCCGGCCGGTTTCGGCGGCAAGCGCCTGCACGACGCAACGTGTACCGTTGCCGCAGGCCTGCGCCTTCGAGCCATCGGAATTCAGGATATCGATGAAGGCATCGGTGCCCTCGGCCTTCGGATCATGGATCGCCATGATCTGGTCGAACTCGGTCTGTGGATCCGCATTGAGCGCGACCGCCGCCGCCGGCGTCACCTTATCCGGCCGGCCGCGCATGTCGACGACCAGGATCTTGTTGCCAAGTCCGTTCATCCTCGCGAATTCGACCGTTGCACTCATGGTATCGTTCCGTCTGTCTTTCCGGTGTATATGGCGGAAATGCGCGGGAATTACCAGTGGGTGAGTGCCGGGCAGGCGTTACCGCTGCACACCGTCGCGATCGAAGGACGCAGCATGGGCTTCGACGATCGCTGCGGTGATGACCTTCCTCAACTCGTAGACCAGCGAGCGGGACCGTTTGCGATCCAGATCCTGTGCCGCCTTCGCAAGATTCAAGCCTTCGTTCAGAACAATATGATGAGCCCGCGCCAGCGCCCAGCTCTCAATATCAGGATCTATCATTCGATATCTCCGCCGATTCATTCGGCATCAAGGATATTCACGAATCATTTTACAGGAGGCACTTAAGTAGAAAATAGAATCATAAGCGGAATATTTTGCAACTGGCCCGCCCAGGGAATCCAGGCCGACAAGCGGAATTTTTGCCGGCAAAATCGGAAGAACCAAGCGGAACGCGCAATGCTATACACAAGTCGACTTGAACATGTACTTTCATGCCCTGTCCGCCGGCACATCCGCCGCGCCCACGTCAAACGGCCTTTGAAAAGCCGCCACGCGGTCATTTGTCCGCATTCACCTTGACTTTCGTGCAGCTTTCCTGTTTATCGCGCCCAATCCGCGACGAGCCGCATGACTCCGAGCCGCCGACCGGGACCCTGAGATCCCGGAGGTCAACACCCGACAGCGCGATGCGCCCTCGGGTGCTTTTTGGCTTTGCGTCTTGTTTTCGTCAAGGAAAAGCACGACGTTTCCGGGCATATCCCAACCCGCCCGAAACGTATCAAGGAAGAGCCGATGTTTGAAAACCTCCAGGACCGTCTTGGATCCATTCTGAATGGACTGACAGGCCGTGGCGCGCTTTCGGAAGCCGATGTTTCCGCAGCGCTGCGCGAGGTTCGCCGTGCGTTGCTGGAGGCCGACGTCGCGCTCGACGTCGTGCGTTCCTTCACTGACCGCGTGCGAGAAAAGGCCGTCGGCGCCGAGATCCTGAAGTCGATCAAGCCCGGCCAGATGGTCGTCAAGATCGTCCATGACGAACTGATCGAGATGCTGGGCGGCGAAGGGGTCGGCATCGACCTGCATGCGCCCGCCCCCGTCGTCGTCATGATGGTCGGTCTGCAGGGCTCCGGCAAGACGACGACGACGGCGAAGATCGCCAATCGCCTGTCGACGCGCGAGAAGAAGAAGGTGCTGATGGCGTCGCTCGACACGCGCCGTCCGGCAGCCCAGGAGCAGCTTCGCCAGCTTGGCGCCCAGGCCAATATCGATACGCTGCCCATCATTTCAGGCCAGTCGCCGACGGATATTGCCGCGCGCGCCGTACAGGCGGCCAAGCTCGGCGGCCATGACGTCGTCATCCTCGATACCGCCGGCCGCACGCATATCGACGAGCCCTTGATGGTCGAGATGGCCGACATCAAGAAGCGCTCGAACCCGCATGAAATCCTGCTGGTCGCCGACAGCCTCACCGGCCAGGACGCCGTCAACCTCGCCCGCAATTTCGACGAACGCGTCGGCATCACCGGTCTGGTGCTGACCCGCATGGACGGCGACGGCCGCGGTGGTGCGGCCCTTTCGATGCGCGCCGTCACCGGCAAGCCGATCAAGCTGATCGGCGTCGGCGAGAAGATGAGCGAGCTGGAGGAATTCCATCCCCGCCGCATCGCCGACCGCATCCTCGGCATGGGCGACATCGTCTCGCTCGTCGAGCGCGCTGCGGAGAATATCGACGCCGAGAAGGCGGCCGCCATGGCCGCCAAGATGGCCAAGGGCAAGTTCGACCTCGACGACCTCGCCGATCAGCTGCGCCAGATGCAGAAGATGGGCGGCATGGGCGGCATCATGGGCATGATGCCCGGCATGGCCGGCATGAAGGACAAGATGGCCGCAGCCGGCCTCGACGACAAGCTTTTCGGCCGCCAGATCGCCATCATCCAGTCGATGACCAAGGCCGAGCGCGCCAATCCCGACCTGCTCAAGCATTCGCGTAAGAAGCGCATCGCCGCCGGTTCCGGCACCGATGCCGCCGCCATCAACAAGCTTCTGAAGATGCACCGCCAGATGGCGGACATGATGAAGATGATGGGCGGCAAGGGCAAAGGCGGCATGATGAAGCAGATGATGGGCGGCCTTGCCGGCAAGATGGGGCTTGGCGGCGGCATGGGCGGTATGGGTGGCGGCATGCCCGATCTCTCGAATATCGATCCCCGACAGCTCGAGGCCCTGCAGAAGCAGGCCGAAGCGGCGGGGCTTGGAAAGCCGGGTGGGGGTATGCCCGGTCTCGGCGGTCTGCCGGGTGGTTTGTCGGGCCTCGGCGGCGCCAAGCTGCCGGGCCTTGGCGGTGGTTTCCCGGGATTGCCCGGATTGCCGAAGAAGAAGTGAAAGGATCGCTTGCCCCATGAATGATCCAAACGTCAAAGCCCAGCTCGCGAGCTATCGTCAGTCGATCGACAATATCGATGCCGCTCTCGTGCACATGCTGGCCGAACGCTTCCGCTGCACCAAAGAGGTCGGCGTGCTGAAGGCCAAATACAATCTGCCGCCGGCCGACCCGGCGCGCGAGGAATACCAGATCGAACGCCTTCGCCAGCTGGCGAAAACCGCCAATCTGGATCCGGATTTCGCTGAGAAGTTCCTGAACTTCGTCATCAAGGAAGTCATCCGGCATCATGAGCAGATCGCTGCGGATCACGCTGAACAGAGCGCTGCAGCCCGATAACCCGTACCACCGAACCAGGTGGTCAAGAAAAGCCTAAGGAGTAAAGAACATGGCACTGAAAATTCGTCTCGCCCGCGGTGGCTCCAAGAAGCGCCCGTACTACCACGTCGTTCTCGCCGATGCGCGCAGCCCGCGTGACGGCCGCTTCCTGGAAAACCTCGGTTCCTGGAACCCGATGCTTGCCAAGGACGACGAGAAGCGCGTTCAGCTGAACGCCGAGCGCATCAAGCACTGGATCGAAAACGGCGCCCAGCCGACCGACCGTGTTCTGCGCTTCCTCGATGAAGCCGGCGTTGCCAAGCGCGAAACCAAGAACAACCCGATCAAGGCAAAGCCGGGCAAGCGCGCCCAGGAGCGCGCCGCCGAAAAGGCTCAGAAGGTTGCCGACGCAGCCGCTGCTGCTGCCGACGCCGCGGAATAATCGGGACTTCCCTCGATCGAGCGGGCGGCATGGCGACATGCCGCCCGTTTTCGTTTCCAATCTTGCGCACTTCGTTTATGAGAAACCTGTCTTTCGGCTTCACATGAAGGAACCCATGACAAAGCTTGAAAACCCCGTTCTGATGGCGACGATCGGTGGCGCGCAGGGCCTCCGGGGCGAGGTGCGCGCCAAGGCCTATACGGCCGATCCCAGCGCGCTTGGCGACTACGGCCATCTCCACAGCATGGACGGCCGCAGTTTCGAAGTCCTCGAAATCCGCGAGACCAAGAATGTCGTCGTCGTCCGTTTCCGCGGCGTCAACGACCGCAATGCCGCCGAGGCGCTGAACGGACTTGAGCTCTATATCGAACGCGACAACCTGCCGGACGAGGAACTGGAGGACGACGAGTTCTACTATGCCGATCTCGAAGGGCTCGAAGCGCTAGATGACAAGGGTGTCAGCTACGGCACGGTCACCGGCGTCTTCGATTTCGGCGCCGGCGATCTCCTGGAACTCAAAGGCCCGGGCAAGCGCCCAGTGCTGATCCCCTTCTCCGAAGCCTCGGTGCTGGAGATCGATCTCGAGGCCGGCACACTGCTGATCGATCCGCTGGCGGCGGGACTGGTCGACGATCCCGAAGAGCTTTCGAAATTCACCGCGGACAAGCCGAAAAAGAAGAAGTGACGCCATGGCTTTCCGGGCGAGCGTGCTGACACTCTATCCGGAGATGTTTCCGGGACATCTGGGCTTCTCGCTCGCCGGCAAGGCGATGGAGCGCGGGCAATGGTCGCTGGACGCGGTGCAGATCCGCGACTTCGCCACCGACAGGCACCGCAGCGTCGACGACACCCCTGCCGGCGGCGGCGCCGGAATGGTGCTGAAACCCGACGTTCTCGCCCGTGCGATCGACAGCGTCTCGGAAAACGATACCCGCCCGCGGCTGCTGATGAGCCCGCGCGGCCGGCCGCTGACACAGGAGCGTGTGCGCGCGCTCGCGGCAGGCGACGGCGTCATCATCGTCTGCGGCCGTTTCGAGGGTGTCGACCAGCGGGTGATTGAGGCGCGCGGACTGGAAGAGGTCTCGATCGGCGACTATGTGCTGTCAGGCGGCGAGCCGGCCGCATTGATCGTCCTCGATGCGATCATCCGCATCCTGCCAGGCGTCATGGGCAACGATCTTTCCGGCCTGCACGAAAGCTTCGAAGGCGGACTGCTGGAACATCCCCATTATACCCGGCCGCAGGAGTGGGAAGGCCGCGAAATTCCCTCCGTCCTCACCTCGGGCAACCACGGCGCCATCGAGAAATGGCGGCACCAGGAGGCGGTGCGGCTGACCGAGCTGCGCCGCCCGGATCTGCTCGAAAAGGCCAGAAACGAGAAAAACGGCTGATTTCGCGGCCCTTTTCACAAAAATGCCGTCCAAGGGATGACAAGCCCTGGCCTTTCGTGTATTGGCGCACGCGGAAATGGGGTTTATCCCCGTCTGCCAGCAAACAAAGAATGGCGAATCCGCTCCCGCCCTTGATGGGCAAAGTCCTGAGGCCAG
>Ga0209758_1002825_pt1 | contig 16896 bp, 9 predicted proteins | sample AraplaMF_Col_mMF_FD_184258 | JGI IMG/M metagenome (GOLD analysis project Ga0209758, IMG submission 184258) | Arabidopsis root microbial communities from the University of North Carolina, USA - plate scrape MF_Col_mMF (SPAdes) (version 2) | ecosystem: Host-associated > Plants > Roots > Endosphere ... | reverse complement strand
CCACACAAAAATGTTACTCCACAGACCTTTAATTAATCCTACATTCGCTCAACACTAGCTAATCGCACCCCAAATTTTAACCACCCTCTATTGAATCCTGTACCACCATTCACATGAAAAAGCTATTACTCATCCCCATAATCCTTTTATCCCTTGCTTTTCCCAAAGCAACCACTAAAGCCACCGGCTCTTCTGCTTACTCCCATTTAATTCATTTCACCGATTGCGGCAACTACAAAGGCAAACCACTCAACCGTGGCCCCAGAGGCGGCTGCTATTACATAAACAAGAATGGCAATAAAACATATGTAGACAGGTCTTTATGTAAATGTTAATTTCCATCGAATGCACCTAAGGGAGGCCGGCTTCTTCAAGCCAGCCTCCCGTCTATTAAACTCAAATAAAAATCCCTACCTTCAAACCAATCAATTTCCCGATCCATTATGTCTACAGCTGGTTACTCCGCTACTCCCCTCGCCCAAAAACTAGGCATGAAAGAAGGCTTCAATGTCCGTATCATCAACGCTCCGCTTCACTATTTCTACCTGTTCAACGATATTCCCAAAACGCTCAACATCATTAAAGAGCCCTTGCCTCACAAGCACTTTATCCACTACTTCACCAGGGAAGCGCAACAACTAAAAAACGAGCTTCCTTCACTGAAAGCCGAGATCATTCCCAACGGCATGATCTGGATCTCCTGGCCGAAGAAAGCTTCCAAAGTACCTACCGATGTTACAGAAGACGTTATCCGCTCCATCGCCCTGGCCAATGGCCTCGTAGATGTAAAAGTCTGTGCGATCGATGATACCTGGTCCGGACTGAAACTCGTCATTCCTGTAAAAAATCGCTAAAAATTCCTATCTTCGCCCCGTATGAAACTCATCAATACCACATATCGCCCGTCTGCCGGAATGATTGCCGCTTAACGCAGCTGGTAATTTAAACGCTGCTTAAATTCCCCTGCGTTTCTTCTACTCCGTTATTTCATATGTTTTTATGAATCAATGCTCTGTTGCCCGGACACTGCTATTTGTCTGCACATACAGCGCTGTAACCTATTTCAACAATGTCATCATCATTATCGCAATACGGCTGGAACAGCCATTTTGAGCATCATTATACATCCTTTATCAGTCAGGGCCTCGAAGCCGGACGGATCACCGCCATCAACGGCTATCATCATACTATCATTACGCCTACGGGGCCTTCCCCCGCCATGCTGGCGGGTACGCTCATGAACGGCAAGGAAACCTGGGAACTGCCTAAAGTAGGCGACTGGATCGTTTGTAAACATTACTACGACCAAAGCATCATCATCGATGTCCTCCCCAGGCAAAATGCCCTGAGCCGGAAACTCCCCGGTAAAAGCAGCCAGCAACAGGTGATCGCCGCCAATATCGATGCCGCCCTGATCATCCAGGGCCTCGACCGCGACTTCAACCTCCAACGGCTGCAACGCTACCTGCAGCAGGTGTATCAATGCGGGATCCAACCCATCGTTATCCTGAACAAACAAGATCTGGCAGATGATCCGGAAGCTTGCCGTCAGGAAGTGCTGGCACTGGGATATGACTGCCCTGTGCTCCTTACCAGTGCATTGGATCATGATCAGCTGAACGAATGGGCCATGCAATACCTGCTGCCTGGCAAGACTTTCGCCCTACTGGGTTCCTCCGGTGTAGGAAAAAGCACTTTGTTCAACGCCCTCTCCGGCGTGGCAATACAAAAGGAAGGCGGCGTTAGCACCTTCAACAATAAAGGCAAACATACTACCACCGCCAGGCATCTTGTCATGCTGCCCAATGGCAGTATGCTCATTGATTCGCCCGGTATGCGGGAGTTCGGCCTTACCCTGGATGCAGACGAAAGTGTTAGTTTCCACCATCCGCTGATAGAAGAACTATCCAACCAATGCCGCTTCCGTGATTGCACGCATCAGCAGGAACCCGGCTGCGCAGTAACAGCAGGCCTTGAGCAGGGAACACTGCCCGCAGCCGTATACCACAATTACCTGAAACTGATCCGCGAACAACACCACTACCAGGCCAGTGCCCTGGAAAAAAGAAGAATGGAACATCAGTTCGGCAAAATATCCAAACAGGTAAATGCCCTGCGCAAAAAGCGGAAATATTAAAACACCCTTGCTTGCCAGGCCCCTTCATAATAAGGAGCCTGGTAAGCAACTTTTTCACTGCCACCGCATCTTTTTATAAAGCCCTGCATGCCTGCACCCAACCGCGCCCTGTGGATAGACTATCTCCGTTCTTCCATTACCGTACTGGTAGTGGCCCACCATTCCTCCCTGGCCTATACCACCTTCGCCAGTTTCAATCAGCAGGCCTACATCCTATCTACCCATCCCATTGTTGATAAAGAACGCTGGATAGGGCTTGATATCTTCGAGAATTTCAACGATGTCTTCTTCATGTCACTCATGTTCTTCATCAGCGGCATGTTTGTATTACCCAGCCTCGCCAGAAAAGGCATCGCCGCTTTTATACGCGACCGGTGCTATCGCCTGTTCCTGCCATTTGCTGTTGGCGTTACCTTATTGATGTTGGTGGCTTATTATCCTGCCTACTATGTAGCGCACGGCAGTCATGATATCAAAGCTTATATCATCGATTACTTTACTACCGAAGCATGGCCGGTTGGTCCCCCCTGGTTTATCTGGGTACTTTTCCTTTATAATATCATAGTCGCATTACTTTATCCCTTGCTAAAGAACAGGTCCATCGGCAATTTACCCGCAGGCACACTGATCATCAGTCTCACGCTCATCACCTGGATATTATATGTGCCTATAGCGATGTGGTTGGGTCCCTATACCTGGACAGGCATCGGTCCTTTCGACTTCCAGAAAAGCCGGATACTGCTGTATTTCGGATACTTCGTACTGGGCGCCCTGATTGGAGATAACTTCTCCAATCAATTCATCAAACAGTGGCCCTTATGGATAGCCAGCTGCCTGTTAATGTATACACTGCTAACGATAATACCAACGCCACTCAGGCAGATGGTTGAGCAGGGCAAAATACCTTCACTGACCGGCTGGCTGATCTATTATACCATATACGTACTCTCCTGTACTTTTAGCAGCGTTGCTTTTGTTAGCACTTTCAAAGCACTGGTATATTCACCTAAGGGCTGGTGGACTTCGCTCTCTGACAACGCTTACAGTGTTTACCTGTTGCACTACATTTTTGTAGTATGGTGCCAATATGCTTTGCTATCTGTATCAGCGCCTGCTGTTATAAAATTCATCATCACATTTATTGTTGCATTAACTGGCAGCTGGATACTCAGCCACCTGATCAGGAAACATCCACTGATCAAAAGATATTTATAGCGGTGTAACTGCTTCCACCAGCACTTTCCAGGTATGTTCAATGTTCGCATGGGGTTTGATCATACGCGGATGAAAAGGAATAGTGCTTTCACCACGTTGAATTCGTAAGGGCCAGTCAGGATTAGCTATTGCAGCTTTACCAATTGCTAAGATATCTGCATGCCCTTCTTCCAACACCTGCTTTGCCAACGCTGGTTGATGCAGCCCGCCATTGGCAATTACAGGTACACCAGTGAGCTGCTTTGCCAATCCTGTATAGGAAGTACCATCAGGATAAGTGGCTTCTGCCGCCCAGTTGCCTGCCTCCGCTGCAATATGAACGTAGTCTGGATTTGCCGCAGCAACTTCCGACAGTATTGCGCGCGCTGTTGCAGCGCCATCCTGCCAGCGATAATGCAGGTTATTCACTTTACCCTCTGACAAACGAAGACCGATGATAAAACCCACAGGTACTACCGCCCTTACTGCTTCAATGATCTCCTTTATTATGCGAAAACGGTTGGGAATACTTCCACCATACAGATCTGTTCGTGTGTTGATATAGTCCGTCATGAACTGATCCAGCAAATAACCATTGGCGGCATGCAACTCCACCCCATCAAAACCAGCAGCATACGCATGCAAAGCTGATTGCACAAAACCCTGTTTAACAGCAGCTATCTCTGTTGCCGTCATGGCATGTGGCAGAGGAAAGGCGCCATCGCCGCCTCCATATTCGGGCATCTTTTTCCCAAGCGGTAGTACTGCAGACGGCGCCCAGGTATTTGCCAAATGCTGCGATATAGCACCCGCATGCATCAGCTGCGCAATGAATACAGCACCATGTTGTTTTACACGCGCTGTTAGCTGCTTCCATCCCTGCTGCTGCGCTACCGTTACCAAACCAGGCTGCTGCGGATAAGCCTGCGCTGCTATCCCGTCTGTATATATTCCTTCTGTGATGATCAGGCTAAAACCACCCAAAGCAAATGCTTCATAATAGGTTTGCATGTTAGCGCTAGGAACTCCGTCTAAACCTGCGCTTACGCGTGACATAGGGGCGACTGCAAACCTGTTCCTGAGCTGATGACTGCCTAAACTGAGTGCATTAAAAGCGGCGGGAGTGAATTCATTATTCGTGTACATAACATCCATTTTTTATGTACACAAAATTGCTACAGCTACAGCCGGATCCGGTTAAAATAATTTAATAAATCCGATTAAAATAGTTTAACAAAAAACTGCCATTTCGCAACGCAAATACACTACGCTGCGTGATACTACCTTTACAATGTTGCTCTTAGCGATTAGTTTTAGTTAATAGTTAACCCCAAAATAATTTTGATAATATCTCATAAACGGCCCAACTCAAGTCAACTCCAGGCTCGCAGGTAAACGAAGTTTATAACCCCTGTTCGTTTACTACCAGCCTGGAGATGACGGAGGGCATCATTGCTTAATATCCTACCAGCTTCTGTGATCCGATGAGTTTCTGCGCCTTTTCATCATAGATCCGCAGGATATAAATACTGCCACCTGCTGCGGGCGGCCTGACCTCAGCCTTCGTTTTATTCACCACCCGCTGGTGCAATAATAATTTTCCTTGTATATCATACAAGGAAAGAATATATGCTTTCGTTGCCTGCAGGCCATTCACACTGATCTGCTCACGGAAGGGATTAGGATAGATGATCACCGGCTGACCAGGATTATCTACATCCACTACAGCAGTAATATTTGTTTTATTGATCGTGATGCTGTCAATACCAGTTTGCGAAGTGTAACACTGGTCACTCGTCCTTACACGTGCATATACCACGTTAGCTCCCAGCTCAAACCCGGCAGGATCAACCGTTACGGAATTATTATTGCTCTCCAGCTGCAACTGATTAATAAAATACCTGTCCCGCGCAAAAGTATACAGCGGCTGTTTACCTCCGCCTGTTACATTGGTAGCCGTGATAGTCACCGGAATGCTGTCGGTAGTAATAGGATTTACATTGACACTAACATCCAGCGAAGGCGTTACTGCAGACGTTACCATAAAGGATAATGGCAGCCGCTTTTGAATAGTATCGTACGAGAAAGTAACGCTGATACTATGCCTGCCTGTGCTCAGCACAGCAGGATCAATGGTAAACGTGCTGTCAGCCGCTACCGCTAATACCCGCGTACTATCCAGCAGTACTTCCACCGCTATGCCTGAACCAATAGCAGGCAGGTTAGCAATCTTTACACGCTGACTATCCGCAGCCGCACAATAGCTGCTGGATAAGCCGCTCACCACAGGCTGTGATACGGTTACCAAACTATCTGTTACATGAATGAAAATGGATGGAGTATCCGTTATAAACGCTATGCCATTATACGGTAGCCAGCGGATGGTATCCATACCGGTATAGCCGCTATCCGGCGTATATGTCAGTTTTTGCAGCGAAGATGTTTGAACTTCGGTGTTCACAGGGAAAGCCCAGTTATCATTCTTAAGCACGCCATGCCTGGGTAATTGTGTGAATTTAACCTTAGTCAGTGCCGAAGGCCCTGAAAAATTGCTGCTAAAATCAGCAGGACTAAACCGCAATGTAGAGTCGGGCTTAACGCTCTTTTCAAAATTGCTTACCTGGAAGGCGGGCAGTGAATCCACGTTCAGCTTAAACAACCGGCGGCCAATCCTCACATAGAAATCGCTGCCGTCATACATAGCGCTGGCCCAGCTTTCGCCATTGAAGGCAGTCTTGTAAGGTGTATTGGTAATGCGCGTGATCTGCCCGTTATTTCTCACCAGGAACATCCCGCTGTCCGTTCTGCTAACGATCGCATCTCCTTGTTCGTTTAACAAGGCTATCATCGTCTCCGGACAGGCCGGGCAACCGGCAAAATTGGTCATCTGTCGCATGGCGCCCAGGGAATCTCTCAGTACAAGCTGCTTGGTCCGGATAAATGCCGAATAGCGGCTATTCATTTCGTAAAGCACGCCAGCTTGCCTACCGCGGGCAGGGCTATCGCCCAGCTGTACATTGATCTGCGCCTGTCCGTTATAAAACCGCAGGTAGGCCTCCGGATAATCGAAGTAGCTGATCGTATAAATAATGTTCTTACCGTCTGTTTTAGGCGCCGATTTATATCCGGCAACCCCTGGGGCGATATTGGTGATTCTGCCACTGTCATACTTATAAACATTCCCGTATCTGCCAGGTTCATCGGTGAAGGTCACCAGGCCGGTAGGCCCGAGACTTATTTCATCCTTGTAAAAGGTCGGGAGCTTAACGGAATCCATCTTACGCGTAATACGGTTCCTGCGGATCACCGTATCCTGTTTTCTCCACATCATATAGTCACCGGACACACTTGGCAAGGCCGATTCACGAAGCTGGAAAACGATCTGGCCATTACGCCATTCATACATTTGGTCAGCCGAAAGTACAGCGCCGCCTTCCTTTGTAATGGTGCCACTAAACCGGGATTGGTTGATCAAAGGAGCGCTTCGCTGCCCGGTGTTAAGGTCTATCAGCACCGGGTAGCCGGTGCCTTTATCCGCTATCAGCGCTTTACGATAACGCAGGTCTGCCAGCCGCTCATCGTTGAGGGAGGTGCCTGTTAAATAAGGACTGGTTTCAACGTACGCGGTAAGGGTTTTAAAGGCCGTTCTGCCCAAATCGTCTGTAGCTACTACCTTAAGCGCTAGTTTCTTTCCGGTGAAACCGGAAAGGTCAAGCTGCGGCAGACTGTCTCTGGTACTGCTGATCAGGCTTTGGGGATAATCGTTTATTACTTGATAAAGATCGATCTTATTACCTTGAGACCTGGCGCCCAGCGGGAAAACCGGCGTGGCGGTATAACCATCGGCCAGGCTGTCGATAGTCAGCGTTACCGCCGGATCATTTAAGGGCCGGTAGATGAACGGGATCGATGTATCGCCTGAATTGCTCAGGGAATCAGTAGCAGCTATCACCAGTGTGAGCGAATCGCCGGGCAGGCCAGACAGGGATATACTCCCGGAATAAACACTGTTAGAGGGATGTCCCTGCAGCGTGATCTGCCTGCCTCCTGCCGAAGCAGTAACCGCAGCCACCCGCCCGGGCGCAAATACGGTCACGTTGATGTTTATATCAGCATCCTTCCATACGCTGTTCGCCTTCGGCATAGAAGTGCTGTTAAAAATAAACGATATATACTGGGCAAAAAGAAAACAAGGGCTTAACACGAAAATCATCAACAGTACAATTTTTTTCATGTCGATATGGTTTATTGGGTTCAATTGTCAGTCTCCTTCCCGGTGGCCCAGCTTTGCCCTGATCTGGCTCAGGAACACCGGCGTAATGCCCAGGTAGGAGGCAATATACTTTTGAGGTACGCGCTGTACCAGTTGAGGATGACGTTGCAGCAGATCAATATAACGCGCTTCCCCTGTCATGCTGATATTGTTCAGGATACGCCTGTTCTGCGCCAGGTAGGCGTTCTGATGAAGTATACGGAAGAACCGCTCAAAGGCAGGCACTTCCGTATACAGGCGTTCCAGTGAAGATTTATCCAGCTGCAGTACCGTTACCGGTGTTAACGCTTCTATATTCACCTGGGCGGCTGTCTGATGTAAAAAGCTTTCAAGGTCAGTGATCCACCAGTCTTCCAGCGCAAAATGCAGGGTATGTTCAACTCCTTTATCATCCACAAAAAAGGAGCGCAAACAGCCTTCCAGCACGTAGCTTTCATAGCGGCATATATCGCCTGCCTGCAGCAGGAACTGTTTACGTAACAGCCGCCTGATACCAAGCAGGGAAATGAACAATTCCTGCTCTGCTGCAGTAAGCGATACATGCCGCGCTATATGCGCCAGAATTTGCTGATGAATGGACTCCATGTCACAATATTACTAATACCCTATCAACTTCTGGGCGCCCAATATCTTTTTCGCCTTTTCGTCATATACCCGCAGAATATAAATCCCTTCTGTGCCTTTTGGCGGGTTTATCACCGCTTTTGTTTGATTCACCACCCGCTGATGCAACAGCAGCTTGCCCTGTAAGTCGTACAAAGAAAAAATGTACACTTTAGCAGACAGCAAACCGTTCACGCCGATCTGATCGCGGAAAGGATTTGGGTAGATCGTCACCGGCTTATCCGGATTATCTACATCTACCACAGCAGTAATATTTGTTTTATTGATCGTGATACTGTCAATGCCTGTTTGCGAAGTATAACACTGGTCACTGGTCCTTACACGTGCGTATACCACATTATTCCCCAACTGAAACTCAGCAGGATCAACTGTTACAGAATTACTGTTGCTTTCTATCTGCAACTGGTTAATGAAATTCCTGTCCCACGCAAAAGTATACAGCGGCTGTTTACCTCCGCCAGTCACATTGGTAGCTGTAATAACTACCGGGATACTATCGGTGGTAATAGGATTTACATTCACCATCACATCCAGCGAGGGCGTTACTGCGGCCGTCACCATAAAGGATAATGGCAGCTGCTTTTGAATGGTATCATAAGAGAAAGTAACGCTGATATTGTGCCTGCCTGCACTCAGCACAGCAGGGTTAATGGTAAACGTACTATCTGCCGCTACTGCTAATACCCGCGTGCTATCCAACAGTACTTTCACAGCTATCCCTGAATTGGCGGCAGGCAGATTGGCAATCTTCACACGCTGACTATCGGCAGCCGCACAGTAGCTGCTTAATAAGCCCGTCACCACAGGCTGTGGTACAGTTACCGTACTATCACTGCCATCTACATTTACCTTAAATAAAGTTTTGCCTACCAGCAGGTACCAAACACCATTGTCATAAAATGATTGGCTTACCCGCCCCCAGGGATCAGTTACCGGCAGCGCTCCCACCTTTTTCTGTACACCGTTGCTTTGCACATAGAAATGGCCGCTGTCCCGGGTGGCAACCATCAGTTCTCCTTTCTCATTTAAAAGATCAATCTCCACAGCTCCAACGGGTAGTTTTGTTACATCCCGCAGGTTCCCGGTACTGTCCCGTAATGCTACCTGTCCCCTTACAAAAGCCATGTACCCGTTATTCAGCTGATAGCCGGTATAAGGATCCTTGCCAACGCTTAACAGCTGTATATCCGTATTGCTCTTGCGATTGTAATAATACACGCTGCGATCAGCATCATAATGGCTGTTTACACTGTACACCACATCAAAACCATCTGTAAGCGGAGCAAATTTAAACCGGTTGGAGATGGAGGGCGATAAGGCATTAGACTTGCCATTGTCATACCTGAAAATATTCGACTGGTACGTAGCATTCTGTATACCGTAAACAGCAATACCATTAGGTCCAAGATCGATGTCATCACGATAGTTTAACAGAGCGGCGCTGTCTCTTACTCCCGTAACCATGTTCCTGCGCATGATGGTATCAGACTTGTCAGGGCCCAGCTTGATCCATGCCATATAATCGCCGGCTACTTTCAGGTCTCTACCGCGCGACTGAAAAACGATCTGTCCGTTTCTCCATTCATACAGGGAGTCAAGTCGGCTCAGCACAGCGCCTTCCTTCGTAACATAAGAACTTAGCGCAACCTGCTGGTTGATCAGTGGAGCACTCCGCTGCCCGCTGGCAAGATCTATCAGCACAGGATAGCCCGTAACCCTATCCGTTACAAGCGCTTTGCCGTACCGTACATCCACGATCGTTTCATGGGAGTTCAGCACGGGTGTAAGAAACCGGCTGCTTTCAACAAAAGCGGAAAGGAATGCCTGGGTGGTTCTGCCGATGCTATCCGTAGCCACCAGCTTCAGTTTTAACCGCTTCCCGTCATACGCCGAAAGGTCCAGCACCGGTATACTGTCCTGCGCTGTAAAGATCAACTGTTCATTGTAAACATCCTGGCTGTACACCTGGATAGTGCTGCCTGCCGACCTGGCACCCAGGGAAAGAAAAGGCCGGGCAACAGATGAATCGGCCAGGCTGTCTATCGTTAAAGACACTGCAGGATCAACCAAAGGCCGGTAAATAAATCTGATGGCTGTATCACCGGTATTGCCCAGCGAATCTGTTGCGGTAAGCACCAGTGAAAGCGTATCTCCCGGTAAACCTGCTAAGCTCAGCGGACCGATGTACCTGTTGGGTGCATCATAAAGTCCCAGGTTTGCCTGCCTTCCGCCTGCAGATGCAGTAACAGTGGCAATAGGTCCCGGTGCATACACCGCTACAATCACACGGATGGAAGTATCTTTCACGATACTGTTCTCTGACGGAACATCATAGCCGGGTGTAAACGAAAATGACACCACTTGCGCAAAAAGAAAACAAGGGCTTAGCAATAAAGCCAGCAACAGTAGAATTTTGTTCATGTCGATATGGTTTATCAGTTCAATTATCAGTTAGTCCCCACCAACTTAAGGGCCCCCAACAGCCTTTTCGTTTTTTCATCATATACCCGCAGGATATAAATACCTTCTGCCATCACCGGCAGTTTGATCACCGCCTTTGTTTGATGCACCACCCGCTGATGCAGCAGCAACCTGCCCCCTACGTCGTACAACGAAAGCATATAAACTTTGCCTGGCTGTAAACCATTCACGCTGATCTGATCGCGGAAAGGATTGGGGTAGATGATCACCGGCTTGTTGGGGTTGTCTACATCTACTACAGCAGTAATATTTGTTTTATTTATCCTGATACTGTCTATACCTGTTTGCGAAGTATAACAGAGATCGCTGGTCCTTACACGGGCATATACCCAGTTCTCCCCCAGCTTGAATGCAGCAGGATCCACGCTTACGGAACTATTCCCACCTTCCAGCTGCAGCTGGTTAATAAAGTTGCGGTCCCACGCGAAAGTATAAAGCGGTTGTTTACCTCCGCCGCTAACATTCGTAGCGCTGATCACCACAGGAATGCTGTCTGTCGTAATAGGATTTACATTGACGGCCGCCTCCAGCATCGGCGTCACCGCCGGTGTAATATTAAATGATAATGACAGCTGCTTTTGAATAGTATCACGTGAGAAGGTAACAATGACGTTATGTTTACCTGCAGTTAGTACGGAAGGATGAATAGCAAAAGTACTGTCTGCTTTTACGTTGAGTACCGTACTATCCAGCACTACCTTTACTGTTATACCGGAACCAGCCGCAGGCAGGTTAGCGATCCTCACCTGCTGACTGTCAGCCGAAATACAATAACTGCTTGACAAGCCTGTTACCACTGGCTGCGGCACCGCTACCGGTACGGTATCAAGATTCACTTTAAACAAGGTTCTGCCTATCAGCACATACCACTTACCATCTTCATAGAAAGAGCGGCTCAGCAGATCAGCATTCGGATCTTTTCTTACCGGGATGGTGGTAATGCGCCTGCTTTGTCCCGCAGCATTAATGAAATAGCGTCCGCTGTCTGCGCTGGATACCATCAGTTCACCTTTATCATTCAGCAGGTCTATCACGCCGCGGTTGGAGCAGGTGGGACAAAAATTGAAATTAGTCACCTGCCGCATGTTGCCCAGTGTATCCCTCAGCATTACCTGTCCATCCCGCAAAAAAGCGGCGTATTTATTATTCAGCTGATAGTCCAGGTATGGCTTTGAGGGTACAGCAACACCACCGGTAGATCCCAGCCAGGCAGCCGTTTGCGTGTTGCTGTTATAGAAATAAAGATCAGATATGTCTGATGCAGTCAACATAAAAATGGCATTGTATCCGTCTGTAAGCGGATAATCATAATAGTTATCAGCCAGGCCTTCGCTAATGGAGCTTATCTGGCCATTCCCGTACTTACGGACGTACCTGTCAAACTGATTGGAGGTAGCACTGTAAACTGCCGTACCGTTGGCAGCAACATTGGCGTATATCACCGCACCTGTACGAACCGTATCTGAAACACCTGTCTGCAGCTGTTTACGGATCAATGAGAAAGATGGTCCCTGCCACACTGCATAATTACCCCTTACTGCAAACGTACGGGTAACACCATGCGCCGTAAGCTGTCCGTTCTGCCATTCGTAAAAGCCCTGCTGGTTTCCGAACATTGCTCCCACCGGTGTTACATATCCTGAGGCCTCAGCACCAATAAGCGCTACATTGGCCAGGGGCGCGCTCTCCTGTCCGGTGGCCACATCCACCAATACCGGGTAGCTGCTGCCTCTCACTGCCACCAATGCCTTGTTGTACCGGAAGTCCAGGGTTCTGCCATTGACAGTAAGAAATTCTGTCAGGTAAGGACTGTTCTCAATAAATGCTGTCAGTTGCATACTGCCAGTTCTTCCGATACTATCCGTAGCGATCACTTTCAGCTGGATACGCTGACCGTTATACGCTGAAAGATCTACTGCCGGAATACTGTCCTTTCCACTTATCAGCAAACGGTCTGCAAAGGGAGACACTACATAATAAACGGAAATATTATTGCCGGGAGACCTTGCCTGCAAAGGTAAAGACGACTTGACAGCCGATGAATCCGCCAGGCTGTTGATCGTTAATGGCACTGCAGGATCATTCAATGGACGGTAGATAAACGTGAAGGCAGTATCTCCTGTATTATTCTGTGTGTCTTTCGCCGACAACACAAGTATAAAGGTATCGCCAGGCAGGCCTGCCAATGAAAGCCTGCCATAAAAGCTGGCGCCAGAGCCATTTAGATTGATCTGCCTTCCCCCCACGGATGCAGTCACAGCCGTAAGCTGTGCAGGTGCATATACCTGTACGGCTATACTAATTGTAGTATCTGTCCATACACTGTTGTTAGATGGTATACCACTGCCTGAAAAATAAAAGGAAATGTGCTGGGAGAAAACAAAGCAGGGGCTTAGGAGGAAAGTTAACAAAAGTAGATGTCTACTCATACACAATATGGTTTAAACGATATGAATAATAACTATTCTCCTGTTATTATTTCATACTCGTTTCAGTATGAGTGCGTGAAAGTTATCTAGCTGAAATCCTTGCTGCGGGAGCGTTGCAGTAGGACAACCCTCCAAGGGTTTGGAACCCTTGGAGGGTTAAGATTTATACTAAGATGGTATGATCCGTTTCAATTGTAAGTTCGTAACCGGCGACACCACCAATGGATACTTCTCGATCGTCACATAGCTCGAATCCAGTCCGAAGCCGCGTTCTTCTGAAAGACTGATCTTCTTCAGGAAGAAATACATCCGCATCACCATCCTTTCATATAATGGCAGGTCATTATCGTGCGAGAGGAATTTTTCCATCACGATGAATTGGAAATCGCCCACCACATTATTCTTGCTCAGCGATTCGTAACGGCTGGTAATGTTCACTTCCTTGTTGCGCACCATATCTTCTACCACCATTCTGAACATGAGGTTGATACGCTGCTCTACCTTAAACCCGAGGCGGAACTCTACACGGATCACCTCATTGGGGATAATGGTCTGTACGGAGTATTCGCTGAGATAAGGCTCGTCTACTACGTCTACGTGCACAAACCAGTATATATCCGCACGTTTCGGCTTCTTATTAAGGATGGAATAAATGATCTTATGTTCTATCTCCTTCGGGTTATCGGCGCTGCTCATATATACCAGGTGGGTGGCATGCTTGGGGATAGAGGTATCATTGCTCAGCTCCTGTAATATGGGCAGATAATCTTCCAGGCGTACAAACTCCACGTAGCGGTTCTTGATCTTGCGGGACTTGAACCATACCAGCATCACTACAAACAGCACTCCGGCCACTATTACGGTTACGTAGCCGCCGTGCATGAATTTTACCAGGTTGGCAAACAGGAAGGAGAATTCGATGGTCAGGTAGATCACCAGGTACAGTAATACCCAGGAGACCCGCACCCTGCGGGTGTATAGATAGAAGGCAAACAGGCAGGAGGTCATGAGCATACAGATGGTGATAGACAATCCGTAAGCCGCCTCCATGGCGCTGGATTCCCGGAAAATCAGCACAATGGCCGTACATCCTACAAACAGCATCACATTGATGCCGGGGATGAACAGCTGTCCTCTCATTTCAGTGGGATAGTTGATCTTCAGCTTGGGCCACAGGTTCAGGCGCATCGCCTCTGAAATAAGGGTAAAGGACCCGGAGATCAGGGCCTGGCTGGCGATGATGGAAGCCATGGTGGCTATCAGCACGCCAAATATCACGAACCACTCGGGCATGATGGTAAAGAAGGGGTTCTGGTCTTTAGGAAGTATCTGGCCGCGCTGGGTGAGCAGCCAGGCGCCTTGTCCCAGGTAGTTAAGGACCAGGCAGGCCTTTACAAAGATCCAGGAGATGCGGATGTTACCCCGGCCGCAGTGGCCAAGGTCGGAATACAGCGCTTCGGCCCCTGTGGTACACAGGAACACGGCGCCTAATATCAGGAACCCTTTCGGGTAGGTGGTTAACAGTTCTATGGCGTAATGGGGGCTGAAAGCCTTTAATACCATCACATCATCGGCAATGTGCGTAAGACCTAGTATGCCCAGCATGGAGAACCAGATCACCATGATAGGCCCGAACAGCCGGCCGATGGAAACGGTACCGAACTGCTGCATGAAAAAGAGGCCGGCGATGATGATCAATACGATCTTTACGATGGTCCACTGATCCAGGTCTTTGAATACTTCCAGGGTACGGAGGCCCTCAATGGCGGAAGTTACCGTGATGGGAGGGGTGATAATGCCGTCTGCCAGCAGGGCGGCGCCGCCTATCATCCCGAATACTACGGCCCATTTGGCGTGCCGTCTTACCAGGGCGTACAGCGAGAAGATCCCTCCTTCACCCTTATTGTCCGCCTGCAGGGTCAGGATTACATATTTAATGGTGGTTTGCAGGGTTAAGGTCCAGATAATACAGGATATACCTCCTATTACCAGCAGGTCGCTGACAGGATTGGTACCCATAATCGCTTTGAAAACGTACAAGGGAGAGGTGCCTATATCACCGTATATAATACCCAGTGCAACGACAAATCCAGCCAGGCTGACCTTGTTAATATCTATTCTCACTCTTAAAAGTAATTAGTTGTAAGGCGGATCAAAATTACGGCAATATTCAATAACAAGTGCCTAAAAAGAGAAAGTCCCCCGTCATAGACGGAGGACTCTCTTAATATCATCTAGGTGATACACGCTGTATTAGTTAGCAGGAGCTAAGTCAACAGTGCTAGACTCACCAGGAGTGTTTTGTTTGATGAAACGACCTCTGTCGATACCTTGCTTGTCAGCCAGGTAGTCGATCACAGCGTCAACCCTGCGGCTGCTCAGGTCAACACCACCTTTCTTGCCTTTGGCACCAGCGTGGCCGGTTACCAGTACATTACATTCGGGAGCGGTTCTCAGTGTGTTAGCTACGCTAGACAGGATAGCTTCGTTGTCAGAAGATATCTTGGTAGAGCTGCCTTTGAAAGCTACGCTGGGGAATACCAGGCTAGCGCAGGATGTTTTCTGAATGTTTTTGCAGCACTCAGGATCCGGGCATTTACCAACACCGTCAGCGTCAACTGGCTGGCAGTAAGTCGGAGTGATCAGCTGTTTGTCTTTGAAGTCAGGAACACCGTCACCGTCAGTATCTTTAGCTACACCGTGAACGTCTACAGGAGCACCTGCAGGAGTGTTAGGCTCGCGGTCGAACTGGTCGGTTACACCGTCGCCATCAGCATCAGGCAGAACGGGAGTAGGCAGCTTCATGTGACGGGGAGAGCTCAGCTCGTTGTAGGAGTAATCCAGAGGATTCAGCCACCACAGCGGCTCAACGCGTTTAGCAGTGCTACCGATGTTGAAGTTCAGGCGGATGCTGGTGTAGGAGAAGAAGTCCTTGCTTGCATCGTAAGGGCCTGAGTTATAACCGTCTAAGTAGTCATCAAACGGCATAGTGAATTTCTGTTCTACGCCGATGTTGAAACGCTTAGAAACTTTGAAAGCGATACCAGTACCGAAGTCAACAGCGTGACGCCACAGCTGGTTGTCACTTTTACGGCCGATCTGAGCCCTGTTGCCCTGTGAAGGAGCATTCTGCTCATAATCACCGTCCAGGATGTTCTTGATCTGGTCTTTAATATCTTTACGTTTACCGCTGAAGTTAACACCGCTGAAATCATAGCCATTACCGGACGCGTCCAGGGCGTCAACGTCTACGTCTGCCAGTACCAGGCTGTAACCGCCGAATACATACCAGTTAACTTTAGGCTGAGATTTGTAGAACAGGATGTTGCTCAGGGAAGCGATCAGGTCGATAGATCCCTGGTGAGTTGCGGTCTTGTAGTTGGGAACAATCATACCGCCGTTACGTGCAGCAGTTGCAGCCCATGCAGATCCACCGGGTGCAGTCGGCACAGGACGCAGCTGATAATCCAAACCACGGTCAAAAGAACCGGTATATTCAGCTCTTACAGAGAAAGTGTGACCTAAAGATTTTCTCACAGAGATACCGCCACCGAAACCAGGTTTAGCATCCATGTCGCCCCTGATGAAGTGATAACCGCCGTGGAACCCAATTTCCCACATGTCACGGGGTTTAGCGGGATAATCGTACTGGTGGTTACTGAAATTGTTTTGTTGAGCCGCCCTAGATGCCGGAACCTTAGAGGAATCCAGGACATCGTAGTAAGGCTGAACTTGTGCAAAACTGGTCGACGCCGCTA
>Ga0209758_1002824_pt1 | contig 16900 bp, 13 predicted proteins | sample AraplaMF_Col_mMF_FD_184258 | JGI IMG/M metagenome (GOLD analysis project Ga0209758, IMG submission 184258) | Arabidopsis root microbial communities from the University of North Carolina, USA - plate scrape MF_Col_mMF (SPAdes) (version 2) | ecosystem: Host-associated > Plants > Roots > Endosphere... | reverse complement strand
AGCCGTGGCCCCCGGCGCCCCGGTCGCCACGGGCCGCGCCGTCGGCGTGGTCGGGGGCGTCGCGGGGACGGGCGGTGACATCGACGGTGCGCCGGAGGTGGGACCGGCGGGACGTGCGGGGCGGGTTCCCGTCGGCTCCGGTGCGGCGCCCGGAAGGGACGTACCGGTCCCGCCATCCGGCGACTGCACACCCGGCATACCCGGTCCACCGGGCACGCCCGCCGGAGGCGACGGACGGGATGCGGTCGGGGGCCGGGTTACCGACGGCCCGCTCGGCTCGGGTACCGCCCTCAGCGGGAACGTCGGGGCCGAGGCGCCCGGCGCGGGCTCCTCGGCATCCACCGGTCGACTGCCGTGCGTGGGCTCGTCATGGCGTTGGGCCTGCGGCGCATCCGCGGTCCCGGCCGTGTCCATCCGCACCGGCTCCACCGCGTACTCGCTCGACCCGTCCACATAGACCCGGATCGCGACGACGTAACCGATCCGTTCGTCGTGGACCGTCGCGACGACGGGGCGGCCCGTGGCGAGGGCACGCCGGTGGAGGTGGTCCAGGACGACCTCCTGGGCCTCCTGGTCCGGCCCCACGGCCACCGGAGTCCCGCCCACGGTCGTCGCCGTGCCGGGCGCCGCCGGCACCCGGACCTCGATCGGCGCCGTCCCGGTCCCGGCACCGCCCTCGGACGCGGCCCCCGAAGCGGAACGCCCCCGCTTCTGATCGCGGCTGTGTCGAGTCATCATTCCCTCACTCGGGTCGGTCGGTGGAGGAAAGGGTGGCGGAGGCGGAGGAAGCAGTCGTCGCTGTGTCCCCCACAAGGCGCTCACAGGCGCCCAGCGTACGCGGACCGGCCGTCGTCCGGGCGACGCCGTGCCCGGCCGCCCTCGCCGTTCCGGCGTCCCGCCGCTCAGCCACGTGCCGGCGGGCGCCCGCGCTCGTCCGTTCCCCCGGCGTCCCTTCAACGGCCCTGTCCGCACCACCGGTTCGGCCCGGCACGGCCTTCTTCACGGCGATCCTGGCCCCGTTCGACATCGGCCCCCCAGGCCTCCGGCTCCGGACATGCGTACGGAGACGTACGTACGCACCAGAGTCTGCCGCTCCCGTCCCCCGCGCGCGTCACCGCAGCGTCACAAGCTCGTCCCAGGAACCGGTGGCCCGTTACCCGATGCGCGTGCCGACGTGAGGATCGGGGTGCGGCGAGCGAACGAGGAGAGTGGCGATGCAAGGGATCGCACAACAGGGGCCTCGCGGGCCCGGGATCTGGCTTCGCGGGCCGGTGGCCGACACCGGGCCCTGGCCGGAGGGCGCCCAAGGCGTCGCAGCGCCCAGGACGTTCGCGTGGATGGCCACCCACGGCGGCGCCGGCGCGTCCACCCTCGCCGCCGTCTTCGGCGGTTTCGACGCGGGCCGCGACTGGCCACGCCCGGTGCAGGGCGAACCGTCCTCGGTGCTCCTGGTCGCCCGTACCCATGCGACGGGCCTGCGGGCCGCACTCGGGTTCCTCGACGTCTTCCGGCGCGGTGAGGCGCCGCCCGGCCTCGATCTCGACGCCGTCGTGCTGGTCGCGGACGCACCCGGCCGGCTGCCCCGTCCGCTCGGCCGGCATGTCAGGGTGCTGGAGTCGCTGATCGACGTCTACCGCGTACCATGGGTACCGGCCTGGCGCACCGGCGATCCGGACGGCGGACCGCCCCGCGGGTGCGAGCAACTGGCCCGGCTCACGGGCGTGTTCGCACCCTCCGGTGCCCGGGGGGAGCGGTGAGCATGCGATGGGCCGTGCACGGGGAGCGGGCGTTGCACGACACGCCCTGGGTGCGGCTGCGCGCACTGGAGGTGGAACAGCCCGACGGGGAGCGCTGCGAGTACCACGTCGTCCGGCTGCGCGACGTCGCCGTCACCGCGGCCGTCGACGACGGGCGACGCGTGCTGATGATGTGGCGCCACCGCTTCGTCACCGGCACCTGGGCCTGGGAGCTGCCCATGGGGCTCGTCGAGGACGGTGAGGAGCCCGTCGCCGCGGCCGCGCGCGAGCTGGAGGAGGAGACGGGCCTGCGCGCGGGTTCGCTCAGGCCGCTCATTCGCGCGGAGCCCGCGGCCGGTATCACCGACTCCCGGCACTTCGTCTTCCGCACGGACGACGCCGCGTACGTCGGCGAACCCGTCGAGCGCAACGAGTCGGACCGCCTGGAGTGGATCGCGTTGCCCCAGGTGCGCGCCATGATCGAGCAAGGGGAGATCGTCAGCAGCGCGACGTTGGTCGCGGTGATGGCCCTCCTGCTCGACGTCACGATGGACAGTTAGTGCACATGCATTTAATGTATGTGCATGTAATGGCCCGTCAGGGCTCGGGTGTGCACCCAAGGGGGTCTCATGAGCCGGCGTTTCCTCTTCGTCCTCGGCAGCTCGCGCAGCGGTGGCAACACGGAGCTGCTGGCGCGCCACGCCGCCGAGCGCCTGCCCGCCGACGTCCCGCAGGAGTGGATCGGGCTCGCGCGGCACCCACTCCCCGACTTCGAGGACGTGCGGCACGACAGCGACCATCTCCGCCCCACCGAGGGCACCGCCGCCCTGCTGCTCGACGCCACGCTCGCGGCGACGGACATCGTGATCGCGTCGCCGCTGTACTGGTATTCGGTGTCCGCGCACACCAAGCGCTACCTGGACCACTGGTCGGGCTGGCTGCGGACCCCCGGCCTGGAGTTCAGGAGGGAGATGGCGGGGCGCACTCTGTGGGGCGTCACCGCGCTCGCCCACGAGGAGCGGGAGGTGGCAGACCCCCTCGTCGGCACGCTCAACAACACGGCCGCCTACATGCGCATGCGGTTCGGCGGCGTACTGCTCGGCAACGGCAGCAGGCCCGGGGACGTGCTGAGGGACGCCGGGGCCCTGGGCCGTGCCGGGACGTTCTTCGCACAGGACGCGCCGCTCGCCCGCTTCCCGTACGAGACGGCGCTCGTGTGAGCCCTACGCGGTGATGTCCTTGGCGGTGAAGCGTGCCCACGCCGCCGAACCGAAGACGGCCGCGTAGAGGGCCTGCAGGCCCAGGTTGCGGGTCAGGTCGTGCCAGTAGACCGGCTCGCGCATCAGGTCGGCGAAGGACAGCCAGTAGTGCGAGAAGAAGTACGGCTGCAGGGCGTGCAACTGCGGTATCTGGTCGAGGATCTGGACCGTGATCAGCAGGCCGACCGTCGTCGCCATCGCCGCGATGCCGCTGTTGGTGAGGGTCGAGACGAACAGGCCGAGCGCCGCCACGCCCATCAGCGACACGGCGACGACCAGCGCGATGAGCAGGGCCCGGGCCAGACCTTCGGCGAAGCTGATGCGGGTGCCCGAGATCGTCGTCAGATCACCCAGCGGAAAGAGCAGGGCGCCCATCGCGAGCGCCGAGAGCGCGACGACCAGGGTGGCGACGACGCAGAAGGCCATCGTGGTCGCGTATTTGGTGAGCAGCAGCCGGGTGCGGCCGGCGGGCGCGACGAGGAGATAGCGCAGCGTTCCGGAGTTCGCCTCGCCGGCGATCGCGTCCCCCGCGACCACCCCGACCGCCATCGGCAGGAAGAACGGCAGGGTGGCGGCGAGCGCCGTGAAGACCAGGAACAGGCCGTTGTTGGTGATCTGGGTGATGAACGCCGGGCCGCCCCCACCGCCCTGTCCGCCGGAGCCGTCGCTCGTCTCGATCTTGACGGCGATCCCGACGAGGATCGGCACACCGGCCAGCACGGCGAGCAGGGCGAGCGTGCGCCAGCGCCGGAAGGTCGTCACCAGCTCACTGCGCAGCAGGCCGAAGGTCCACAGCGGACCCGGCCGCCGGGAGTCCGAGGCCCGCGCCACCGCGACCTGCTCACCCTGCGACATCGAAGCCCTCTCCCGTCAGCGCCACGAACGCGTCCTCCAGGGAGGCCCGTTCCACTCCGAAGCCGCGGACGCGGACCCCGGCGGCGACCAACGCGGCGTTCACCTCACCCAGTTCGCGGTCCGGAGGCTCGCCCGTCACCCTGCCGTCCTCCACCACCACGTCGGCCACACCCTGTTCCTTCAGGGCGCGGGCGGCGTCCGTCACGTCCGGAGTCGTCACGACGAGACGTCCGCGCGCTCCGGCGGCCAGGTCCGCCACCGCACCCTGTGTGATCAGTCGTCCCTGTGCCATCACCGCGGCGTGCGTGCAGACCTGCTCGATCTCGTCGAGCAGATGGGAGGAGAGGAACACGGTCGTACCGTCGGACGCCAGTTCGCGCACCAGGGAGCGGATCTCGCGCATGCCCTGGGGGTCGAGGCCGTTGGTCGGCTCGTCCAGGACGAGGAGTCTGCGGGGCTGGAGCAGCGCGGCCGCCAGTCCCAGGCGCTGCTTCATCCCCAGGGAGTACGCCTTGGCCTTCTTGCCGCCCGCCGCCGTGAGGCCGACCCGGTCCAGCGCGGCCGCGACCCGCGCACGCCTGGTGCGCGGGTCGGCGGTGGGGTCGGCGGAGTCGAGGCGCAGGAGGTTGTCGCGGCCGGAGAGGAAGCCGTACAGGGCCGGGCCCTCGATGAGGGCGCCGACCTGTGGGAGCACGGTGCGTGAGGCCCTCGGCATGGGCCGCCCCAGGACGCGCGCCGCGCCCGAGGTGGGCGCGATCAGGCCCATCAGCATGCGGATGGTGGTGGTCTTGCCGGAGCCGTTCGGCCCGAGGAAGCCGAAGACGCTCCCCGCCGGGACGGTCAGATCGAGCCCGTCGACGGCGAGCTGCCCACCGCGGTAGCGCTTGGTGAGGGCGCGGGTGGCGATGACCGCGGCGTCCGGGTCGCCCGGCGCCGCCCCCGGCGCCGTCTCCGCCCCCGCTTCCGCGGCGGACAGCTCCTCCATGGGCTCTCCTGTCCGTACCGTCCGTGGGCGACTACTTGCCGGCGTCCGCCGCCTTGACCAGCGCGTCCTTGGTCACCGCGCCGACGTAGACCTTGCCGTCGTCCGTCATCAGGGCGTTGACCAGGCGGGTCGAGAAGACCGTGCCCGAGCCGAACTTGCCCTTCACCTGCTCGCCGAGGGAGCCCAGGAACCCGGCGGCAGCGCCGCCGTCGGACGCGGCGCCCGAGGGCACCCCGCCCTTGCTGCCCGAGTCGAACACGGCGATCGCGTTCCAGCCCTCACCGATGGTCTTCGGCCCGGTGCCCTCGGCGCCCTTCTCCATGCCCTTGGGCAGGGCCTTCTCCATGCCCTTGGGCTGCGCCTTCCCCTCGTGCCCCTTCATTTCGTCGCCCTGGGTGACCTTCGTGCCCTTGGGGGGCGTGAAGTCGAAGGTCGAAGCGGCCGGCCTGGCGAACGAGACCTCCGTGAAGCCCACGTCCACGACGGCAGCGCCGCCAGACGCCGGGGTCAGCGTGAACTTCAGCGGCATCCCGGTCCTGGCGTCCACCGCGATGCTGATCGCGCCGACCGTGGTGCCCGACTGCTTGGGCCTGATCAGCAGCTTGTAGGCGTCCCGGCCGGCGACCTGGGCCGTGCCGTCGACCGTCACCGAGGTGGTCTTGTCGCCGGCCTTCAGGGCCTCTTCCGCGAAGTCCTTCGGCGTGGCGGGCACGTCCTCGGGCGCCGCCGTCGAACCCTGGCGGTCGCCCGCACCGGTCGTGTGGTACGCCTGGTTGGAGGCGCTGTCGTAGGCCCAGACGTCGTCGCCGTTGCGGATGACGCTGTACTCGGCGGCCTTCTCGATGAGCGAGAGCTTCTGCTTGTTGTCGCCGTCGGCCGCGACGCGCAGCGTGTGCGTGCCGGAGGCCAGTTCGAGCAGCTTGGAGCTCGGATCTGCGGCCGAGCCGTCCTTGTCGCCCGCGCCCTGGGAGAGCGCACCGGAGGCGAGGCTGTCCTGCAGGCCGCCCAGGTTCGGCAGGCCGAGGTCCGTGCTGATCTTGACCGTGCCGGACATCTGCTGGACGTCCGACTCGGCGATCTTCTCCATGAGCTGCTGGGCGCTGATCTTGGGCAGGTCGGGGTCGCCGGAGCCGGCGAACGCCGGGACGAGCCCGATGGTCGCCGCCGCCACTCCCACCACCGCTGCGGGGACCACGTACCGTGCGGCCGTGCGCCGCCCGTCGCGTACGTCCTCGGCCTCCCCGGCGGGTGTGTTGTCGTCGGATTCGTACGGTGCCATGTCTGCCTAACCTCCGTCGTCGGCGGCCATCAACCGTCCGAGCGCTCTCCACCCGAGTTCTCGACTTCCCTCGAGCGGGGAGACGCCACCACCCCTTTGCCGCCATTCTCACCCGAACTCCTGTGAGGTGGTGTCTCCCATCTGACCAAATCGACCGGGGAGAAGCGTCAGCCCGCGGACTCAAGTCCGCGTAATCCTGGGGTATGACATGCCGGGGCGACGCCTGCCCCGACCCGTAGGGGTCGGACGGGGCGCCGCGTTTCCGGAATTCCCGGGTTGCCGGATCCGCGGATCGGTGCTGCACGAGGACACAGTCCGCCCGGCAGGGAACGCCCACGACCGTCCCAGGGGTGCGGGAACCCGCCGGTGCCGCAGCGAGCCCGGGGTCGATCCGGGTTTGTGACCTGGATCACATATTTCAAAGGCGCCCGACAGGACGGTCGCGGATGTCCGGGCGCGCCGCGGAAGGCCGGAACGACTCCGGCGCCGGTCCGTCAGCCGGCGCGGTGCACCACGGCGTCGCACAGCTCGGTCAGCGCCGCCTTCGCGCCGCACTCCGGCAGCGGGACCAAGGCCGAGCGGGCGTCCTCCGCGTAGCGGATCGTGTCGCGCCTGGCCTGCTCCAGGGCCGGGTGGACACGCAGGCGGGCGAGGGCCTCCGCGTGACGGGCGTCGTCCGTGAGGTCCGAGTCCAGCAGCTCGCACAGGGCGATGTCCTCGGGCAGGCCCAGGCGCTCCACCCGCTCACGCAGGCGCAGGACCGGAAGGGTGGGGACGCCTTCCCGCAGGTCCGTCCCGGGCGTCTTCCCGGACTCGTGCGAGTCGGAGGCGATGTCCAGCACGTCGTCGGCCAGCTGGAACGCCACGCCGAGCCGCTCGCCGTACTGCGTCAGCACGTCCACGACCGTCTCGTCGGCGCCCGACATCATCGCCCCGAACCGGCAGGCCACCGCCACAAGTGAGCCCGTCTTGCCGCCGAGGACGTCGAGGTAGTGCTCCACCGGGTCGCGGCCGTCCCGGGGGCCGGCCGTCTCCAGGATCTGACCGGTGACCAGACGCTCGAAGGCCTCCGCCTGGATACGGACCGCCTCAGGGCCGAGATCGGCCAGGATGTGCGACGCCCTCGCGAAGAGGAAGTCACCGGTGAGGACCGCGACGGAGTTGCCCCAGCGGCTGTTGGCGCTGTCCACGCCGCGCCGTACCTCGGCCTCGTCCATCACGTCGTCGTGGTACAGCGTGGCGAGATGGGTCAGTTCCACGACCACGGCGGAGGGCACGACTCCGGGTGCGTACGGATCGCCGAACTGCGCCGAGAGCGTCACGAGCAACGGCCTGAAACGCTTCCCACCCGCATGGACGAGATGCTGCGCCGCCTTCGTGATGAAGGGCACCTCGCTCTTGGTGGCCTCGAGCAACCCCTCCTCGACAGCCGCCAATCCGGCCTGGACATCGGCTTCCAGAGCCTGGTCCCGCACGCTCAGCCCGAACGGCCCGACGACGGTCACGTGGGGTCTCCTGTCTGCTGACGTCTGCTGACGATCACACGGTTGGTCTCAAGGACGGTCACTTCGTCGATGACGTTGTCTGCCGACGTGACTCATCGAGTTTGTCGATCTGTCGTTGCCATCACTCAAGTCAGCGTATCCGGTCACGTTTCGATCACTGCGAGCGCCCACAGTTCCAGGCCGGGCGGTATCGGATCACGAGCGGTATGTTCGTGATCAGGCGATACGAACATCCATTCATCCACATACCGGAAAAGCACCTCCCGCAGCAGGTACCGGCCCCTCATCTCCTCTCGTGTACCCCGGCGGACGCATCCCAGCGGACTCGGACCCCGGGTCGCGGGGCACCGGCCGCCGTCACCCGGGCGGGCGCAGACACGCGGGTGCCCTCCTCACGTCCCCGTAACCGCAACACGGACCGGTCCGCTGCGGACGTCGTCGAGGAGTCCGAGGCCATGCGCATGCACATCCGTACCTCCTTCCCTCACGAAACGACTCACGACGACTTCTGGATCCCGCTCCGGGACGGCACCCGCCTGTACGCACGCGCATGGCGCCCGCGGACCGAGGAGCCCGTCCCCGCCCTGCTCGAGTACCTCCCCTGCCGGCTCACCGACTCCACGGCCGCCCGCGACTGGCAGCGACACCCGTGGTACGCGGGCCACGGTTACGTCTCCGTGCGCGTGGACGCGCGCGGGCACGGCAACTCGGACGGCACTCCGGCCGCCGCGCATGCGGCGACTGCCCTGTCCGACGGGGTCGAGGTGCTCGACTGGCTGGCCGCACAGCCCTGGTGCGACGGCAGCGTGGGGCTGTTCGGCCTCGGGCGGGGCGGGTTCGCCTCTCTGCGGCTCGCCGCCCTCGCACCGGCTCCGCTCGGGGCGGTCGTCGCGGTCTGCCCCACCGACGACCTCCCCGGCAACGACGTGTACGACGTGGGTGGTTCGGTCCTGGCGGCGGGCCTGCCCGCCCGGTCGGCGGCACTGCTCGCCCTCGCGGCCCGTCCGCCCGACCCGGCGTACGTGGGCACGGTGTGGCGGGACGTCTGGGCCCGGCGCCTGCAGGGGCTGGACCCGCTCGTGGACTCCTGGCCGGTGCAGCCGGAGCGCGGGGAGGCCCGGCAGCCCGACGGCGCTCCCGCGGACCATGAGGGGCTCCGGGCGCCGGTGCTCGCCGTGAGCGGCTGGTTCGACCCGTACCGGGACACCGTGCTCCGGATCCTGGAGCACCTCCCCTCCGATCGTGTCCGCGGCCTGATCGGGCCCTGGTCGCACCACTATCCGGACCACGGGCTGCCCGGACCTGCGATCGGCTTCCTCCAGGAGACGCTCCGCTGGTGGGACCACTGGCTCAAGGGCGAGGACACGGGGGTCATGGCCGAGCCGCTGCTGCGGGCCTACGTCACGGACCCGCACCCGCCGGCGACGAGCTACGACGTGCTGCCGGGCCGTTGGGTCGGCGAGCCGTCCTGGCCGTCGCCGAACGTCAGCCGCATCTCGTACGCGCTCCAGGGCACCCCGGTGCTCGTACGGTCCCCGATGCACACCGGTCTCGACGCGGGCCGCTTCGTCCCGCGGGGGGACGACGCGGACCTGCCGCCCGACCAGCGTGAGGAGGATGCGAGATCGGCGTGCTTCGAGTTCGCGGCGGCCGAGGAGACCTGGGTGCTGGGGCGGCCCCGGGTACGGCTGCGGATCGCCTGTCCTGTGGAGCGCGGTCAGGTGGTCGTCCGGCTCTGCGACGTGGCGCCCGACGGGGCGTCGACGCTGGTCACCCGGGGCACCCTCAATCTGTCGGCGCGCCGGGGTCCCGACCGGGCGGTCCCCTGGATCCCCGGCTCGGCCGAGGACGTGGAGTTCGAACTGAGCGGCATCGGCCACGCCTTCGGTGCCGGCCACCGCATCCGCCTCGCCGTCTCCTCCGCGTACTGGCCCTGGCTGTGGCCGCAGCCCGAGTCGGAGGCCGGCTTCGCGCTGCACCCGACGGGCAGCGCGCTCGAACTTCCCGTTCGTGTACCGGAGTCGGCAGCGGGCATCGCCTTCGAGGAGCCCGAGCAGTCCGCGCCGCTCGGTGTCAGCGCCGCAGCCGTGCTCGACGAACCGCGTCCGGAGCGCCTGTCGGTGCGGGACATGGCCAAGGGCGAATGGCTCCTGGTGGTCGACCCGCGCCGCAACGGCACCCAGGTGTATCCGGACGGCCTGGAAGTGACCGAGGACGCGCTGGAGGCGTACACCGTCGAGGACGCCGATCCGTCGACCGCCCGCACCCGCTGCGACTGGTCGATCCGGCTGCACCGCCCGGAGCGGGGATGGGACGCGAGGGTGGAGGCCCACTCCGAGATCACCTGCACCGCCACCGACTTCGTCACCTCGAACGAGATCGTCTGCAAGGACGGCTACGACGTGGTGTTCCACCGGACATGGCAGAGGCGGATCCCCCGCACGGCGGGCTAGACGCCGACCCACGCCTCCATCCCTTATGTAATGAAATGCCTGAATTGCGCACTCGGGAGCTTCAATCGAGCACCCGAGGGCGACCTCGTTTCAGATACGGACATATCACCCGAATCAAGTCATCACAGCCTTGGCTGGTCGGGGTGAAATGGGTCACTTACCCCCTGTTGTGACCCTTCCGGTCACCCTCGTCAACAAGCCGTTCGCGGCAGGCGAGTTGCACCCGTTTCGGCAATGTGGATCAAACCCCCTATTCCCGATTACCGGGGTCAATTGGGTCAGGAAGTGATTTCCAGGCTTGTTCCTGGCATGTGCGTTCGCATACCTTCCATTCGACCCGAGCGGAACGCCGAATCCTGCCGCCGCTCGAGAAGCCTTCGACCCCATAACGGGAGCGGGGGACCCAACAAGTAGGTCGCCGAACCGGACACAGCACCGGAACGGCTCGGGGTGAAGCCGTGCCTCGGCAGCGAGGACACGGCCGGGCACCTCCCCGCCCGAACCCGACAGCTCACCTCGCAGGCGACGGAGAGGAATACAACGTGTCCGCTTTCGCCCTGCCCACACGCCGTCGGGACCGCAACTCCAAGGCCTCCCGCCTCACCCGCACTCTCGCAGTCGCGGGTACCGGAGCAGCCGTTCTCGCCCTCCCCATCCTGGGTGCGACCTGCGCCTCCGCCGCCCCGTCGGCGGCTCCGGCCAAGGTCACCAGCGCTGCGTCCCGCGCCGGTTCCCTGGACAGCTGGATCCGCCAGTCCCTGGCCATCATGGCCGAGCGCGGAATCCCCGGCAGCTACAACGGCATCTACCGCAACGTGATGCGCGAGTCGTCGGGCAACCCCCGCGCCATCAACCTCTGGGACTCCAACGCCCGCAAGGGCATCCCGTCCAAGGGGCTGCTCCAGGTCATCGACCCGACCTTCCGGGCGTACCACGTGCCGGGTACCGCTTTCGACCCCTACGACCCGGTCGCGAACATCACGGCCGCGTGCAACTACGCCGCCCACCGCTACGGCTCGATCGACAACGTCTACAGCGCCTACTGAGATCGGTCTTCGGGGAACAGTCGCTCGAGGACGACGGCGATGCCGTCGTCCTCGTTCGACGTCGTGATCTCGTCGGCGACCGCTTTCAGTTCGGGGTGGGCGTTGGCCATCGCGACGCCGTACGCCGCCCACTCGAACATCGGGATGTCGTTGGGCATGTCACCGAAGGCGACGGTTTCCGAGGGGCTCAGGTCCAGGAAACCTGCGGCCAGCGCGAGCCCCGTCGCCTTGGTCACGCCGCACGGCTGGAGCTCGACGGTGCCCGGCCCGGACATGGTGACCGACGCAAGGGACCCCACCGCTCCCCTGGCCACCGTCGCCAACTCGTCGTCGGACAGGGCGTGATGGCGCAGCAGCACCTTGCTGATGGGCTCGCACCACAGATCGTCGCGGCGCTCGACCCGCACCGCGGGCAGTGTGGGGTGCGGCATCAGATAGCCGGGTTCGATGAGTGTGAGCCCGTCCACTCCGTCCTGGTCGACGGCCGCGTACACCTGCCCCACCTCGGCCTCGATCTTGCCCAGCGCGGTCTCGGCCAACTCCCGGTCCAGGGTGACCGAGAACAGCAGCCGGTCCGCGCCGGCGTCGTACACCTGCGCGCCCTGTCCGCACACCGCGAGCCCCTTGCTGCCGAGGTCGTCGAGCAGCGGCCGCACCCTGGGCGCCGGGCGGCCCGTCACCACGAGATGCCGGGCGCCGGCGGCAGCGGCCCGCGCCAGAGCGGCCCTTGACCGGTCGGAGAGCGTGTCGTCACCACGGAGCAGCGTTCCGTCCAGGTCAGTGGCGATGAGTGAGTACGTGAGGGGTGCGGCCATGATCAGAGAATACGGATGGAAACGCACCCGCGGTTCAGCCTGAACCGGACCACATCCGCCGTCCCGTGCACTCCGCGCCGCGCCCGTAAGCCGCCTCGCACCACCGGCGTCCGGCATCTCCGCCCGTGGCCCGACTCCGGTGCGCCGGACGGCACTTCACCGAAGCGGGCCCTTGTGCCGCATGCGGTCCGGGTCCCGGCTGCCGCCCGGATCGGCGGGGACGTAACGGTGTCGCGCCCCCGCGCTCCGGTCAGGCGTGCGCCGCCGCCAGATGCTTCGCCAGCCGCGGGGACGCGAACTCCGTCCCGCACACGAAGCGCATCACCGGTCCGTACGAGGCCGCCGCCGGGAGGCCCGTGAAGTACAGGCCGGGGACGGAGGACACGTATCCCGCGCCGAGCCGCGGCGCGCCCCGGCTCACCGCGAGCCGGGTGCGCAGCTCGTGCCCCAGGAAGTCCATCGCGGCGATGTCCACGCGGTAGCCGGTTGCGGCGATGACATGGTCGGCGGTCAGTTCCTCCGTGCTCCCCGCATGGGTCCGGACCGTCAAGGCCGGGCTGCCGTCGGACGCGGAGGCGCCGACGACGCCGGCGACCTCACACACCTCGACCTTGCCGTCGAAGCGGTCCTTCAGCCACCAGGCGCCGAGCGGACCGAGAACGCGGCGGACCAGGTAGTGGCGGGTCTGCTCGGGCAGGAAGCGGTACGGGTGCGGGTAGTACGTCAGCGCCCACAGCGACCAGGCGCGGCCGAAGGGCGATTCGGGTCGCAGCCTGGGCTGGTTCCACGGAGGAGCGCCGAAGGCGACCCTGCCGTGGCCGCGTGAGACCACGCGCACCCGCGCGCCCGCCTCCGCCGCCAGCGCCGCCGTTTCCAGCGCGGACTGCCCAGCCCCGATGACCATCAGCTCCTTGCCGGAGAACCGGGTCAGATCGTGATGCTGGGAACTGTGGGAGAACGGGCCCGTGGGCGTGGCTCCGTCCACCGCGGCCGCCGCCAGCTCCGGCGGCAGATGCGCAAGCCCCGACAGACCCGTCGCCACCACGACCGCCCGGGCGGCGAACGTCTCGCCCGAGTCGAGCTTCAACTCGAAGTCGCCGCCCGGTCGTCGGTCCACGGAGACCACCCGGACCTGCTCGAGTTCGGGCACCAGCTTCTCCTGGAACCACCGCCCGTAGGCGATGAACGTCTCGACGGGGACGATGTCCTCGTCCGTCACCAGCCGGGGGATGCCGGCGGCGTCGCAGTAGTCGACCAGGTTGTGCCCGCGCTGTGGGGCGTCGAGGTTCGAGGCCGCCGGGGTGGACTTGAGGAGCATGCCCTCCGGCATGTGGTCGCGCCAGCTCACCATGGGGTCGCCGAAGACGCGCACCGGGATTCCGCGCGCCCGCAGATGGGCGGCGGTGGACAAGCCGAACGGCCCGGCGCCGATGATTGCTACCGGTTGAATCACGAAGTCCCTCCCCAGGACGCTACGTGCCTACTTCGTGGTGGAGACGGCCGAGCCGGGCTACCTGCCCGGACTCGTGGTGCTGCCGCGGCGACGGGTCCGCCACAGCTGATACAGGTGCTTCGCGCCCGGCCGCACGAAGCGAGCGAGCATCGTGAGGAACGGCCGCACGTCGTCACGCGCCAGCCAGGCGAGCTCCGTACCGCTCGCACGGGCCGGTGCGTGCGGCGTCGTGTAGCCGCTGCGGCGGTACGCGAGCAGAGCGGGCAGGTCGATGTTCTCCACGATGTAGCGGTGGCCGGCGCGCTGTTCCCCCTCCGGTACGGCGCGGCCGGTCAGGTCCAGGTGCATGGCGCGGACGACGTCCACCCCCGACTCGTTCTCGAAGAGCCGGAACTGCGCGCCCATGCGTGGGTTGAAGTCGAGCAGCTTGTACCGGCCGTCGCGGCGGTCGAAGCGCAGGTCGAGGTCGATGATGCCGGTGAAGCCGATCTGCTTGATGAAACGCGCGGCGAGGTCGGCGAGGTCGGGATTGTCGACGACGTACGCGTTGGCCGTCATGCCCGCGTGCGGCGGCCACGAGCGGACCTTGACACCGGTGAACAGGGCGAGCGGGGTCGAGTCCTGATCGAAGTACGCGTGCACGATCCAGTCCTCGGCCTCCTCCCGCGGCAGGTATTCCTGGAGGATCACTCCGGGGTGCTCGCCCCAGTCGCGGGCGAGCGCCAGCAGGCCCTCACGGGTGGCGATCCTGGTCGTCCCGTTCACGGCGGGCTGCGAGCGGCGCACGAACGCCTCGCGGTTCTTGGCCACGAGCGGGAAGCGCGCCTTGTCGGCGAAGGCGACGATGTCGTCGTAGGACTGCGGGAAGGCCGCCGCGGGACTCGGGATGCCGTGTTCCACGCACAGTTCGTGCAGCCCCTGTTTGCTGGCCAGACGGCGCGGAAGCTTGGCATCCACCTTCGGGAAGAGGAAGGGGCCGCCCAGGACGTCCTGGTGCTCCGCGATCAGGACCGCTGCCTCCTCGTCCGTGGGGACGAGCACCGTCGGGCGGCCGATGCTGCGGCCGATCCGCAGCAGGCCCTCCACCAGCCGCTCGGGTTCCTCCGTGCCGGTGGTCGGCCAGACGAAGGGACGCCGCAGATAGCGCGAGAGGGCGGCCGGTGTGTAACGGTCCTCGGTGATCGCGTACATCGGTATGCCGAGCCGGCCCAGGCTGCGGATGGCGCCCACCCCACCGTGGTGCAGCGGATAGTCGCCGAACTTCACAATGAGCCCAGGTACGTCGCAGTCCGCGTCGAACGGCACGCCGACGGTACTCCTGGCCACGGGTCCCCCCACGTGTCCCCCCTATGGACCGGACCCACCCCGTCCGTGTCCCCCAAAGGACGCTAAGCCGGAATTGGCCCCTCCGACAAGGCTTTTCCGGACATTGCGAACTCTTTAGACATGGCCCGGACAGGCTTCTCACCCGTAACGTGTGCGTCGACCACATGGAACACACACCCATGCACGGCGCACCCTGAAGTGCACGAAAGCGAGGCAGCATCCGATGCCCCCCTTCGATGTCCCCGAGGGCGACCCCTTCGGCCCGCACAACCTTCCCTATGGCGTGTTCTCACCGGCCGGCTCCGACGAGCGGAGCGTCGGCGTCCGCCTGGGCGACCACGTGCTCGACGCGGGCGCGGCGGCGCACGCTCTCGGCTCCCCGTACGCCTCCCTGCTGGCCCGGCCGTCCCTGGGCCCCCTGCTGGCGGCCGGTCGTACCGCCTGGTCCGACGTGCGCCGGGCGCTGACCGCGTGGGTGACGGTGCCCGCGCACCGGGAGACCGTCGAGCCCCTTCTGCACCCGCTCTCCGAGGTGACGCTGCATCTGCCCTTCGAGGTCGCGGACTATGTCGACTTCTACTCCTCCGAGAACCACTCCCGTAACGTCGGGCAGATCTTCCGCCCGGACGCCGCGGACTCCCTGACCCCCAACTGGAAGCATCTGCCCATCGGTTACCACGGCCGGGCGGGGACGGTGGTGGTGTCGGGCACGGACGTCGTACGTCCGCGGGGTCAGCGCAAGGCCCCCACCGACCCGGCGCCGGTCTTCGGGCCCTCGGTTCGCCTGGACATCGAGGCCGAGGTGGGATTCGTGGTGGGTGTGCCCTCGCAGCTGGGCGGGTCCGTGCCGCTGTCGGCCTTCCGCGACCACGTGTTCGGGCTGTGCCTGCTCAACGACTGGTCGGCGCGGGACATCCAGGCGTGGGAGTACGTGCCGCTCGGGCCGTTCCTCGGAAAGTCGTTCGCCACGTCCGTCTCGGCCTGGATCACCCCGCTGGACGCGCTGGAGGAGGCACGGGTGGCGCCACCGGAGCGCACCCACCCGCTGCTGCCCTACCTGGACGACGCACAGGAGGAACCGGCCGGTTACGACCTGCGCATCTCCGTCGCGATCAACGGCCAGGTGGTCTCCGAGCCGCCGTTCTCCACGATGTACTGGACGGCGGCCCAGCAGCTGGCGCACATGACCGTGAACGGGGCCTCCCTGCGGACGGGCGACCTCTACGGCTCGGGCACCGTGAGCGGGCCGACGGAGGGCGAGCGGGGCTCGCTCCTCGAACTGACCTGGAACGGACGCGACCCGCTCGAGCTCCCGGACGGCAAGCGGGCGTTCCTGGAGGACGGGGACGTGGTGACGCTGACGGCCTGGGCACCGGGACCGGACGGGACCCGGGTGGGGCTCGGGGAGGTCACGGGCCGGGTCGTACCGAGCCTCTGAAGGAGTCCTTGAGCCGCACGGCCGCCCATGAGTCGCGGTGCTCCTCGTGGGCGGCCGGCCCCAGGGGGACCGCTCCCTGCCTCGGGCTTCTAGGCCCAGTCCTCGGGCTCGGGCTCGGGCTCGTCCGCCGGCTCCGGCCACTCCGGCTCCGCAGCCGCGTCCGGTACCGGCCCGCCGTCCCCGGCGCCTCCGTCGAGACCGGCGAGCACCGTGAGCACCCCCTCGCCGTATGTGACGAGTTTCTTCTCCCCCACCCCGCTGATCGTGCCGAGCTCCGCCACCGACTTCGGACGGACGGCGGCGATCTCGCGGAGCGTCGCGTCGTGGAAGATCACGTATGCCGGGACGCCCTGTTCCCTGGCCTGAGCGGCGCGCCAGGAGCGCAGGGCCTCGAAGACGGGCAGCAGCTCCGGCGCCAGCTCGACCGCGGCCTTGGCGGACCGCTCCCCCTTCGATGCGGCGGACCGCGCGACCGTGGGCTTGGGCGGCTCCTTGCGCAGCGGCACCTCGCGCTCCCGCCCCAGCACCGCCCCGCTCTCCTCGGTCAGCACCAGCGTCCCATACTCGCCCTCGACCGCGAGCAGGCTCTGCGCCAGCAACTGCCGGATCACGCCCCGCCATTCGCCCTCGGTCAGCTCCTCGCCGATGCCGAACACCGACAACTGGTCGTGGTCGAACTGGATCACCTTCGCCGTGCGCCGCCCCAGCAGGATGTCGACGATCTGCAGCGCCCCGAACTTCTGGCGTCGC
>Ga0209758_1002823_pt1 | contig 16901 bp, 11 predicted proteins | sample AraplaMF_Col_mMF_FD_184258 | JGI IMG/M metagenome (GOLD analysis project Ga0209758, IMG submission 184258) | Arabidopsis root microbial communities from the University of North Carolina, USA - plate scrape MF_Col_mMF (SPAdes) (version 2) | ecosystem: Host-associated > Plants > Roots > Endosphere... | reverse complement strand
CCCCGGTGATGTTCCAGCCGTCCCGCACGTAACTGCGCTGCCGCGGATCGGCGAGATAGCGGCAGCCCACGGGGCCGCGGACGGCGAGCAGCCCCGGTTCGCCGTCGGGCACGGGAACGCCGTTCGTGTCCTGTATCCGTGCCTGCCAGCCCGGTACCGGCACCCCGGTGGTTCCCGGGCGGATCCGGTCGTCCGCGGCGGAGATGAAGATGTGCAGCAGTTCCGTGGCGCCGATGCCGTTGATGACGCGCAGTCCGGTGCGCTCGAACCAGGCGTGCCAGGTGGCCGCGGGCAGGTTCTCGCCCGCCGACACGCACCGCCGCAGCGAGGTGACGTCGTACCCGTCCAGCTCGTCGAGCATCGCGCGGTAGGCGGTCGGGGCGGTGAACAGCACGGAGACGCGGTGTTCGGCGATCGCGGGCAGCAACTGCCTGGGGCCCGCCTGCTCGAGCAGCAGGGCGCTCGCCCCGGCCCGCAGCGGGAAGACGACGAGCCCGCCGAGCCCGAAGGTGAAGCCGAGCGGGGGACTGCCCGCGAAGACGTCGTCGGGGTGCGGCCGCAGTACGTGCCGCGAGAAGGTGTCCGCGACGGCGAGCACATCGCGGTGGAAGTGCATGCAGCCCTTCGGACGGCCCGTGGTGCCCGAGGTGAAGGCGATCAGCGCCACGTCGTCGGCCGCCGTGTCCACGGGTGCGAACGGCTCCTCGGAGGTGGTAAGGCGCAGCAGGTCGTCGGGGGAGCCGCCGCCGTAGGCGGTGATGTTCAGCCCGGGGATGCCCGCGTTCACCAGGTCGTCGAGCGAGCGCGCGTCGCACAGGGCGTGCCCGACCCGGGCGATCTCGCACATCGTGCGCAGCTCGTGCGGACGCTGCTGGGCGAGCACGGTGACGGCGACAGCACCCGCCTTGAGCACCGCCAGCCAGCAGGCGGCCAGCCACGGGGAGGTGGGGCCGCGCAGCAGGACGCGGTTGCCGGGGACAACGCCGAGCCGGGAGGTGAGCACATGCGCGATCCGGTCCACGCGGGTGCGGAGCTCGCCGTACGTCCACACCCCGCCGTCCGCCGTGTGGAAGGCGGGGCGCTCGGGTGCGGGGCCGGCGAGCAGTTCCGCGGCGGCGTTGAGTCGTTCGGGGTAGTGCAGCTCCGGCAGGTCGAAGCGGAGTTCGGGCCACTCGTCCCGTGGCGGCAGGTGGTCGCGGGCGAAGGTGTCGCGGTGGGCGGTGCGGGTGGGGCTCGTACGGGTCAAGGCGCCCTCCCGGTCGGTACCGGTCCCGGTGGCCGTGGCGCTCGTGGCGTCCCTGTGGTCCAAGGCGGTTCGCCCCCTAGTCGTGGTGGGCTCGCGCATCGAGCGTATCGTGTTGGTGACGACAGTCAACGGTCCGCGATACGGTCGGGTTGGGCAGCCCGCCCGACCCGGTACGCCGTCAGGGAGAGGGGACCGGCAATGACCGCATTCTCGCTCGATCCGGCACAGACCGCCTGGCGCGCGGAACTGCGCGGCTGGGCGGAGCAGCGGCTTCGCCCACTGGCGGAGAAGGGCGAGCCCGGCCACGTCAACCGCGCGCTCGTCGTCGAACTCGGCCGACTCGGGCTGCTGGACCGCCTGTTCAGCTCCGGCGCGCTCGACCTGTGCCTGATGCGGGAGTCCCTCGCCTACGCCTGCACGGAGGCCGAGACGGCGCTCGCTCTCCAGGGACTCGGCGCCCATCCGGTGTACGCCCACGGCACGGGGGCCCAGCACGACCGCTGGCTTCCCGGCGTCCGGTCCGGCACCACGGTCGCCGCCTTCGCCCTGACCGAGCCCGACGCCGGCTCGGACGCGGCCGCACTGACCCTGACCGCCGAGCCCGACCCCGCGGACGGCTGGCGGCTCACCGGCGAGAAGTGCTGGATCTCCAACGCCCCCGAGGCCGACTTCTACACCGTCTTCGCGCGCACCACGCCCGGTTCCGGCGCCCGTGGAGTGACCGCCTTCCTCGTGCCCGCCGACCGTCCCGGACTGACTGGCAGCCCGCTCGACATGCTCTCGCCGCACCCCATCGGCACTCTCGGCTTCGACTCCGTGCCCGTGACCGCGGACGACGTCATCGGCGAACCCGACCGCGGCTTCCGGGTCGCCATGAGCACCCTCAACCTGTTCCGGCCCAGCGTCGGCGCCTTCGCGGTCGGCATGGCCCAGGCGGCCCTGGACGCCACGCTCGCCCACACGGCCGGACGGGACGCCTTCGGCGGCAAGCTGAAGGACCTCCAGGCCGTCTCCCATCAGGTCGCCGAGATGGCCCTGCGCACCGAGGCGGCACGGCTCATGGTCTACGCGGCGGCGTCGGCGTACGACGAGGGCGCCCCCGACGTCCCGCGCCGGGCCGCCATGGCCAAACTGCTCGCCACCGAAACCGCTCAGTACGTCGTCGACGCGGCCGTCCAGTTGCACGGGGCGCGCGCCCTGCGCCGCGGCCACCTTCTCGAACACCTCTACCGGGAGGTGCGCGCGCCGAGGATCTACGAAGGCGCCAGCGAGGTGCAGCGCGGCATCATCGCCAAGGAGTTGTACGCCACCGTGGAGGCCCCGTGACCACCGAGCGCAGCGTCCCGCCCGATCTGTCGCGCCTCAATCCGCCCGCTCTGTCCCCGCCCTCGGGCTTCTCCCACGCCGTCGTCGCCACCGGGTCCCGGGTGGTGTTCCTGGCGGGTCAGACCGCTCTCGACACGGACGGGAAGGTGGTCGGCGCCTCGCTCCCCGAGCAGTTCGAGCGGGCGCTCGCGAATCTGCTCACCGCGCTGCGGGCCGCCGGCGGCACACCCGCCGACCTGGCCCGCGTCACCGTCTACGCCACCGACGTGGCGGACTACCGGGCCCGCGCCCACGAGCTGGGCGGCATCTGGCGGAGGCTCGCGGGCCGCGACTACCCGGCGATGGCCGTCGTGGGGACCACCCGTCTGTGGGACGAGGAGGCCCTGGTGGAACTGGACGGCTTCGCCGTGCTCCCCTAGCCGCGGCGACCGTGGGAGTCCGTCGCCGCGAGGAGCGGGACCGCGTCAGGCCGCCATGGCCAGCGGTCCCATCGGCACGCGACGCGGGGCGACCACGCTGCCGTCCGGGAGCAGTTCCCCGCTGTCGTCGAAGACGATCACGCCGTTGCAGAGCAGGGTCCAGCCCTGTTCAGGACGGGCGGCGACGACGTGTGGTGCGATGGTGTCGGACGCCGGGCACGAAGGCTGGTGGGAACACATGGCGCACCTCCGGGTGAGGTTCGGGCGGCCGGTTGTCGCCCCCTCGTCCTAGACCATGCTCCGCCTGTGAAGCCACCGGAAGCATCGGCCGACAAGCGTGACACCATGCGGACAACTCTCGGACACATCGCGGACGGTCGGGGCGGACTCGCCACGAAGGGGTGAAGATCACGCACCCGGGCTAGGCCTCCCGGTACCTGTGGAACCCCCCATTCCAGGAGGTGTTCCATGTTCGTGCGCCAGGTCGTCGGGGTGGTCTTCGGCGCTGCCCTGCTCCTGTCCGCCGCCCCCGCCGCCGGTGCCCAGACCGGACGGCACGAGGAGCTGACGATCCACCGTATCGGCCACCTCAGGGCCGACGGCACGCTCACCCTGTCCGGCACCTACCGCTGTCACGGTGGGGGTGGCCCGGTCTTCATCTCCTCCTCCGTCTCCCAGGGCGACTCCCGCGTCAGCCACGGAGTCGGGGGCACCCTCGCGCTGTGCGACGGGGCCGAGCACCGCTGGACCAACTCCGAGAGGCGCCGGGGCGCCTACCACCCGGGCCGGGCGCACGTGGGGGCCGCCCTGCTGGAGCTGCGCGCGACCGGCCTCCCGCTGCCCACGTTCCACGCGGTACGGCAGCGGGAGGTCAGGCTGGTCGCGGACTAGCGCCCGTCGTCCGCATCATGTCGGCGTCACGGGGCGACCGAATGGCGCGGTCCCTCCCGGCCGACCCGATCCAGACGACAGACCCTGGGGCTCAGATGTTCCGGAACGTCTCGATCTGCGCGCCGACCGAGTTGAGCCGTTCGGCCAGCTCCTCGTAGCCGCGGTTGATCACGTACACGTTGCGCAGCACGGACGTGCCCTCGGCCGCCATCATCGCCAGCAGCACGACCACGGCGGGCCGCAGCGCCGGCGGGCACATCATCTCGGCGGCCCGCCAGCGGGTCGGGCCCTCGACCAGCACCCGGTGGGGGTCCAGGAGCTGGAGGCGGCCGCCGAGGCGGTTGAGGTCCGTCAGATAGATCGCCCGGTTGTCGTACACCCAGTCGTGGATCAGCGTCTTGCCCTGGGCGGCGGCGGCGATGGCGGCGAAGAACGGGACGTTGTCGATGTTGAGGCCGGGGAAGGGCATGGGGTGGATCTTGTCGATCGGCGCCTCCAGCTTGGAGGGCCGCACGGTCAGGTCCACCAGCCGGGTACGGCCGTTGTCGGCGACGTACTCGGGCGTGCGGTCGTGGTCGAGGCCCATCTCCTCGAGCACCGCGAGCTCGATCTCGAGGAACTCGATCGGGACCCGGCGCACCGTCAGCTCGGACTCGGTCACGACCGCGGCCGCCAGCAGGCTCATCGCCTCGACCGGGTCCTCGGAGGGGGAGTAGTCGACGTCGACGTCGATGTTCGGCACACCGTGCACCGTGAGCGTGGTGGTGCCGATGCCCTCGACCTCGACGCCGAGCGCCTCGAGGAAGAAGCAGAGGTCCTGGACCATGTAGTTCGAGGACGCGTTGCGGATGACCGTGACCCCGTTGTGGCGGGCGGCGGCGAGCAGGGCGTTCTCGGTCACGGTGTCACCGCGCTCGGTCAGCACGATCGCCCGGTCGGGCGAGACGGACCGGTCCACCACCGCGTGGTAGTGCCCTTCGGTGGCGGTGACGTCGAGGCCGAACCGGCGCAGAGCGATCATGTGCGGCTCGACGGTTCGTGTGCCCAGGTCGCAGCCGCCCGCGTACGGCAGCCTGAAGCGGTCCATGCGGTGCAGCAGCGGACCGAGGAACATGATGATGGAGCGCGTACGGCGGGCGGCCGCGGCGTCGATGGAGTCCATCTCGAGGTCGGCCGGGGGCACGATCTCCAGGTCGACGCCGTCGTTGATCCAGCGGGTGCGCACCCCGATCGACCCGAGGACCTCGAGGAGGCGGTACACCTCCTCGATCCGGGCGACCCGGCGCAGCACCGTGCGCCCCTTGTTGAGCAGTGAGGCGCACAGCAGCGCCACGCAGGCGTTCTTGCTCGTCTTCACGTCGATGGCGCCCGAGAGCCGGCGACCGCCGACCACTCGCAGATGCATGGGGCCCGCGTAGCCGAGGGACACGATCTCGCTGTCCAGGGCTTCACCGATTCGGGCGATCATCTCAAGACTGAGGTTCTGATTGCCCCGCTCGATGCGGTTGACAGCACTCTGGCTGGTGCCTAGCGCCTCGGCGAGCTGTGTCTGAGTCCAGCCACGGTGCTGCCGGGCGTCACGGATGAGCTTGCCGATGCGTACGAGGTAGTCGTCTGACATGAGGCCGAGGTTATCTCAGATATGAGATTGCGCCTCTTGGGGGGTCTGTTCGGGTGAGTGACCGTCAGTGACCCTTGGTGGAGCGGGTGCGACGCCATCCGAAAGGACCGGGCAGATCCATGGATGTCGTACGACGTCCCGAACTGCTGCGTGTATGGCGCGGGCCGTGCTTGCCGCCCGTGGTGATGGACCACGAGCGCTTGTTGATGTTCAGACGCACCCCGGGCAGGATCCGGAAACTCTTGCGGAACGTGAGGGGCATGCGACGTCTCCCTTCGATTGCCGGTGAACGTCGCATACCCCGGCTCCGCGCATTGATGACACCGCGGCGGCACGCTCGCCGGGCACGCCCGGAGGCTGCCCTCGGTCGGTACCGTGCGGGCGCGCCGCGGGGCGCGGTGGCGGGATCGGGCCGGGCCGGGCATGACCATCCCGGCCCCATGTACTAGAGTTATCTCGACATCGAGATATCTGCCGAGGCGCACCGCAGCCCCGGGCTTGGTAAGGGTTACCTAACTTAGCCTTACCTTAGCGGATCGGCCAGGCCGTCGTGGCGGCAGGATGCGGTGGTACGCGCACATCAATGAAGGAGACTGTCGTGTCGGCGAACAGCTTCGACGCCCGCAGCACGCTGCAGGTGGGCGACGAGTCGTACGAGATCTTCCGGCTGGACAAGGTGGAGGGCGCGGCCCGCCTGCCGTACAGCCTCAAGGTCCTGCTGGAGAACCTGCTCCGCACCGAGGACGGCGCGAACATCACCGCCGACCACATTCGCGCCCTCGGCAACTGGGACTCCCAGGCCCAGCCGTCGCAGGAGATCCAGTTCACGCCGGCCCGCGTGATCATGCAGGACTTCACCGGTGTTCCGTGTGTCGTCGACCTCGCCACCATGCGTGAGGCCGTCAAGGAGCTCGGCGGCGACCCGGCGAAGATCAACCCGCTGGCCCCGGCCGAGCTGGTCATCGACCACTCCGTCATCGCCGACAAGTTCGGCACGAACGACGCCTTCCAGCAGAACGTCGAGCTGGAGTACGGCCGCAACAAGGAGCGCTACCAGTTCCTGCGCTGGGGCCAGACCGCCTTCGACGAGTTCAAGGTCGTCCCGCCGGGCACCGGCATCGTCCACCAGGTGAACATCGAGCACCTGGCCCGCACGGTCATGGTCCGCGGTGGCCAGGCGTACCCCGACACCCTCGTCGGCACCGACTCGCACACCACCATGGTCAACGGCCTCGGTGTCCTCGGCTGGGGCGTCGGCGGTATCGAGGCCGAGGCCGCGATGCTCGGCCAGCCGGTCTCCATGCTCATCCCGCGCGTCGTGGGCTTCAAGCTCACCGGTGAGCTGCAGCCCGGCACCACCGCCACCGACCTGGTGCTCACGATCACCGAGATGCTGCGCAAGCACGGTGTCGTCGGCAAGTTCGTCGAGTTCTACGGTGAGGGTGTGGCCGCCACCTCCCTCGCCAACCGCGCCACCATCGGCAACATGTCGCCGGAGTTCGGCTCCACCGCCGCGATCTTCCCGATCGACGACGAGACGCTGAACTACCTGCGCCTGACCGGCCGTTCCGACCAGCAGGTCGCGCTCGTCGAGGCCTACGCCAAGGAGCAGGGCCTCTGGCTGGACCCGAAGGCCGAGCCGGACTTCTCCGAGAAGCTCGAGCTGGACCTGTCCACCGTCGTTCCCTCCATCGCCGGCCCGAAGCGCCCGCAGGACCGTATCGTCCTGGCGGGGGCCGCCGAGCAGTTCAAGGTCGACGTCCGCAACTACGTCGACACCGCCGACGAGGCGGGCAAGGAGTCCTTCCCGGCCTCCGACGCCCCGGCCTCCTCCAACGGCGTCCCGACGAACCCGGTCCAGGTCACCGCCCCCGACGGCACGACCTACACCCTCGACCACGGTGCGGTGACGGTCGCGGCCATCACCTCCTGCACCAACACCTCGAACCCGTACGTCATGGTCGCCGCCGCCCTGGTGGCGAAGAAGGCGGTCGAGAAGGGCCTGACCCGCAAGCCGTGGGTCAAGACCACCCTCGCCCCGGGCTCGAAGGTCGTCACCGACTACTTCGACAAGGCGGGTCTGACCCCGTACCTCGACAAGGTCGGCTTCAACCTGGTCGGCTACGGCTGCACCACCTGCATCGGCAACTCCGGCCCGCTGCCGGAGGAGGTCTCCAAGGCCGTCAACGACCACGACCTCGCGGTCACCTCGGTGCTGTCCGGCAACCGCAACTTCGAGGGCCGGATCAACCCCGACGTCAAGATGAACTACCTGGCGTCCCCGCCGCTGGTCGTCGCGTACGCCCTCGCGGGCTCCATGAAGGTGGACATCACCAAGGACGCCCTCGGCACCGACCAGGACGGCAACCCGGTCCACCTCGCGGACATCTGGCCGTCCGAGGCCGAGGTCAACGACGTCGTGGCCAACGCCATCGGCGAGGACATGTTCAACAAGTCCTACCGGGACGTCTTCGCCGGTGACGCCCAGTGGCAGGCGCTGCCGATCCCCACCGGCAACACCTTCGAGTGGGACGCGGAGTCGACCTACGTCCGCAAGCCCCCGTACTTCGAGGGCATGCAGATGGAGCCGGCCCCGGTCACCGACATCGCCGGTGCCCGTGTCCTCGCGAAGCTGGGCGACTCGGTCACCACCGACCACATCTCCCCGGCCGGTGCGATCAAGGCCGACACCCCGGCGGGCAAGTACCTCACCGGGCACGGTGTGGAGCGCCGTGACTTCAACAGCTACGGCTCGCGCCGCGGCAACCACGAGGTCATGATCCGCGGCACGTTCGCCAACATCCGCCTGCGCAACCAGATCGCGCCGGGCACCGAGGGCGGCTACACCCGCGACTTCACCCAGGCCGACGCGCCGGTGTCGTTCATCTACGACGCCTCGCGCAACTACATCGAGCAGGGCATCCCGCTGGTCGTCCTGGCCGGCAAGGAGTACGGCTCCGGCTCGTCCCGCGACTGGGCCGCCAAGGGCACCGCGCTGCTCGGCGTGAAGGCCGTCGTCGCCGAGTCCTACGAGCGCATCCACCGTTCGAACCTCATCGGCATGGGCGTCCTGCCGCTCCAGTTCCCGGAGGGCCAGAGCGCCGAGTCCCTCGGTCTGACCGGCGAGGAGACCTTCTCCATCGCGGGTGTCACCGAGCTGAACGACGGCACCACGCCGCGCACCGTCAAGGTCACCACCGACACCGGTGTCGAGTTCGACGCGGTCGTCCGCATCGACACCCCCGGTGAGGCCGACTACTACCGCAACGGCGGCATCATGCAGTATGTGCTGCGCAACCTGATCCGCAAGTAGGCGGACCGGCAAGGTCATCGGGCCGCAACTCCGGCAACGGGGTTGCGGCCCTGCGCCGTTCCGGCGGGGGTACGCGGAGCCCCGCGCGGGCGCCGCGCGCTCGGCGCGGTCCGATCCCCTGCTCTAGATCCATCCCGCGGCCTGGGCGATCGCGAACGGCGCGGGGACCAGGGCCGACATGCCGAGCCACAGGTTGAGCGGCCTGCCCTCCTGCCACGGCATCAGGACGTCCACCACCAGGATCATGCCGAGGACGAAGGCGCCGCCCAGCACCGCGCCCAGCGTCATCCCGACCGCCTGGTCCGGCGAAACCTTGACGCAGCCGAACCCGTCGGTGCAGGAGATCAGCGCGTATCTGGTCAGCAGCCACCGCAGGCACACGCCCGGGAGGATGGCGGCAAGTCCGATCAGGAGGTTCGCCACCGCGGCCGCCCACCAGGAAACGGCGGTGCCCGCTCTGCGGCCACCGTCCGTAGCGGAACCGTGCACAGCTTGCCCTCTCCCAGTTCACCGCGCTCGTACAGGTAGATGACCAGGGGAGCACTCCGGTTGCCCTGTGCGCCCCCTGGAGCGGCGAACACCGCTCCCACGAGTGACGCCGGGCGGCTTCGGACCGGACTCGGGTTGCCGTCGCACCGTCGTCCGGACGCAGGGCGAGGGGTGGATGGGGTGACCGCGTCCGCGTCGCGCACGAGGGAGCGGCCCGTCAGGAGTTGACGAGGCTTCCGCGACCGCACGTCGGGTACGCCCGCGCGACAGGCGCGGTGGGGCACTCCGGGCGGACCGGGTGGCCGGTGTGTGAGCCACCCGGTCCGCGAGCCGGGCCGGCCCGGGGGAGGGAGCCGGACCAGGTGATGCGTGGCTGGTGTGCGCCCTGATGGCGACAACGTTGTCCGACTGGTCTGTACATGACTGTACCGCCCCAATGGACAACGATGTCAAGGCTGTTCACCCGCAAGGCTGATTCGGCGGCACCCGTCCGCGCACGGGCGGGGCGCAGAAGGGCGGGCGCGGAGGAAACTCCGCGCCCGCCCTGTCCCGTGTGCGGCGGGTCAGGCCGTCAGGCCAGCAACTCCACCTCCGCCAGGGCCGCCTGACCGCTCAGGACCAGGCGGTAGTGCGTGTAGGAGCCGGTGTCCGGGATCGAGAACGCCCTCGTCTGCCGGTCCCATGCGAAGGATTCGCCCGAGCGCCGGTCGAGCGTCGTCCACTGCGTGCCGTCCCTGGACGCCTGAAGGGTCCAGCCCGTGGGCGCCTTCGTGTGGTCCGCCGGGGACGTCAGGGTGTACTGCACCGCCCTGGCGGACTCCGCGACGGGCAGGTCCACGCTCGTCACGGCGCCCTCCGTCGCCGAGGTGTTGTCGAAGAGCGCTCCGTCACCCTTGATCACGTCGGCACGGGGCGAGGGGACCTTGTCGTCCTGGGTGATCGACACCGGCGCCGCCGTCTTCCCGGTGCCCCAGGAAGAGGGCCGGGCACCCATGTCGAAGTCCAGCACCCCGCCCTTGGCCAGCAGGCTGTGCGGCAGCGACGTCGACGTCCACGCCTTGCCGTTCACCTTCACGCCCTGGACGTACACATTGCGGCTGCTGTTCTTCGGCGCCCTGATCACCAGGTCCTTGCCGTTCTCCAGGTGCACCGTCGCCCTGGTGAACAGCGGCGACCCGATGGCGTACTCGCCGCTGCCCATCACCAGCGGGTAGAAGCCCAGCGCCGAGAACACGTACCAGGCCGACTGCTCGCCGTTGTCCTCGTCGCCGTGGTACCCCTGGCCGATCTCGCTGCCGGTGTACAGGCGGGAGAGCACCTCACGGGCCTTCGCCTGCGCCTTCCATGGTTCGCCCGCCGCGTCGTACATGTAGATCACGTGGTGGGCGACCTGGTTGGAGTGCCCGTACATGCCCATCCGGACGTCGCGCGCCTCCGTCATTTCGTGGATGACACCGCCGTAGGAGCCCACGAACTCCGGTGAAGCCGTCTCGGGCGTCGCGAAGTACTCGTCGAGCTTGTCCGCCAGCCCTGCACGGCCGCCGTACAGGTTCGCCAGGCCCCGGCTGTCCTGCGGCGCCGTGAAGGCGTAGCCCCAGCCGTTCGTCTCCGTGTAGTCGTAGCCCCACACCCGCGGGTCGTACTTCGCGGAGTCCACCCGCCAGTCGCCCTGCGCGTCACGGCCCTGGAAGAAGCCGGCCTTCGTGTCGAAGAGGTCGACGTAGTCCTGGGCGCGGTTGAGGAAGTACGCCGACTCCTCCTTGTAGCGCTTCTTGTGGGTCTTCTCGTAGAGCGCCTGGCCCATCTTCGCGATGCCGTAGTCGTTGACGTAGCCCTCCATCGCCCACGACAGGCCCTCACCGGTGGCGGTGCTCGTGTAGCCGAGGAACGGCGAGGTCGCCATGCCCTTTCGGCCCACCCCGGACGACGGAGGCGTGACCGTGGCGTTCTTCACCGCCGCGTCGTAGGCAGCCTCCGCGTCGAAGTTCACGCCCTTCACGTAGGCGTCCGCGAACGCCACGTCCGAGGAGGTGCCCGTCATCAGGTCCGCGTAGCCGGGCGAGGACCACCGCGAGGTCCAGCCGCCGTCCTTGTACTGCTGCACGAATCCGTCGACCAGTTCACCGGCCTGCTTCGGAGTGAAGAACGAGTACGCCGGCCATGTCGTCCGGTAGGTGTCCCAGAACCCGTTGTTGACGTACACCTTGCCGTCGACGATCTTCGCCCCGGTGTGGGTGGGGGTGTCCTGACCTGTCATCGGGGAGAAGGGGGACGCGTACTGATTGGTCGAACCCACCTTCTCGAAACCGGAGTTGGGGTACAGGTACAGCCGGTACATCGAGGAGTACAGCGTCGTCAGCTGGTCGGTCGTGGCCCCCTCGACCTCGACCTTGCCGAGCAGTTCGTCCCAGGCCTTCCGGGCGCGTGTCTTCACGTCCTCGAACGAGGATCCGTCGGGGACCTCCTGGCCCAGATTGTCCTTGGCCTGGTCCACGCTGATGAGAGAGGTGGCCAGGCGGAGGGTCACCGTGTGGTCGGCGCCCGGCTTGAAGCGCAGGTACCCCTTCACCCCCGAGGACGCGCCGTCCGTCACGGGCGCGTCGAACACGCCGTATACGAAAAGCCGTGTGGCACCCGTCGACAGCCCGGACTTCACGTCCGAGAAGCCGGTGACGATCCCCTTGTCCTCGTCCAGGGTCAGCCCGGCCTGCTCGGTCACGTTGTCGAAGATCACGCTCGCGTCGTCACCGGGGTAGGTGAACCGCAGTACGGCCGCGTGGTCCGTCGGCGTCATCTCCGCCTTCAGGCCGTTCTCGAAGGTCACCCCGTAGTAGTACGGGCGCGCGGTCTCCTTCTCGTGCCGGAACGCCAGCGCCCGTGCCTCCCGGCCGGTGTCCGGCGTACCGGACGCGGCCGACGGCATCACCTGGAACGTCTGCCGGTCACCCATCCAGGGGCTGGGCTCATGGCTCGCGCTGAACGCCTCGACGGTGGGCAGATTGTCGTCGTTGTTGGCCCGGGCGTAGTCGTACAGCCAGCTCAGCGAGCCCGCGTTGGTCACCGGCGTCCAGAAATTGAAGCCGTGCGGCACGGCCGTCGCGGGGAAGTTGTTGCCGCGGGAGAAGCCGCCGCTGGAGTTGGTGCCGCGGGTCGTCAGCGCGTAGTCGGACAGATGTGCCTTGGGCTTGTCCGGTGGGGCCGTCTTCAGCGAGACGTCGTCCAGCCAGCCCCGGAACTTCGCCGGTCCCTTGGGCGAGTCGTAGGCGACCAGAATCCGGTCCACGGTCTTGCCGGCCGCGACCGAGCCGATCCGCGCGACCACGTTGTTCCACTGGTTCACATACAGGACCTTGGCCGCGCCCTGCCCCTGGGGGGTGAGCGGGAAGCCGTGCTGGTCGAGCGCGCCGAGGCCGCTCAGATGGGTTCCGTCGGTGAAGGCCAGGTCGACGGAGACGTTCGTGGCGTCGTAGTCGCGGTCCCCGTCCGCCATCGACGGGAAGATGCGGTAGGACAGCCGGGTGTCCCGCTGGACGGCCACGTTCACGTCGAAGACCTTGTTGTACGAGTACCCACGGCCGTCCGCCGTGTGCGTCCCCGCGTAGCGCAGCGCGCGCCTGCCCGTGAAGCCCATGCCCGCCTTGGCGGTGGGGGAGCCGATCGGGCCGCGGTCCACCTGCGTGCGCATGTCCTTGGGCGTGGGATCGGTGGTGTCGCCCGTGGAGAACTGCACATCGGCGAGCTGGAGGATGTCGGCCCCGTGGTTCTTGGTGAAGTCGAGCCGGAAGTGCTGGTACTCGGCCGGTGCGGCGAGATCGAACGACGTCGTCCTGAACCGCTCGTCGAAGGACACGCCGGTCCGGGTGTCCAGGGTCTTCCAGTCCTTGCCGTCCGTGGAGCCCTGAAGGGTCCAGTCCGCCGGGTCCCGTTCCGCGGCGTCGTTGGCCGAGGTGAGCGCGTACGTCACCACCTTGACCGGGGCCTCGAAGTCGAACTCCACCCAGCCCGTCGGCGCGAACGTGAGCCACTTGGTGCTCGGTTCGCCGTCGATCAGGTTCTCCTTGACCTCACCGGAGCCCGAGTTCTCGGCGCTGGCCCGGACATCGGTGACCTCATCGGTGACATTGCCCGGAATACCCGTCGCGTACGCACCGTCCACGCCGGACGCCCGTTTCGAACCGTCCGCCGCCGTGTCGACGGTGTTGAGCCATGTCGGCGCCGGATCGTCCGTCTCGAACGACGAGGCGAACTCCCGGTCGGCGCTCCCCGCCCGGGCGGGCAGGGCCACCGAGGCGCCCTGTGCCCCTACGAGCAACGCCAGGGCGGCCGCCCCGACGACCGCCGTCGGGGCCCATCTTTGCCGAGATCTGTGCTGCATACGCGAGCACCCTCCCTGCGCTGTGAAATTGGACAACGTTGTCTACTCCGCTGCGCGAGGAACCAGTAGGTGGCCAAGTGGCCAGTGATGTCAAGGTGTTGAGTGTGGCATTCGGGCTCAATGCGGCGGATATGCCGTTCTGGAAGCGCACGGGCATCCCGTATTTCCGAGAGGTCTCAACTCGGAAAAGCAAAGAGTCAACCTTGCATTCGATCTTGCCCAGTTGGCGGGAAGTGGACTATACCTGTCGGCGTCCGGAGCAGCCGTCTTCTGCGGCCCGACGGCTGTGGGCAGGCACGACCGGGGGAATGGGAGGCGGCGAACTGTTTCGGGAATCAACAACTGCCGTGCGCCCCACAGAATCCCTCGTGCACGACCCCAGCTTCACCATCACCGCGGTGCCGGCAAGGATCCGGTTCACCGCCTGAGTCCTGGAGAAGGCGAGGACTTGAGCATGGGATCCACTTCCGGCGAGAACTCCACCACCGCAGGCGTCGGACGCCGTGATCTGATCAGGCGGTCCGCCGCGCTCGGTCTGATCTCCGTCCCCGCGATGAGCTTCCTTTCCGCCTGCGCCAGTGGCGGCGGCGACGATCAGGGGAAGGCCAAATCGGGCAAGAAGACCGCGAAGAACCCGCTCGCCGTCAATGACACGGCGCAGATGGAATTCGTGTTGTTCGACGGCGGCTTCGGCAAGGAGTACGCCGAGGACGCGGTCAAGATCTACGAGAAGGACTTCCCGAAGGCCAAGGTCAAGTTTTCCGCCACCCAGAAGATCCAGTCCACCCTGCAGCCCCGCTTCAACCAGGGCACGCCGCCCGACCTCATCGACAACTCCGGCGCCGAGCAGATGGACATGGGCGTCCTCGTCGGCAAGAGCCAGCTCGCCGACCTGACCCCGCTGCTGGACGCCGCGTCGTACGACGACCCCTCCAAGAAGGTCCGCGACACCCTGCGTCCGGGCATCGTGGAAATGGGCCAGTTCGACGGCAAGCCGGTCTGGATCCTGTACTACGCCTACACGGTGTACGGCGTCTGGTACTCGCAGAAGGCCCTCGACTCGCTCGACGAGCAGTACCCGGAGACCTGGGACGCGATGCTCAAGGTCTGCGAGAAGGCCAAGAAGAAGGGCATGGCGGGCTGGACGTACGCGGGCAAGTACCCGTACTACCTCCCCTTCTCGCTGTACCCGATGATCGGCAAGGTCGGTGGCCGCGAGGTCCTGGACGCCATCGACAACCTGGAGCCCAACGCCTGGAAGCACCCGGCGGTCAAGGCCTGCTTCGAGGCCTACTACGAGCTCTACAAGAAGGGTTACGTCCTCAAGGGGACGCCCGGCCTCGACCACATCCAGTCGCAGACCGCCTGGGCCAAGGGCAAGGCGCTGTTCATCCCGAACGGCTCCTGGGTCGAGAACGAGTCCGCGAACGTGATCCCCAGCGACTTCAACCTCGCGGTCTCCGCCCCCACCGGCCTCGACAGCTCCGACAAGATGCCGTTCGGCACCATCTGGGCCTCCGGCGGCGAGCCCTTCATCGTCCCGGCCAAGGCGAAGAACGCCGCGGGCGGCATGGAGCAGTTGCGCATCATGCTCAGCGAGGCCTCCTCGAAGAACTTCACCGCCAAGGTGAAGTCCCTGACCGCGTACAACGGTGGCACCGACGGCATCACCCTCACCCCGGGTCTGAAGTCCGGTGTCGCGGCGCTGGAGAAGGCCGGCGACAACGTCGTGAACCCGCGCCTCCAGGACTGGTACGTGCAGCTGCAGAAGGAGAAGATCGGCGTGTCCGGCCTGGGCGAGATGATGGCCGGCCGTCTCACCCCCGCCGAGGCCATCCAGAAGATCCAGGGCTTCGCCGACGAGGCGGCCAAGGACTCGTCGATCAAGCACTACAAGCACCAGTGAGGGTCCGTCACCAGCGGCAACACCCGCCCAGAGAACGGGGTCGGTAGCAATGCAGCACGGCAAGTACCGGTTCATCGTGGGGTTCCTGGCGGTTCCCCTGGGGCTGTACGGGCTTTTCGTCGTCTGGCCGTTCATCCAGTCCATCTACTACTCGTTCACGGACTGGACCGGCCTGAGCCCCGAATTCAAGATGGTGGGCTTCGACAACTACAAGAGGATGCTCCATGACGAGATCTTCTGGAAGTCGTTGCAGCACAGCCTGCTGTTCGCCTTGGTGCTGCCGCTGGTGACGCTCGCCCTGGCGCTGTTCTTCGCCTTCATGATCAACGTGGGCGGGCGGCGCCGGAGGGGCGGCCCGGTGATCTCCGGTGTCCGCGGCTCGTCGTTCTACAAGATCGTCTACTTCTTCCCGCAGGTGCTGTCGATCGCGATCGTGTCCTTGCTGTTCGCCTTCGCGTACAACCCGGACAGCGGCGCGATCAACTCGCTGCTGCGCGGGATCGGACTCGACAGCCTGCAACCGCTGTGGCTGGGCGACCCGAGTCTCGCCCTGTGGTGCGTCATGGCGGTGCTCGTCTGGTCGACGGTCGGCTTCTTCGTGGTGCTGTTCTCCGCGGGTATGGCGTCGATACCGACGGATCTGTACGAGGCCGCGCTGCTGGACGGCGCCGACCGGATCGCCACGTTCTTCCGGATCACCCTGCCGCTGCTCTGGGACACCGTGCAGTCCGGCTGGGTGTACATGGGCATCCTCGCCCTCGGCGCCGAGTCGTTCGCGGTCGTACAGATCATGACCACGGGACCGGGCGGTCCCGACTACTCGACGACGGTCATGGTCCTGTACGTCTACCAGAAGGCCTTCCGGGACGGTCAGGCCGCATACGCCACGACCATCGGTGTCGCCCTGCTCGTCGTCACGCTCGCCTTCGCGGCCGTCGTGATGCGGCTGGGCCGACGCGAGCGGCTGGAGTTCTGATCACATGAAGACGACTGACACCTCCGCCCCCGTGCCGGCCGAGTCCGGTCTTCCCGTCGCCGAGATCGGCACTTCGCCCGGGAAGGCGCCCAAGGAGAAGAAGGAGGGAACCGTCCTCAATGCCTTCTCGCACGGGATCCTCGTCCTCTGGGCGATCATGGTGGTCATGCCGCTGCTGTGGGCGGTGATGACGTCCTTCAAGGACGACAGCTCCATTTTCGGCTCGCCCTGGGCACTGCCGGACAAACTGCATTTCGACAACTGGGCGCGGGCCTGGACCGACGCCAACATGAGCGACTACTTCCTCAACACCGCCCTTGTGGTGGGAGGTTCGCTCAT
>Ga0209758_1002822_pt1 | contig 16901 bp, 14 predicted proteins | sample AraplaMF_Col_mMF_FD_184258 | JGI IMG/M metagenome (GOLD analysis project Ga0209758, IMG submission 184258) | Arabidopsis root microbial communities from the University of North Carolina, USA - plate scrape MF_Col_mMF (SPAdes) (version 2) | ecosystem: Host-associated > Plants > Roots > Endosphere... | reverse complement strand
CTTCGGAATAGATCCGGATCGGCAGTGTCGCCGAGCCCGGGCCGGTGGTGAAGCTCGCGATCACCAGATCGTCGAGCGACAGCGTGAAGGCCAGCATCCATCCCGCCGCGATCGCCGGCGCGATCAGCGGCAGCGTCACCCGCAGGAAGGCGCGCGGCGGATCGCAGCCAAGGTCCATCGCGGCTTCCTCGAGCGAACGGTCGAGGCCGCCCAATCGCGACTGCACCACCACGGCGACAAAGCACATGGTCAGGGTGGTGTGGGCGATGGTGACGGTCCAGAAGCCGCGGCCGGCATCGACCGCGACGAACAGCAGCAGCAGCGACAACCCGGTGATCACTTCGGGCATCACCAGCGGCGCATAAAGCATGCCGGAAAACAGCGTGCGGCCGCGAAAGCCCCCGCCGCGCGACAACCCCACCGCCGCCAGCGTGCCGAGCAGCGTCGCCAGCGTCGCCGACGCCGCCGCGACCCGAAAGCTCATCAGGGCCGCCTCGAGCATGGCGCGGTCGTGAAGCAGTTCAACGTACCAGCGCAGCGACCAGCCGCCCCATACCGTCACCAGCCGCGAGCCGTTGAACGAGTAGATCACCAGGATCACGATCGGCAGGTAGAGAAACGCCAGGCCGAACGCCAAGGCGGCGATGTTGAACCGCGACAGCGGCCGCCGTGATGCCGTCGCCGCGGCCATCAGCGCGCCTCCAATTGGCGGCGCTGCAGCCGGTCGTAGACCAGCAGCGGCAGCAACAGCAGCGCCAGCAGCACCACCGCGGTGGCGGACGCCACCGGCCAGTCCTTGTTGGTGAAGAATTCCAGCCACAGGGTCTGGCCGATCATCAGCGCGTTCGAGCCGGCGAGCAGATCCGGAATCACGAATTCGCCGACGATGGGAATGAAGCATAATAGCACGCCGGCCGCGACGCCGGGCAACGACAGTGGAAACGTCACCAGCCAGAATGCCCCGAGCCGCGAGGCGCCGAGGTCGGCGGCGGCTTCCAGCAGCGCCGGCTCCATCCTGGCCAGCGTCGCATAGAGCGGCAGTATCATGAACGGCAAATAGGAATAGACGATGCCGAGGAACATCGCGCTGTCGGTGGACAGCCAGACCACCGGCGCCGGGACGACGTGCAGCGCCAGCAGGATTTTATTGAGCAGCCCGTCATGCTGCAGGATGTTGATCCAGGCATAGATGCGGATCAGGAACGAGGTCCAGAACGGCACGATCACCAGCATCATGGCCACGCCCTGCCAGCGCCGCGGCAGCCGCGCCATGCCGTAGGCAATAGGGTAGCCGATCGCAAGCAGGATCGCGGTCGAGACCAGCGCCACGACGAGACTGCGCAGATAGGACGTGATGTAGATCTCGTCCGTTGCCAGCATCCTGAAATTATCGAGCGATAGCGCCGCGAACGCGGTTTTCAGGGCGGCGAAACCCGCCGTGACATCGAACACCGGCAGATAGGGCGGCTGGGCGATGGCGGTCTGCGACAGGCTGATCTTCAGCACGAAGCCGAACGGCACCAGGAAGAACAGCACCATCCAGAGCCAGGGCGCCGCCGCCGCGAGACGGGCCGGCCGCGAAAACAGATGCCGCGCGGTCATCGCTCCAGCACCACGCAATCGTCGGGCGCGAACCACGCCACCACGCGCTGCCCGGCGCCGTAGGCATCGACATCGAGGCGCGCGGTATTGGCCAGCGAGGCGCGCAGGCTGGCACCGCCATCGAGCCTGATCTGATAGGTGGTGACGCCACCGAGATAGCCGACGTCGGTCACCACGCCTTCCAGCCGGTTCAGCGTGCCGGCCTGGCCGGCATCGGCGGCCGGGCCACGCCGCGACAGTTTTATTTTTTCCGGGCGGACCGCGACGCAGATCGCGGACTTGTCGGTCGGCTGCCGCGGCGCCGCGGTGACGATGGTGCCGGCGTCGCGGGTGGCGATGATCCAGCGGTGCTCGGCCCGCGATTCGACGTCGCCCTCAATCACGTTGATGTCGCCGACGAATTCGGCGATCCAGCGCGAATTCGGCGTTTCGTAGAGCTGACGCGGGGTCGCCACCTGTTCGAGGCGGCCGGAGTCCATCACGCCGATGCGGTCGGCCATCGACATCGCCTCTTCCTGGTCGTGGGTGACGATGATGAAGGTGGTGCCGAGCCGCCGCTGCAGTTTGGTCAATTCGAACTGGGTCTCTTCGCGCAACTTCTTGTCGAGCGCGGCCAGCGGCTCGTCGAGCAGCAGGATGCGCGGCCGCCGTGCCAGGGCGCGCGCCAGCGCGACGCGCTGCTTCTGCCCGCCGGAAAGCTGGTCGGGGCGCCGTTTGGCAAAACCGTCCAGCTTGACCAGCGCAAGCATCTCCGCGACGCGCCCGGCGATTTCCGCGCGAGGCAGTCCGGCGCGCCTGAGGCCGAAGGCGACGTTGTCGCGGACGTTGAGGTGCGGAAACAGCGCATAGTTCTGGAACATCATGTTGACCGGGCGCTGATGCGGCAGCACCGCGGCAATGTCCCGCCCGTCGAGCAGGATGCGGCCCTCGTCCGGCGTCTCGAAACCGGCCAGCATGCGCAGCAACGTGGTCTTGCCGCAACCCGACGGCCCGAGCAGCGCGAAGAACTCGCCGGCCGCGATGTCGAGCGACAGCCGATCGACCGCGACGAAGCCGCCGAATTTCTTCAGCACCGACTCGATGCGCAGCAGCGGCATCCCGGCCGCCGCCGGCATTTGCGGTTCCGACGTGATGATGTCCTCAGCCATTGATTCCCGCAGCCCTTCGTCGCCGCACGCTAAAGCATGATCTCAAAAAGGGGAAACCGGTTTTCCCCGTGATGCCTGTCAGTCTGTCGTCCCGGCCCTGAGCCGGGACCCATACGCCGTGTCGTTTCTTATGAGCAGTGAGGCGATGGCCTTCCTTAATGGCGAAGGCCAGGGGTGATGGGTCCGGCTCAAGGCCGGGACGACTTGTGGAGAGATGGTTCCTCCTGATTGGCGTTGGCCATGAATTCCGCCAGCCTTTGCCTGTCCTGTACCGGCATGGTCAGGCCGAGTTTCGAGCGCCGCCACAGCACGTCATCGGGAAAACGGGCCCATTCCTTCGCCATCAGATAGCGCACTTCCGCCGCGCTAAGGTCGGCGCCGAAGGCCGGACCGAGATCGTCCAGGCTCCGTGCATCGCCAAGGACGGCGGCGATCCGGGTGCCGTAGGCGGCAACCAGCCGGCGGGCATGGTCCTCGCTCAGGAAGCGCCAGCGATCGCGGGCCCGGTCGACCTGGTCATCGAACGCGGTGGCGGGGAAATCGCCGCCCGGCAGTGACGCCTTGGCGCTCCAGCGCGGCGACATCGGATAGAGCGGCGCGAGCTTCATTACCGCGGCTTCGGCGCGCCGGCGCGACATGGTGACGTCGCCACCGCAGACCGTCAGCAACGGCGCGCGGCCGCGGCCGTGGTCGAACGTCATCGCGCCGTCCGGTGCGATGCCCCGGTCGGCGCTCTCGATCAGCGCATTGGCGCCGGTGACGGTCTTGATCACATCGGACGGATCAACCGCCTGGCGAAAATAGCGGTTGGCGGCCTCGCAGAGATAGGCGATTTCGGCCGAGGTCATGGCGACGATCGCCGGATCGCCCTTGAACGGCCCTCCCACCGTACCGATCAGGGTGAAATCGCGCTGGTAGGGACTGGCGAAGATCAGCCGACGGTCCTCGTTCTGGAAAACATAGACGTAGTCGCCGTCGAACAGGCGCCGAACCACGATCTGGCCGATCTTGACCGGACGCAGCCGCGGCGGCGGCAGGCGCAGCACGGTTTCCGCCACCGATCCGGTCCAGGCGCCGGCGGCGTTCACCAGTGCTCGCGCGGTCAGCGCCCGGCGGTCGCCGCGGTCGATCACCACCAGCCGCCAGATTTCGCCGCGGTCGGCACGGACGCACCGCGCGCCGGTCCTGATCTGCGCACCACGCTCGGCAGCATCGAGCGCGCTGAGGATCACCAGGCGCGAATCATCGACCACGCAGTCGGAATATTCGAACGCCGTGCCGAACGGCCGCTTCAGGGCGGTGCCGACCGGATGATGGGTAAGATCGAGGGTGGCCGAGGCTGGCAGCGCCCTGGCGGAGGCCAGCCGGTCATAGAGCAACAGCACCGAACGCAACAGCCAGGACGGCCGCTCGTCGGCATGGGCGGGAATCACGAAGCGTGTCGGACGCACCAGATGCGGCGCGATCCGCAGCCAGCGATCGCGCTCGGCCAACGCCGCCCGCACCCGGAACACGCCCCTGCGCTCCAGCACGGTGAGATCGCCGTGGATCAGCCGTGGCGAGGCGGATGACGCCGCCGCGCCAAGATCCTCCTGCTCCAGCAACAACACCCGCAGGCCGCGGCCCGCCGCCTCACGGGCGATACTGACGCCGTTCAGCCCGCCGCCGATAATGGCAACGTCGTAGTCCGCCATGCGGAGACGATCTCCCGGTTATCCCGGGACAGCATGGCAAGCCGGGCTGACAAAACCAAGACGGTGTGATTGGTCGCCCGCACCGGGCAGTGGACCGGGAGATCCCAGAACTTCGGTTCTGATTGAATCAGAACCGAAGGTCTGGATTCTTGTTTTGACCCGTTTTCTTCGCGCAAACCGGTATCCACCCCCGGATCAAGTCCGATGGCATGCTTCGCTCGAAAACACTTTAGCCGGTCATGCGCGCGGGCTCGGCGGGCGCGTCACGGCCGACCAGTTCGCGGTATTGCGCGATCGGCGCCGGCTTGCCGATGAAATAGCCCTGCACCACGTCGCAGCGCTCGGTGGCGAGGAAGCTGAGCTGCTCCTGGGTTTCCACGCCTTCGGCAACGATCGAGACGTGCAGGCCGTGACCGAGGCCGATCACCGCACGCACGATCGCCGCCGATTGCGGGGTGCGCCCGAGGTTCATGACAAAGGCGCGGTCGATCTTGATCTTGTCGAACGGGAACGCCTGCAGATAGGTCAGCGAGGAATAGCCGCTGCCGAAATCGTCCATCGAGATGCGCACGCCGAGCGCCTTGAGGCGGCGCAGCAGCGCCAAGCCGCGCTCGAAATCCTCGATCAGCACGCCTTCGGTGATTTCCAGCTCCAGCCGCCCGGGCGCAAGCCCGGTTTCCAGCAAGATGGAATGCACCAGGCCGACGACGTCGCCGCGCACGAACTGCGCCGGCGACAGGTTGACGGCGATCTGCAGCGGTTTTGGCCATGACGCCGCCTCGCGGCAAGCCTCGCGGAGGATCCATTCGCCCATCTCGACGATCAGGCCGCTTTCTTCAGCCAGCGGAATGAAGTCGCTCGGCGGGACAAAGCCGCGGCTCGGGTGAACCCAGCGCGCCAGCGCCTCGAATCCGGTGACGTCGTCGCTGACGACGTGCTGGCCGGTGGCGGCCTGCGGCTGATAGTGCAGCGACAGCTCGCCGTTACGGATGGCCACAGAGAGATCCTGGTGCAGCGCGCGGCGGTCGCGGATCTGCTGGTCCATCTCCGGCTCGAACAGGCTGATCGAGCCGCGCGATTTCGCCTTGGCGCGGAACAGCGCGGCGCCGGCATTGGCGAGCAGCGAAGCGGCGTCCTTGCCGTTGTGCGGAAACACCGAGATGCCGGTGGTGACGCCGGTGTAGACCGATTTGCCGTCGATGAAGAAATCGCTGGCCAGGGTCTCGGCGACACGCTCGGCGAGCGCCCGGCCGGCCTGCGGCTGCTTGCCGTCGATGATCATCCCGAACTCGTCGCCACTGAGGCGCGCGACGACGCCGCCGCCGGTGGTGAGCTGGATGCGCCGCGCGACCTCGATCAGGAGCTTGTCGCCCATCGCATGGCCGAACACGTCGTTGATTTCCTTCAACCCGTCGAGATCGACGCAGAGCACCGCGAATTCGTCGCCCGAGCCTTCGCAGGCCTCGATCATCTGCGACAGGGCCTGCAGGAACGCCGCCCGGTTCGGCAGATCGGTCAGGCCGTCATGATAGGCCATGTGCGCCATCCGCGATTCGATCTGGCGGCGGTCGGTGACGTCCTCGTGGGTCTTGATCAGATATTGCGGCGCGCCGGCGTCATCGAGCACGGTGGCGCGGCGGGTCAGGAACAGCCGCAGGCCGTCCTTGGTGGAGATCGGATGCTCCTCGCTCAGCATGCCGCGCTTCTTGATCGCAGCCTCGTCGCGGCTGACGATCAGCTTGGCTTCCTTGGGATTGAAGATATCGCTCGCGGTCAGGCCAGTGGCGTCCTCGCGGCGGCGATTGAGGATGGTCTCGGCGCTACGGTTGGCGAGCAGATAGCGCCCGTCGCTGACCCGTTCGACGATCAGCGCGACCGGAATGTTGTCGACGATGAGCTCAAGGAACTTCTTGGTGCTTTCGAGCTCGAGGGACAGCGACTTGTTGTCGGTGATGTCCTCGAACAGCGCGATCAGGAATTCCGGCTGGTCCTTGTCATTGCGGGCGATCACGCGGTTGCTGGCCAGCGTCCGCTTCTCGGCGCCGCGTTCGACCACCAGTTCGCTGCGGTGCTGTCCGTCCGGCGCCGCAATCGCGTTGCGGTCGGCCGCCTCGATCGCCGCCGCGGTCGTCACCGGGAAGATCTCGTCGGCCCGCTTGCCGAGAATCTTCTCACGGGAGAAACGCGAGAACCGCTCGAACGCGCGGTTGGCCAGGATATAGCGGCCGTCCTCGATGCTCTTGGCCGCGATGCAGACCGGCACGTTGTCGATCACCGATTCGAGAAATTTCTTGGTGGTCGCCAATTGATTGGACAGATCACGCTGCGCACTGCAGTCGTCGTGCAGCGAAACCATGCCGCCGCCGCGCAGCGTGCGATGCTTGACGGCAATCGCGCGGCCGTTCGGCAGCTCGGTGATGAAACCCTCCGGATTGTTCCTTTGGGCGAAATACTCATTGACCTCGCAGCCGAGCGTGCCGCGGGCATAGCGCAGCTCGGCAAGCTGACGGCCGGTGAATCCGGGTGACAGGTCCGCGCGGGTCAAACCGTACATCTGCAGATAGCTGTCATTGCAGAATGCCAGCCGCCCGCGCTGGTCCACCATCACGATGCCCTGGGTCATGCTGTTGAGGGCAGAGCTGACGAAAGCGGCGTTACGCCGTTGCGCGCGCTGGACGCTGCGCAGCGCCGACATCGCCCAGACGATGATCGCCGCCAGAAAGAACACCACGGCGAGGCCGCCCATCAGGATCTCCCTGATGGTGTTCGGATCGAACGCCGCGGCATAGGCCGAAGGCGCGAGGTTGGAAGCCGCATAGGCGCGACCGGGCAACGCGATGACTCCCAGCAGGCAGGCCGCAGCCGCCGCAGGATTCGTCGCCTTGCCGCCTGCCTGCCATTTCTTGCCAGCCATTCAACACCCGCGGATTTTACCTTTGGAGTGTCTGGCTTCCGGGGTTTGAATCGGGTAAACGCCTAGCCCTGCAACCGAAAAATGCGGCTCAAATTGCGGCAATTGGCCTTGCATGATTAACAGTCTGCTAACGCGGAATCCCCGAAGGGATGGCCAAGAGGCACTGCGGTGAGTCCCGCCGGGCCAGGCATTCGATCGCGCCACATCATCCCGACCCGGACCAGCAATGGACAGAGTTGATTGCGTCGTCATCGGCGCCGGTGTGATCGGCCTCGCCGTCGCGCGGCGGCTGGCGCAGGCCGGCCGCGAGGTCATCGTCCTGGAAGCGGCGGAAGGCATCGGCACCGTCACCTCGTCGCGCAATAGCGAGGTGATCCATGCCGGGATCTACTACAAGGCCGGAAGCCTGATGGCGCGAATGTGCGTGCGCGGCAAGCATGCGCTGTATGCGTACTGCCGCGACCATGGCATCCCGCATCGCAACTGCGGAAAGCTGATCGTCGCGACCACACCCGGCGAGACCGCGAAGCTGCAATCCATCAAGGCCCATGCCGAAGCCAATGGCGTCGATGACCTGAAGACCCTGAGCGCCGCCGAGGCGCGGGCGCTGGAGCCGGCGCTGAATTGCGACGCCGCGCTCAGATCGCCGTCTACCGGCATCGTCGACAGCCACGCCTACATGCTGGCGCTGCGCGGCGACGCCGAAGCGGCCGGGGCGGCGTTCGCCTTCCATGCGCCGCTGTCGCGCGGCAAGGCCGTTGCCGACGGCTTCGAACTCGAGGTCGGCGGCGCGGCGCCGCTAACCCTGGGCTGCCAGCTCCTGGTCAATGCGGCGGGGCTGGCGGCGACCGCCGTGGCCCGCGGCATCGACGGCATGCCGATCGAGTTGATCCCGCCGGCCTATCTCGCCAAAGGCAACTATTTCAGCTGCAGCGCCCGGGCGCCGTTCTCGCATCTGATCTACCCGGTGCCGGAGCCGGGCGGGCTCGGCGTGCATCTGACCCTCGATCTGGCGGGGCAGGCAAGGTTCGGTCCGGACGTGGAATGGGTCGACAACATCGATTACAGCGTCGATCCGGCGCGGGCGGAGCGATTCTATCCGGCGATCCGGCGCTACTGGCCGGCGCTGCCGGATGGCGCGCTGATGCCGAGCTATTCGGGGATGCGGCCGAAGATCGTGCCGCCGGCGGTCGCCGTGCAGGATTTCCTGATCCAGGGTCCAAAGGACCACGGCGTCCGCGGCCTGATCAATCTGTTCGGTATCGAATCACCGGGACTGACGTCCTCGCTGGCGATCGCGGATCACGTTGCCGGCCTGGCCGACATCGCCGATTGACCGACCCACCGAAGACAAGCAGGCCGAATGAGAGACAAGCCCACCTACTTCGGCGGCGCGGTGGCGCCACCGAAGCGGGCATCTGGCAGGTGAGCGGTTTTGCTCACCTCGTCATGGAGGAAGGGGTATTCGGTGCTAGTGGAGGGTTTCGCCCGCGGATTGCTTCAGTCTTTCGATTTCGTCCCTGACCATCAACTTCCGGCGCTTCAACTCGACAATGTGGAGGTCGTCGGTGGAAAGATGCACGAGAGCTTCGTGCAACTCGCTTTCCAGATTACGGTGTTTCCGTTCCAGTTCAACGAGATGCGCCTGAATTGCCATACGAAATCTCCTCTGTTCGGAATCGACTTCAGTTTCGCCCCAACGCAAGAGTGTACATGAGCCGAGGAATCTGTCGACGGATATCGGGATGGCGCCGACACATTTGTTTCGAAACATCTGAAATGAATCGTGACTACCGCGCCCGGTCAAGTCCGGAACTGTTTTGCGAGTGCGAAGCCGGTGGCTGAACGGAGCGGCTTGCACGGCCGGCCGGCACAGACGATATTGCCGTTGATGATCCACATACCTGCGCAATCGCTTCGCGATTCGAATTAAGCTGATGGCATGACCGACGAAGACGAGCGCGAACTCGGGGCCGAGCTGGCCCGGCTGCAACAGGAGCACCGCGATCTCGACGCCGCGATCGATGCGCTGCATCAGTCGCCGGCCCCGGATCTGCTGCGGCTGCAGCGGCTGAAGAAGCGCAAGCTGCAGCTGCGCGATCGTATCGCCTTCATCGAAGACCAGATCACGCCCGATATCATCGCGTAGAACGTTGGTAGCCGCGTAAGACGTTACGGCGCCGGCCTCGGCCGCACGATGGCCCAGCCGATCCGCAGCAATGGCTGGCGGCCATTGACGAGGCGTTCGAAGGCGCGCGGCACTTCCGGGGTCAAGCCGGGAAACAGCCTGGCGATTTCCGCCGGCGGCGTGCCGACCGTATCGGCGGCCCGCCAGAGCACGACGCCGCCGACCTCATTGAACTTCGCCGGGGTCAGCCACGGCGTTCGCTCCGGCGTTGCGATGAGCAGCAAGTGCGGACGCGACGCGCTCAGGGTCACCAGCGCCGCCAGCCTGGCGTCGCCGGCAACCGCCTGCAGCGGACGATTGGTCCGGCGCTCGAAACTTTCAGCGAAAAAATGACTGATGTCGCGAGCTGGCACCGACGTCGTCTCCTCGGCACCGCCGAGCCACGGCAGGATCAGTGCGGTCGCGAAAACCGCCAGCACCGGCGCCAGGATCGCGACGGCCCACACCTTGCGCAGCAGCAACTGCCGGCGCAGCAGCAGCAGGTCGCCGGTGGCGACGACCACCGCGAGGCCTGACAGCAACAGCGCGATACCGGCGCCGCCGACGACCCGATCGAGACCGTAGAGGCCTGCGAAGAAGCTCCCGAGCAGCGCCGGCGCGAGAGCAAAGAAATAGACGTAATTCCGCGCCAGCGGGTCGACCGGAGGACGGAATATCACCGGTGCGTCCTCGGGCTGGCGGGCAAGGCGGCCCCAGTTCAACACCGTCAGCACCGCGACGCCGATCATCGCCAGCAGGAGGCCGCCGAACACTTCGGCAAACCGACGCGCCTTGCCGGGCACATCATCGATCGCGGGCAATGGCGGCAGGACGGCGAAGTCGGCGCGAACCAGCCAGATCAGGAACGGCAACGCCAGCACCAGGATGACCAGCAAGGCGAGCAACGGATCGAACGACAACAGCGCGCGCCGGCCGCGGGTGGTGGCGAGCGCGAACCCCACCGGCAGCAGCAGTAGCCATGGTGCAACCGACGTGGTCAGCAACAACAGGCCGGCCTCGATCGACAGCGCGAACCAGGCGCTGCGGCGGCGTTGACCGATGACCTGCCAGCAATGCCACAACAGCATCGCCCACAGCGGCTGCGCCAGCACCAGCGGCCCGAATTCAACGCCGGGCGAACTGAACGCCGTGACCGTCGAGGTCAGCAGGACCGCGATCACGGCCTGCTGTCCGCCGACAATGGCCCGCGCCAGCAGAAACAGCGCCTGAAACGTCGCAATGAAGCAGAGCTGCGCCAACAGATAGACGCCAAAGATGTGATTGCCGGCCATGCGAAAAGCGATATCCGCGAGCCAGAACGCCAGCGGCGGCCCCATGGCGGTCCCGACCTGATATTCGCGGCCGTAGGCCAGCACGGTAGCAAGATCGCCGGGCGGACCGCGATACATCAACAGCGGCACGAACAGCCACAGCGCGGCCTGGAACAGCACCACGATCCACACCATCAGCCGCGGCCGGGCGCGGATCAGTTCGACGATGAGAGAGGTGAAGCGCATGAAGGCCTGGCTGGGGATCGCTCGGAACCTGATAAAGGCCACGGGCCGATCAGGCAACCGGCTTGCCTGCCAACCTGCATGAAGAGAACCGGCCCGCCGATGCGCGCCGCAAGTCCGGCCGGCTCAAATCGAGACTTGGACGGGCGCCGCGGTCTCGACGGCGAGTTGGCTTTCAGCGGCGATCAAGTTGCCGGCCACAGACAGTGCCTGATGCTTCCGGCGCGCCGCGGCGACCGGCGCGAAGAAGCTCCGATGGTGCACGGTCGGGCCCAGCCGATCCAGCGCGGCGAGGTGCTCGGGCACCCCATAGCCCTTATGGGACTCGAAGCCATAGCCGGGGCAGTCCTGCGCCAGCTTGCACATCAGCCGGTCGCGCGAGACCTTGGCGATGATCGAGGCGGCGGCGATCGACAGCACCAGGGCGTCGCCGCCGATGACGGCATCGCAGTCGCAGGGCACTTCGATGCGGTCGCGGCCATCGACGAATACGTGCTGCGGCGTCTGCGGCAGCGCATGAACGGCACGCGCGAGCGCCCACAGCGAGGCGCGCAGGATGTTGTCGCGGTCGATCCGGGCGGGCGAGGCGAAGGCCACCGCGAACGACGCGGTGGCGCAGATCTCCTCGAACAGCTCCTCGCGCCGCTCGGCGGTCAGTTGCTTGGAATCGTTCATGCCCTTGGGAATGCGCTTGGGGTCCAGCACCACCGCGGCGGCCACCACCGGACCGGCCAACGGCCCTCGCCCCGCCTCGTCGCAGCCGGCAACCGGCCAGACGCCGCGCTTGATCAGCGCCCGCTCGCGCCGGAAACTCGGCGGCGCGACCGCGATCACGCCATTGCGCGGCCGCGCGGCATCCCTGGATGCGGCTTTGGCTGGGCTTTTTGGCGCGGCTTTGGCGCCGTGTGACTTCTCGCGAATCATGCGGCGATGCTGCGGGGAGAACGCCGGGTGCGCAACCGGGAACTGGCGGTCATGCCCGCTATTCAGTGCGTCGCCCGCGCCATTCGCCGGCCGCGATGACATAAACGCTGCGGGCGGGGCGTCCTGGGTCCGTGACGTCCTTGAGGTATCGCATCCCGAGCTTGCCAAGAGCCCGGATCGACGCCGCATTTCGCGGCTCGACAAGTCCGAGCAACCTGCCGCAATTCAGTCGATCGAAACCGAAGGCAAGCTGCGCCTCGCCGATTTCGGTTGCGATCCCCCTGCCCCACGCGTGGCGGGCGAGCACGAATCCGATCTCGAAATCGTCGGCGCCGAGCGCGCGGCACGGCAACAAACCGGCAAACCCAATGACGTCACCAGCGGGCCCTTCGGTCAGCGTCGCCAGCCCGGTGAGGCTGCCGCCGAAGGTGAAATGCGTGCGCACGAACGTCCCGGCGGCGTCCCTGGCCATCGGCACGCCGGCGAACGCGTAGCGCATCACCTCGGCATCACCGAAAATCCGCTCCTGAAGCTGCGGAATGTCGTTCTCGGTTGCGGCCCGAAGAATCAGGCGCGGCGTCGTCAATATGACGATAGGCTCCTGAGGGGCGGCGCGGCTGGTGGTCATCGCCTCGGATACGACAATTGGCCATGGAAGCAAAGTCAGGCAGTTGACCATGGACGCAAGTCGTTCGCGACGCGGCTCAATCCGCCAGATGAACCCGCCGGTCGTCACCGACATCAATGCCGGGCGCCACCACGACTTCCCATAGATGGCCGTCGGGATCGCAGAAGAAGCCGCAATATCCGCCATAGTCGGTCCGCGACGCGCCTCTCTGCAGCTTCGCACCCTTGCTCACGGCAAACGCCAGCACCGCATCGACTTCCTCCGGCGTACTGCAATTCCAGGCCAGCGTCGTTCCGCGGTAGGCCACGGGACGCGGCTGGTCGGGCAGCGCCGCATCGGCCGCCAGATTCGGCCAGGAATACAGCCCCAGCACGGTCGCGCCGGTGTCGAAGAATGCGACTTCGTCGCCGGTCGCGTGCAGTCTCCGCGCAAAACCCAGCGCCGCGTAGAATGCGATGCTGGTGCGCATGTCACTGACACCGAGGGTGATGACAGTCAGTCGCGGTACCGGTTGGGGAAAGCTCATCGTGTACCTCACGCTCACCTTGTCGTTGCGACGGAGTTTGGCGCACGCCGCGGCCGATACGTTGCTAGAACAGATTCAGTTGCTGGCCGCTCCGCTCCGGCCGGATGAAATGATCCGTCGTCAATTTCGAGCGCCGCTTGTTGAGGCCGAGCCTGGCACTGGCGATCTCGAACCGCCGGCCGATCATCCAGGCCATCGGGCCGGTGCCCTTCATCCGGGTGCCCCATTGCGAGTCGTAATCGCGACCGCCGCGCATGTCGCGGATCAGCGTGAAGACGTGGCGGTAGCGGTCCGGATAATTGGCCATCAGCCACTCGCGAAACAGATCGCGCACCTCGAGCGGCAGCCGCAGCAGCACATAACTCGCTTCCTTGACGCCGGCATGGGCGGCGGCGTCGAGAATGCGTTCGATCTCGGAATCATTCAGCGCCGGGATCACCGGCGCCACCATCGCGGCGGTTGGAATCCCCGCCTCGGACAATTGCCGAAGCGCGTCCAGTCGTTTCTCGGGCGTCGAGGCCCGCGGCTCCATGGTGCGGGCAAGCTTGGGATCCAGCGTCGTCACCGACAGCGCCACCTTGGCCAGGTTGCGCTTTGCCATCCGTGCCAGGATGTCGATGTCGCGCACCACCAGCGCCGATTTGGTGACGATGCCGACCGGATGGCCGGCACGCTCCAGCACCTCGAGAATGCCGCGCATGATTTTGCGCTCGCGCTCGATCGGCTGATAGGGATCGGTGTTGGTACCGATCGCGATCATCCGCGGCTCATAATCCTGCGCCGCAAGTTCCTTTTCCAGAAGTCCCGGCGCGTCGGGCTTGGCGAATAATTTCGATTCGAAATCGAGCCCCGGCGACAGGCCGAGATAGGCGTGGGTCGGCCGCGCGAAACAATAGACGCAGCCATGCTCGCAGCCGCGGTACGGATTGATCGAGCGATCGAAGCCGATGTCCGGCGAGTCGTTGCGGGTGATGATCTTTCGCGCGGTGTCGAGCGCCACCGAGGTCTTGAACGGCGGCAGATCCTCAAGGCTCTGCCAGCCATCGTCGAACGTGACCCTGGCTTCGGCCTCGAACCGGCCGCTGTCGTTGGACTGCGCGCCACGCCCGCGACGGCGCTCGCGTTCGACCGCAACTTCGAGCTCGGGAAAGGGAGAGGGCGCACCCGCCAGCTCGGAGGGCGCCGTGACCGGCGGGTGCTTGAGTGCAGCGATGCGTCTCATGGGCCCAACATAACAACGCGGCGGAACAAATCAAGAACATAATGATGACGACGCGAAACCGGGAGGTTTGGCGCGACTGCTTGAAAAAGCTGCATCGCGCACGGCTGATTTGATTGTGACAAGATGCTAACAGTGCGGCGTTTTATCCCCGATCAAGGCTTCTGAACCCTCCATGCTGAGCGTGATCATCCCTACCGACGGCGTCGAGCAGCCGGTGGTTGCCACCCTCGCAGCCCTTGTTCCGGGCGCCGCGGCCGGCGTGATCCGGGAGGTGCTGCTGGTCGACCGGGCCGGCACCGACGTCATCGAGCGCGTCGCCGACGTGGCCGGCTGCGGCTTCCTGCCGTTTCAGGGATCGCACGCGGCAGCGCTCGCCGCCGGCGCGCGCCAGGCGCGGTCGCCATGGCTGATGTTCCTGCATGCCGGCGCGGTGCTCGATGCCGGGTGGATCGAGGAGACCACGCAGTTCATCCAGAACGTCTCGGTCTCCGGCCGCCCGCGCGCCGGCATCTTCCGCTATGCGCGCTCGCCCTACGCCGATCCGAACTGGCGCGATGCCATAAGGTCGGTGGCGCGGGCCATGTTCGGGCCCGGCGCGGATCAGGGACTGCTGATCGCGCGCGACCATTATGAGCGGTTGGGCGGCTACGCGCCCAACGCCCGCCGCTCCGAGCAGCGGCTGCTGCGGCAGCTCGGCCGCTCGTCGCGTACCCTGCTGCGCAGCCGGATCGTAGTTGCCTAGATTGTTGTTTTGACGCGTTTTCTTGACGCGAAGCGGGTCCACCCCCGGGATCAAGTCCGGGGGCGTGCTTTGCTCGAAAACGCTATCGTTCAAAACATGGTCAGGGTCGAGGGTAGTGGCGATTGCAATTAAATACTTGCCAAAGTCAAACAATTATTTGACAATGGCAAATATTAAGGTGCACCATGTCCAAGCCGATTCTCGATGACCATGTCGCCGCCATCAGGGCGTTCAACCGGTTCTACACCCGTCGCGTCGGCGTGCTGGAGCAGCAGCTCTACGACAGCCCGTTCTCGCTCGCCGAAGCTCGGGTACTCTACGAACTCGCGCAGCGCGACAACGCGCTCGCAAAACAGATCGGGGCGGAGCTGGGCCTCGATGCCGGCTATCTCAGCCGCATCATCCAGAATTTCGAGGACAAGGGCCTGCTCACCCGCCGGCCTTCGGCGGAAGATCGCCGGCAACAGCAATTGAGCCTGACCGCCAAGGGGCGTCAGGCCTTTGGCCAGCTCGAGCGCAGTTCGCAGGACGAGGTCGCGGCGATGCTGGGGCGGCTGCCGTCCGGCAGCGGCGAGCGGCTGGTGCGGGCAATGGCCACGATCGAGCGGCTGCTGGTGTCGCCGGACGCCGCCCCGCCCGCGGCGACGCTGCGCGACCCGCGCCCCGGCGACATGGGTTTCGTGGTGCAGAGCCACGGCGCGCTCTATGCGGCCGAATACGGTTTTGACGCCTCGTTCGAGGCGCTCGTGGCGGAGATCGCGGCAAAATACCTCGCATCCTACGACGCCTCGCGCGAACGCTGCTGGATTGCCGACCTCGAAGGAAGCCCGGTGGGCTCGGTATTTCTGGTCAGACAGTCCGATGAGGTGGCCAAGCTGCGATTATTGCTGGTCACCCCGGCGGGACGCCGGCAAGGGCTCGGCGGACGGCTGGTCGCCGAATGCATCGGCTTCGCGCGCCAGTGCGGCTACCGCAAGATCACGCTGTGGACCCAGAGCATCCTGGTGGCGGCGCGACAGATCTATCAGGACGCCGGCTTCGTGCTGGTTGCGACCGAGCCGCACCGCAGCTTTGGCCAGAGCCTGATCGGCGAGACCTGGGAGCGCGCATTGTGACGCCCGGGCGTCGCGATCCGCCACGCCGCGTCACTCCGCAAGCTCTCGCGTTCTACAAGAAGGAAGCGGTGCGGCTGCGATTCGAGGCGCGCCAGCAATGGCGGCGGCGTGTGTGGGCGTGGGTGGCGAGACTGCTGCGGAGGCGCGCACACCACTCGCACAAACTTTCAACGAGTCGTCCCGGCGAAGGCCGGGATCCATGACCCCGGGCGTTCATGATTTTGTCGGGCGTATCAAGAGCGCGCTTCGAGGCGCTTGCTGCAGCCGAGAGTCCAGGGGTCATGGGTCCCGGCCTTCGCCGGGATGACATGTTGAAGGCAGTGCGCAAACCTACGCCGTCGCGCCCCGCGCCTTCGGCCGGCGCAGATGTTCATCCAACCGCGGCATGATCTCGACGAAGTTGCAGGGCCGGGTGCGGTAATCCAGTTGTGCTGAGAGGATGCCGTCCCAGCCGTCGCGGCAGGCGCCCGGTGAGCCCGGCAGGCAGAAGATGAAGGTGGCGCCGGCGACGCCGGCGGTAGCGCGACTCTGGATCGTCGACACGCCGATCTTGGCGTGGCTCAGCATGTGGAATGCGATCGAAAAACCGTCCATCCGCTTTTCGAACAACGGCTCGATCGCCTCCGGCGTGACGTCGCGGCCGGTGAAGCCGGTGCCGCCGGTGGTGATGACGACGTCGACGCCGGGCTCGACGATCCACTTCCT
>Ga0209758_1002814_pt1 | contig 16933 bp, 18 predicted proteins | sample AraplaMF_Col_mMF_FD_184258 | JGI IMG/M metagenome (GOLD analysis project Ga0209758, IMG submission 184258) | Arabidopsis root microbial communities from the University of North Carolina, USA - plate scrape MF_Col_mMF (SPAdes) (version 2) | ecosystem: Host-associated > Plants > Roots > Endosphere... | reverse complement strand
AACGCGGGCGGAAGCAGAACGCCAGCCTTGGAGCCGCACCAATTCCAGGCGCGATGATTGGGCGCACCGCCCCGGGGCCGGATGGGCGTCCAGGGCGGAGCCGTTCGTCAGATGCGCCAGGTGCGGAAAAGCCGCGCCGCCTCAGCCCTCGCCGACCCGCGCCCGGCCTTCCGACTTCCGCTCTCCCGCCAGCGCCCGTCCCACCGCCGCCAGCAGGTCCTCGCGCCGGATCGGCTTGGCCACGTGGTCGTCCATGCCCGCCGCCCGGCACCGCGCGATCTGTTCGGGCAGGACGTCGGCGCTCAGGGCCACGATCGGCACGGCGCCGGGCGGACCGGGCAGGGCGCGGATGGCGCGGGCGGCGGCCAGGCCGTCCATGCCGGGCATGTGGACGTCCATCAGGATCAGGTCGAAGCCGCCCAGGCCGGCGGCCTCAAGAGCCTGGGCCCCGTCCTCGGCGGTGGAGACGTCGCAGCCGGCCAGGGTCAGCAGGGCGTGCCCCAGCTCGCGGTTCATCGGATGGTCGTCGACCAGCAGCACCCGGGCCGGGCGAGGCGGCTCCGGCTCGGCCGCCGGCGCGGCGAGGGCGGGGGCGGGCTTGGCCGCGACCTGGGCCGACAGGGTCACCCAGAACCGCGACCCGGCGCCCGGGGCGCTGTCGACGCCGATCTCGCCGCCCATCTGGGTGACCAGGGCCTTGCTGATCGCCAGGCCCAGGCCCGCGCCGCCGTAGCTGCGGCTGATCGAGCTGTCGGCCTGGCTGAAGCGACGGAAGAGGCGGGCCTGGACGTCGGGGGCGATGCCGATGCCGGTGTCGGCGACCTCGAACCGCAGATCGCCCGGCGCGGGGCCGAGGGTCAGGCGGGCCGCGACCCGGCCCTGGGCGGTGAACTTCAGCGCATTGGCCAGCAGGTTCAGCAGCACCTGGCGCAGGCGGGTCTCGTCCAGGGCCAGCAGGGCGGTCTCGTCGCCGTCGCCCGTGGTCTCGACGTCCACGGTCAGGGCCAGGCCCTTGGCCTGGGCGGCGGGGGCGATGATGGCGACGGCGTCGCGCAGCAGGGCGGCGGGCGAGGCGGGCTCGGGCCGCAGGTCCAGCCGCCCGGCCTCGACCTTGGCGAAGTCCAGCAGGTCGCCGACGATCTCGGCCAGCGAGCGCCCGGCGCGCTCCACCAGGTCCAGGCGACGGCGGCTCTCGGCCGACAGGCCGGGATCATCGCCGACCAGGCCGGCGAAGCCGAGGATGCTGTTGAGCGGGGTGCGGATCTCGTGGCTGATCGTGGCCAGGAAGTCGCTCTTGGCCTGGTTGGCGGCCTGGGCCTTGGCCTGGGCGGCGCGGGCGGTGGCCTGGCGGCGGACCAGCAGGGCCTGGAGGCGGGCCTGGCGGCTGAGGGCCAGGGCGGCGGCCAGGCAGACGGCGTAGAGCACCAGATGGAAGATCTGGGCCTGCCGCAGCAGGGGCACGGCGGCCGCGGGGTCCATTCCGGTCTTGTACAGGATCGCCGGGATGGTCGCGGCCAGGGAGCCGGTCACCAGCACGGCCGCCGCGCGCGGTCCGCCGCGGAACACCGCCAGCAGGGCCGGGGCGAACAGCAGCACCTGCAGGGCGGTGTCGGCGGTGAACACGGTCACGGCGGTGACCAGCACCAGCATCAGGACCAGCAGCGATTCCGACAGGCTGACGCGGAAGCTGTCGCGGTGACGGCGGTCGAACAGGATCAGCAGGGTGGGCAGGGCGATGGCCACGCCCAGCACGTTGGAGGTGGTCCATTCGCTCCAGGCGCGCCAGAACGGGCCGTGGAAGCTCAGCGACAGTAGGCCGTTGACGACGACCGAGCTGATCGCGGTGAAGCCGGTCGAGGCGGCCATCAGGGCCAGGAAGCCGCGCATCGAGCGCACGCGGATCGGCAGTCGCGTCAGGCGCAGGACCGCCGCGGTCGCCGCGGTCTGCAGGATGTCGAGCGCCGTGATGGTCAGCACGAACCGGGGCGAGTCGCCGACCGCCAGCTCCATGGCCACGTGCACGACGGCCGTCAGGCCCAGCAGGGCCAGGCCCTGCCGGCGGCTGAGCAGCAGCAGGCCGCCGATCAGCACGGCGTTGGCGGTCCAGATGGTGGGGATGCGCTGGGCGGCGCCGGCCAGGAACAGGCTGTAGGCCATGCACCCGGCGTAGGCGAGCGTCAGGACCGCCAGGCGTCGATGCGCCGGATTCCACACTCGTCTCGGGCTGGCCGCCATGCGCTGTCCCCACGCCATGGCCCGACCATGCTCCTAAACCGTCGGTATTTTATTAAGTCGGGTGCCCGACGGAAGTCAGTCGATCCGCGTCAGCTCGGCCCGATAGCGCTTCCAGTTCTCGACATAGTGCAGGGCCGAGGCCTGGAGGATCACGGCATGGCCCTCGCCGATCTCGCGGACCACCTTGCCGGGCGCGCCCATGACCATCGAGTTGTCGGGGATCTCCTTGCCCTCGGTGATCAGGGCCCCGGCGCCGATCAGGCAGTTCTTCCCGATCTTCGCGCCGTTCAGGATGATCGAGCCGATGCCGATCAGCGATCCGTCGCCGATCGTGCAGCCGTGAAGCATGACCATGTGGCCGATTGTCACGTTCGCGCCGATGGTCAGCGGGCTGCCGATGTCGGTGTGCAGTACTGAGCCGTCCTGGACGTTGCTGTTCTCGCCGATATCAATGGGATCGTTGTCTCCGCGAACTATTGCGCCCCACCAGACGCTGGAGTTCTTCCGCATGATGACGTTTCCCATCACCGAGGCACTGGGCGCGATCCAATATTCGCCTTCCGGCGGCAGCGAAGGATTTGTGGCGCCCAAGGAATAGACAGTCATCCGTACACCTCGTGTTCTAAAATCGAGCAAGGGCTTAACGGCTCATAAACCATGCTCGCCCCATTGTATTTGTGCGATTCGAGGGGGAACACTCCCACATCGGGAGTCATTCTTCTCGTATCCGAGCCGCGCTCGATCGCCGAACGCGGCCTCCCGGTAACGGAGACCTTGGGTGTCGGTTTTGGGGTTTGGGCGTTCATCACCGCCTTCGGGGGCAAGCTCCGAACCGCCCGGCCGCGCTCGCGTCTTCGTTTCTCTCCTCCCCACCTGCTCCAAGGACGTCGCCCTTCGGCCACGTCCTTTTTTCATGCCTGAATGGAGGCTTACATGACCAAGCGAGCTCTCAAGCGGATGGTGCGCGAAGGCGCGAATGATGCTGGCCGTTACGACGACGACGCCAAGGTGCGCCGCCTGCCGGTGGAGCATCGCCACGCTTGGTCGCCGCTGGGCAATCCAGGGCATGAGGACCGGGACCAGAGTTACCTCAAAACGATCAAACCCAAATCGCCCGGTCAGGCGGGCCTGATCGAGGCGATCGACAGCAAGAACCTGATCATGGCCCTGGGCCCGGCCGGCACCGGCAAGACCTACATCGCCATCGCCAAGGCCGTGGAGGCCCTGGAGGCCGGCAAGGTCGGCCGCATCGTGCTGTCGCGCCCCGCCGTCGAGGCCGGCGAGTCGATCGGCTACCTGCCGGGCGACATGGAGGACAAGCTGGCCCCGTATCTGCGCCCGCTCTACGACGCGCTCAGCGACCGCCTGTCGGTCAAGCGCATGCGGGCCCTGATGGCCGAGGGCGCCATCGAGATCGCCCCGGTCGGCTTCATGCGCGGCCGCACCCTGAACAACGCCTTCGTGGTGATCGACGAGGCCCAGAACTGCACCTACATGCAGCTGAAGATGCTGCTGACCCGCCTGGGCTGGAACTCGACCATGGTGGTCACGGGCGACCCGAACCAGTCGGACCTGCTGCCGGGCATCTCGGGCCTGGCCGAGGTGTCGGCCAAGTTCGAGCCGGTCGAGAACATCGCGGTGGTCCGCCTGGCCGACCGCGACATCGTCCGCCATCCGCTGGTCGCGGAAATGCTGGGCGTGCTCTGAACCTGTTCCCTGAAAAGGGATTTCAAGGGTAACGCCAGCCCGCAAAACGCGAAAATGCGGAACAAGGCTTGAGTTTGGGGCGGTCGGACGTGCAAGGTCCGGCCGCCTTAACTGTTTTGGGACCCTTCATGACGTCCGACGCCGCCGCGACTCCCCGATCGGAGATCACCCTCCGAGGGGTCCTTCTCGGGATCGCCATCACCTTGGTCTTCACCGCCGCCCAGGTCTATCTGGGCCTGAAGGTGGGCCTGACCTTCGCCACCTCGATCCCCGCCGCGGTCATCTCGATGGCCCTGCTGCGCGCCTTCAAGACGGCGACGATCCAGGAAAACAACATCGTCCAGACCATCGCCTCGGCGGCGGGCACCCTGTCGTCGGTGATCTTCGTGCTGCCCGGCCTGCTGATGATCGGCTGGTGGGCCCACGTGCCGTTCCTGACCACCTTCGGCGCGTGCCTGGTCGGCGGGGTGCTGGGGGTGATGTACACCATCCCCCTGCGCCGGGCCCTGGTCACCAATTCCGACCTGCCCTACCCGGAAGGCGTCGCCGCCGCCGAGGTGCTGAAGGTCGGCACCGGCTCGCGCGCGGGCGCCGCCGAAGGGCAGAAGGGCCTGGTCGCCGTGGTGCTGGGCACCGTCGCCTCGGCCCTGTTCGCCGCCCTGGCCGCCGCCAAGATCTTCGCGGCCGAGGTCGCGGGCTACTTCAAGGCCGGGGCCGGCGCGACCGGCCTGGGCGCCTCCAGCTCGCTGGCCCTGATGGGCGCGGGCCACCTGATGGGCATCACCGTCGGCGTCGCCATGTTCGCCGGCCTGGCCATCGCCTGGGGCGTGCTGGTGCCGGTCATGACCAGCCTGCACCCCATGCCCGACGTCGACGTCGCCAAGCACGCCCTGACCGTCTGGAAGACCGAGGTGCGGTTCATGGGCGCGGGCGTCATCGGCGCCGCCGCCATCTGGACCCTGGGCAAGCTGGCCCTGCCGATCTGGTCGGGCCTGGTCTCGGCCTTCGAGGCCAACAAGGTCCGCAAGTCGGGCGGCGGCGACATCCCCCGCACCGAGCAGGACATCCCGATCGGCATCGTCGGCGTCGTCTCGCTGGTCCTGCTGGCCCCGGCCGGCTGGTTCCTGGCCCACTTCCTGACCGGCGGCCCGATCACCAGCCTGGCCGCGCCGCTGGTGGCCATCGGCATCGGCTATGTCCTGGTGGCCGGCCTGCTGGCCGCCGCCGTCTGCGGCTACATGGCCGGCCTGATCGGCTCGTCCAACAGCCCGGTCTCGGGCATCGCCATCCTGACCGTGCTGGGCGCCTCGCTGATGGTCGGCATCGTCGGCCGCGGCGTGATCGGCCCGGACATCGCCAAGGCCCTGGTCGCCTACGCCCTCTACGTCACCACCATGGTGCTGGCCGTGGCCGTGGTCGCCAACGACAACCTACAGGACCTGAAGACCGGCCAGCTGGTCGACGCCACGCCGTGGAAGCAGCAGGTGGCCCTGATCATCGGCGTCGTCGCCGGCGCCATCGTCATCCCCTTCGTGCTGGAGCTGCTGAACCAGTCGAACGGCTTCTCGGGCGCGGCCAACCTGTCGACCGTGGCCGGCGCCAAGCCGCTGGACGCGCCGCAGGCGACCCTGATCTCGACCCTGGCCAAGGGCGTGATCGGCCATGACCTGAACTGGAGCCTGCTGGGCTACGGCGCCCTGATCGGCGTGGGCCTGGTCATCATCGACATCGTCCTGCGCCGCGCCAGCAACGGCCGCTTCAGCCTGCCGCCCCTGGGCGTGGGCCTGGCCATCTACCTGCCCAGCGCCGTGACCGCCCCGGTCGTGGTCGGCGCGGTGATCGGCTGGGTCTACGACAAGCTGGTCGACAAGGACCGCAACGGCGAGGCCGCCAAGCGCCTGGGCGTACTGATCGCCTCGGGCTTCATCGTCGGCGAGAGCCTGTTCAACGTGGCCCTGGCCGGCCTGATCGTCGCCACCCAGAAGCCCGGCCCGCTGGAAGTGCCCTTCGCGCCCTCCGAGCACCTGGGCATGATCTTCGCCCTGGTCGCCGCGGCGGTCGTGGTGTTCGCGCTGTACGGTTGGGCGCGGAAATCGGCGGAGCAGATCGAGGCGTGATCGCGCCGATCTAGGCGGACAAGGGACCCGGAGGGCGAGCGCCTTCCGGGTCCTTTTTGTTTGTTCAATGCTCCGCTCATCCCGGCGAATGCCGGGACCCAGATGGAATGGCGGTGTGGCTGAGGCCAAGAGCGCCGAGCCTATCCAGTCAGCTTCTCAGTTCTCGGATCTGGGTCCCGGCATTCGCCGGGATGAGCGGATTATAGGGGAGCCAGCACCGTCAGCACCTGCTCGCACCGGAACCGGAAGCCCAGCGCCTCGTACAGGGCGATGGCGCCCTTGTTGTCGGCGTAGCTGTGCAGGAACGGGGTCTCGCCGCGTTGGACCATCTTGCCGGCCACGTGCAGCATCAGCGTCGCGGCGTAGCCCTTGCCGCGATGATCGGGGTGGGCGCAGACGCCGCTGACCTCGGTGAAGCCGTCGGGCCGCATGCGCTCGCCGGCCATGGCACCAGCCGGCCGTCCACCTTCACCCCGACGAACCCGCCCAACTCGTGGGTGCGCGAGAAGAACGGGCCGGGCGCGGTCAGGGTGGCCAGGGCCAGCATCTCCGGCGCGTCGGCGTCGGTCAGGGGCAGGATGTCGAAGGCGGCGGGCTTGGGCGCGGCCAGTTTCTCGGCGACCATCTGCCAGCACAGGGCGCTCTTGACGACCGTGGTCCCCGGGACTGGCGGCGGATCGAACCGCTCGACCAGCCCGACCTCGCCGCCATGGGCGCGGACCAGCCGGCCCAGGGCCTCCAGGCTCCCGGGCGCGTCGTCCGCCGTCGCGGCGAACAGGCCGAAGTCCGGATGCACCCGCAGGGCGCCGCCGTCGCGCAGCGCCAGGTGGGACTGGCGGCCCGTGAAGGCCGACCAGACGGGGCGGTCGAGGGGATGAGCGGTCATGCGCGAGGCAACTCCAGCAGTCGTCGCGCCACTGGCAACAGCGCCGCGCGATCATCGACGGGACCCACGCCCAGGTCGTCTTCGATCCCGACAAGCGTATCGACGAGGCGTTCGGCGTCGCCGGCGTCGATCGCCTTCAGGACTTTGGAGAGATAGGTATCGTACTCGTCCGACAGGTTCGGGCTGCCGCCGACTCCCAGCGGATCCCAGTCGGTGAACAGCACCTGCCGCACCTGGTCGATGCGTCGACGAACAGCCTTGCGGTCGATGCTCATGCTCGCTCTCACCCCAGGCTCACGGGCAATACGCCCCGATCAACGCCTTCACCGCCCCGACCACGGCCAGGGCGGGCTTGTCGTCGTCGTCGAACATCTGGCTGGAGGTGAACACCCCCTCGACCAGCAGCATCATGGCGTCGCCCAGGGCGGCGGGGTCGGACGCGCCCATCTCGGCGGCCTTGGCCCGCAGCCGCGCGCGCAAATCCTGCTTGTGGACCTGGGCCACCGCCCGGCCGGCGTGGTCGCGGTCCGGATACTCGACCACGGCGTTGCTGAGCGCGCAGCCGCGATAGTCCGCGCCGCCCGACCGCGCCGCCAGGCCTTCGAAGAAGGCCACCATCTGGGCCTTGGGATCGTCGGGGAACGCCGTCTCGGCCGCATCGAAGCGGCCCCAGAACCCGACCTCGACCTCGCGCAGCACGGCGGCCACCAGATCGTCCTTGGACTTGAAGCCGCGATAGAGGCTGGGCTTGGTCACCCCGGCCCGGGTGACGATCTCGTCCACGCCCACGGCGCGGATGCCCTCGCGATAGAACAGGTCCCGCGCGGTCTCGAAGATGCGCTCGGCGGCGCGCGCCCCCGGACCGTAGGGGTGCTCGGGCCCTTCCAAGGGTTTTGGGGCGGAGGTTTTTTCGTCGAACTTCGTCATGGCGCTTGACGATGTTACTTACCGGTACGTATGCAAGGCGACAAGCCCCGTACCGATCGGTTACATCGCATGCAGATTCTTCGTCGCACCCTCGGAAACCGCTACGCCTTCGTCGTGGCCGCCGCGACCTTCCTGGCCCTGCTGTCGGCCGCCGGCCTCAGGGCCGCGCCGGGCGTGCTGATCCTGCCGCTGGAGAAGGCCTTCCACTGGGACCGCGGCTCGATCTCCCTGGCCGCCGGGATCGGCATCTTCCTCTACGGCCTGACCGGACCGTTCGCGGCGGCGCTGATGCAGTCGTTCGGCGTGCGGCGCACGATCAGCCTGGCCCTGCTGCTGATGGCGGTGTCCACCGGGTTGTCGGCCTTCATGACCCAGAGCTGGCAGTACGTGGCCACCTGGGGCGTGATGGCGGGCGTCGGCAGCGGGGCGGTGGCCATGGTGCTGGGCGCGACCATCGTCAATCGCTGGTTCGTCCAGCGGCGCGGCCTGATGCTGGGCCTGCTGACGGCGGCGACGGCGACCGGCTCGCTGATCTTCCTGCCGGCCATGGCCTGGATCGCCGACCATGGCGGCTGGCGGCCGGTGGTGCTGACCGTGGCCGCCGTCGCCGCGATCATGGCCCCGATCTGCTGGCTGCTGATCCCCGAAAGCCCCGACGCCATCGGCCAGCGCCCGTTCGGCGCGCCCGACGACTGGACCCCGCCGCCCAAGGGCTCGGCGTCCAACGCCCTGGCCGCCGCCTTCGGCGCCCTGCACCGGGCCAGCAAGACCCGCACCTTCTGGCTGCTGTTCGGCGGCTTCTTCATCTGCGGCCTGACCACCAACGGCCTGATCGGCGTGCACATGATCGCCTTCTGCGGCGACCGGGGCCTGCCCGAGGTCAAGGCGGCGGGCCTGCTGGCGCTGATGGGGCTGTTCGATCTGTTCGGCACCACGGCCTCGGGCTGGCTGACCGACCGCTACGATCCGCGCAAGCTGCTGTTTGTCTACTACGCCCTGCGCGGGCTCTCGCTGATCTACCTGCCGTTCTCGGACTTCTCGCTGATGAGCCTGTCGGTCTTCGCGGTGTTCTACGGCCTGGACTGGATCGCCACGGTGCCGCCGACCGTGCGCCTGGCCACCGAGGCGTTCGGCGATCGCGACGGGCCCATCGTGTTCGGCTGGATCGGCGCGGGCCACCAGCTGGGCGCGGCGACGGCCGCGATCGGCGCGGGCGTGATCCGCGCGCAGCAGGGGCAGTACATGGAGGCGTTCGTCATCGCCGGGGCGGCGGGGCTGCTGGCCGCCGGGGCGTCGCTGATGGTGCGTCGGGGGATGGTCGCGGAGGCGACCGCCGCCTAATCCGCGTCCCACGGATTGAACACCGGCCCGCCCCAGGCTTCGAAGTCACGGACGTTGCGAGTCGCCAGGGTGAGGCCGTGGACCTCCGCCGTAGCGGCGATGAACGCGTCGTTCGCGGGCATGGTCCGCCGATCGTTCTCGGCCGAACGGCGGATGCGCGCTTGCGCCATGGCGACCTGCGCGTCGACGGGCAGCATGCGTTCGCCGAAATCGACGATCACGCTGCCGAGCCAATGGCGCAGGCTGTCGGCCTTTCGGCCCGCGGGAAGTCTTTCGATGCCGTAGTTCGCCTCGGCCAGGCTGATGACGCTGGCGAACAGCGTTGAACGGGATTGCGCACCCAGCCATCGGGTCACCGAGAGATGCGGCGTCAGTTTGGTGGAATCCGACAGGACGTTCGTGTCGAGCAGAAACATCAGAACTCGATCACCCGCCCCGGATCCGGGTCACGGGTGAACAGTCGCGCGTGTTCTTCGTCGCTGAGAACGCGGTAGCGAGGATCGAGCCAGCTGGGGGGCGGCTTGGCGGTGTTGGCTTCCGCCTCGCTGAGCCGTCGGTAGTCCTCCGCCGAGAGGACGACGGCGGCGTCCTTGCCGTTCTTGGTAAGGTGTTGAGGGCCCTGGGTCTTGGCCCGTTCGACCACTTCGCTCAACTTGGCCTTCGCGTCGGCCAGACTCCAGGTTCCATCGGGCATGACGCCCTCCAATGACCACTTCGACCGAAAGATAGTCAAAGTGGTCATTTTCGCCAAGCGGCGGAGAAGCCTATTCCAGGTCTTCGGCCAGGATCGCCATCTCGAACATGAACGAGCCGTCTTCGTCTTCGTCCTGGAAGATGACGCCGATGAATTCGCCCTTCACCTCGACCTCGGCCGAGTCCTTCTGCTTGGGACGGGCCTTCAGGGCGATGTGCGGGTTGCCGAAGGTGCGCTTGAGATGGGCTTCGAGCTTGGTGATCGTGCCGGCGTCCATGACGGGCTCCTGATATCGATGGGGCGCGCGGGGCGCGGGGGATCGGCGGAAACTAGAGGGCCGGACGCGAAAGTGTAAGGGCTTTTGCTCCGGCGCGCTCGACCAGCTGTTGAGAACCCGGCCGCGAGCCGGGCGGGGGCGGCGTCGCCGCGCCCTCGGCCACCAGCCAGTCGCGGAACCGGCGCGCGGCGCGGGTGGCCTTGCCCCTGGGCGTCAGGGCGCAGACCTGGGCTTGGCCGGGGATCATGCCCAGCGGCGCGACCAGGCGCCCGGAGACCAGGTCGGTCTCGGCGAAGGCCCAGGGACTGAGCGCCACGCCCAGGCCGGCGGCGGCGGCCTCCAGCATGTAGAAATAGTGGTCGAACTCGCGGTTCACGGCGGCCGGCGGCAGGACGACCTTCGCCGCGGCCTCCCATTCGGTCCAGCTCTCCAGGAAGGTGCGGGTGTGCAGGCGGGGCAGGCGGGCCAGGCTCTCCGGAGCCTCGATCTGGGCGGCCAAGGCGGGGGCGGCCACCGGCCCGACATAGTGCTTGAGGAACGGCGTGACGTCGGCGTCCGGCGAGGGCGGGGCGTCGGGCAGGCGCATGCGGATGGCCAGGTCCACGCCGTCGGCGCGGAAGTCGAACGGGCCGTTGGACTCCACGATCCGCGCCTGGATGTCGGGATGGGCGGCGACGAAGCCGGGCAGGCGCGGGATCAGCCACTTCATGGCGAAGGTCGGCAGGCACGAGACCACCAGCGCCCCGTCGCCCGCGCCGGCGGGCTGGGGCAGGGCGGCCTCGATCTGGTCCAGCGCCTGGGTCAGGGCCTGGGCCAGGGTCAGGCCGGCCTCGGTCAGGGTCAGGCGGTTGCGCGGCCCCTCGGTCAGGGCCACGCCCAGGTGGTCTTCCAGCTGGCGGATCTGGCGGCTGATCGCCCCGTGGGTGACGCACAGCTCGTCGGCCGCCAGGGTCATCCGGCCGCGCCGGCCGAACGCCTCGAAGGCGCGCAGGGCGTTGAGCGGCGGGAGCGAGCGGGCGGCCATGTGACGAAACCTCACAGATGTCCGCTGATAAGTCGTTATCCGAGGAAGGGCAACCGTCCGATAACGGCGCCATGAAACCGCCCCGGCCCTATCCCGTCACCCCCGTCGAATGGCTGGCCGTGCTGGCGATCTGGGCGCTCGTGGCCTACGGGGCGCTCGCCCATCCGTCGATCCAGCCCCGGCAGGATCCGATCCGCCTGATCGCCTGCCGGTAAATCTCTCAGCTCCGCTCATCCCGGCGAATGCCGGGATGAGCGGAACCATGGGTTACTTCCCCTCCGGCTTGACGATCATCGTCCACGACTTGTCGTCGCCCAGGAAGGTCTGGGCCGCCTTCTGGACGTCGGCGATGCTGACGCGCTGCAGGCCGGCCAGCACCGAGCGGGTGGCGGTCAGCAGGCGCGGGTCGGTCTGGGCGCCCGACAGGGCCCCCAGCCAGTACTCGTTGGTCTCGCGGGCCTTCTCGATCTGGTCGATGCGCGGCTTCTTGGCCCGTTCCAGCTCGTCGGCGTCGATCGGCTTGTCGCGCAGGTCGGCGGCGATCTGGCGGATGCTGGCGATGACGCCGTCGATCTTGTCGGGCGGGGTCTCGACGCTGACCGCCAGATAGCCCCAGCCGGTGAAGGCCACGCTGGCCGTCGCCGAGGCCGAGGGCGAATAGGTCGCCCCCTGCTTCTCGCGCAGCTCGTCGGTCAGCCGCAGCTGCATCACCTGGGCCAGGACCTGGACGTTGCGGGCTCGCTGCAGGTCGCTGAACAGGTCGTCGGTCTTCCAGGCCATGAACAACTGGCCCTGGTCGGCCCGGCCCTTGTGGGTGCGGACGATCGGGGTCTTCGACGGGGCAGGGAAGGGCGCCTTCTCGGCTCCGGCCGGGGCCGGGGTGTCGGGGCGGGCCGGCAGGGCGCCGAAGGTCTGGGCCACGGCCGCCACGGCCTTGTCGACCGTGATGTCGCCGACGATCACCACCTCGATGGAATCGGCGGCCAGCGGGCCGGACACCGCCGACTTCAGCGGGTCCAGCGTCGCGCCGGCGATCTGCTGGCGGCTGGGGAAGGTCCAGCGGCCGTCGCCGCCGTGCAGCAGCCCGCCCAGGTCGCGGCCCATCACGCCGCTGGGGGTGGACTCAAGTTGATCGTGGATCGAGCCGTAATAGGTCTTGATGCGGTTGAAGGCCTCGGGGCGCCAGCCGCCCTCGGTGGCGTAGGCGGCCAGCACCTGCAGTTCGGTGTCCAGGTCCTCCGGACGGGTGCGGCCCGACAGGCTGAAGGCGTCGTCCTCGACCCCCAGGCCGGCGTTGTAGACCTTGCCGTTCAGCACCCGCTCCATGTCCTGGGTGCTGATCTGCTTGAGGCCGCCCTCGATGAAGGCCGAGCCGGCCCACATCGGGGACTGGGCGCCCGACGGCAGGTCCAGCAGGCCGTGGCCGATCCGGGCCTTCACCAGGATCTGGTCGTCGCGGAACTTGGTCGGCTTGACCGTCAGGCGCACGCCGTTGGCGAAGCGCACGAAGACGGTGTCCAGGTCGGTGACGTCCTTCTGCTCGGCGACCGCGCCCTTGGCGCCGAACGTCGCATAGGGCCAGTTGATGACGCCCGGCGCGGCCGGGGCCGTGACCGGGGTCTTGGCCGAGGCGGCGTAGGCGTCCAGCACCGTCTTCTCCGCGCCGTCGATGGCGGTCGGGGTCGGGACGGTGATCAGCGGGCCCGAGCCGGCGAACTGGGCTTTCACCAGGGCCGAGACCTTCTCGGCGGTCAGGCCCTTGGTGGCCTCGTCGAAGACGGCCAGGTTCTGGGACGGGCTGGTGACGATCTCGCGGTCGCCCAGCGTGCCGACGATGGCGCCGGCCAGGGCCGTGGTGCGCTGGGTGGCCTCGCCCGCGGCGGCGGCCACGAAGGCGGCGCGCATCGAGGCGATCTCGCGGTCCAGCTCGTCCTGGCGCACGCCGTATTGGACGATGCGGCGCTGCTCCTGCTCCAGGGCGGTCAGCGCCTCGGCCCAGTGGCCCGGCTGGACGGTGGCGCCGAGGGTGGTGATGTCGGCGGCGTGCTCCTGGTCGTTCTGCACGGCCACGGCGACGATGAACGGCGGATTGTCCGAGCGCGTCAGCACCGTCAGCCGTCGGTTCAGCACCGCGAAGCCCAGGGCCTTGGCCAGCTCTTCCTTGTCCTTGGCGCGGGTCTCCAGCTCCAGGTCGGGCGGCAGGACCCAGGCCATCTGGACCGAGGTCTGGGCGCCGGGCTCGACCAGCACCTTGGCGGTCAGGCCGCGCTTGGCCACGGGGCCGAGGTCGGGCCTCGCGCCCGGCTGGCCCTGGCCCTTCCAGTCGCCGAAGCGGGCCTTGATCTTGGCCTCCATGGCGTCGACGTCGAAGTCGCCCACCGCCACCACCACGGCGTTCTCGGGCCGGTACCAGGCCTGGTAGAAGTCGCGGATGGTCTGGGCCGGGGCGGCCTTGAGGATGTCGGTCTTGCCGATCGGCAGGCGCTGGGGCGGCCGCTGGCCCTGCAGCTGGAAGCCGAAGGTGTTGACGAACACGCGGTAGCCGGGGCTGTCGCGGGTGCGCTCCTCCGACAGCACCACGCCGCGCTCGCGATCCACCGCGTCCGGCGCGATGGTCAGCTCGCCGGCCGCCTCGCGCAGCAGCATCATGGCGGTGTCGATCGTGTCGTCGTCGGTCTTGGGCAGGTCCAGCTGGTAGGTGGTCTCGCTGAAATTGGTCGAGGCGTTGGTGTCGGCGCCGAACGACAGGCCGTGGCGCTCGAGGATCTTGATCATCTCGCCTTCGGGCACGTTCTTGGAGCCGTTGAAGGCCATGTGCTCGAGGAAGTGGGCCAGGCCCTGCTGTTCGTCGGTCTCGTTCAGCGAACCGGCGTCGAACCACAGGCGCAGGGCGGCCTGGCCGGGCGGGGTGGCGTTCTTCTGGATCGCGTAGCGCATGCCGTTGGGCAGCACGCCGAAGCGCACGCGCGGATCGGGCGCGACGTCCGAGACGGCCTGCGGCCACTGGCCCGGCTTCACCTGGTCGATGGTCGGGACGTCAGAGGTCTTGGGCGACGGCGTCGCGGCCGGGGCGGTCGGGGCTGCGACCTCGTCCTTTCCGCCGGGCATCACGTGGGACAGGGTCGCGCAGGCTGAGAGGCTGAGCCCGGCGGAGAGGACGAGCGCCAGGCGCGAAACGCGGATCATGTGCGACCTTGAGGATAGACCATCGGAGGGGGCGCACCTTGGCCGGAGCGCGTGGCGCAAGCAAGGCGTCGGTTGGGCGAAACGGCCACGCTCCGGCGTCGATCGGGGCGCGTGTCGCCGGCAGGTCTCAAGGCGCCTGGTCCAGCATCCGGCCCGTCAGTCCGAACATCTCCTCCGACGTCTCGGGCGCGTCGAGAAGCAGGTTCGAGCCGGCGTAGACGAAGGTCCGGTTGTCGTTGGCCGACACCGCCTTGACGCTGGAGTCGCTGGTGATCCGCACGGGGGAGCGGGCGCAGGCCCGAAGCGAGGGGATCACGGTGTCGCCCACGGTCTCCAGCCGCAGCGACCAGGCGTCGCCGGTGAAGGCCGCCAGGGGATCGTCCGAGCGGCCGGTGTCGCGGAACAGCGAGCCGGCGGGCACGACCAGGGGTCGGATCGGCGGCGTGGCGGTGTCGAACACCCGGCAGATCAGCAGGGTCGCGGCGCGACTGGCGGCGGGCGTCGTCAGGAGGACACCCGCCGCCAGCCCCAGCAGCAGGGCGAGGGCTGCGACCCTACTGGCTGATCGCGAACGTGTAGCCATCGCCCCCCGCGGTGACGATCAGGTTGGCCGTGGCCCCGGGATTGGCCTGGGTGACCAGGATGCCGCCGGTCAGGCTGTCCACCGTGTCGGAGCCCATGGTGAAGGCCCCGCCGTTGACGGTCAGGCCCAGGGAGGCGCCGCTGCCGGTCTGGACCACCCGCACGACGCCCGCCGCGCCCGCCGCGCCGACGGCGTTGCTGAGCGTGGTGTTGACAGTCGATCCCGCGCCGCTGGCCACGACGCTGTAGTCGACGCGCGAGGTCACGCCGTTGACCGTCAGGTTCGAGATCTGGGTCCCCGAGCCGCCGGTGAAGTCGGTGCTGATCGTGTTGCCGTCGGCGCCGCCGCTGGGCAGGTTGACGCTGAACGTCTTGGCTCCGGCCCCGTCGGAGGTGTTGGTCACCACGTTGTCGTCCGAGGCGATGGTGATCGTGCCGGTGATCGTGGTCGCGCCGGTGATGGTGTTGGTGACGGTGTTGCCGACGCCCAGGGCGCCGCCGTTGATCGTCTCCGTCACATTGACCGCGCCGGTGGCGGCCAGGGTGTTGGCCACGGTGTTGTCGGCGCCGTTCAGCGTCAGGGCGTAGGTCAGGCTGGAGCCGTCCAGCACGTCGGTGATCGTGTTGGTGGCGTTGGTCGGATCGGAGTTGATGACGGCCACCGTGACGCTGGGGTTCACCGGCGCCGTGGTCCCGCCGATCGTCAGGCTGTGATGGTTGTTACCGCCGGTCACGCCGGAGCCGTAGGTCAGGCTGAGCGAGGCGGTGGTCGAGGCGCTGGAGGTGACCGCCCCGGCCAGGGTGTTGCTCTGGCCGATCTGGGTGATGGCGATGCTGTTCCACGCGCCGCGCACGGGGAAGGCCGCCCCGTTGGTGGCGCCGTTGGCGCTGATCACGTGGGTGGGGCCCACATTGTCCTGCCGGATCCGCAGGGACCGCACCGTGCCGCCGCCGCTGATGTCGATGTTGAGGGTGTTGGCGGCGAGGGCGACGTCGGCGGCCGCCCCCATGGCCGCACAAGCGGCCGAGGCCATCAGCAGCAGCCTGACGGTTCGTCCTAGGCGGCTCCTGGCCCGTTGTGACTGAGACATTTCCTCTCTCCCTTATGTCGGGACCCGCTCAGGACCACCATCCGTCGCGAAGCCCCTGGTTGATCAGTGCGAACAGCGCGCTGCGCACGGCCGCGCCCAGCGCCAGGCCCACGGGCTCGTTGCCCGCGCCGCCGATTTCGAATTCCACCGTCGAGGTGTCGTAGATCTTGGAGATGTGCCCGCCGATCGACAGCGAGGTGACCGACTTGCTGACCGTGGCCTGGCCCAGCACCTCGCCGGTCTGGACGGCCACGGCGCGGAGGCTGAAGGTCACCAGGTCGGTGACGTATTCCCCGCTGCCGCCCGTGCCGTTGACCGCCAGGCCGCCGGCCGCCTGGCGCGTGGCGCGGTCGTAGGCGACGACCTGGCCGATCAGCAGGATCTCGGCCACCCTCAGGGTGATCAGGCGGCGGGCCGGGGGCGGCGGAAGCGCCTCCAGGCCGGCGGCGGGCGCGGTGGTTTCCGGCGGTGTGTTCAGCGCCAGGGTGGCCAGTTGCCGCTCGCGCAGCAGCTCATCGACATGCTGGCGTTCGACCAGGAAGACATAGCCCCTGGGCACCGAGCGCACGGCGTCGATCAGATAGGGCGTGCAGTCCATGGGCACCGCCGTGCTCAGTTCCTGCGGCAGCTTGGTCGGTCGCCGCTGGCCCGAGGTGTCGATGCAGCTGTAGACCCCCACCGTCAGGGCGCGGGGCGGGGCGGGCGGCAGGGTGAAGTCCGGCTGAGTCTGCACTTCGGGCGGATGGACCGGCGCGGTCACGCAGCCGGCCAGGACGGTCGCCGCGATCAGTCCGGCCAGCGCTCTGCCCCCCCTCATGGTCAGACCCCGCCGGAGGGGATGACCAGGGTGGTCGTGCCGGTCGGCG
>Ga0209758_1002809_pt1 | contig 16970 bp, 15 predicted proteins | sample AraplaMF_Col_mMF_FD_184258 | JGI IMG/M metagenome (GOLD analysis project Ga0209758, IMG submission 184258) | Arabidopsis root microbial communities from the University of North Carolina, USA - plate scrape MF_Col_mMF (SPAdes) (version 2) | ecosystem: Host-associated > Plants > Roots > Endosphere... | reverse complement strand
CCGAAATTCTTGATCTGGTCCTTGAGGATCGCGGAAATTTCCGCGGCGCGGATGTCCATCAGCCTGCCTCTTTCATCGCGTGCTTGATCGAATTGAGTTTGGTGCGAAGCGAACTATCGATCATGCGGCTGCCGAGCTTGACCACAAGCCCGCCGATGATCGATGGATCGATTTTCACGTTGAGCGCGACGTCCTTGCCCGTCACCGATTTCAGTGCGGCCTTCAGAGCGTCGAGATTCTTGTCGCTGAGCTGTTCGGCGACGGTGACGTCCGCCGTGGCCTCGCCCTTGAACTTGGCCACCAGCGCACGGAAGGCGCGGATCACGTCGCCGACCACGAACAGCCGGCGGTTGGCGGTGAGCACTTTGAGGAATTTCGCCGACGTGCCGGAGAGCCCCGCCTTGTCGAGCACCGCGGTCAGCGCCCTGGATTGCGCCTCGGACGAGAACACCGGGCTGCGCACCAGGCGCTTCAGATCAGCGCTGTCGTTCAGCATGGCCTCGAACCGGTCGAGATCGGCCTTCACGGCATCGACGGATTTTTCGTCGCGCGCCAATTCGAACAAGGCCGTTGCGTAACGACCGGACACTCCCGAAACCGACGGATCTGCAGCTGCCACAAGCGCGCTCTTCAAGCTGTCAAATTCGCAAGGGAAAAACCGTCGCCTCGTGCGGCGCCTAGCGATCCAAGCCCTTGGAATTCAAGTGGGACTTCGATTTCTGGCCGGCACGATGGATGCCGGCACCCCCAAAATCGCGGCTTTGCTAACATAGCGCGCGCGCAGGTGCAACATGACGGCGAGCGATGGCGATGCCTTGTCGCACAGGCCCGAGCGGTGGGCCGCGCGTAGCGGCGCGATCACCATGAGAATGTAAGAGCCGCCGCCGGAATCTCGCCCTCTGCCGTTTCAGCGCTCTCCGCGAAGCGAACCGCCCCGGCTCCTGCAAGTGCATCGATGCCGGATGCCGAAGCCCGCAAGGTCAGAAACGATGCTGACGGTACCGTGAGCCGGAGCGGCCAGTGGTTCTCGGCCGCGTTACTTGGTGAATGCTAGCCATGCAGCGCAATGACTTGGAACATCAGTATTAATTAGTAATAGCAAGTATACTAATGGTTAATAATTTGATAATTGCAAGACTTTGCCACTTCCGTACTGCACCACAAGATAATTCAATGGTCACCGGAACGATTTACGTGTCAATATTCTGCCTTATTACGACGTCAACGGTGCGTCGTACCAATGGGACGGGGGTCCACTTGCCACATATGTGGCAATACTATCTGAGGGACTATCATATTATGCAGAACCAAAAGTCGACGCTGGGGATCGTAACCCGGCCGCGTACGGCGATCGCCATGATCGCTGCAACTCTTCTCCTTGGCGGAACCGTCACCGAGGCATCTGCGAAATCCAGGCACCACCATCGCCACCACCACCACCACCGGCATCACGCGGTCAATTCCGAGGCCACGCCGGCGTGGCGCGACGCCAATGCGTCGATCGCACCGAGCTCGGGCTCCGGCCGCAGCTTCGCCGGCGTAGCCTCGCACTACGGCAATGAATCCGGCAGCCGGACTGCCTCCGGCCAGCGCTTCAACCAGAACGCCATGACCGCCGCTCACCGCAGCCTGCCGTTCGGCACCAAGCTGAAGGTCACCCATGGCGGCCGCAGCGTGGTCGTCACCATCAACGACCGCGGTCCGTTCGTGCGCGGCCGGGTGCTGGATCTGTCCACGGGCGCAGCACGCGCTATCGGGCTCGGCGGTCTCGGCCGGGTTGTCGCCGAGGTCATGTAACCCGCGCCTGAAGGCGCTAAATCCATCTGATAGGATTCAGGACGTGTAGCACTGCTGCCGAACATTCTGCATGTCGTAGAAGGCCTGCCATCGATGATGATGGTAGGCCTTTTTTCGCTTCGATCCATCGAGCGTCACTTCATTCTTGCTTGGAACGAACGTCGGGGGCCCAGAAATCGTCATGCCTCTCGATTTCGGCTGATGCGGTCCCGCGTGGAACAGCCTATATTGGCTTCCAACCATCAATTGGGCACGCTTGAGGGTGAATAAATGAGCCCCGGTAGCAAATCTGCTGCGACCATTTCGAGCACAGAGCTGACAGCAAATTCAGCTATTACCCTAAACACGTCGTCGGCGGAGACCCGCGAATCTGTGAGCGCGTTCATTGAGCGCTTGGCAAATGGCGATCCTCTTGCTCACGTCGACCGTGATACGGGACACTTTGTGTCTCGAGTGGATAACACTCGTGTTGTTTGGAAGCGAGAAGGAAACAAAATTGTAGTGATATCCATCTATATTCCTTGAGACAGCGTATGCCGCAACTTCAAAGAATCAATCTAGATTTTAACGCGGCAGAGTCGGAATTAGCGGAGTTCAAGAAATTCTTGGATGATAACCCAGAATTCTCTGAGACCCTCGTTGTAAGTTTTCTCAAGTCCAAACTCAATTTGTGTTGCTTGCTGGGATCGATGATCGCCGGGGTGCCAAAGTCCGACGTCTACAAGTTTGAATTTCAGATTCAGGGAGTCTTTCGTGCAGATTTCGTAACGGGACACCTGCAACAACAGCGCTTTGTTTTGGTCGAATTCGAAGACGGCACGAAGAACTCTCTATTTGGTCCAAATGAGACTAATCAAATGCGGGATTGGTCGAGAAGGTTTGAACACGGCTTTGGACAGCTAATAGACTGGGCCTGGGCAAGAACCGATGCTGGAAATACTCAAATCTTTCAGAATGCGTTTGAATGTAGCGATATGTATCCGATTTTCGTCCTGATATGCGGACGTGATGCATTTATGAATACTACTGAACGAAAGCGATTTACGTGGCGCTATAATAACGTTGACCTTGGCGGAGCGAAAGCAACGTGCCTTACTTACGATGGTCTCTTCCAATTTTTTCAGGGGACCATCGACGCGATAAGATCGTATCACCCTGGCTCGGCACAACCGGGGGCGACTGCCCCTTAACGTAGCGCATGCAGCTTGGGGCTGCCTCGGAGATTTCGCTTACAAAAAGCTTTGCGGATCGACGTCGACCTCCAGCTTGAGGTTGCCCTTGGTTTTCGGACCGGCCGCAAGCCATTCCCGCAAATAGCTCGACAGATCGACGCCGCGCCCGGATTTCACCAGCAGCCGGAACCGGTAACGGCCCTTGATTACCGCCAGCGGCGCCTCCGCCGGCCCCAGCACCTTGATCCGTTCATCGATCGGCGCGATGGCGGCCAGACGGCGCGCATAACCTTCAGCGGTCGGACGGTCGCCCGCCGAGATGATCAGGCTGGCCAGCCGGCCGAACGGCGGATAGCCGGTGCGCTCCCGCCCCTCGATCTCGCTCAGATAAAATGCCTCGCGGTCACTGGCGACCAGCGCCTTGATCACCGGATGCTCGGGCTGGTGGGTCTGCAGGTAACCGACGCCGCGGCCCTGCTCGCGCCCCGCACGCCCGATCACCTGGTTGAGCAACTGGAACGTCCGCTCGGCGGCGCGCGGATCGCCATTGCCGAGGCCGAGATCGGCATCGATCACGCCGACCAGGTTGAGCCGTGGGAAGTTATGCCCTTTCGCCACCAGCTGAGTGCCGATGATGATGTCGACGCGGCCCTCGGCGATGTCGTTGAGCTCGGCGCGCATCGACTCGATCGAGGTGATGAGGTCGCTCGACAGCACCATGGTGCGGGCATCGGGAAACAGCGCCGCAGCTTCCTCCTGCAGGCGCTCGACGCCGGGACCGACCGCGGCCAGCGATTGCTCCGCCGCGCAATGCGGGCAGACGTGGGGGCGCGGCATCGAGAACCCGCAATGATGGCACACCAGACGCTGGCGAAACCGGTGATCCACCAGCCAGGCGTCACAGATGGTGCAGCCGAAGCGGTGACCGCAGGCCCGGCACAAGGTCAGCGGCGCGTAGCCGCGGCGGTTGAGGAACAGCAGCGCCTGCTCGCGCCGCTCCAGCGCGAAGCGGACCTGTTCGGCCAGCGGCGGCGAGATGAAGCGCCCGCGCGGCGGCGGCGCGCGGCGCAGGTCGATGGCCTCGATATGCGGCATGTGCTGGCCGCCGAACCGCGACGGCAACGGCACGCGCTGATAGCGGCCCTTGCGGGCGTTGACCTCGCTCTCGACCGACGGCGTCGCCGACGCCAGCACGATGGGAATTTTGGCGATGCGCGCCCGCACCACCGCCATGTCGCGGGCGTGGTAATGGGCGCCGTCCGCCTGCTTGTAGGCCTGGTCGTGCTCTTCGTCGACGATGATCAGACCCAGATTGGCGTAGGGCAGAAACAGCGCCGAGCGCGCCCCGACCACCACTTGCGCCTCACCCGCTGATATCGCCGCCCAGTTGCGAGCCCGGGTGCGCGGCGTCAGCTCGGAATGCCACTCCAGCGGCCGCACCCCGAAGCGCAGGGCGAAGCGGTCGAGAAACTGTCCGGTCAGCGCGATCTCCGGCATCAGGATCAAGGTCTGCCGGCCCTGCCGCAGCGTTTCGGCGACGGCTTCGAAATAGACCTCGGTCTTGCCGGAGCCGGTCACGCCGTCGAGCAGGGCAACCTGGAACGCGCCGTTCGCCGCCAGCTGCCGCATGGCGTCCGCCGCGACGCGCTGCTCCGGCGAAAAATCCGGCTCGGCAAACGATGGGTCGGGCGCCGGCGGCGCCAGCGACCGCGGCATCACCTCGACCGCCAAAGTGCCTTCATCGACCAGCCCGTCGATCACGCCGGCCGAGACGCCGGCTTCCTTTGCCGCCTCCGATTTGCCGTGCAGCAGGCCGTCGGACAGAATCTCGATCAGCCGGCGCCGCGCCGTCGTCATGCGCTTCGGCACCTCGCCGACCAGCCGCACGCCGAGCCGCACCCGCTCTGGGCCGAGATGCTCGCCCATCCGCAGCGCCATCCGCATCACCATGCCGCGCGACGACAGGGTGTAATTGGCGACCCAATCGACCAGGCTGCGCAGCTCCTGGCGCAGCGGCGGCACGTCGAGCTTCTCGCCGACATCCTTCAGGCGATTGTGCAGGCGGGGATCGGGATTGGCGTTCTCGGCCCAGACCACGCCGATCACCTCGCGCGGACCGAGCGGCACCGCCACGACGTCGCCAGGCTGCAAGTCGACGCCACGGGGGACGCGATAGGAGTAGGCGTTATCGAGCGCGACCGGCACCAGCACGTCGACGATTCGCGCCGCCGACGCCGCGGGCGAGATATTGGCACGCCTGGCATGGTCCATCGGGGCATTCAAAGTAGTTACGAGGCCAAGTCAACTTTCCAATTTGCCAAGTCAGCTCGCTGAATCAACTCAAGGGAACTGAGGCCTGCTTCACGAACGGTAAACCCGCCAGATGTGATAATCTCGGCCGTTCGTATCTCGCCCCGAGCAGATTCATGGCCAAGCCCGTTCCAGCACCACCCCCGATCGAACTCGCCTGCGGCGAGGCGGACATCGCGCTGGCGATGACGCAATGGCTGACGCATCTGCGCGCCGAGCGGCGGCTGTCGCCGAAGACGCTGGAGGCTTATGCGCGCGACGTCCGGCAGTTCCTGACGTTCCTCTGCGAGCATTGGGGTGCGCTGGTGACGCTGCCGCGATTTGCCGCGCTCGAGGCCAGCGACATCCGCGCCTTCATGGCGTCGCGCCGTGCGGACGATATCGGCGGGCGTTCGCTGAGCCGCGCACTGGCGGGATTGCGTTCGTTCGGACGCTTTCTCGAACGCGAGGGCAAGGGCCGGGTCGGCGCACTGTCGGCGATCCGGGCGCCGAAAGTCGGCAAGAGCCTGCCAAAGCCGATCCAGATGGCGTCCGCCAAACGCCTGACCGACGCCGACGAACGGGCCGGCGAAAACCGCGAGCCGTGGATCTGGGCCCGCGACGCTGCCGTCATGGCATTGCTGTACGGCTCCGGCCTGCGTATCTCCGAGGCGCTCGGGCTGAAACGCCGCGACGTACCGGTCCCCGGCGCCGGCGATACGCTGGTGGTCACCGGCAAGGGCAACAAGACGCGGATGGTGCCGGTGCTGCAGAACGTGCTGGCGCTGATCGCCGACTACGCCGCGATGTGCCCGCATCCACTACCGCCGACCGGGCCGATGTTCGTCGGCGCACGCGGCGGACCCTTAAGCCCGCGCATCATCCAGCTCACCATGGAGCGGCTGCGCGGCGCGCTTGGCCTGCCCGACAGCGCCACGCCGCACGCGCTGCGCCATTCCTTTGCCACCCATCTGCTCAACCGTGGCGGCGACCTGCGTGCGATCCAGGAATTGCTCGGCCACGCCTCGCTGTCGACCACGCAGATCTATACCGGCATCGATACCGAACGGCTGTTCGAGGTCTACCGGACCGCGCATCCCCGCGCCTGACGCGCTCTTGGAGCATGATCGGTTCTGATGAATCAGAGCCGAAGCTCTCGATTCTCGTGTTGACGCGTTTTCTTCACACGAACCGGTGCCCACCCCCGGATCAAGTCCGGGGCATGCCCCGGAGCAAGTCCGGGGACATGCTTCGCTCGAAAACACTCCAGATGCCGACACGCCGTTGTCATAACGGGCCTGCCCTCTTGCGCGGAGCCGACGGTTCGGTCAATCGTGCGGACGGGACGTATCCTTTGGAGGGAATCATGGGCGCGCACGAAAGCATGGAGCACGCCGAGCATGTCGAGCATGCCGGCTCCAACAAGAAGATTGCCTTGCTGATTGCGGTGATCGCGCTGTTCCTGGCGCTGTCGGAGACGCTGGGCAAAGGGGCCCAGACCGAATCAATCAGCAAGAACGTCGAGGCCTCCAACCTCTGGGCGTTCTTCCAGGCCAAGAGCATCCGCCGCACCGTGGTGCAGGCGGTCTCCGAGCATGCCAAGCTCAGCCTCGGTGTGACCGGCGACGAGGCCGCCAAGGGCGCGCTGCAAAAGCAGATCGACGACTGGACCAAGACCGCAGCGCGCTACCGTTCGGAGCCGGAAACCGGCGAAGGCTCGGAACAACTGGCCGAGCGCGCCAAGCATGCCGAGCACGACCGGGATCTGGCGATGGCACGCTATCATCACTACGAGGTGGCGTCGGCGGCATTCCAGATCGGCATCGTGCTGGCATCGGCGACCATCATCACCGGGATGATTGCGCTGGCGTGGATCTCGGGCTTGCTAGCGGTGGTCGGCGTCGCCTTCACCTTCATCGGGCTGTTCGCGCCGCACGCCGTGCATTTGATGTAGCCGATGCAGCATTCCGGGCTGGCGCAACAGCGCGCCCGGAATCACCTTGCTTCGTGCACGCGCTTGCGGAAGCGCTGGACCAGGCGCAGCGTGCGCGTCGCCCAGCCATCGCCGTCGCCCCGCAGGATCTCCCTGATGCGCAACCTGACCGGATCGACCAGCGCCTTCGCCTTGACACGCAGACCGTTGATGAAATCGTAGATTTTGCGAAACCAGCCCATCTGCAGCAGTTTCGGCTTCGTCACATCGAAGACAAAAGCGGTTACGCCGACGCCGAGAAATTTCGCGAAAACGATCATGCCGAACGCGCCGGCCCAATACTCATTCGCGAGCAGCCACAGCCCGACGAGCTTGAGCGGAAACAGGGTAATGATCGGTATTGCGAACACGATCAGCGTCATCGCCGGCGACAGCGTGTCGACCTGTTCGGCGAGCCATAGTTTGAGCGCGCGGAGCGGAATCAGCGCGACGACCCGCGCCACAACGGGCTCGAGATGATCCCACAGCCACGCCTCGATCAGGAAGACGATCGCGAGCAGAACCCAGAGCGGCTGAAGCAGGCGGCGCATCATAAGCGTCAGTTTACCATCCGGCGGGTGCCGGTGCACATCACATATGGATGGCCCGTTTGCCGACCGCAAGCGCGGCTTCCTTGATGGCTTCCGAGCGCGTCGGATGGGCGTGGCAGGTGCGGGCGAGATCCTCGGCGGAACCGCCGAATTCCATCAGGACGGCCGCTTCGTGAATCATTTCACCGGCTTCGCGGCCGACGATATGCACGCCGAGCACGCGATCGGTCTTCGCATCTGCGAGAATCTTCACGAAGCCGTCGGTGGTCTGGTTGACCTTGGAGCGGCCATTGGCGGTAAACGGGAATTTGCCGACGGTATAGGCCACCCCGGCCTGCTTCAGTTCTTCCTCGGTCTTGCCGACAGCGGAGACTTCCGGCGTGGTATACACAACGCCAGGAATCACGTCGTAGTTCACATGCCCGGCCTGGCCCGCCAGAATTTCCGCGCAGGCAACGCCTTCATCCTCGGCCTTGTGGGCGAGCATCGGCCCGGCGACCACGTCGCCGATGGCGTAGACGCCCTTCAGGCTGGTGGCGAAATGCGCGTCGATCTGAACCCGCCCGCGATTGTCGAGCGCGACACCGGCTTCCTTCAATCCGAGGCCGTCGGTGTAGGGCACCCGGCCGATGCAGACCAGCACCACGTCGGCCTCCAGCGCTTCCGCCTTGCCGCCCGCGGCCGGCTCGACCTGCGCCGAGAGCGTCTTGCCTGACGTGTCGACGCTGGTGACCTTGGCGCCGAGCTTGAACGCAAAGCCCTGCTTTTCGAGAAGGCGCTGGAATTGTTTTGCGACCTCGCCGTCCATGCCGGGCAGGATGCGGTCGAGAAACTCGACCACGGTGACCTGCGCGCCGAGGCGGTGCCACACCGAACCGAGTTCGAGCCCGATCACGCCGGCGCCGACGATCAAGAGCTTGCCCGGCACCTTGTCCAGCGACAGCGCGCCGGTCGACGACACGATGCGCTTCTCGTCGATCTCGATGCCCTTGAGCCGCGCGATGTCCGAGCCGGTGGCGATGACGATGTTCCTGGTCTCGACGGTCTGGGCCTTGCCGTCAGCGCCGGTGACCTCGACCTTGCCGGTGCCGAGCACCTTGCCCTTGCCGCTGATGACGTCGATCTTGTTCTTCTTCATCAGGAACTCGACGCCCTTGACGTTGCCGTCGATGCCCTGCTGCTTGAAATTCATCATCGCCGGCAGATCGAGCTTCGGCGCCGGGACGCTGACGCCCATCTTGGCGAAGGAATGCCCGGCCTCCTCGAACATCTCGGAGGCATGGAGCAGCGCCTTCGACGGCATGCAGCCGACATTGAGGCAGGTGCCGCCGAGCGTCGCGTTCTTTTCGACGACGGCCACCTTCATGCCGAGCTGCGCCGCGCGGATCGCGCAGACGTAACCGCCGGGACCGGTGCCGATAATGACGAGATCGTAAGATGCCATGATTGAAATCCTGTACTGAAGTATGTGAGGTGTCAGCGCCCACCCGACACATCGAGGATGGTGCTGGTCACGTAGGAGGCCTGGTCCGACATCAGCCAGACGATGGCGTTGGCGATTTCATCGGCGGTGCCGATCCGCTTCATCGGCACCATCGGGGTCAACCGGTTGGCGCGGTCGGGATCGCCGCCGGAGGCGTGAATGTCGGTGTCGATCAGTCCCGGCCGGATCGCCGCGACACGGATGCCCTCAGTGGCGACTTCGTGGCCGAGGCCGATGGTGAAGGAATCGATCGCGCCCTTCGAGGCTGCGTAATCGACATAGGTGTTGGGCGAGCCGAGCTTGGCGGCAACCGACGACAGGTTGACGATGACGCCGCCCTTGCCGCCGTGGCGGGTCGACATCCGCTTCACCGCCTCGCGCGCGCACAGCATGCTGCCGGTGACGTTGACCGCCATCATGCGGTTGATGCGCTCGGCGGACATCTCATCGACCCGCGCGGTGGCGTCGACGATGCCGGCATTGTTGACCAGCGCGCCCAGGGTGCCGAAGGCGTCGGCGGCCTTGAACAGCGCCAGGATGTCGGCCTCCTTGCCGACGTCGCATTTCACCGCGATGGCCTTGCCGTTGCCGGCGGCGATGGTGGCGACGACGTCGTTGGCGGCAGCTTCGTTGCTGGCGTAGCCGATGCAGACCCGGTAGCCGCGCGCTGCGGCGGCAATCGCCGTGGCACGGCCGATGCCGCGGCTACCGCCGGTGATGATGACGACCTTGTCCATGAATCCCGCCCCTCGATCGACCGCAGCAAGCGCTGCCTTTTTCACAACGTCCGCCGCGGCTCCGGTCGGCAGGTCAACGCTATTCGTTCATCCGAAATGAGGCCGCCGTCATAGATCCAGCACCAGCCGCGCCGGATCTTCCAGGCTTTCCTTGACCCGCACCAGGAAGGTGACGGCTTCCTTGCCGTCGATGACGCGGTGATCGTAGGACAGCGCCAGATACATCATCGGGCGGATCTCGACCTTGCCGGCGACCGCGACCGGGCGCTCCTGGATCTTGTGCATGCCGAGAATGGCGGATTGCGGCGCGTTGAGGATCGGCGTCGACATCAGCGAGCCATAGATGCCGCCATTGGTGATGGTGAAGGTGCCGCCCTGCATCTCGTCGATCTTGAGCTGGCCGTCGCGGGCGCGGCGGCCGAAATCGGCGATGCTCTTCTCGATGTCGGCGATCGACTTGTGATCGCAGTCGCGCACCACCGGCACCACCAGGCCCTTGTCGGTACCGACCGCGACGCCGACGTGGTAATAATTCTTGTAGATCAGGTCGGAGCCGTCGATCTCGGCGTTGGCGGCGGGGATGTCCTTCAGCGCCTGCACGCAGGCCTTGGTGAAGAAGCCCATGAAGCCCAGCTTGCTGCCGTGCTTCTTCTCGAACACGTCCTTGTACTGGGCACGCATCGCCATGATGTGGCTCATGTCGACCTCGTTGAAGGTCGTGAGCATCGCGGCGGTGTTCTGCACGTCCTTGAGGCGGCGGGCGATGGTCTGGCGCAGCCGGGTCATCTTGACGCGCTCTTCGCGCGCGGCATCGTCGGCCGGCGACGGCGCCCGGACCTGGACCGCGGCGGCGGGCTGATTGACCGGCGTCGGCGCCGAGGCGGCCTTTTCAATGGCCGCCAGCATATCGCCCTTGGTGACGCGGCCATCCTTGCCGGAGCCCGGCACGGTGGCGGCGTCGATGCCGCTCTCGGCGGAAATCTTGCGCACCGATGGCGCCAGCGGCGCGTCGGACGGCGGCACCTTTGCGGCAGGCGCTGCAGCCGCGGCGGGCGCGGCCGCCGGCTTCGGCGCTTCCTTTGCGGCGGGTGCTGCGGCAGGCTTCGCCGGCGCGGCACCGTCCGTGATCTGGCCAAGCAGCGCGCCGACCGCGACCGTCTCGCCGTCTTTGGCCACGATCTCTCCGAGCGTGCCCGCCGAGGGCGCCGGAACTTCGATGGTGACCTTGTCGGTCTCGAGCTCCACCAAGGGCTCATCGACGGCGACGGCGTCGCCGGCCTTCTTGAACCAGCGGCCGATGGTCGCTTCGGTGACGGACTCGCCGAGCGTCGGAACCCGAATTTCAGTCATTGTGTCTTCCCTCAGTATCTCTCGGTGTCCGCGATGGTCGACGATCCGGGTCGGGTCGCGAACGGGCAAAAAAATAGCGGCAGGTCCACATGCCCCGGCGGCGCGGGGCATGCGATGAATGCAGTCGATGCTAGCTCAGGGCCTCGTCGAGCAGGGCCTTGAGCTGCGCCAGATGTTTCGACATCAGGCCGGTGGCGGTCGCCGCCGCCGCGGCGCGGCCGGCGTAGCGCGGGCGCTTGTTCGGCGCGTTGATCTGGTTGAGCACCCATTCGAGATAGGGCTCGATGAAGTGCCAGGCGCCCATGTTGCGCGGCTCTTCCTGGCACCAGACGATTTCGGCGCCCTTGAAGCGGGTCAGCTCCTGCACCAGCGCCTTCAGCGGCACCGGATAGAGCTGCTCCATGCGCATCAGATAGATGTTGTCGATGCCGCGCTTCTCGCGCTCCTCGTAGAGATCGTAATAGACCTTGCCCGAGCACAGCACGACACGACGGATCTTGTCGTCCGGCACCAGCTTGATCTTCTCGTCCGGCAGCATCGCCGCGTCATCGTACAGGATGCGGTGGAAGGTGGTGTCGGCGCCCATTTCGTCGAGCCGCGACACCGCCCGCTTGTGCCGCAGCAGCGACTTCGGCGTCATCAGGATCAGCGGCTTGCGGATCTCGCGCTTCAGCTGCCGGCGCAGCACGTGGAAGAAGTTGGCCGGCGTGGTGGCGTAGACCACCTGCATGTTGTCCTCGGCGCACATCTGCAGGAAGCGCTCGAGCCGGGCCGAGGAATGCTCCGGCCCCTGCCCCTCGTAGCCGTGCGGCAGCATGCAGACCAGGCCGGACATGCGCAGCCATTTGCGTTCGCCGGACGAGATGAACTGGTCGAACAGCACCTGGGCGCCATTGGCGAAATCGCCGAACTGGGCTTCCCAGATCGTCAGCGCATTCGGCTCCGCCAGCGAGTAGCCGTATTCGAATCCGAGCACGGCTTCTTCCGACAGCAGCGAATTGATGACTTCGTAATGGCCGGGATTGCCGCCGAGATGGTTGAACGGCGTGTAGCGGCTCTCGTCTTCCTGGTCGATCAGCACCGAATGACGCTGCGAGAAGGTGCCGCGCTCCGAGTCCTGGCCGGACAGCCGGACGTGATGACCTTCCTGCAGCAGGGAGCAGAACGCCAGCGCCTCGCCGGTGGCCCAATCGATGCCGACGTTGTTCTCGATCGCCTTGGCGCGGTTTTCCAGGAACCGCTGCACGGTGCGGTGAACCCGGAAACCGTCGGGCACCTTGGTGATCTTGCGGCCGATGTCCTTGAGCACGGCGATGTCGACGCCGGTGACGCCGCGGCGCGGATCTTCTTCCTGATCGGCGGACTTGAAGCCGGCCCACTTGCCGTCGAGCCAGTCGGCCTTGTTGGGCTTGTAACCGGTGCCGGCCTCGAGTTCGGCATCGAGCCGCGCCCGCCAGTCGGCCTTGGCCTTGTCGACCTCGCCTTCGGTCATCACGCCTTCGGCGATCAGCCGCTTGGAATAGATTTCCAGCGTGGACGGATGGGTCGCGATCTTCTTGTACATCACCGGCTGGGTGAACGCCGGTTCGTCGCCTTCGTTATGGCCGTGGCGGCGGTAGCAGAACATGTCGATGACGACCGGCTTGTGGAATTTCTGCCGGAATTCGATCGCGACCTTGGCGGCGAACACCACGGCTTCCGGATCGTCGCCATTGACGTGGAAGATCGGCGCATCGATCATCTTCGCCACGTCGGACGGATAGGGCGACGAGCGGGAGTAGCGCGGATAGGTGGTGAAGCCGATCTGGTTGTTGACGATGAAATGCAGCGAACCGCCGGTGCGGTAGCCCTTGAGGTCGGACAGGCCGAAGCATTCCGCCACCACGCCCTGGCCGGCGAACGCGGCGTCGCCGTGCATCAACAGCGGCAGCACCGAAATGCGCTGGTCCGGCGGATCGCCATGCTGGTCCTGCTTGGCGCGCACCTTGCCGAGCACCACCGGATCGACGATTTCCAGATGCGACGGGTTGGCGGTCAGCGACAAATGGATCTTGTTGTTGTCGAACTCGCGGTCCGACGACGCGCCGAGATGGTACTTGACGTCGCCGGAGCCCTCGACCTCGTCGGGGTTGGCGGAGCCGCCCTTGAACTCATGGAACAGCGCGCGGTGCGGCTTGCCCATCACCTGGGTCAGCACGTTGAGGCGGCCGCGGTGCGGCATCCCGACGACGATTTCCCGGACGCCGAGATTGCCGCCGCGCTTGATGATCTGCTCGAGCGCCGGGATCAGCGATTCGCCGCCGTCCAACCCGAAGCGCTTGGTGCCGGTGAATTTGAGGTCGCAGAACTTCTCGAAGCCTTCGGCTTCGACCAGCTTCATCAGGATGGCGCGACGGCCTTCACGGGTAAAACTGATTTCCTTGTCCGGGCCTTCGATGCGCTCCTGGATCCAGGCCTTCTGCGCGGCGTTCGAGATGTGCATGAACTCGACGCCCAGCGTCTGGCAGTAGGTGCGTTCGCAGATCGCGACGATTTCGCGCAGGCTGGCGTATTCGAGACCCAGCACGTGATCGAGGAAGATCTTGCGGTCGAAGTCGCTCTCGACGAAGCCGTAGGAACGCGGATCAAGCTCCTCGCGATCGCGCGCCGGCTCGATGCCGAGCGGGTCGAGCTTGGCGTGGAAATGGCCGCGCATGCGATAGGCGCGGATCAGCATCAGGGCCCGCACCGAATCGCGCGTCGCCTGGTTAATGTCGGCGGTGGTCGCGGGCGCGGCGCCCTTGTCAGACCCCTTGGCCGTCGCCCTGTCGGTCGCCTTGGCGGCCAGCTTGCCGGCGATCACCTGCTCGACCTGGGCCCAGTTGCCGTCCATCGCGGAGGTCAGGTCGTCCTTCGGGGTCAGCGGCCAGTTGGCCTTCTCCCAGGACGGCCCCTCGGCGTTCTTCTGGACGTCAGAGGGGGTATCCTTCAGGCTTTTGAAGAAGTCCTGCCATTCGGCGTCCACCGAGGCCGGATCGGCCTCATAGCGGGCGTAGAGGTCGTCGATATAGGTGGCGTTGGCGCCCTGCAGGAAGGAGGAGAGGGCAAATGCTGCGTTCGCGTCCTGGCGAGACATGCTTGTGTCCTGATTTTGGCGTCGCGCGGGAAAAATTGGCGTAAAGGCCGATCCGGGACCCGGATCGGCCTGATTTGGAACCTTTTACCCTATTTAAGGCGAATGTTCGCGCCTAAAAGACCAAAAACTGAATTAAGACTTCAACTTTTCGACAAGGGTCTTTCCGAGCCGCGCCGGAGACGGCGAAACGGCAATACCGGCCGCTTGCATCGCCGCGGTCTTGGATCCGGCGTCGCCCTTGCCGCCGGAAATGATCGCGCCGGCATGGCCCATGCGGCGGCCGGGAGGGGCGGTGACGCCGGCGATGAACCCGACCATCGGCTTCTTGCGGCCGCGCTTGGCCTCGTCGATCAGGAATTGGGCGGCGTCTTCCTCGGCCGAGCCGCCGATCTCGCCGATCATGACGATCGAATGGGTCTTCGGATCGGCCAGGAACATCTCCAGCACGTCGATGAATTCGGTGCCCTTGACCGGATCGCCGCCGATGCCGACCGCGGTGGTCTGGCCGAGGCCTTCCTGGGTGGTCTGGAACACCGCCTCATAGGTCAAGGTGCCGGAGCGCGAGACGATGCCGACATTGCCGGGCTTGAAGATGTTGGCCGGCATGATGCCGATCTTGCATTCGCCCGCGGTCATCACGCCGGGACAGTTCGGTCCGATCAGCCGCGACTTCGAGCCGTCGAGCGAGCGCTTGACCCGCACCATGTCGAGCACCGGAATGCCTTCGGTGATGCAGACGATCAGCGGGATTTCCGCGTCGATGGCTTCGCAGATCGCGTCCGCCGCCCCCGGCGGCGGCACGTAGATCACGCTGGCATCGGCGCCGGTCTTGTCGCGCGCCTCCTGCACGGTGTCGAACACCGGCAGGTTGAGATGGATCGAACCACCTTTGCCGGGCGACGTGCCGCCGACCATCTTCGTCCCGTAGGCGATCGCCGCCTCGGAATGAAAGGTGCCGTTCTTGCCGGTAAAACCCTGGCAGATGACTTTGGTATTCTTGTCGATCAGGACGGACATTGGGCAAGCCTGCTTTCTGGGGTCTCTGTTGGTTATCCGAGGATTGGCTTCTCAATCAAAGGAATACCCGGCGAAAAAGATTTCGGTCGGCGCCCCACCATCGTAGGTGACGACGTAGAGGGCCGAGCCGCGCTCGATGCGATCCCACATGCGCGAGTTCGGCGGATGTTTCTCGACCTCCCCGCGCGTCGGACAAAGCGTCCCGAACAAGTCTTCGATGTCGGCGTCGGCCAGTGGAAACGCGGTAAAATAGGGCATCTGGCTGCCATCGAAGGGCGCCGGCGCCACCTGTGAAATATCGAGGATCGACCGCGTCCCGTCTTCATCGGCGGCGTCGAGCACATCGTCGATCGAGCCATGCAACGGAGCCGCGACGGGTGCGGACGCATCGACCGGAAACGTCAGAAAGGGCATCACGGGATTGTACCGACCTGCCTCGAATTCACGGACGCGCAACTTCTGCAGCGCCGCGCCAATATCGGCTTCGTAGGGGACAAAATACCAATATGGATCGGCACCCATGAATCTCGTCCTAGTGAATGCGCCGATACACGCCGGTGAGCACGTCGGCCCAACCTTCCGCATCAGGCGAGAACTGAATTTTCATGGTGTAATGGTCGTCGCCGACCACTTCGTAGACATGGCGCGCATTGCCGCGCAACGAACCGCGCACCAGGATCAGGGACTTGCCGGTCCAGCCGCCGGTGGCCGGCGACGGCGCGAAGTAGCCGAGCGAATCGTGCCAGAACAACTTGTAGAGCCGGTCATCGCGATCATAGGTGAACACGCCATGGGTGGCGAAGGTTTCCTTGCCGTCGCGGCTCTGGCGGCTGTCCTGGATCAGATAGAACCCGTTGAGATCGATGCGCGCGCTGACATGTGACACCGCGGGCCCGCCCGCCGTCCAGCGCGACGGATACACCATCTCGTCGCCGCTCCACTCGCCGGCGAAGGCCGCAAGCTTGCGGTGCTCCTCAAGCAGCGTCGGCGCGGCGAGATGATTCTCGGCCATCGGCTTAAGCCCCTCTCACGGCCTTGACGGATTTCTGTGCGGGCACGGCTTCACTTGGCTTTCAGTTCGGTCTTGATCTCTTCGAGGCATAAAAGCATCTTCTTCTGCAGTTCGACACCTTCACGCGCGAGTTCAACACATTCGCGCGCGATGCCTATCGACTCCGTCATTCGCCCGCCAAGACTGGGGCGCATCACGAGCCAGAACACGAGCACGACGGCCAACGGCGCCCAAGCCAGCACGTACTCCCAAAACTGGCTCATTGGGATCAGCCCTTCACGGCCTTGACGATCTTCTGCGCGGCGTCGTCGAGATTGTCCGCCGGCAGCACGTTGAGGCCGGACTCCCGGATGATCTTCTTGCCGGCGTCCACATTGGTGCCTTCGAGCCGCACCACCAGCGGCACTTTCAGGCCGACTTCCTTGACCGCGGCGACCACACCCTCGGCGATGATGTCGCACTTCATGATGCCGCC
>Ga0209758_1002807_pt1 | contig 16982 bp, 15 predicted proteins | sample AraplaMF_Col_mMF_FD_184258 | JGI IMG/M metagenome (GOLD analysis project Ga0209758, IMG submission 184258) | Arabidopsis root microbial communities from the University of North Carolina, USA - plate scrape MF_Col_mMF (SPAdes) (version 2) | ecosystem: Host-associated > Plants > Roots > Endosphere... | reverse complement strand
GACCGGTTCGGCGGGCACGATCAACTGCCGCTTCACCCATGTCTATCCCGATGGCCCCGCGCCGTACTTCACCGTCATCGCACCGGGGCGGCGCGGTGAGGAGGTCGCGATGTGGGACCGGATCAAGTCTGCGGCCATGCAGATCCTCCACGACCTGGGCGCGACCGTCACCCACCACCACGCGGTCGGCCGTGACCACCGGCCCGGGTACGACCGGCAGCGTCCCGAGCCGTTCGCCCTCGCGCTCCGTGCCGCGAAGACGGCACTCGACCCGGCAGGGATCCTCAACCCGGGTGTCCTCCTTGACTGACCGTCGGAGGCGGTGGCGCGGCCGGACGCTGGGCTCTGCCGGGGCAGCATGCGAGAGCTTCGTGATGCCTACGCTCGGGGAACGGCGGTCGGCTCCGCCGAGGAAGCGTCCCTGACGGCACATCGGCGTACGGCCATGGCGGAGATGCGGCGCCTCATGCGTGAAGACCTGGGCTTCGGGCCACTGGGGATCCGGTAAGGGTGTCCCCATGGCATGGCGGGTTTGAACGACTTGTTTAAAACACTCCGTTGACATCGGTTCATGCGCTGCCTCATGCTCGTGGCATGTCGTCCACTCCCGATGAGCACACCGACCCCTTCACACCTCCGCAGCCGGAACAGGCTCGAGCGCACCGCGTATACGCGTCCCTGTCTCGTATCTCCGAGCGGCACGCCGCCACCGACGAGCAACGGCGCCGGCAGATTCATCCCTTGGTCGTCGGGCCGCACGAGGCCGTCAGGCTAGTGTCGTTCCTGCTCAGTGGGGCGGCGCAACCCGATGACGGTGAACCGGCGGTGGACCATGCCGATATCACCGCGGCACTGACCCTTATCCCGCTGGTTCGCGGAGAGATGGACGAACTCGAGACCGGACTCCTGCAGATGGCCCGGGGACGCGGTATGACCTGGCAGGAGATCGCCTTCGGGCTTGGGCTCGGCACGCCGCAAGCGGCCAGGCAGCGCTATGAACGACTGGCGAGCCGCGCCGCTGTCGATGCTTCGGAGCAGTAGCGCTGCTTCCCCTTACGGCCCCTCGACCAGCTGACCTGTCGGCGAACAATAGGCGCATCTCACCGAGGATTGAGTGACAGGTCGTATGTGTGGGGGTTGCTGCCACGGCGCCCGGTGTACTGTCCCTGCGCCATCGATTACAGGGGGGCACATGAAGCGGTGGGCGAACGAGGGACCGAACGGCCCGCACCCGATGACACCAGCTCTGCAGGTGGAGATCAGAACGGAGCTCTCTCAGACGCGGGTACGGATGGTCATGGGGGTCGTGCTGGCCCTCCTGGGTGTCGGAGTGACGGTCTGGACCTTCGTCAGCGGCGAGGGGAGGATCGTCATCCTCGGCGGCGGGCTCGCGTTGGGTTTTGTGGTGTTTCTGACCGGCTACTTCTGGGACATGCGCATACGGGGATACCTGAGCAGGCACGGTGTCTCGATGGAGGCCGTGAAGTCGGATCTCTGATTGCCGGAAGACCTGGGTGTGTGTCCGGGCACTCCGGAGCTGCGCAGAGGCCGCCGGCTCTCCGGCCCGATCGGTGTTGTGCCCCGGCCGGGTAAGCGGACACGCTGCCCCGGCCGCGAAGGGGCGCGAAGTGAACGCGTAGCGTCCGTCCAACTCGTCGTTCCGTCGACCGGCGGTTGCATCTCGCGGTGTAGAAGCGGATGTTCACGAGCCGCTAGGGTCGCGCACATGGGAGCCACGACTGCCGCCATGGTCACTGCCGTCGTCGGTGTGCTCGGCACGCTTCTGGCGCCCGTGATCGCGAATTGGACGACGAAGCGCCAACGCGCCGAGGAATCACGCGTTGAGGAAAGAAGACGCAGCTTCGAGGACCGGCGCGCGGCATACACCGCGATGAACCGCGCCTCCCGCCACTTCCACACCATGCTGAAGGATGCCCTGCACCGTCTGCGGGACGGGGTCTACAGCGACGAGGACCGTGCCCAGGTCGAGGAGGCGCGGCGTGACTACCGGGATCGCTATGCCGAGTCCCAGATGGTCGTCCCTGAAGCGGTGCTCCGGGCATCTCGCGAGTTGAACGTCGTCCTGGCGGCGATCGACGCCACCGCCAAGCGCATCGACCGCGGTCTCGCCGGGGAAGGGGAAACCGCAGAGCAGGCACTGGTCGACCTGAAGGCCGCAGAGCCGGCACTCACCGCATTGCGCCGGATCATGCGTGAGGACCTGGGCGTACCCAACTGACCAGGCGCCGCTTCGGGGTCCGTACACGTCGGGGCTTCGGTCCCTCGTGCCGTGCCTACCATCCATGGGGGGCGCACAGCAGGGCGGCGGCTGTCCTTCACTGTTCGGCCGTTGAACAACCCGGTCGGTCATCCTGCGTGTTCATTCGGTTGCACACGGTGCTCCTCCCGTGGCGTGGACCGGTGCCCTGCTGGGCAGCCGGCGCAAGAGAAGGCTTCTGTTGCGCAATCTCGCCGCCGTTCTACCTTGGCTTTTAGACGGAAGCGAGAAGGGAGCAGGTCATGGTCGGCACGACGACGCACCCCGCGACGCTCGCGCTTGCTCGCTCTGTCGCCCGGCTGGAGATTGCGGTCGAAGACGATTACGAGCAGTTTCGAGCACGCTATGAACAGGCGGTCCCTCCCCTTGACTACCGGCGCACTTTTGATCTGGTCACGGTGCAGGCGCCGTGGAGCGCGGTTCAGGATCTCGCCGACGAGAACGCCCCCTTGGGATTCATGATCTTCTGGCGGTTCGACGCCCAGCCGTTGTTCGGCGTGGCCGGGGATCACGCCCGCTGCACCGAGTACCTGATGGGCAATCATGTCATCGCCGAGCGTATGTACCGGCATGACGCGGGGGCCCTCCTCTACGTCCCCTTGCGCACCACGATCCACGAGTCTCCCTCGGGGGAGGCGTTGTTCGCGATCGATCGCCCCAGTGACACGGTCGCGGTACTCGGTAGACCTGAGATCACCGAAGTGGGGCGGGAGTTGGACCGCAAGGTCGGGGCCCTCCTGCGTCATCTCGGCGCACCGGTGCCGGATGAACTGACGTGATCGGCTGAAGCGTGGACGCCCCTGCGGAGCTCGCGGAGTTCCGCAGGGGAGGCCGACGAGGGGTGCGCCCGATGAGGCTGACGAGGGACGGCCGCCGAGGGACGGCCGCCGAGGAGGCATCCTCATGCCTGCCATGGGCGCGTCGGCCCCTGGTTCTCCGTGCCGTCGGCGGTCGTCCGACTCAAGTGCAAAACGATCCGTCGTGGTCCCCTTCACGTGCCGGTCGGTCGCGTTCGTCGGTCGAGCAGCCCGAGGCAGGCGACCGCGGCGACCAGTTCGATGACCGCCAGGGTCCACCAACCGTGGACGAACGCATCGTGAGTGGTCGCGTAGGTGCTGGTTACGCCGAGGATCGCGACGACGATGCTGACGCCGAGCACAAAGCCGATCTGGCGGGTCATGTTGATGACACCACTGCCGGTCGAAGTCCGGTGTGCCGGCAGTGCGGCGGTCGCGGAAGACAGGAGGGTCGGCAGCGCGAGCCCGATGCCGACTCCCGAGACGAGTTGGCCCGGCAGCAACTCGCTCGCATAGCTCGAGCCGTTGGGGCCGGCGAGCGCGAGGGTCATGATGATGCCGGCTGCGAAGGCCAGACAGCCGAGGGCTGTGAGCACACCGGGGTGGACACGCCGGCAGTAGCGTTGCACCAGCACCGTGACCACGGGGACGATCGCGGGACCGGGTGCCACGGCGAGGCCGGTAGTGATCGTCGACCAGTGCCAGACGTTCTGCATCCAGAGCACCACGGTCAGGAGGTAGCCGGCGAAGCCGATGCTGAAGGTGATCATCGCCACGTTGGCGGCGGCGAAGCTGCGGACCCGGTAGAGATCGGGTTCGACCACCGGCACCGGGTGGCGCTCGGCCCGCCGGACGAACCCCGCCAGGAGCAGAGCCGCGACGACGAACGAAGCAATCGTCCTACCGTCCCCCCAGCCCCAGTCGCCACCCTTGACCAGGGCCAACGCGAGGGTCCCGATGCCTGTCGTGAGCAGCCCGGCCCCGGCCAGGTCGGGAAGCCTGGAGACCCGGGAGTCACGTGAGTCCGGGACGGCGCGGGCGGCCGCCACCAGCGCGATGAGCCCCACCGGCAGATTCACCAGGAACACCCATCGCCAGCTCGCGGTGACCAGAATGCCGCCCAGCACGGGCCCGGCCGCCGCCGCGATGCCCGCCACGGCGGACCAGAGCCGGACATAGGGCATGCGCCTGTCCGGCGGCGCCGTCGCCAACAACAGGCCCAACGACGTCGGGGTCAGTGCAGCTGCGCCCGCGGCCTGCAGGATCCGGAAGGCCACCAGCCACCACAGGCCCGGAGCTGCCGCGCACGCCATGCTCGCCGCGGTGAACACCCCGAGGCCGAGCAGGAACACCTGCTTGCGGCCGACCTTGTCCGCCAGGCGGCCCAGGGGCACCAGCAGTGCTGCGTAGAAGATCGCGTACGCATTCAGCACCCAGCTCACATCACCGAGCGACGATCCCTCGAAGCTCTCGCCGATCCTGTCGAAGGCGACGTTCACGATGAAGACGTCCAAGCTCGCCATGAACGCGGCGAGCGACAGGATTGCGAGGATCACGCGCGGATTGCCCGTGCCGGCCCGTTCGGCCGCCTGAACAGGGGCGGTCACCTGGCTTTGTTTGCTCATGGCCAAGACCGTAGAGCCGTCTACTTCATTTTTGCAAGCTCAGTAGTTAAACAGAAGTAAATATCGAGAAGAAGAGTCAACCCCGACCCTCATTCGGGCCGCCGAGTGCGGGCTGGTCGGGTTGGTCGGGACGCGTGAACTCCTCGCGGGCTTCATCCGCGGGTTCTCCTCGTCGCAGGCGGTACAGCAGGGCAAGCAGTCCGAGGTGCAGGCCCTTTGACTCGCGCAGTGCGGCGACGCCGAGACCCGCGCTCGGCCGAGTGTGTCTGCCGTGTCCGAGGCCGGTGAGGACACCGCCGGCATCGGGTCCCGGTGGTTGTCACCACCGGGGAGCGCCGTGCGGCGCAGGCTGTCCGGGGGGTCGGACCGGCGACTGCGGCGTGCCGACGGTACGCGGTGAAGGACAGCCGGTTCGATCACAGCCCGTCACCGTCAACTTCTGCACCGGCTGACGGACGCACGGCGATGACACACACATGCCGCTGACCGCCCACCGACGTCAGTACGGCGGACCAGGACGGGCCCGTGTCCAGCGGCGTTCAGGTCCCGCTCCCGCCGGGCTGTGTCGGGCTGACGGGGTGGTCCGGAGCGGCGGCGGGACCCGTCGGCGGCGTGGGTTCGGGGTATCGGGCGCGGATCGACGTTCAATCGCGGTACAGAACCGACACGGCGGGCGGCAGTGCGCGCACAAGCGAGCCAACGAGCACGTCCTGACAGCGTCTGTTTGAGGGAGACTGCGATGAGCGACACCACGGCTTTGCCGGCACCGTCCGGTCCCTACCTGGGCAAGGGGCTGCTGCCGGCCGACTTCTACGCCTATGCGGAGCAGCTCTCGGCCACGGAACGCGAGAAGATCGAGTCCATCCGCGAGTTCCTCCGGACGCAGGCCGCACCGATCGTCGACGACTACTGGGCCCGGGCCGAGTTCCCCTTTCAACTGGTCGAGGGCTTCGGGAAGCTCGGCCTCATGGACTGGGCCGACCCGGACTCCACGCAGTCACAGCCCAGCAACCTTCTCGCGGGCTTCGTCGCCTTGGAGTTCGGGCACGCCGACGCATCTCTGGCCACGTTTTTCGGTGCGCATGCCGGTCTGGCCATAGGGACCATCCTCGCGTGCGGTTCCGATGAACAGAAGCGGCGGTGGCTGCCCGCGATGAGCCGGCTGGAGAAGGTCGGCGCCTTCGCATTGACCGAGCCCCACGGCGGCTCGGACGTGGCCGGCGGCCTGAAGACGACCGCACGCCGCGACGGGGACGGCTGGATCCTCGACGGAGCCAAACGGTGGATCGGGAACGCCACGTTCGCCGATCTGGTCGTCGTCTGGGCCCGCGACGTCGAGACCGATCGCGTGCTCGGCTTCGTTGTGGAGAAGGACACTCCGGGGTTCACCGCGACCAAGATCGAGCACAAGATGGCGCTGCGGATCGTCCAGAACGCCGACATCGTCCTCGACGGCTGCCGTGTCCCGGAGACCAACCGGCTGCAGAACGCGAACACATTCAAGGACACTGCCCAGATCCTGCGCAAGACGCGCAGCGGGGTGGCGTGGCAGGCGGTGGGAGTGATGTTCGCCGCCTATGAGATCGCGCTGCAGTACGCGAAGGAACGTGAGCAGTTCGGGCGACCGATCGGGAGTTTTCAGCTCGTGCAGGACCTGTTGGTGAAGATGCTGGGCAATGCGACGGCCTCGTGCGGGATGGTGACGCGACTGGCCCGGTTGCAGGACGCCGGGGTCTTCAGGGACGAGCAGTCCGCGCTGGCGAAGGCCTACTGCACGGTGCGGATGCGCGAGAGCGTGGGATGGGCCCGGGAACTGCTGGCAGGCAACGGCATCGTCCTCGACTACAAGGTCGGCAGGTTCGTGGCCGACGCGGAGGCACTCTATTCCTACGAGGGGACCCGGGAGATCCAGACCCTCATCGTCGGACGTGCCGTGACCGGCGGCCTGAGCGCCTTCGTGGGGTGACAGAGATGACCAACGACTTCGTCTTCAGCGGCCTGAAGGTCCTCGACGCCTCGAGCTTCATCGCGGCACCGGCCGCGGCCACCATTCTCTCCGACTTCGGAGCGGACGTCATCAAGATCGAACCTCCCGGGAAGGGCGACCCCCAGCGGCGGCTGAGTTCCGTGCCACCGAGTCCACGCGCACAGGCCAATTACAGCTGGCACCTCGCCAACCGCAACAAGCGCGGCATGGTGATCGACCTGAAGTCCCCCGCGGCCCCCAGGATCCTCAAGCGCCTCGTCGAGTGGGCCGACGTGGTGATCACCAACTTCCCGCACGGCACGCGCGAGAAGCTGCACCTGGGCTACGACGAGGTCTCGGGCTGGAACCCGAAGGTCGTCTACGCCGACATCACGGGCTTCGGGGATGCCGGTCCCGATGCGGGGCAGCCGGGGTTCGACCTTACCGCCGCATGGTCGCGCAGCGGGCTGCTGGCCTCCACCCGGGACGCGGGAGCCCCGCCGACGGTGCCGGTCTGGGGCAGCGGTGACTACATGTCGGCCGTCGCCATCTACGCGGCGATCGTGACGGCCCTCTACCGGCGTGAGCGGACGGGACAAGGGGCCAGCGTCGGGACGTCGTTGCTCGCCACGGGTATCTGGGCAACGGGAACGCTTGTGGCCGCTGCGCTCGCCGATGGCACGCCGTTCGAGCTGCACGACCGGAAGGCGCCCCTCAACCCGCTGACGAACTCCTACCGGACGGCGGACGGCGAGTGGTTCATGCTGGTCACCTCAGCCCCGAACTGGCCAGGACTGACACGGGTCATCGGGCACCCGGAGCTGCTCGAGGATCCCCGGTTCGCCGACGTCGAGGGCTTCGTGGAGCATTCCGCCGTACTGACAGAGCTGCTCGACGCCGAGTTCCGTTCGCAGCCCTTCGCCCACTGGAAGGACGCCCTGAACCGGGAGCGCATCACCTTCAGCCTCATCCAGACTCCGGAGGAGGCCGCGCAGGATCCGCAGTTGCGCGCCAACGACATCGTCGTACCCCTGGAAGGCGTCAGCGATCTGAAGGAGACCATCAGCAGCCCGATCAATCTGCGCGGGGTGCCGAAGGCGGTGGCCAAGCGTGCGCCGGACCTCGGCGAGCACAACGACGAGGTCCTCGCCGAGCTGGGCTTCAGCCCCGCCGAGATCGCCGAGCTGCGGACCCAGGGCGCGATCCCGACCCCGCCGAGAGCGGAGATGTAGCAACGAGCACGGTGCGCGAAGCGGCCGTCGCGTGGGCCCATCGTCAGCACGGGCCGGTGGCCGACGGCCCCGATACGAGATGCCACGGCTCGCTTCGCGCACGGCCGGTGACAGCGGTCGGCGGGTCCGGTGTGTGAGCCGCCGAGGCAGTGGTCGAGCGGATCGGCTGCCTTCGCAGGAATCGATATGCCGCGCTGCCCACGGCCTGGAGCCGGGCGGCGCGCGTCGTGGTGTCACCGCAGACGGCAGACCAGTTCGGTAGGGGTGAGCAGGCCATCTTCCATGTGCCGCAGCACGTTCGCGATCTTGGCCGACGCATCTGCTCCCATCGCCACGTTGACCGACGCCGGTCGGGCGTCGGACGCTCCAGGGCCTTGCGGGGCGCTGCCCTCGTGGTGAGCGTCCGCGGTGCGGAGGCCACGGAGTGACCGGATGCCCTGGGACCGACGATCGTGCTCGGCCACGATCTCGAACCCTGCGTCGCTCAGCGACGCGCGATACTGCTCGGGCCGGGCGATGAAGCTGTGCGACGGCTCCGAGGCCCAGGGGAGTGGGTAGCTCAGGAGGGAGGGATCCCCGAGGAGCATGACGTCGTACACGATGAAGAGGCCGTCGACGGTCAGGACGCGTCCGATCCCATTGAAGAGCCGGGACTTGTCCGCGACGTTCATGCCCACGTGCAGCATCCATGCACGGTCGAAGTTCCCTGTGGGAAACGCCAGTTCAGTCACATCGCCATGCACGAAGCGCGTCCTGCCGGCGAGGCCCACGCGATCGGTGAGCCGACGTGCGACCGCGACATACTCCGCGGTGAGGTCCACGCCGGTGACATCGACGTCTGCCTGCTGCACCAGATGGCGGGCCGGCCCGCCCAGCCCGCTCCCCACGTCCAGTACACGCATGCCCGGCCGCAGGCGCAGGTGCTCGGTGATCTGTCGTGTCGCCGCATGGCCTCCGATGTGGAACTCGTCCACGCCATGGAGTTCGTCGGCGGTGAGTGAACTGCGCCCCGGGTACAGCCGGTCGAGCGCGTCATCGATCCTCTGGTGCAGGTCACCTTGTTGGTAGTGGTGTGTCACGGCGTTCGAGGGCGGCTGTGCGGTCACCTCGGTGTCCTTTCTGCCACGGGTGAATGGAGAGTTCTGCGCCTCTATGGGCGGCCGTGCCGTCGGTGCGCGGGTGTACGTCGGTAGCAAGTCGGCTCAGGTGAGCTGGTCGACACCACCCGCCGGCCGGCCGAGCGCGCCGTGCGACCGGTTTCGAGCCCCGGTCCGGGGGGACGGACCCGTGACGAGCTCAGGCGCTCATGGCGTCTTTCCTCGGCTGTTCAGGCGGTGTGTGAGTCGAACGACGCCCGGTTGAGGGCGACGAAAGTCTCGACGTCGACAGGGTCGGTACCACCGATCCTCTTCACCAGGTCGTTGGTGCCGGCGAAGATGCCGTTGCGGTAGTCGATCGCGACGGCGAGAAGGTGCTGCACGAGGTGTTCCGGCGCGCCGCGCCCGTGCAGGATGTCGCTGAATTCATCGAGTTCGACGGGCACATAGGTGACGTCGCGTCCCAGCGCCCGTGACATCTTCTCGGCAATCTCGAAGTGGTCGAGCTCCTCCGGCCCGTGCAGCGGGTAGATCTTGCCGGCATGCGGGGAGGGGTCTTCGAGGATGGCCGCGATCACCTTCGCCTGGTCGGATTCCGCGATCGGGGCGTGGCGTCCATCGGCGAAGGGCAGTCGCAGTTCGCCCGTTGCGCCTGCCCAGTTGTCGATCAGCCACTGGGTGAAGAACGTCGGCCGGAGGTGTGTCACAGCGACGGGGGAGCGGTCCAGCAGCCGCTCGGCGACCCAGTGCTGACGTGCGGCGTTGCTGGCGGCTTCGCGGCGGGCGGAGATCTGGGACATGTTCACGATCGCCTGCACCTCGTTCTCCTCCGCGGCCTGTGCCACGTTCGCCGTGGCGTCCATCAGGCCGGTACGGATCGGATACGTGAAGTAGAGGGCGTCGATCCCCTTCGCCGCGCGGGCCACGGAGTCGAGGTCGAGGACGTCGCCTTGCACGATGTCGGCGCCGAGGGCGGCGAGCCGCTCGGAGCGCTCGTCGGCTCGGTGGACGAGCGCGCGGACGTGGTGGCCGCGCTGGAGCAGGAGGTCGGCGGCGCGGCTACCGGTCTTGCCGGTCGCACCGATCACCAGGAGGTTGCGTTCCACGATGGGTTGTCCTGTCCGGTCGGGTGCCTGTGGTGGGAGAGAGTCCGTCGAGGGTGTGGCACGGGATCAGTGAGAGGTCGCGCTTGGCTGTCGAGCAGGGAGGCGGTTGGACCTCCCACCCGGCCGTTCAATAAAAAAGGGCTTGACAGCCCCTTTTTGGCTACGCCCATGGAACACCGCAAAAAAAGGGTTGTCAAGCCCATTCTGGTGATAGGGTCGAAGCCATGACCACCACCGGCGAAGCGCCGGCTCGGAAACTGACAGCCAAGGGCCGGGCCACGCGCGACCGCATCATCAAGGCGGCAGCGGAGCTGATGTACGAGCACGGGGCGCAGAACACCAACAACGAGCAGATCCGCATCGCCGCCGGGGTCAGCGGCTCCCAGCTGACTCGTCACTTCCCCACCAAGGAATCCCTGGTGCGCGCGGTGCTCGCCCGGCAGGCCGACGTCATCCGCGCCCGCCATCAAGTGCCCGAGTTCGCCGAGCTGGACAGCTTTGCCGCGCTGCGCCGCTGGGCCGACACCTTCACAGCGTCGCTGGACATGGTGCGTGGCGGGTGCACGTTCGGCTCCTTGGCCGCCGAGGTCGTCAAGACGGAACCCTCCTACCGTGATGCGGTGTCCGACGGCTTCGAGCAATGGCAGGAGCTGTTCAGGCGGGGCCTGAGCATCATGCGCGAGCGTGGCGAGCTGCGGCCGGACGCGGACCCGGTCGCGCTCACCCACCTGATCGCCGCCGCGTTCCAGGGCGGAGCGCTGCTGGACCAGGCGGCCGGTGACAGCAAGCCGCTGCGTGACGCGCTGTACGGCGCCCTGGCGTACGTCGAGTCGTTCGCCACGCGGCGCTGACGGGTAGTCAGCAAGGCGTGACAACTCCCGTTCGACCAACGACTCCCTGCGCAACCCGGTGGAAGTGCCCGGGCTGCCGCGGTCGTCGACTCGAACCGCCGCGACCACACCGCGCGGACACGCGCTCCGCACGCAGACCCAAGGCGGCGGAACACCAGCGCTCGCCACTGCGACGTGTCGCTTGTCCTCAAAAAAAGTCAGCCCAGCCCAACCCTGAGGAGCCCTTTCACGGCCCGTCGTCGGGGCGGGGACGCCCGTTGGAGCGAACGGTGAGGTGGGTGCACCTCGTCCCCTGCTTCCGGAGTCCAACAGCGCTACCGCGGCGCTGAGATGTAGACCCTGACCTGGTCTTTCGGCGCCCTCGGCCCTACGCTCGCGCTCTGTTGAAAGGGGGCCGGATGGACCGGACCGTGCGCACCGCCGAGGATGTTCTCGCGCTCTTGGACGGGCTGTTCACCAGTCAGAACGGCCAGTGGGCCACGGGTGACGGTGCGGCCTTTTGGGACAGCTTCTACGCCGACCGTTCGAGGGCCGTCCCCTTCTTCGTGGCCAAGCCCGACGAAAGCCTGGCCGCCTGCCTCGACCAGGACCTGATCACCCCGGGCCGAGCCCTGGACCTCGGTTGCGGTCCGGGCCGAAACGCCCTGTTCCTCGCGTCTCGGGGATTCGAGGTGGATGCCGTCGACCTCTCCCCGGCGGCTCTCGCGTGGGCGGAGGACCGGGCTCACGAGATTGGAGTCGACGTCCGCTTCATCTGCGGCGACGCATTCCAGGCCGTCGGCACGGAACTGACCGGCCCATACGACCTGGTTGTTGACTCGGGATGCTTCCACCACCTGCCCCCGCACCGCCGCGTCAGCTACCTGGCCCTCCTCGACCGGGTCCTGGCTCCCGGCGGTCACCTCGCGCTTACCTGCTTCGCCGCCGGCGCGATGGGCTCGGAACTCTCCGACGCCGACCTCTATCGCGAACTCCAACTGCAGGGCGGACTCGCCTACACCCCAGAGTCACTGCGCTGGATCTTCTCGGACCTGACAGAGGTCGAGCTGCGCCGGATGCACGACGAGCCGTTCGAGTCGAAATTGTTCGGCGAGGCGTTCCTGTGGACCGCGTTGTTCCGTCGCGATCCGGAGACATCCACTGACTGACCGCAATCCACTGGAGTCTCTGGTCCCCTCACCGGCGTGCGCCGAGTTCGGGTGTCGGGCCCCTGTTGAGGTGCCAAGTGGTGCGGGGGGATGCGGGCCGGCAGGTTGCCCCGGGCGAGTCGGCCCTGGACGGGATTCACGATCGCGCCCAGGACCTGGCACCAGTCCCACGCCTTGGAACTGCCCCACGGCCAAGTGCTCCCGGCCACCGGGAGCACCGGCGTCGGCGGTGCCCGCTGCCCGTCGATCATCGTCCAACAAGGGCCGGAAATGCCACCGCCGGTCGAGACGCGTCAGTGGTGGTGGCCCTGTCGGCCCAGTGTCTCCACGGGGGTTGCGCCAGGGCGGGTCCACTGTGGCACGGGGCGGCTGGTCGGGCCCCAGGCGGCGTTCCCGTCCGCGTCCGAGCGCCAGTACCAGCAGATGGGCGCCCCATGACCACCGACCGGGGAGCCGACTTGAGGAGCCTTGGGCCAGCCCTCGGGGTTGTCCTCCCACCCTTCGCGGCGGCCGTAGGGCGTCATGTCGAGCAGGGACAGGGAACCGTTGACCGGCTCGTTGCCACGACCGGTCGTGGAGTAGGTGAGGAACACACGGTCGCCGTCTCGCAGGAAGCAGGTGATATGCCCCATGTCGCCGCCGACCGGCGCCTCCACGTCGCGCACCGAGTACCAGGGCTGGGTGTAACCCATGAACTCGACGTACGAGGCCACCTCGTCCGGACGGCCCGTGGTCAGGACGGCGAACGAGACGCCGCGGGCGTTGAGGTAGACGGCGTCGTCCAAGTGCCAGGCCGTGGTGGTGCAGCCCTCGCACTGCCCCTGGTGCGGTGCGCCGTCGTACCACATGTGCTTGTAGACCACGAGCTCCTCGCGGCCCTGGAACAGGTCCAGGAACGGGACCGGTCCGTCGGGTCCGACGACCTCGACCGTCCCGTCGAATTCCACCATCGGCAGCCGGCGGCGGGCCGCGGCGATCGCATCGCCCTCGCGGGTATGCGCCTTCTCGCGGACCAGCAGCTCGTCACGTGCGGCCTGCCAGGTCGCCAGGTCGACGACGGGCGGGCGGCCGGGCAGAGCGGTGGTCGGGTCGTCCGGCGTGGTCGTCATGGTGTCCTCCGTGGTGTCTGGTGCCGGGCAGCGTCGTGCGGTGTCCTACGACGGTCACCAGAACAGACCGGCGTCAGGGCCGTAACTCATCGCTGCGGTGGGATGCTGCCTACGCCGGCCAGTGCCCGTACTCCGCCGCGGATCGCCGCAGACGGGCGGGGGTCGTACCGGTGGTGGTCCGGAAGGCTCGGCCGAAGGCAGAGGGCGAGCGGTAGCCGACACTCGCGGCGATGTCGTCGAGGCTACGCTCCGTGGTGGTCAGCAGATCGGCTGCCACCGTCATCCGGGTCCGGGTGAGGAAGTCGGCGACGCCCATGCCGGTCGCCGCGGAGAAGCGCCGTACCAGAGTGGCCCGGGAGACCCCGGAGAGGCGGGCCAGGCGGGCGATCGTCCACGGTCTGTGCGGCTCGAGGATCACCGCGTCGACCACGGCTCGCAGAGCGGGGTCCACGACGGCGGTCCAGGGCGGGGGGACGGCTGCCGCCCGAGGACCGCTGGAGCCGTCTCCGCGCAGGACGAGTGCCAGGAGGGCTTCGCAGAGCGAGGCCAGCAGGGCCCCGGCGCCGGGGCCGTCGAGGGTCGCCTCGTTCCGCATCAGCTCGCCGAGCAGACGCAGTGGCGAGTCGGCCCCTGTGCCGAAGGAGGCGTGCAGGACGTCGGGCAGCCCGGCGAACAGCAGCTCCCCGGCGCCCGGCCGGTAGGTGAAGTGACCGCAGAAGAGATCCACAGTGGTGGGTCCCTCGCTGCGCAGGGTGGCCACCGACCTGCCTTCATAACGGTCGGCGGGCACCGGCGGCTCCAGGGCGGTGACGCGCACGCGGTGCCGCCCGGCGCGGGGGAGTACCAGTACGTCGCCCGCGCGCAGTTCGACGGTGCGACCGCCGGTCTCGACCATGCACAGGCCGTCAAGGAGGAGATGGAAGGGCACCATCCCGGTTTCGCCGGGCGGGTTGTCCAGGGTGTGGCTTCCGGCCAGCATGCAGCGCACATCGACCGCGCCTTCGAGGCGGGCCATACGCAGGAGCGTGCTGATCGTGTCCATGAGCCTATCTCGACGATAATTGATCCATTGGCGTCTTGCCGGATCGGCAGGTTCGACGGAGTCTGACGCCCATGGACGAATTGCATGCGGATCTGCTGGTCATCGGCTTCGGCAAGGGCGGGAAGACACTCGCGGCGGCCATGGGCCGACTGGGACGACGTGTGGTGATGGTGGAGCAGTCCGCCCTGATGTACGGGGGCACGTGCATCAACATCGGCTGTGTACCGACCAAGGCGCTCATTCACCGGGCTTCCGCCCGTCCTGAGGACGCGGATCCGCAGGCGTGGTACTCGGCGTCCGTGGCATCGACGGCAACGCTGACCTCCGCGATGCGCGACAAGAACTTCCGCATGCTCGACTCACTGGACTCGGTGACGGTGGTGACCGGCACCGCGGCCTTCCTCGACGACAAGCGGGTGGAGGTCGTGGCGGGTGACGACCGACTGGAGATCACCGCCGACACCATCGTGGTCAACACCGGCGCGGAGTCGGTGGTGCCGGACATCCCCGGCCTGCGCGGCAGCGCGCATCTGGTCACCGGCACGGATCTGATCGGCTCGCCCGACCTGCCACGCCGACTCGCCGTCATCGGCGGTGGCTACCAGGGGCTCGAGTTCGCGGCGATGGTGCGCCGCTACGGGAGCGAGGTCACCGTCCTCGAGGTCGCCGACCGCATCCTGCCGCGAGAGGACGAGGACGTGGCACAAGCCGCGGAGGAGATCCTCCGGGAGGAGGGAATCACCTTCGTCACCGGAGCCCGTGTCTCCCAGGTCGCCGACACAGAAGGCGCGGCCATCGTCCACTACGAGGCGAACGGCGCCGCGGGCACCGTCGAAGCCGAGGCGGTGCTCGCCGCTGCGGGACGTGCACCGCGCACCGCGGAACTGCGGCTGGAGGCCGCGGGTGTGCGCACGACCGCCAACGGCGCCATCGAAGTGGACGAGTACCTGCGTACCAGCCGACCGCATATCTTCGCGATGGGTGACGTCAACGGCGGACCTCAGTTCACCTACATCTCCCTCGACGACTACCGGATCGTCGCCGACCAGCTTTCGGGCGAAGGCAAGCGCTCCACGACCGACCGGGTGGCGGTCCCCTACACACTCTTCATGACGCCGCCGCTGGCTCGGGTGGGCCTCACGGAGAACGCGGCGCGGGCCGCCGGCCGATCCGTGCGTGTCGCGTCCAAGGCCGTCGCGGACCTGGCGGCGATGCCTCGGGCGAGCATCGTGGGTGAAGTGCGCGGGCTGATGAAGTTCGTCGTGGACGCCGAGACCGACGAGATCCTCGGAGCGGCCCTACTCAGCGTGGACGCACAGGAATTGGTGAACACCGTGGCGCTGGCGATGCGCAGCGGGGTGACGGCGAGCGGCCTGCGGGACGCGATCTGGACCCACCCCAGCTCGACGGAGGCCTTCAACGAGGTGCTGGCGACGGTGGTGCGCTGACCCCTCGGGCAGGCGAGTAACGAGTACGGCCTAGAGGCGCCGACGGGATCGCGGGACCCAAGACGATCAGCTGCTTCGAGCATGTGAACGGCTGTACCGAATGGTGAGCAGGACGGCACGGGCCCGGTCCGGACAGGGCACGGACGTCCGGTGAAGGCCTCCGGCAAGCGCTCGGTGTGACTCCCAGTGGACGAAGGGGATGGTCACGGCACTGTGCGCGCCGGCCCTGCGCGACCCGGCGCGCACGGTCGTTGCAGCAGCCGGGGCTGCTCCCTCAGTGGGACGGTCCGCCGTCGGAATCGTCGGTCAGGCGTCGGCGTCCCGGAGGCCGACCGCGTCGTGCTGCCAGAACAGTTGCGAGTAGACCAGAGTGCCCGTCATCCACTCCTCGTACCTCGGAAGCTTCAGCACCTGGAAGGCGGCGTCGGGGATGCGAAGGGACGGCTTACGAAAGCCCAGCTCCCCGCCGGGCACGAACCCGAAGCGCGAGTAGTAGGCGGGGTCCCCCTCGAGGAAGACAAGCGGAACCGGCCGCTTGGAGAGGATCTCCAGGCCGCTTCGTACCAGGGCCGAGCCGACACCCCGTCGCTGGTGACCGGGCGCCACGGCCAGCGGGCTGAGCACCTGCACCTCGACGAGGCACCGCGGGGCGTCCAGGAGGTTGCGAGTGAACATGACGTGGCCCACCACATGCCCGGCCTGCTCGGCGACCAGCGACAGCCCGCCGTCGGGCGCGAGGGTGCCGCGCAAATCGTCCGTCAACTCGGCCACGACAGAACCGTGATCACCGAATGCCTCCCGATGGAGACTCCGCACGGCCTGCCCGTCCTCCGGTCGCTCTTCACGCAGATCCATGGGCCTGAGAATAGGGAGAGTCGAGGCTGCGGGCGAGCGGTTAAGAGGCGTCCCGGTGACGGCGTCGAGCCGTCGCTGCCCTGCGAGGCGCCTGATCCGTTGTCCGTCGCACGACCGGAGCAACGCACGGTGGCCATGGACCTGTTGGCGCCGAGCCTGCACCACAGGGGCCGGGTCGTTCATGTGAACGGGATCTCGGAGTCCAGGAATCGGGTGACGTGGGCGCAGCAGAGCTCCGGGTGCTGGAAGAGTGACCCGTGCCCGGAGTCCGGATAGATGATCAGCTGGGACTGCGGAATGTGCTGCGCCAGAATCCACGAGTTGATCGTGGGCACCATGATGTCGTTGTTCCCGTTGACGACCAATGTGGGCTGTCCGATGCGCCGCAGTTCCGCGAATCGTTCTCCGCGAGGGCTGTTCCAGTCGGC
>Ga0209758_1002805_pt1 | contig 17001 bp, 17 predicted proteins | sample AraplaMF_Col_mMF_FD_184258 | JGI IMG/M metagenome (GOLD analysis project Ga0209758, IMG submission 184258) | Arabidopsis root microbial communities from the University of North Carolina, USA - plate scrape MF_Col_mMF (SPAdes) (version 2) | ecosystem: Host-associated > Plants > Roots > Endosphere... | reverse complement strand
TCGGCTTCGAACGTTCGGGCATGGAGCCCATCGCCACCGAGAAGAACACCGCGAAGATCACGATCTGCAGGATCTCGTTCTGCGCCATCGCGTCCGCGATCGAGGTCGGGATCAGATGGGTGAGGAACTTCTCGATCGAGAACGCCGACACCGGCAGGCCGGTCGATTGTCCCGCCTGCGGCAGCGTGCCGGGGAAGTTCGCGCCGGGCTGCAGCAGGTTCACCATCACGAGGCCGAGCAGCAGCGAGACGAAGGAGGCGCTGATGAACCAGCCCATGGTCTTGGCGAAGATGCGTCCGAGCTTGGAGCCCGATCCCATATGGGCGATGCCGCCGACCAGGGTCGCGAACACCAGGGGCGCGATGATCATCTTGATCAGGCGCAGGAACATCATGGCGATCAGGTTGATGGCGGAGGCCCACTCACCGCGGGTATCGGGCAGGAAGTTGTAGATCGCCGAGCCCATGACGATGCCCAGCACCATCGCGGCCAGGATGTATTGTGTAAACCTGTTCGACATTGAAAGACCCCCACTACACCGGCCGCTTCATGATGTCGCAGATATGACGATCACGCAACACGCTTTGCGTGCGCGCGCGACGGCGCAATGTTCCCGTTGCGAAACGGAGGCGCGCGATCTAGCCTTCATGCAGCGCACAACGAATGCAGCTTGCACGTTTCCGTTGCGGCAACTGCATCAATAATCGTCAAATAAACGAAGAGGGGAACGCCATGAGCGGCAGCACCAATCGCCAGATTCTGCTGGTGGAAAAGCCCAGCGGCAAGCTCGGTCCTGAACATTTTGGGATGGTCGAGAGCGCGATGCCGGAGCCGAAGGACGGCGAGGCCTTGCTGCGCGTGCGTTACATCTCGCTCGATGCCGCCAACCGCGCCTGGATGCATGGCGCGACCTACCGTTCGGCCGTCGAGGCCAACAGCGTGATGGCCGGAGGCGCCATTGCCGAGGTCGTGAGCTCGAAGGCACCGGGCCTCGCGGCCGGCGACATCGTGTTCGGCGACACCGGCTGGCAGGAGTTTGCAGCAGTGCCGGCAAAGCATCTGACCAAGATGCCGAAGCTCGAGCCGATGACGCACCTGCTCAGCGTGTTCGGCATTGCCGGCCTCACCGCCTATTTCGGCTTGCTGGAGATCGGCAAGCCCAGGGAGGGCGAGACCGTCGTCGTCTCCGCGGCCGCGGGATCGGTCGGCTCGATCGTCGGGCAGATCGCCAAGATCAAGGGGTGCCGCGTCATCGGCATCGCCGGCGGCGCCGACAAGTGCAACTGGCTGACCTCCGAGCTCGGCTTCGATGCCGCCGTCGATTACAAGGACGGCGCGGTGTTCAAGGCGTTGCGCGCAGCGGCGCCCAAGGGAATCGACGTCTATTTCGACAATGTCGGCGGCGATATTCTGGAAGCCTGCCTGCCGCAGATGAACAATTACGGCCGCATCGCCTGCTGCGGTGCGATCTCGCAATATGACGGCACGCCCTCCGCACACGGCCCGCGCGGCGTGCCGGGGCTGATCGTGGTGAAGCGGCTCGTGATGCAGGGCTTCATCGTGATGGACTACATGAAGGACAGCCAGCGTGCACTCGCCGATCTGCAAGGGTGGGTGAAATCCGGCAAGCTGAAGGTCCAGGAAGACATCATCGACGGTCTCGAGAACACGCCGAAAGCGCTGATCGGATTGCTCGCCGGCGAGAACCGCGGCAAGCGCATGGTGAAGCTGGCGACGTAGTTACGTCGCAATTGCAAAGGTAATATCTACTTGCGGTAGAGGTCGAAGCGGCCAATGATGCCGCACGCGGCATCACCCGCGGCGATTGTTTGCATCACTTTTAATAAATCGTCGGCGTTACCGACAGGGCAGGAATTCATCCCAATGTTCAACACGTTGAAACACGGATCAACGCGCACGGCGTTGCTCGCGGCAGCACTCTTCGCAACTGCAACAGGAGCCTTGGCGCAATCGCCGACCGAGGCCCAGAAGAGCGCCATCCGGTCCGCATGCCGTTCGGACTTCATGGCGCATTGCTCGAGCGTGACGCCCGGCGGCGTCGAGGCGTTTCAATGTCTTGCCAAGAACATGTCCAGCCTGTCGTCGGGATGCCAGGCCGCGGTTCGCGCGGTCGAGCCAGCCTCCGCGCCGAAAACCGAAGCGGCGCCGGCCAAATCCGAGCCCGCCAAAACCGAACCGGCAAAGACGGAGGCTGCGCCTGCCGCCGAGCCCGCAGCCAAGCCAGCGGCGGCCGCCGCTGCTCCGAAAGCTGCGGCACCAAAGCAGCCGAGCTCTGCGCAGGTCTCCGCGATCAAGAGCGCGTGCCGCGGCGACTATCCCAAGGTCTGCGCCGGCGTTCCGCCGGGCGGCGCGCCCGCGCTCGAATGCCTGGAGAAGAACAAGGCGAAGGTGTCGGCGGGATGCGCCAAGGCCGTGACTGCGGCCATGGGCGGCGGTGCTGCGACTGCCGCGCCGGCCGCTGCCGGTGCCGCACCGGCTGCAGCGGCAGCGCCCGCCGCGGCGCCGGCGGTCATCGTGCTGCGCCCCTTGCTGCCGCGCGAAGAGCTGTTCATCGTCCGCTCCGCCTGCGGCGCCGACATCCGCTCGCTCTGCGCCGGCGTTGCGCCGGGCGGCGGCCGCATCATCCAGTGCATCTCCAACAATGCCGCATCGCTGTCACCGGCGTGCAAGGACGTGCTGGCCCCATTCGCGGCACGATAAGGCCGGGCAGCATCACGCGCCCAGGCGCGAGGCGATGAGGCGACGCGCGAATGAATTCTCGCGCGCCTGCAACGACAAGCATTTGCAAAGCCGATTTCAATCACCAGAAGACACGGAGAACTACATGCGTTCACTGCTGCTCGTCGCGTCCGCACTTCTCGCCTTCGCCGCAACCATGACGTTCGAGGCCACCGACGCCAACGCTGTTGTGTGCGCCCGCGGCGTCTATCGCGCCGGTTGCGCCGGGCCGAACGCGGCCGTCGTCGTCCGCAAGCCGGTTCCAGTGGTCCGCTGCACCCGGGTGCTGGTGAACGGCGTCTACGTGAAGCGCTGCGTCTGACCGGTGGGTAGTCAATCCGGCGCGGTTTGGCTATGATTCACGCCTGACGGTTTCGGACACGCCTTGAACGTGTGTCCGGAAGGTGAGCTTCGGCGTGCCGCGCCTCGGCGATAATTCCGCTGGCGCGGCGGGCCGGAGCCCATTAGTCTACCCCTAGATAGTAAGTATACTGTCAATTAGGGAGGCAGACGTTGCGGATCGCCGTGATTGGCGGGGGGCCCGGTGGGCTCTATTTCGCCTATCTCTGGAAGAAGCGTCACCCCGAGGATCAAGTCGACCTGTTCGAACAGAACCCGGCCGACGCGACCTGGGGCTTTGGCGTGGTGTTCTCCGACCAGGCCCTGGAATTCCTGCGCACCGACGACCCCGAGACGGTCGATGCGATCGCCCCGCATATGGAGAGCTGGGAGAACATCACGCTGAACCTCGCCGGCGGCAGCGTCGCCATCGATGGTGTCGGCTTCTCCTCGATCGGACGGCTCGAGCTGCTGAGATTCCTGCAGCAGCGTGCGCTCGATGCCGGCGTCACGCCGCGCTTCGACACACCGATCCACGCCATCGACCAGCTCAATGGTCACGACCTGATCGTCGCCGCCGACGGGTTGAACTCGCTGGTGCGCCGCGCCTATGAAGGCGATTTCGGCACCTCGCTGTCCTACTCCTCCAACAAGTTCGTCTGGTACGGAACGTCGAAGCGCTTCGACACGCTGTCGCAGACCTTCGTGAAGACGGATCGCGGCGCCTTCAACGCCCATCATTACCGCTACTCGCCGACCATGAGCACCTTCCTGGTCGAATGCGATCACGCGACCTGGCAGGCCTATGGCTTCGCCTACAAGGACGTCGAGCAGTCCAAGGGCGTCTGCGAGGAGGTGTTCGCCGACACGCTCGGCGGCCATTGCCTCGTCTCCAACAAGTCGGTCTGGCGTAATTTCCCCTGGGTCTGGAACGAGCACTGGTCGTTCAAGAACATGGTGCTGATCGGCGACGCCCTGCACTCGGCCCATTTCTCGATCGGCTCGGGCACGCGGCTTGCGATCGAGGACGCGATCGCGCTGGTCAAGGCGCTGGAATCGGACGCACATCTGACCACCGCGCTGCTTCGCTACCAGGCTGAGCGAAAGCCGGTGGTGCAGAAGCTCATCAATGCGGCGCGTACCAGTGCCTTCTGGTACGAGCACTTCGCCCAGCATATGCAGCTCGATCTGCTGGATTTCGCCTACAGCTACATCACGCGCTCGGGCCGCATCGACGATGCACGGCTGCGCCACATGTCGCCGGGCTTCATGGCGCGCTACGAGGCCGCCAAGAATGGTGCAGGCGACGGCGGAGATGCGGCCGACGAGGCCACCGCATGAGCAACGAGATTCGCGACCAGGTGCCCGCCGACAGCGCGGGCGCGCGCGAGATCGGCTTTGCCGTTCCGCAAGCCTACAATGCCAGCCGCGTGCTGTTCGACAATCTGGCGCAGGGCCGCGGCGACAAGCTCGCGCTCATCGGCCCTGCGGGCACGCGCACCTATGCGGAGCTCTGCGCGGACGCTTGCCGCTGGGGCAATGCCTTCACCTCGCTGGGCCTGAAGCGCGGCGACCGTGTGCTGCTGTTCCTCGACGACACCCCGGCCTACCCCGCCGCATTCTTCGGCGCGGTGCGGGCCGGCTTCGTGCCGCTGCTGATCAACACGCTGACGCCGCCGGACCTGCTTCAATTCTATCTCGCCGATTCCGGCGCTGCAGTCGCGGTCGCCGAGGCCGAGTTCTGCGCGCGCTTCAATGCGGAGGCGTGCAAGGACACGAAGCTGCAGACGCTGGTCGTCGTCAATGGCGCGGTCGGCGAGCACACAGCGCCGGCCGCGGTCGCGGCGGCGAGCTGGCTCGCGCAATTCCCAGCCGAGCTCGCCGAAGCCGACACCCATCGCAACGAGATGGCGTTCTGGATGTATTCGTCCGGTTCGACCGGCCGGCCCAAGGGCATCGTGCATCTCCAGCACGACATGGCCTATAGCGAGATCGCCTTTGCGCAGAACGTGCTGAAGCTGGCGCCCGGCGACATCTGCTTCTCGGTGCCGAAGATCTTCTTCGCCTATGGCTTCGGCAATTCCGTCACCTTCCCGTTCTCGGCCGGTGCAACCACGCTGCTGCTGCCGGGCCAGCCGAAACCGGCCACGATCTTCGCCGCCATCGAGCAGTACAAGCCGACGGTCTTCTTCGGCCTGCCGACGCTCTACACGTCGCTGACCAAGGCGGAGGGCGCGGACAAGACGAATTTCTCCTCGCTGCGCATGGCGCTGTCCGCAGCCGAAGTGCTCTCGGCCGAGGTCTTCAACGGCTGGAAGACGCTCACGGGCCTGGAGATCGTCGAAGGTCTCGGCTCGACCGAGGTGCTGCACATCTATCTCTCCAACCGACCCGAGCGGAAGAAGCTCGGCGCCGCGGGCCTGCGCGTGCCCGGATACGAGGTGGCGCTGCGCGACAAGGACGGACGCGACGTCGGCGACAACGAGGAAGGCATCTTGTGGGTGCGCGGCGATTCGAACACGCCGCTGTACTGGAACCGGCCGGACAAATCGGCCGAGACCATTCGCGAAGGCGGCTGGATCTACACCGGCGACCGCTTCGTGCGCGATGCCGACGGCTTTCACTTCTTCCGCGGCCGCGCCGACGATCTCATCAAGATCTCGGGCCAGTGGGTCTACCCGCTCGAGGTCGAGCTCTGCCTCGCCGATCACCCCGATATCCGCGAATGCGCCGTGTTCGCCGCCGAGCTGCCGGACCGGCGCATGACGCTGAAGGCGGTGGTGGTGATGAACAACCGCGCGGCCGACCCAGGCGAGGCGACGCGGCGCTTGCAGGATTACGTCAAGGGCAAGCTGCTTCCGTACAAATATCCGCGCGAGGTGATCTTCATCGACGAGCTGCCGAAGACCGGCACGGGGAAGATCGACCGGCAGGCGCTGCTCAGGATGTGAGGCGGGGCGTCGGGAGCGTATTCAGGCGACCACACCCTCGCTGTCATTGCCCGCGAAGGCGGGCAATCCAGTATTCCAGAGGCCGTAGTGATTAGGCCGAGAGGCCGCGGCGTACTGGATTCCCCGCCTTCGCGGGGAATGACGACGGAGATGGGGGCGACGGCGTTGCAAATTCAGTGTGGTCCCGGCCTAGTGCGCAATTGCGCACGGGGGGCCGGGACCCATACGCCGCAGCAATAGTTTGTAGTGCGAGCTGGTCATTGCTGATCTTCGCCAAACCACGATTTGTGGTTATGGGTCCCGGCCTTCGCCGGGACGACACTGAGAATGTGGCTCGCGCAACGCCCCCCTCACCCGCCCTTCCCCAGATGCTCCAGCGCGTCCTCGGCGCGCAGCGGCACGCGTGAGGCCTCGTTGTTGAGGTCGACGAGTTGCGTCAGCAATCCCATCAGCACCTTGCGGTCGGCGGGCTTGAGCGGCTCCAGCATGCGGGCCTGGGCGCGCTCGACGGCGGGGATGATCTCGCGCAGGATCGCCGCGCCTGACTTGGTCAGATAGAGCAGCTTGATCCGCTTGTCTTCGGGGGCCGGCTTGCGCTCGATATAGTCCTTGGCCTGGAGACGCTCGATCACGCTGCCGAGCGTGGAGCGGTCGAAGGCGATCACGGCCGAGAGCCGCGTCGCATCGATGCCGGGATGGGTGTGGATCGCGATCAGCGCGGCATATTGCACCGGCGTGAGATCGAACGCCTTGCACTCCTCCATGAAGATCGAGACCGCGATCTGCTGCATGCGCCGGAACAGATAGCCCGGCGCGGCATAGACCGCGTCGATCGTGATCGGAGCGGCAGGCTTACTCGGCATCGGGCTGCTTCTCCGGTGCGGCATCGGCAAAGGCCGGCAGCGCCTTGGCGGCCGCTTCCGCCTTGAGCAGGCGCGGATAGGCCGACACATCGACGCCGAAGCGGCGCGCATTTGCAAGCTGCGGCACCAGGCAGAGATCGGCGAGCGTCGGCGCATCGCCGAAGCAGAACGGGCCCCGCTCGTCCCGGATCAGCGTCTCGCAGGCCGACAGGCCCTCGCGGTTGACCCAGGCGGCCCAATCCTGAACCTTCTCTTCGGCAAGGCCGAGCTCGCGCAGCCGCGCCAGCACCTTCAGGTTCTGCACCGGATGGGTGTCGCAGGCGATCGCCAGCGCGAATGCGCGCACTTTTGCGCGGCGCAGCGGATCCTTGGGCAGCAATGGCGGATTGGGATGGGTCTCGTCGAGCCATTCGATGATGGCGACCGATTGGGTCAGGACCGTTCCCCCGTCCTCCAGCGCCGGCACCAGGCCCTGCGGATTGATGGCGAGATAGGCGGGCGCGCATTGCTCGCCTTTGCGCAAATGATGCGGCAGGTGCTCGGCACCGACGCCCTTGAGGTTCAGCGCGATCCGCACGCGGTAGGCGGCGCTGGAGCGGAAATAGCCATGCAGCTTCATCGAGACCTCCCTGTCATTTCTGTCATTCCGGGGCTCGCGAAGCGAGAGCCCGGAATCCATACTCCCGATCGGGGTTATGGGTTCTCAGGTGCGCAATTGCGCACCATAGCTCGACGCCGGCGCGTCGCCCCGGAATGACGACAACCTTGTACGTCGTTCATCACATTGACGCTAGCTAGATCGTCAGTATACTGTCAATCAACAAAACGAACGGGAGCGCCGCCATGGAAGCCGTGACCAAGACGCCGGAACGCGAGGCCTTCTACAAGAAGATCGACGGCGAGAATCTCACCGCGCTGTGGACGGTGATGAGCGATCTGATCACACCGGAGCCGAGGAGCGCCTGTAGGCCGCATCTCTGGAAGTTCGACGTGATCCGCGACTACATGACGGAGGCCGGCAAGCTGATCACCGCCAAGGAGGCCGAGCGCCGCGTGCTGGTGCTGGAGAACCCCGGCCTGCGCGGCCAGTCCAAGATCACGACCTCGCTCTATGCCGGCGTGCAGATGGTGGTGCCCGGCGACGTCGCGCCCGCGCACCGGCACAGCCAGTCGGCGCTGCGCTTCGTGCTCGAAGGCAAGGGCGCCCATACCGCGGTGGACGGCGAGCGCACCGCGATGGAGCCAGGGGATTTCATCATCACGCCGTCGATGACCTGGCACGATCATTCCAACGAAACCGACCAGCCGATGTTCTGGCTCGACGGCCTCGACATTCCGCTGGTGCAGTTCTTCGACTGCTCCTTCGCGGAAGGCTCGAAAGAGGATCAGCAGAAGATCACGAGGCCCGCCGGCGACAGCTTTGCGCGCTACGGCCACAATCTGCTGCCGGTCGACGTCAAACGATCGTCGAAGACCTCGCCGATCTTCAGCTATCCCTACGCCTACACCCGCGAAGCGCTGGAGAAGGCGCGCACGAGCCAGGAGTGGGACGCCTGCCACGGGCTGAAGCTGAAGTTCAGCAACCCCGAGACCGGCGATTTCGCCATGCCGACCATCGGCACCTTCATCCAGCTCTTGCCGAAGGGTTTTAACACCGCACGCTACCGTTCGACGGACGCGACGGTGTTTTGCCCGATCGAAGGCAAGGGGCGCAGCCGTATCGGCGACGCCGTGTTCGAATGGGGCCCGCGCGACCTGTTCGTGGTGCCGAGCTGGCACTGGGTGACGCACGAAGCGGAAGAGGACGCCGTGCTGTTCAGCTTCTCGGACCGGCCTGTGCAGCAGAAGCTGGATCTGTTCCGGGAAGATCGCGGCAACGCGTGACGGACACCGGTCTCGTAGGGTGGGCAAAGGCGCACTTGCGCCGTGCCCACGTCTTCGCGACTCATGAAAAAGATCGTGGGCACGCTTCGCTTTGCCCACCCTACGGCAGCGGTGAATTTGGCTAGCGCCAGTGCAATAGTTTAACCTCCAGCCAGCCGATCACCTTGCCGACCGCGAGGCCGAACACCGACAGGATCACGACGCCGGCGAGCAACTGATCGGTCTGCATCAGATTGCCGGCCTGGAGCACGAAGGCACCGATGCCGTATTGCGCGCCGATCATCTCAGCGCTGACGACCAGCAGCAGCGCGACGGACGCCGTGATGCGGAAGCCGGCGAGGACCGCGGGCAGCGCGCCGGGCCAGATCACCTTGCGCACGATGGTGGGGAAGGGAACGTTAAAGCTCTGCGCCATGCGGATCAGGTTGCGCGGCACTGCATCGACGCCGCTATAGACCGAGATCGCGGTCGAGAAGAACACCCCAAGCGCAATGGTCGCGATCTTCGGCTCCTCGCCGATCCCGAGCCAGAGGATCAAGAGCGGCAGCAGCGCGATCTTCGGGATCGGGAACAGCGCCGAGATGAAGGTGATGCCGACGCTGCGCGCGAGCCGCGACAGGCCGATCGCGAAGCCGACCGCGACCCCGGCCGCGGTCCCGAGAATCCAGCCGACGCCGATGCGCAGCAGCGAGGCGGACAAATGCTGCCACAGCGCGCCCGAGATCGCGAGCTCGTAGAGCGCACGCGCGATCGCCGACGGCGTCGGCAGGAACAGCGCATTGACGAGGCCGGCGCTTCCAGCCGCCTGCCAGATCGCGATGACGAGGGCGAGCGCGATCCAGCCGCCGAAGCGGCTCGAGGCCGGCACGAAGCCGGCGCCGCGAAAGCGGACGCGACGGGTGGTGTCGTCCTTCGGCGTCACGTCGCTTGGCGCGCGATCAAGCATGCTGGACCTCGCGCTCGGCATCGATCGCCTCGTTGCGGATCAGCGACCAGATCTGGTTCTGCAGCGCGAGCAGCTTTTCGCGCGCTGCCGCCTCGCCGCGCGCCGCGCGCGTCATCGGCACGGTCACGACCTCGCGGATGCGCCCGGGCCGCCGCGACAGCACCACGATGCGATCGGCGAGCCGGGCCGCCTCCTCGAGATTGTGCGTGACATAGACCGCGCCCATTCCGCCATCGGCGAGCAGGCGGACGAAATCCTCCATCAGCAGTTCGCGCGTCTGCGAATCCAGTGCCGAGAGCGGCTCGTCCATCAGCAGGATGGCGGGCCTCACCGCAAGCGCGCGCGAAATGCCGACGCGCTGGCGCATGCCGCCGGAGAGCTGCTTCGGATAGGTCTTGCGGAAGTCGGTCAGCCCGGTGCGGCGCAAGGCATCCTCGACCAGCGCGCGGCGCTGCGCGGCCGAGAGCTGGGTGTGCAGCAGCGGGAATTCGACGTTCTCCTCGACCGTCGCCCAGGGCAGCAGCGCAAAATCCTGGAACACGAAGGTCAGCGGATTGAGACTGTCCGCCGGCGGCGCGCCGCGCAGCTCGGGCGCGCCCGAGGTCGGCTGCAGCAGGCCACCGAGTATGGACAGCAGCGTGCTCTTGCCGCAGCCGGAGGGACCGACGATCGCCACCACCTCGCCCGCGCCGACGGTGAAGGAGACGTCGTCGAGCACGGCGAGATCGCCGAAGCGATGGGTGATGTGACTGGCGATCAAGTCCATGCGATGAGCCTTCTCACTCTCGCCCCGTCATCCTGAGGTGCTCCCGTCGCGATGCGAAGGCATCGCGACGGGAGCCTCGAAGGATGAGCGGCGCCGCTGCATCCGGGCCGTGCATCCTTCGAGGCTCGGCTTGCGGAAGGGCGCAAGCCAAGCACCTCAGGATGACGGGTCTGGGACGGCGCGTGCAGCATCAATCCGCCTTCACATAATCCTTGGCGATGATCGCCTCCGCGTCAAAGCCCTTGTCCGCAAAACCCTGCTCCTGCAGCCATTTGATCTGGTTGTCGACGTTCTTGACGTCGAGCTTGCCGTCGGGATCGATATAGGCGCAGTTGCCGACCACCTGCTCGACCGGCAGATTGGTGTACTTGGCGATGATCTCCAGCAGCGGTTTTGTCTTTTCGTTGATCGGGGCAACGCCGTCCTTCATCGAAGCCAGGATGACGTCGTGATATTCGCGGTCGGCTTTCGCGAGCACGCCGAGGAATTTCGTCACCAGCGCCTTGTTGGTCAGCGTCTTCGGCGAGGCGAACACCGCGCCCAGCTGCCACGGCGTCTCGTCGCCGACCCAGCCCAGGAATTTCGCGCCGCCCTCATCCATCAGCTTTCGCGCGGTGGAGATGGGGAGCAGCGCCGCATCGACGGTCTCGCCCTTGAGCGCGGCGGCCGCATTCGACAGCGATTGCAGCGGCACGATCTTCACGTCCGCAAGCTTGAAGCCGTATTTGTCGGCGAGCAGGCCGAGCGAATAGTGGAAGCTCGATCCGACCTGCGTCATCGCCACGCGCTTGCCCGCGAGGTCCTTCGGAGTCTTCAGGCCGCTCGCATAGGCGTTGTTGCTGGCGAAATAGCCGATCAGGGGATAGCCCGGCTTCTCGCGGCTCATGCCGCCGATCACCTTCAGCGTGCCCTTGCCGGCGAGATTGTAGAGACCGGCGGTGAAGGCGGTGACGCCGAAATCGACGTCGCCCGAGGTGGTCGCGACCGCGATCGGCTGCGCCGCATCGAAGAATTTCAGCTCGACATCGAGACCGGCCTCGCGAAAGTAGCCTTTGTCCTGCGCGATGAAGACCGGCGCTGACGAGGACAGGCGGAGCACCCCGACCTTGGCCTTCAGGGTCTCCTCGGCCCGAGCCGAGCCGATCGCCATGATCGCCACCAGGCCCGCAAGTGCGAGCCGCACCATCCCGATCATCCCGTTTCCTCTCGTGTTCTCTTGCAGTCCGTTACAGGCCTTCGGGCACCACCTGGTCCCGCCCGATGAAGGCGCCCTGTTGTTTCAACGTTTCCTGCAATTTTTCAATGGGGATTTCGCGCGGAATGCGGTTTCCGGAGAGTGCCAGCGCCGCGGCGGAACCAGCCGCCTCGCCCATCACGAAACAGGCACCGGAGACCCGCGCCGCCGACTGGCCCTCATGGGTCATCGAGGCGCAGCGGCCGGCGACGAGGAGATTGTCGACGCCCTCGGGCACCAGCATCCGGTAGGGCAGCTCGTTATAGCCACGGGATTCCGGGATCGGCGGGAAAGTGAAGACGACGTCGCCGGGAACGTGGGCCTCGATCGGCCAGCCGTTGACGCCGATGGAATCCTCGAACGAGGCGCAGCCGAGCACGTCCTCGCCGCTGAGCTGGTAGCCGCCCTTGATGCGGCGGGTCTCGCGGATGCCAAGCTGCGGCGGCAGGTCGACGATGTAGGACTTTTCGAAGCCCGGCACGGTGCGCAGGAATTCGAACGCGGCGAGCGCCTGCCTGCGGCCTTCGATCTCGCCGCGGGTGAGATCGTCGGGCTCGATGCCGTTGATCGCGTGGCCGTCCTCGCGGGCAACTTGCGTGAAATTCACCCGCCATTCGATGCCGGATTTCTGCGGCCGCACGATGGCGCTCTTGCGCGGAAATTTGTGGGTGCCGGCGGCCGCGGCCTTCTCCATCAATTGCGGGATGGTGCGCCAGGCATCGCCTGCCTTCTCCGGATCGATGCCGTTGAGGCGAAGCATCATGGAGGGATAGAGCGGATGGCCGTGTTCGTCGCCGATCTCGAACGGCGCGCCGGCCCAGACCGCAAGATCGCCGTCGCCGGAGCAATCGATGAAAATGTCCGCGCGCACCGCCTGCCGACCGGCCTTGGTTTCGACGAGCAACGCATCGATGCGGCTGTCATTGCCCATCACCACACCGGCACCGAGCGCGTGGAACAGGATGTGCACCTTGTGGCTGGCGAGCAGCTGATCGGCCGCGATCTTGTAGGCTGCGGTGTCATAGGCCTGCGCGAAGACCTTGCCGAGGATCAAATGCGGCGTGTTGAGGCCATTGAGCAGGTCGATGCGTGCCAGGAGCTCGGACGCCATGCCCTGCACCAGCCGGTGCGCCTTGCCGTAGACATTGCCGTGCAGGCCGCAGAAATTGGTGACGCCGGCGGCGGTGCCCATGCCGCCGAGAAAGCCGTAGCGCTCGATCAGCAGCGTCTTTCGCCCCGCGCGCGCAGCTGATGCCGCCGCGATGATGCCGGCGGGACCGCCGCCGAGGACGACGACTTCATATTCGCCGTAGAGCGGCACCTTCCGTGCCGGTTCTTCGATCGTCGTGGCCCGCATGGCGCGTCCCTTCCCGGAATTCATTGCTTGCCGGGGACTATGAATTAACGCGAGGCGGGCTACAATCCACCAAAATACGCGATCAGCTTTCGCGAATCGAGAAAGGTCAAAATGGACATCCTCGTGAACCTCCAGGCCTTCCTCGCCACGGCGGATGCGGCTGGTTTTTCGGCTGCCGCGCGAAAACTCAATGTCTCGACCTCGGTGGTGGCAAAACGCGTCACGCAGTTGGAGGCGCGGATCGGCACGCCGCTGTTTCATCGCTCGACCCGGCAGCTAAGGCTCACCGAAGCCGGCCAGCGCTATGTGCATCGCGCGCGCGGCGTCGTCACCGATGCCACCGACCTGCTCTCGCGGATGGGCGAGAAGGGCCACGATCTCGTCGATCACCTCCGCATCAAGGCCCCGACCTCGCTGACGGTGGCGCGCCTTGCCGACGCCTTCAGCGCCTTCCAGACCCAGAACCCGCGGCTGAAGCTGGAGATCGTGCTGATCGATCGCCCGGTCGATCCCGTCGCCGAAGGCTTCGACATCGCCATCGGCGCCTTCCCGCATTCCTTCGGCGGCGTGGTGGACGAGCCGCTGTGTCCGCTCAAGCGGCTGCTCTGCGCCTCGCCGGCCTATCTGAAGAAGCACGGCACGCCGAAGCATCCGCGCGACCTCGTCGAGCATCGCTGCCTCAGCTTCATGCCGACCGGCCCGGAATGGGTCTTCGACGGGCCGCGCGGCCGCATCAGCATCCAGGTCAGCCCTCTGCTCTCCTCCAACGAGGGACTCGTGCTGGCGCGCAGCGCCATCGCCGGCAACGGCATCACGTTGATCTCGCACTATCTGGTCGCGGATGCCTTGCGCGACGGCACGCTGAAGTCGGTGCTGCGCGACTTCCCGATTCCGGAATTGTGGGTGAAGGCGGCAATTCCGGAACGACGGCGCAATGCGGCCGCGGTGCAGGCGCTCCTCACTTTGCTGAAAGCGTCATTCGCATCGTCGCTGTGAGCAGCGCCCTCGCTGTGAATTGGGACGCCGTAGCCCGGATGGAGCGCAGCGTAATCCGGGTTTCGTGCCACGCGGGACAGTCGGGCGATGCGGTCGGTCTGTCCCGGATTGCGCTCCGCTCCATCCGGGCTACGTGCCCGCCAAAAGACGGTTGCCGGGGAACCACGGACCTGACAGAAGTGCCGGCATGGATTCGACGTTTTTGAAATTCGCCCTGCCTGCCCTCGCCGCCTTCGCGATCTCCGCCACGCCCGCCTCGGCCGTGGAGCAGAACTGCCGCTTCATCCAGGCCAAGGCCGATCGCGAAGCCTGCTACAAGCGGCAGGAGGACGAGCTGGCGGCGAAGCGCAAGCCGGCCGCGCCGGCCGCCGAGAGCACGTCGCTCGAATCGCTGCGGCAGATGCGGCAGGACGACGACGCCGTCTATCGCAGCATCAACAACATCTGCCGCGGCTGCTGAGCGGACCGCATTTCCTTCACATAGGCGATTGCTGAGACCACGAAATGAAGCTGGTGAAGGTGTTGGACGCGATCGAGACCGTCTCTCGTTCTACGGGGAAGCCTCAGCAACGGCGCATCGCAATACTACAGCGCGACGATGGGCATTTCGCGTTCGCCGAAGAGTACTTCTACAGATCGGAATATGAAGGCGAAGTTATTGCCGAAGGTTGGCAACAACTTCCGCCCGAAGGTATCTTTGACAGTGCAGAAATAGCAGAGGTCGAAGGCCGATCCACTTTGCTCAAGAGACATAAGCGATAGAGGGGAAGGTAGCGCCGGGCTGCTCGGCGATCGGATGCCCATAGTCTTATGAGCCGCCACCCCAATTCCCCGCCCGCTTCTCTGCGAACGAGGCCAGCCCTTCCGCCGCTTCCGCGCTCTGGCGCTTGAGCGAATGCAGCTGCACGAGCCGCGTATAGGCGGCATCGTCCACCGCCATGCCGCCGAACGAGCTCTCCAGCGCGAGCTTCTTGGTCTCGGCCATCGCCTCCGGCCCATTGGCGAGCAGTTGCCCGACCACCTTGGCGCCGGCGGCTTCGAGGTCGGCGAGCGGCACCACGTCGTGGACGAGGCCGATGCGACGGGCATCCTCGGCGCCGAAGCGCTCGCCTGTGAGCGCGTAGCGGCGGACCTGCCGGACACCAATGGCGTCGCAGAGCTGCGGGATGATGATCGCGGCGGTGAGGCCCCAGCGCACCTCGGTGATGGAGAACAGCGCGTTGTCCGCGGCGATCACCACATCGCAGGCCGCGATCACGCCGGTGCCGCCGCCGAAGCAGCCGCCCTGCACCAGGGCGACCGTCGGGATCGGCAGCGTGTTGAGCCGCTGCACGGCCTCGAAAGTGGCGCGCGAGGCCGCCTCGTTGGCCTCGGGTGATTGCGGCCGCACGCCGTTGATCCATTTGAGGTCGGCGCCGGCCTGGAAGTGCTTGCCGTTGCCCTTGAGCACGACCACGCGCAGGTTCGGCTTGCTGCCGAGATCGTCCATCGCCGCGAGCACGCCAGCGATCAAGGCGCCGTCATAGGCGTTGTTCACCTCCGGACGGTTCAACGTGACGGTCGCAACCCCACGCTCATCGAGGGTCCACAGGACGGGGCTGGCAGTCATCGGCGATCCTCCGGTCATCTTGCTTGTCGCGCACTATGGCCGACGGAACGCATGCCGATCCATATCTTTCCAGCGTGGGGCGGTCGCGCCCATCGCATGGCGGCTTGTGTCATGCTGCCGCCGGGCGGCATTCAAGGGATCAGGGACAAGATCAACATGCGCATCTGCATTTTCGGCGCGGGCGCCGTCGGCAGCCACATTGCGGTACGGCTGGCGCGCGCCGGCCATGAGGTCAGTTGCGTGATGCGGGGGGCGCATCTGGAGGCAGTCCGCGCCAATGGCCTCAAGCTGCGCGTCGGCGATTCCGAGGTGTCCGCCAAGGTGAACGCATCAGGCGATCCGGCCCAGCTCGGCCCGCAGGACGTCGTGATCTCCACGCTGAAGGCGACGGCGCTGACGGGCCTGGTCTCCAGCATCAAGCCGCTGCTGCAGGAAGATACCGCCATTGTGTTCGCCCAGAACGGCATTCCCTGGTGGTACGGCATCGGCCTGCCGCCGCGGCATCCGACCCCGCCCGATATCTCCTTTCTCGACCCCGGCGGACGCCTGCGCGCCTGCATTCCGAAGGAGCGCATCATCGGCGGCGTGATCTTCTCCTCCAACGAGGTGACCGCGCCCGGTGTGGTGCACAACCTCACCCCGGACCGCAACCGCCTCCTGATCGGCGAATGCGACGACCGCAATTGCGAGCGCATCACCAAGCTTCGCAATGCCTTCAACGACGCCCGGCTGGAATCGCCGCCGGTGGCCGAGATCCGCGAGGCGATCTGGTCAAAGCTGCTGACCAACATGTCGCTGTCGGTGCTGTGCCTGCTTACCGGGCAGACTGCGCGCGGCGTGCGCGACGACCCTGCCTTTGCCGACGTCATTCCGCGCATGCTGAACGAGGCCAACGATATCGCCCAGCATTTCATTCCCGAGGTGAAACGCGTGACACGCAGCGGCCCCGCCCCCAACCACAAGCCGTCGCTGCTGCAGGATTACGAGCTCGGCCGCGCCATGGAGATCGATGTTCTAGTGAAGGCTCCCGCCGCCTTCGCGCGCGCCGCCGGCCTGTCCACGCCGACGCTCGACCTGATCGCTGCGCTCGCGATCCAGAAGGCGCGCGACAAGGGGCTTTATTCCGCCTGAGCCTCAGGCGAGACCGTCGATCCAGGCCGCGAGCGTATCGAGCACTTGAGAGAGTGCCTCTTCATTCGTCCGGCCCGACTTCTTCAGCACCGCAAACGAATGGTCGCCGCCTTCGACCTCGTGCAGCGTCGCCTTTGCCCCGAGCGAGGCGATGACGGGCTTGAGATGGCCGAGATCGGCAAGCTC
>Ga0209758_1002799_pt1 | contig 17022 bp, 15 predicted proteins | sample AraplaMF_Col_mMF_FD_184258 | JGI IMG/M metagenome (GOLD analysis project Ga0209758, IMG submission 184258) | Arabidopsis root microbial communities from the University of North Carolina, USA - plate scrape MF_Col_mMF (SPAdes) (version 2) | ecosystem: Host-associated > Plants > Roots > Endosphere... | reverse complement strand
CGCGAGCGAAGAGATCCCGACGTCGACCAATCCTTGCGGATCGAGATGCGACAGCTCCGCCGTTCGCGGACCGCCGAACCATCCCGTCAGCACGGGATGCTGATCCGGATATCGCGTCCACCACACGGGGATCGTCTCGTCCGACAGCAGGAACAGCATGTCCGAAAACTCTTCGCGCCGCTCGCGCCACCATGGCCGCGAAAACCGCAGCAGGATCTTGATGACGCTGCCGAAGCCGATGTCGTCAGCGGCCGCAGCCTTCGCGCGCACGGCTGCGGGCAGCGCGATCTCGCGCAGCAAGGGCAGCGGCACGGTGAGGATGGCGCGATCGCATATCTGCACCGCGCCGTCGGCACAGCGGACACCAAGCTTTTCCCCATTCTCCTCGACCGCCGTGACCATGGCACCGAGGTGAATTGCAGCACCGCACTTGCGGCACTCGGCGGCCAGAAAATGGATCAAGCCGCCATAGCCGCCGTCGATGCGCGCCTGTGCCTGATGTCCGTCGTTCATCCATTCGTCGCGCAATGCCAGCGTCGAGGCGCGCTCGGGATCGGCCGCGTCATAGCCCTCGACCATGCGCTCGACGGCATGCCGCAGGCGCGTATGGTCCAGACCGGAAAAATGCTCGCGCAAGAAGTCAGCGACGGTGAGATCGTGCGTCAGATCCTTCACGGCGGCATGAAGCGCGGCGTCGTGGGGATCGCGCGGATTCTCCCGCGAGAATGTCGTGCCGTCGAAGCTCCATTGCGCGCCGCCGATCCTCCTCACAGTCAACCCGGCTTCGCGCGCGAGGGCGCGCGTGACCGGCGCCTCGCCATGGACGAACTCGGCACCGGCATCGGCAGGATAGCCGAACTCCGATGCCGGCAGCGGATGGATGCGCCCGCCACAGCGGTCGCGGGCCTCCAGGAGGGTCACGCGCTTGCCCGCGCGCGCAAGCTCGCGTGCCGCCATCAGTCCGGCGGCCCCTGCGCCGACGATGACGATATGCTGTGGCGTGTCCGACATGAAGCTCGCTATCGGCGCGGGGCGTCGTTCTGGATGAGATAGCGCAGCAACAGTACGCCCCCGCCGAGATCGCGCGTACTCTCCAGCGTCATCGCGGCGAGTGGCGCACGCTTGTCGCTATCCGCCTCGGTCGAATCGAACACGAAGGGCGCGCCCCTGGCGCCGTCAATCGCGGGGCTGAGGATCAGGTTGAATTCGTCGATCAGGCCGGCGCGCAGGAACGCACCATTGGCGACGCCGCCGCCCTCCACCAGCAGGCGCTTCACGCCAAGCTCGCGGTTGAGAATATCCAGCGTCAGCACCAGGTCGATCTCGGACCCGCCTGCGAAAATATAGGACACACCCTCGCCGCGCAGACCGGCCAGATGCGAATCCGGTACGTTCTCGGTCAGCACCACGACGATTGGATCGCCGCCGATATCGGAGCGGCCCCAGCCGATTTTGCCGTGCGCATCGAGCACCACGCCATAGGCCTTCGCATCACGCCGCGCGAACCAGTTTTCGCGGGGAAATTTTTGGTTTGGCGTCTCGGGATAAGGCTTGCCCTTGGCGAATTCGGAGCCGGTGACGCGGCCAATCACCCAGGCATCGCCGCCGAGTTCGTCATGGATCTTCTCGAACCAGTCGGTGCCGGCGCCCCTTGGGCGCCAGCGGCTGGGATGGGTGCGGCCGTCGAGGCTCGCGTGCATCAGGCAGATGACATGGGGCTTCATGACAATTCTCCGCGCCGCCTTCTCAGGCGGACCTATTACCCTTGGCGCGATCGTTCACGATCACGGCGAGGGGATTGAGCTTGGGCGGCGCAACAAGCAGAAGCGTGTTGCTGTCCTGATGATTGAACGGGGCACCGCGGACGACCAACTCGGTCTGGATCAGATAGCTCCAGCTGCCGTCGTCGTTGAACGTGATGTCGCAGCGATAGCTGTCGGTGCGAAACGCTTGTTCCAGGAAATCGGTCGAACAGATGCCGTAAGCGGTCTCGCCGCGCTTCGCCGTGACGGAGATTTTCTTGTCCTCCGGCCCGGCCTTGCCGGAAGCCAGCAGCACCTGCCCGCGCGGGATCGCCAGCGTCTGCATGACCAGCCCGGTCGCGGGCTCCCACAGCCAATAGCCGACCTGGTCATGGAAAGTGATGTCTTCTTCGGGCGTGTTAATGTGAATGTGATAGCGCAAGCCATAGAGCAGTTGCGGCCCGTTGGCCTGCGGATCGATCGGGTCCATCCGGATGTGCTCGATGAAAGTCCGCCGCTCCGGCCCGTCCGCCTTCGGATTGATGTCGATGCCCTTGTCTGCCTGCCAGGTGCCGGCGAGCCGTCGAAGCGGCCCGAGATTGGCAAGACTGTCGGGAGAAACGTCTTCGGGCTCGGTGAAGATGTCGGCGGGAAGGGGAAGCATGCAGACCTCGCATCGTTGCGAGGCAGCAATAGCACAAGGGCTGCGCGAAACCGGCACGATGGAACCGAAGGGCTGCCCCGCGCGCTGTGCGAGCCTGACTATGAGTCCTCAAATCCGGGCGAGAGTGGGCGGAATCAGCTCGCCATCATCCGGCGCTTTGATCAGAGCAGCGGCGCGCCCTGCCGCAGGTTCATGTGCCTGTTGACGTCCTTGTAGAGAAGGTAACGGAACCGGCCGGGACCGCCTGCGTAGCAGGCCTGCGGGCAGAACGCGCGCAGCCACATATAGTCCCCGGCCTCTACCTCCACCCAGTCGCGATTGAGGCGGTAGACCGCCTTGCCCTCGAGCACATACAGGCCGTGCTCCATCACGTGGGTCTCCATGAACGGAATCGTCGCCCCCGGCTCGAACGTCACGATCGTAACGTGCATGTCGTGCCTGAGGTCGGCGGGATCGACGAAGCGCGTGGTGGCCCAACGCCCCTCCGTATCAGGCATTGGCGTCGGCGCGATCGACTGTTCGTTGGTCACGATCGGCTCGGGATCAGCCACACCCGGCACGCGCTGATAGAGCTTGCGGATCCAGTGCAGCTGGGCTGGCCCCGGGCCGCGATTACGCAAACTCCACGCGCAACCTGGCGGAACATAGGCGAAGCCGCCGGCCTTCAGCTCGCTTTCCCTGCCTGCCAGCTTGAGGACGACCTGCCCGCCCACGACGAACAGCGCACCCTCGGCGTCCTTCTCGGGCTCGGGGATGTCGCTGCCGCCAGCCGGCGCGATCTCCATCAGGTAATGAGAGAACGTCTCGGCGAAGCCGGAGAGCGGTCGCGCGAGAACCCAGACACGCGTGTTATCCCAGTGCGGCAGGTAACTGACGACGATATCGCGCTGCACGCTGCTCGGAATCACGGCGTAAGCGGTCGTGAAGACCGCGCGGCCGCCCAGAAGATCCGTCTGCGGCGGCAGACCGCCCTGCGGGACGTGATAGGTTCGCGATGACATCGTTTAGGCCTCGTGGTGATCCGGCTTCAGATCGAGCTGCATGGGCTCGTCTAGCCAATATTCTTCCAGATTATCACCCCCGCCCTTTCGGTCGACCACGAGAAAGGGGCTTGCGTCCTTCAGCACCAGGAGCGGGTGGTGCCAGCAGTTCCTCGCATAGTTCACCCCCTGGCGTCCCGTCGCAGCGAAAGCCCGATAGCTCGCAGCATCGCGCGGGTCCGTGCAAACGACGACCAGCCAGTCCACGCCGCCGAGCGGCATGAACATCTGGCTTCCCAGCGGATGGCGCTCCATCAGGCGAATTGCAATCGGCAACGGACGCAGCGAGGCGACAAACCAGCTGATATTGGTCTGTCCGCCTTCCGCGCTGACATCGATGCCGGCGAGGTCGTTGAAACGACTGGCATAGCCCTGGTTGATCGACAGGGGTGTCACCCCATCAGTTTCGATGACTTCGCCGAACGGCGCGAACGCCTGCTTCGTCAGGGGTTCGATCGAAACTGTCGCCATCGTCAACCTCAACTGTCTCCGCCCCTCACACCCCCGCGGCAGGCGCGGCCGCGGCATCAGGCTCGGCCTGCAGGGTCTCGCCCGAAGCAACCATCTCACCGTTCAGGATACGATGGGCCTTGGCGCGATCAAGATCGCCTTCCCACGAGGCGACGACGACCGTCGCAACGCAGTTTCCGACATAATTGCCGAGTGCGCGAGCGATACCAATGAACCAGTCCACCGACAAGATCAGCACGAGGCCAATCGCCGGGATGGCCGGGATCGCCGACAGCGTCGCCGCGAGCACGACGATGGCCGAGCCCGGAACGCCGTGCGCCCCCTTGGAGGTGAGCAAGGCGACGCCGAGAATCGCCAGCAGGTCCCCCATGGCAAGCGGCGTATTGGTCGCCTGCGCGATGAAGACAGCAGCCAGGGTCAGGTAGATCGAGAAAGCGTCCAGGTTGAACGAGTACCCGGTCGGGATGACGAGACCGACGGTCGATCGCTTGATCCCGAGCAGTTCGAGTTTGCGCATGGTCTGCGGCAGCACGCTGTCGCCCGCGGCCGTGCCGAGCACGATCATCAGCTCTTCGCGCAAATATGCGAGCAGCTTGAACAGGCTGAAGCCCGACAGCCGCATGATGGCGCCGAGAACGACCACCACGAACAGGACCACCGCCAGATAGAACAGGCCGACGAGGCCGCCGAGCTGCTTGAGCGAACCGATGCCGTACTTGCCGACGGTGAAGGCGATCGCACCGAACACGCCGATCGGGGCGAGTCGGACGACGAAGTTCATCATCTTGAAGATGATCTCGTTCACTCGCTCGATGAAATCGACCACCGGCCTGGCGCGCTCGCCGCACAGCGAGACCGCACAGCCGAACATGATCGAGACGATCAGGACCTGCAGGACATCGCCGGAGCTGAAAGCGCCGACGATCGTTCCGGGGATCAGCTTCATCAGGAACTCGGAGACGCCGCCGCCGGCGACCTGAGCCGCGGTCTGGCTGAAGCCGCTGAGCGCCTTCGCATCCAGCGTCGCGGGATCGATGTTCATGCCGGCGCCCGGCTGGAAATAATAGGCCAGCGCAATTCCGAACATCAGGGCGATGGTGGTGACGATCTCGAAATAGAGCAGCGAGCGGATACCGACCCTGCCGACCTTCGAAAGGTCCCCGGCTGCCGAAATTCCCTGCACCACGACGCAGAACACGATGACGGGCACCAGCATCTTGATCAGCTTGATGAAGCCGTCACCCAGCGGCTTCAGCTGCACCGCCGTATGGGGATAAGCCATCCCGAGGACGATGCCGAGCGCGAGTGCGACGACGACCTGGAAGAAGAGTGACTTGAAGATCCTGGGCATGGTTTTCCTCGCTCGCGTGGCTGGTGTCGGTCTGGCTTGGTCGGCGGCTCTAAGCCTTTCGCCATGTTGTCGTTGGCGGCGGCAATGAGGCCACTGCAGAGAGAGCCAGCCGCCGCCTGCAGCGGCAGACCATAGCTCCATCGGTCATTCGTTGACCAGTTGCGACATCAAGTCCAATATATAGAACGACACGATTGATAGGTTTTCCCTATGGATCTTCGCCAGGTCAGGTACTTCATCGCGGTGGCCGAGGAGCGCAGCTTCACCGCTGCCGCCCGCCGGCTCAACCTCTCGCAGCCGCCCCTCAGCCAGCACATCCAGGCCCTGGAGGCCGAGCTCGGCACCCAGCTGCTCTACAGGACGAGCCGCAAGGTCGAACTGACCCAGGCCGGCGAAGCGATGCTGTTGCGCGGACGGGCCATCCTGCAGCAGGTCAAGTCCGCGGAAGACGAGGTGCGCTCGATCGGCGCCGGCCTGATCGGAACGCTGGATCTCGGCGCGACCGGCTCCATCCTGCGCGGTCGTCTTGCGGAGCTGCTTGCGGCCTACCGGGAGGTCGCGCCTCTGGTCAGGATGACGGTGCATGAGCAGGCGCCGGCGCTGCAGATCGCGGCGCTGCTCAACCGCACCACCAACATCTCGCTCATTCGTGGCGTTCCCAGCGAACGCGACCTCACCAGCAAGCTGGCCTGGCGAGAGGAGGTGGTCCTCGCGGTGCCCCGCGGCCACCATTTGGCCAAACGCAAGCGCGTCGCGCTCGCCGAACTGGCGTCGGAGGACCACGTCATCCTGGACCCCGACAGCTCCGATTTCGCGCGCTATGTACAGAGGTGCTGCGTCGACGCCGGCTTCCTGCCGAAAGTGTCCCAGCAAGTCGTCGACGCGCAGTCGATCCCGAGCCTGATTGCGGCCGGCTTCGGCGTCGCGCTGGTGCCGCAATCAATCGCGCGTTTCACGACAGCCGACATCGCGTTTCGCCCGATCCGCCCCTCACCGCCCGCGGCCGACGTCTTCCTGGTGTTCAGGGAAGACGAGACCTCGATGGTGGTGCACAATTTCATCAAGCTCGCGCTGCGTTATTTGGGGCAGAGGAAGAAGCTGGGTTAGGGTGAGGGGCGAAAGAATAAGCCGCGATCATCTACATGGTATTCAACAGCACACGCCCATCACGTCGCGGAAGCGGTCAGCCGTAGTCGCAGCGTGCCGGCTCGGCTGACGGCCTAAAGCGTGATCTGATAGCTCGACACGTGTGGCACGAGGGTAGCGTTGCTCGAGATGTGCTGTTCGATGATCAGGCGGGGGGTTTGAAATCGTATGAGATGCGTCCAGCCGGCAGGTAGAACAACGCGATAACCGCACCGCCCCTGACCTCGGGATAGTGCCTGCTGCCCGGATCGGGCGCCGTCCAGCCCGGTCCCTGCCAGCCCTGCAATCCCTTCAACTCCGCGCCCTTGTTCAAGGGCACCACAAGATTGAGCTCGCCATAGGGATGGCCGTGATACTGCCCGCGCAACACGTCGTGCTCATCTTCGTCCTTGAAGCGGCGCGGATCAGCGCTGATTGCCGTCGACTATTCGTTGGGTTGCGCCGACGGCTCCCGGTTGCCTTCGCCGGCCGATCCGAGGGCGACGCCTCGCTTGCCACATATCGCAATGGATGGTGCCCAGGACAACGAACGCGATCCTGCGGATCAGGACAGCCGTACGTCGTTTCCTGACAAGGCCAGTCGAGCCTTCACGGCGTTAGAAGCGGCGCCGTCGTCGGATCATTCTCGATCTATTCCGATTCCACCCTTTCGAAGCTGCTGCGATGTTGCGTGAAAGCGGGTGCTCATCTTGACGATCCGAAGTCGCGAGGTGGCGAAGTTGGCTACATCGCGAAAATTCACGGGGCAGCTTTTCGTTATTGGCGGGCAGCTTGGCTCTCTCAAAGAAAACGGTCAGGCCGAAACGCGTCCAGGTTCGGAGGGACGTTTCGCCTTTCGACGAGGCCTGCAACGATGCGGCTCGTGACGCCGGCCAGGGTCATGCCGAGATGTCCATGGCCAAACGCGTGGATCAGGTTCGGGTAACCTCGGCTGGGTCCGATGACCGGCAGGGAATCGGGAAGAGAGGGACGAAAGCCGAGCCACTTGGATTGAACGGGTCCGAGATCCGGGAAGAGCTTGCGGACGCCGCGCTCCAGAAGGGCAATCCGGTTTGGATTGAGCGGGGCTTCGAGCCCGCCGAGCTCGACCGTTCCCGCGACCCGCAAGCGGCCGGCCATGGGCGTGACGTAGAAGCCAAGATCGATCGGGCTGACGGGCCTCTTGATCGGACAGGCATCCATCGCGAATTCGATGTGGTAACCGCGTTCGGTATCGAGGGGAATATTCTCGCCGGCCTGCTCGGCCAGAGGCCGCGACCATGCGCCGGCGGCGAGGACAACCGTACGCGCGTCGATCGTGCGATCGCCGCATACCAAACGGAACATTGCGCCGTCCTGTGGCTCCAGCCGATCGGCACGCGCGCGCTCGAACAAAGTGCCTCTTGCCGCGGCCGCGGCCGCCAGCCGGCTGGTCAGTGCGGCCGGATCGACGGTGTGAGCCGCATCTGGGAAAAAAATGCCCCCGGCCGCCGGAGGAAGCGCAGGCTCCATCCTTGCGACCTCTTCCGGCGTCAACCGCTCCTGTCGGACGCCGAGTTCGCTGCGCAAGCGAGCGCCCCATTCGCCGTCGTCTCGCGGCATTCTTCCCCGATAGAGATAGAGGCAGCCCTCAAATCGAGGAAGGTCCGACAATCGAGCCTCTTCGGCGAGCTCGCGCCAAGCCGGCATCGCGTCCTTGAGCAAATCCGCGAGCGCGTAGGCGTTGCGGCGCGCGCGAACAGGCAAGGCTTGCCAAAGAAAGCGCGTCAGCCACGGAATGAGCGCGGGCAAGGCAGCCAGCCGCATGGCGAAAGGGCTGTCCGGATCGACAAGCAGGCTTGGCAGATTCCGCAAGACATCGGGGTTGCCGACCGGTGCACAGGCGTAGGGAGCCAACGTCCCGGCATTGCCGTAGGAGGCACCCGAACCCGGCTCGTTCGGGTCGACGACGACAACCTCACGGCCGTCCCCGGCCAGCCGAAATGCAATCGCAAGCCCGATGATTCCGGCCCCGACGATCGCGACGTCCGTTTTGATCAATTCCGCCACGACACCTCAGACCGCGCCCGAGATTTCGAAGTGACCTGCATTCAGCAGGTCGGTCATGATCGAAAGCGCCTGCCGCAATTCGCCGGATGACGGCGCGGCGCCCACATTGATTCGTACAGCATGGGCGAGAGTTTCGCGTCCCACGGCGAACGCATCGGCGGGAAGCACGCCGACGCCACGCTGACGGCAGGCGCGGGCGAACGCCGCGCCACGCCAGGGTTCAGGCAAATGCAGCCAGGCATGAGGCGACGTCTCTTGTGTCTGAACATCGAATGCCGTGAGCGCATCGCGCAAAATGGCCTGCCGCCGGCGCAACTCCTCGCGCTGGACTTCGATGATGCGCTTCGCGGTCCCCTCTTCCAGCAAAATGGTGGCGATGAGCGCCGTGAGCGGGCTGATGCTCCAGCAATCGATCCGCAGGGCGGCTGCGACATTGCCCAGGACTGCGCGCGGCGCGACCACGAAGCCGTAGCGCAATCCAGGCGCAATGCATTTCGACAGGCCGCTAATGTGGACGGTAAGTTCGGGCTCCAGCGCAGCGAAAGATGGAACGGCGCGATCGAGCAACGGACGATAGACATCGTCCTCAATGATCAGCACGTTGTGGCGGCGCGCGATCGCGGCGAGTGCGCGGCGGCGCTCTTCACTCAATGTAACCGTTGTCGGATTGTGCAGACTGGGTACGACGAAAACCGCACGCGGGCGCAAGGTCGCGCAGGCGGCCTCGAATGCGTCGGGCCGCATACCCTCGCGGTCGATCGACACCCCGCGCAGGTCGACGCCTTGTGACCGGCAAAGTGCGCTGACGCCTTGATAGGTGATGGAATCGGCCAGCACGATATCGTCGGGTTGCGTCAGGGCCCGCAACACGCAGGCAAGGCCGTGCTGGGCCCCGTCGGTCAGCACGACACGACCTGGATCGCCGTCGCCCGCGACTCCGTCGAGCCAATCCGCCACCGCGGCGCGCGCCCATTCCGGGCCTTCCGGAGGATGGTAATCCTGCAAGGCGCTGAACCTGCGATCCCTGGCGATATGCGGCAGCAGCAGCGCGAGCGCCTCGCGATAGGCCGACGTGGCCGGCCTGTTGACGGACAGATCGATCAAGCCGGCCTCGTCGCTCGGAGCCGATTTGAAGCCGCCTTCCTCGGTGTCCTTGCCCGCGACAAGGGTCCCGCGGCCAGGACGCGCCTCCACAAGTCCTCGCTGTTGAAGCGCAGAGAAGGCACGCGTGACGGTCGTGACATTGATGCCGAGCAGGCGCGCGATTTCCCGGTGCGGTGGCAGCCGGTCGCCTTCAGCCAGTTCGCCGCGCGCAATTCGCTCACCGATGGCATCCGCCAAACGCTGATAAATTGGTCGATCGTTGTTCGGCAGTTCCAGATTTTCGAGCATTTCAGCTTGGCGCCCCGACCGTTCCTGTCGTCAGCAAAGCCTTCTTAACATGGAGAAAAGTACCAGACAATCAGACTTGTATGCATACCAACAGGCTTTGACAGCCTATTATATGGCACGATGTCTGCCATAAATTGCATCATTTGACCAGCTTGACGCCGTTATTTTCGCATTGTACGGTCACCCAATCTCCTATTGTGTGACCACATAACTACGGCAAAGCGCCCTGGAGGTGGAGCGATGATTTCAACCGGACAAAGTTCGTCGCTTCGAGAAGCATTGGCCGAAGGCGCGCTCTCCTCTACGGGCGAGCAAGGAGCCGTCGCTGGTAGGAAGACGGGCACCGCGGCGACAAGCAAGCCGGCCGCCGGTCGCGAGAATGCGAAACAGACCGACGCCAAGTTTGTCGAGTTCATCGACGTCGAGAAAATGTACGGCCATTTTCAAGCCGTCCGCCGCCTGAATCTCAGCATCGGCCGCGGCGAGTTTCTGACATTCCTCGGACCGTCAGGCTCCGGCAAGACCACGACTTTGAACATGCTGGCGGGCTTCGAACGTCCCAGCCAGGGCGTGATCACGCTCGACGGCAAATCGGTCGATCGCCTGCCGCCCTACGATCGGAACATCGGCATGGTGTTCCAGAACTACGCGCTGTTTCCGCATATGAGCGTGGCTGATAACGTCGCCTTCCCGCTTTCGGTACGGAAGGTCCCCAAGGCCGAGATCGGGCCGCGCGTGACCCGTGCGCTCGAAATGGTGAGGCTGGAGCGCTTCAGGGATCGCAAGCCGACGCAACTCTCCGGCGGTCAGCAGCAGCGCGTCGCGCTCGCCCGTGCGCTCGTCTTCCAGCCAGCCCTCGTTCTGATGGACGAGCCTCTGGGCGCGCTCGACAAGAAGCTGCGCGAGCATATGCAGATCGAGTTGAAGCAGATCCACGAAATGCTCGGCGTAACCATCGTCTACGTAACGCACGACCAGAGCGAAGCGCTGACGATGTCGGATCGCGTCGCGATCTTCGAAAACGGCGCGATCGTTCAAATCGGAACGCCGGATGCACTCTACAACGAGCCCGCCACCGCGTTCGTCGCCAGCTTCATCGGTGAAAACAATGCGCTGGATGGCATCGTCGAACGCGTCGAGGGCGATCAATGCCTGGTCACGCTGCCTACGGGATTGAAGACGACCGCGATGGCGATCGGAGACCTTTGTCCCGGCGCACCAGTCCAGTTGGCGGTCCGGCCTGAGCGAATCGCGAGCGCTGGCGGCGACCATTCGGACAATCGTTTTCAGGCGACGGTCGACGGACGGATCTATCACGGTGACCATCAACGTCTCCTCGCGCGTCTACCGAGCGGGCAGGTCCTGACCGTCAAAATTAGCCCCGATGCAACAATGGCAGCGGGCGAAGCGATCGACCTTGGCTGGCGCACGGCCGATTGCCGGGCTTTTCCGGCGGGCGTCGCCCCGGACGGCAACACCGCGAACACAGGGAGCGTTTCATGAAGCTGATCTACAGGACGACCTTGCTTGCCTTGGCAAGCGCCGCGATCGTTGCGCAAATCCAGCCTGCCGGCGCCGCGGAGCTCACCGTCATGGCGACTGGTGGCGAATGGCAGTCGGCGCTGCGGAAGGCCTGGTTCGACCCGTTCGCCAAGAAGGCGGGCATCCAGTTCAACGAGCAGGAATACACCGGCGAGCTCGGCAAGATCAAAGCGATGGTCGAGACAGGCAACGTGCCGATCGACCTCGTGACGGTTGAAACATCGACGGTGCTTCAGGGCTGCGACGCCGGCGTGCTCATCCGCCTCGACTATTCCAAGATCGCTGATCGTTCGCGATTCCTACCCGGCACGGCTTTGGACTGCGGCGTCGGCATCGACGTATATGGTGACGTCCTTGCTTACGACACTACCGTGCTGAAAGAGGCGCCGACATCGGTGCTCGATATCTTCGACACCAAGAAATTCCCTGGCAAGCGTGCCATGCGGAAGGCCCCGGCGCAAAATCTCGAATGGGCTCTGATGGCCGACGGCGTGCCGATCGCCGACGTCTACAAGGTGCTGGGAACGCCTGATGGCGTCGACCGCGCCTTCAAGAAGCTCGATACCATCAAGAAGGACATCGTCTGGTGGGAGGCCGGCGCGCAGCCGCCGCAACTGCTCGCATCCAAAGAAGTCGTGATGACGACCGCCTGGAACGGACGCATTCAAAACGCGATCGACAAGGACAAGCGGCCGTTCGCAATCGTCTGGAACAACCAGATCGTCGAATACGACATGATCGCCATTCCGAAGGGCGCAAAGAACCTCGATCTCGCCTACAAATATCTCGCCTACGCAGCCGAACCTGAGGTGAGCGCGCAGCTGGGCCAGCATATTCCCTATGGTCCGGTCATGTCGGATGCGACGCCCTTCGTTCCCAAGGATGTGCTGCCGAAACTGCCGACGGCACCGGACCACATGAAGGCCTATCTGGTCGGAGACGTGGAGTTCTGGGGCGACCATGGTGAGGACCTGGTGAAGCGATTCAACGCCTGGCTCGCCCAGTGAGATAGCGCGCCGACATCGCGATCGGACGGCCCTGCCCGATCGTCAGCGACCACGCGAGGTGATGTTTATGTCGTCGATCGCAATATCAGGCTTCAAAACACGGACTATCGCGACGGATCGCAGCGACAGCCTGCGACCATTGGCATTGGCCGCGCCGCTACTGCTCCTGCTCGCCTTCAGCTTCGGCGCGCCGATCGTGGCGCTGCTGTCGCGCGCCGTATACGAGCCGACCATTGCCAATGCGCTTCCACGTACCGTCGCGGCTTTACGGGTAGACAGCGCCAGGGGCGTGCCGGGCGAACCGGTCTTCGGCGCCTTCGCGGCCGATCTGAAGGAGGCACAGGCGGCAGGCGCAATCTATGAATTCGCCAAAACCCTCAACACTCGCCTGCCCGGCGCGCGCAGCCAGGTGTTGCGCGTGGCGCGCCTTGCCGGTCAGGACCGGGGGGTCACCAAGGAGGCGATAATCAAAGCCGCGCCGCTTCTAGGCGAAGACCAAAGCTGGTCAGCGATCCGAACCGGTACGAACCGCTTCACCTCGTTCTTTCTCCTCAGCGCGTTCGATCTGCGCTGGACCGACCAGGGAACGATCGGCGCGGTACCGGCGCATCAGGCCGTCTTCACCCGGGTCTTCGGCCGGACCTTCCTGATCGCGACGCTGGTGACGCTGGCGACGCTGGCGCTCGCCTTTCCACTCGCCTACGTCATGACCAATGTGCGGCCCGTGATTGCCGGCATCGTACTCGTCCTGGTGTTGCTGCCATTTTGGACGTCGATCCTCGTGCGCACGGCGGCATGGACCGTGATCCTGCAGAAGTACGGCCTGCTCAACGACCTGTTGCTCTGGCTCGGCGTGACGTCGGAGCGTCTCGAGCTGATGTACAGCCGGACGGGCCTCATCATCGCGATGACGCACATCCAGCTGCCCTTCACGCTGCTGCCGATCTACAGCGTGATGCGCGCGGTGCAAACGTCGCAGCTCAGGGCAGCTCAGTCGCTCGGCGCTCGGCCCTTCACCGTGTTCCGCAGGGTCTATCTGCCCCAGGTCATGCCGGGCGTTCTGGCCGGCTGCCTGCTCACGTTCATCCTGTGCCTTGGCTATTACATCACGCCGGTCCTGATCGGCGGCGCAAGCGACCAGCTGATCAGCAACTTCATCGCCAACTACGTCAACGTCGAACTGAACTGGGAAATGGCGGCGGCGCTCAGTTTCGTGCTGCTCGTGTCCACGCTCGGCCTGTACGTGACAATGACACGCTATCTCGGTCTCGACCTCTTCAAGATGGGATGAAGCGCCATGCTGTTGTCGCCCTACCCGACCACCACTGAACGGATCCGCGTCGCCGCGCTGTGGATCTGGTGCGTGCTGGTGCTGATCTTCCTCGTTGTGCCGATCTTCGTGCCGGTGCCGCTGTCCTTCAACAGTGGGTCATTCTTCACCTTCCCGCTCGCGGGCATTTCGATACGCTGGTACGAAGTCGTGCTCGGGACACCGCGCTGGCGCGCCGCCATCGGCAACAGCCTGCTGGTCGGGGCAGGCGCAACCGTGCTCGCGACCTTTTTGGGAACGCTGACCGCGATCGGCTTGTCGGATCCGAAATTCCCGGGGCGGCGCTTCGTCGTGCCGCTCTTGATTTCGCCCCTGATCGTCCCGGTCGTCGTGACGGCCGTCGGCACCTATCTCTTCTACGCGCGCATTGGACTCGCCAACACCTATGCCGGCATCATCCTCGCCCACACCGTGCTGGCGAGCCCGTTTGTCGTGGTGACCGTCGGAGCCAGCCTCTCGGGGTTCGATCGCAACCTGATGCGGGCGACGTCGATTCTCGGAGCGAAACCGCTGACCGGATTCCTTCGGGTCATGCTGCCGCTGATCCTACCCGGTGTATTGTCCGGCGCAGCCTTCGCTTTCGTGACGTCCTTCGACGAGGTCGTCGTCGTACAGTTTCTCGCCAACGCCCAGCAGCGCACCCTGCCACTCGAAATGTTCACCGGCTTGCGCGAGCAATTGAGCCCGGCGATCACGGCGGCCGCGACATTGATGATGGGTTTGTCGATCCTGCTGCTGATCGTGGCCAATCTGCTCGCCCGCCGGTCGCGGCAAAGCGGCAGCGCCCTGGCCGAGTGAGGCCTCATGTCTTATCACACGACGATCGACGGCACCCGCTGGGCCTTTCATGACCTCAAGACGCTGCTCGCCAAGGCATCGCCGGCCCGCTCCGGCGATGCTCTGGCCGGCCTCGCGGCGCAGAGCGCGATCGAACGTGTCGCCGCCCAGATGGCGCTGGCTGATCTCCCTCTCAAGACCTTCCTGAATGTCGACCTCGTGCCGTATGAGGAGGACGAGGTCACTCGTCTGATCCTCGACAGTCATGACCTGGCGGCATTCGAACCGGTGTCCCACCTGACCGTTGGCGGATTCCGCGAATGGCTACTCGACACGCGGACCATGACAAGCCATCTGACGGCGCTGGCCCCCGGCCTGACCCCGGAAATGGCCGCCGCCGTGTCCAAGATCATGCGCGCGCAGGACCTCATCGCGGTCGCCGCCAAATGCAACATCGTCACAGCTTTCCGCAACACGATCGGACAAGCGGGTCGCCTCTCCACCCGGCTGCAACCGAACCATCCGACCGACGATTCCCGCGGAATTGCCGCCAGCCTGCTCGACGGATTGCTGTTTGGCGCCGGTGATGCAGTGATCGGCGTCAATCCCGCGACCGATACCTTGCAGGACTATATGCGCATCGTCAGCCTGCTCGACGATATCAGGGAGCGCCTCGATGTCCCCACCCAGACCTGCTGCCTCGGTCATGTCACGACCGCGATCCAGGCCATCAATCTCGGCGCCCCGGTCGATCTCGTCTTTCAGTCCATAGCGGGCTCGGAAAAAGCCAATCGAGGGTTCGGGATCAGCCTGTCGGTCCTGGCGGAGGCTCATGATGCCCCGCTTTCGCTGGCGCGCGGCACGGTCGGCCGGAACGTCATGTATTTTGAAACCGGACAAGGCAGCGCATTGTCCGCCGACGCGCATTTTGGAATTGACCAGCAGACGATGGAAGCGCGCGCCTACGCGATCGCGCGGCGGTTCGCGCCGCTGCTCGTCAACACGGTCGTCGGCTTCATCGGTCCCGAATATCTCTATAACGGCAAGGAAATCACGCGGGCCGGGCTCGAGGACCATTTTTGCGGCAAGCTGCTCGGCGTGCCGATGGGATGTGACGTCTGCTACACCAATCATGCCGAGGCCGATCAGGACGACATGGATGGGCTGCTGACGCTGCTCTGCGCCGCGGGCGTCACCTTCGTCATCGCGGTCCCCGGCGCCGACGACGTCATGCTGAACTATCAGAGTCTGGCGTTTCACGACGTCCTCTACGCCCGCCAGACTCTCGGCCGGCGATGCGCTCCGGAGTTCGAGGATTGGCTGCAGCGGATGGGCCTCACCGACGCAGACGGTCGTCTGCTCGAGAAGCCGGCGTCCGGAGCGATCGGCCCGGCCATTGCACAGATCGAGACGATGAAAGCCTGATGATGCGAGACAAGCCGCCAGCTCAGAGCGATCAGCTCGCAGTAGCCGACAAGCTCGCGCGCCTGCGACGCTTCACGCCGGCGCGCATCGGGCTCGGGCGAGCCGGCTCCGGGCAGCTCACCGCCACGAGCCTCAGGTTCATGCTCGATCATGCGCGCGCACGTGACGCCGTTCACGCCGCACTCGATTTTGATTCTATTGGGCAATCATTGTGCAAGCGGGACTGGAGTGTCGTTGCTGTCCGGAGCGCCGCTGCCGATCGGGGCGAATATCTGCGCCGCCCGGATCTGGGACGCCGCCTCTCGCCCGCCGATCGCCTTGTCATCGACGGCCAGCAACGCGGCAACGATGTCGTGATCGTCGCCGCCGACGGCCTCTCCGCATCCGCTATCGAAACCAACCTTCTGCCGTTGCTCGATCATCTGCGGCGACTCCTGTTAGCGCAAGGCCTCTCGATCGGACCACTCGTTCTTGTCGAGCAGGGACGCGTTGCGATCGGTGACGAGATCGGTGAACTGCTTGGCGCCAAGCTGGTCGTCGTCCTGATCGGGGAGCGGCCCGGCTTGTCGGCGGCGGACTCGCTCGGTGCCTATGTGACGTGGCGGCCGCAGATCGGCACAATGGATTCGAGCCGAAACTGCGTATCCAATATTCGTCCCGCAGGACTGTCACCGGAAGACGCGGCGAGGCAGATCGTCGGCGTGATCGGTCTGGCGTTCAAGCATGCCATGACGGGCGTCCTGCTGAACGATTTTCGGGGTGCTGACGCAATCCCTGTCATCGGGCCCCGAGAATAGGCGAACCCAACTGACCACCCGACCGCCGGCGCCGATATCGCAAGCATCGTGGTTGCGAAGGCTGAATTTGAACTTACGAGACTTGGCGGCTCTTGTGAGACAATCCACGAGCGCTCTTCGTGCCGATCATCTAGCGAAGGCAATCGCGCGAGGAGCGAGCTGCAGCGTGGAAAAGCGTAGTTTTGGTGCCCAGGGGCGGAATCGAACCACCGACACTGCGATTTTCAGTCGCATGCTCTACCAACTGAGCTACCTGGGCGTGCTCCAAGAGAGGGGCCAAAGCCCATCGAGCGGGCGGTTTATAGTGGGC
>Ga0209758_1002792_pt1 | contig 17077 bp, 19 predicted proteins | sample AraplaMF_Col_mMF_FD_184258 | JGI IMG/M metagenome (GOLD analysis project Ga0209758, IMG submission 184258) | Arabidopsis root microbial communities from the University of North Carolina, USA - plate scrape MF_Col_mMF (SPAdes) (version 2) | ecosystem: Host-associated > Plants > Roots > Endosphere... | reverse complement strand
CACCATCAGATTGAGGGACGACCACCCTGCCGCCAAGCAAGCCGCGCAGCGAGCGCGCCACCCGACAGCGCCGTAGCGAGCGAGCGGCTTGCTTGGCGGCAAGGCCGAGGTCCGTTACCCCATCTACGGACTGGGGAAAGACGAAGCGGCCCTTCGAGAATGAAACTGGCGGGCCGATCGGCGCTGGTCGCACGTCTAAAGGCTCTTGAGGGCGCGATCGTATCCTTAGTTACCCGGCGGCTCCGCAATCACGATCCGCTTCAAAGCTTCCTCGTTTAACTCCAACGGCTTGTTTCCCGCCGGAACTTTGTTGAAGCGAAGAATGTAAGTCACGATGTCGAGATAGACCTGATCCGGAAGGCTGTGCTCTTCCCGAAGCGGCATGGTGTCGCGAACAGTCTCGAATTTTTCTGCAATCGTTTTTCCGACCCACGCGAATTTAAAGGCTTTGTCAGTGAGAAAAGGAACTTCGCGGTCGGTGCTCCGCAGCTCGGCTCCGTGACAAATTGCGCAGCTTGCGCTGTAAGCCTCAGCGCCTCTTTTTGCTTGTTCCTCCGTGAACACGCCCGCCGCCGTCGACGTTGGCGGGGCTGATTGCGCGTAGCCGGCGCCGACACCACAAAGCATAACGCAGCAGACCACGATGCTGCGGATGAACAAGACGGTTCTGTGCATGACCCGGAATTCCAACTGATCGAGGGAGCAGCCTATCCGATGCGCGCATGCGGAGCAAAATGCACATGGAGCGCCGGCAGCAGCACGGAGCCGCTGCCGCAGCCCGCCACGCCTTGTCATCGACAGCAACCACCCGGAATGACCGGCATCGCGTTAAGTCTGCGTCACCGCATCTCGAGCTGCGCATCCTTCACGACTTGCGCAGCGATCACGCGGTCGCGCGCAATCATCGCGGTAAAGGCCTCGGGCGTGCTCGCCGCCGGAATGAGCCCGCGGCTCACCAGGTTTTTCTCCTGGAACGCGGGGTCGGCCATGATGCTCTGCACCTCTTTCGAGAGCCGAGCCACGATGGGGCCCGGCGTGCCGGCCGGGGCAAACAGCCCGAACCAGTCGCGCGACGGCGGTCCCTTGTAGCCGAGCTCGACGATGGTCGGCACGTTCGGCAGGAGCGGCGAACGCACATCGTTGGCGATCGCCAGCGGCGTGAACAACCCGCCCTGAATGTTTCCGATGATGTTGCCGACGCCGAGCAGCGCCACCGGCGTGGACTCGTTCATCACCGCGTTGACGGCTTCGCCGCCGCCCTTGAACGGCACGCGCACCCAGTCGGCGCCCTTCTGGTCCTTCAGCCATTCCATGTAGAGGTAGAGCACCGGCGACGGCGCGAGGTAGCTCAGCGTTCCGGCCTTCTGTTTCGACAGCGCGACCAGCTCGTCGACCGACTTCACGCCGAGCTTGGCGTTGGTGAACAGCACCTGCGAGATGAAGAACAGATTGCTGATCGGCGCGAGGCCGGTTTCCGGATTGTATCCGAGGTTCTTGTAGAGAAACTGGTTGTAGACGATCGGCTCGGTCTGGGTGATGCAGATCGTGTAGCCGTCCGGCGCCGCGTCGGCGCAGGCGCGCGTGCCGAGATTGTTGGCGCCGCCCGGGCGATTCTCGACGATGACCGGCTGGCCGAGGCGCTTGTGCAGCTCCTCGCCGAGCGCGCGCATGAAGAGGTCGCTGATGCCGCCGGCGCTGGTCGTGGCGATGGCCCGGATCGGACGGGTCGGATAATCCTGCGCCTGGCCGATATCGGATGCGCCAAGCGCGACCGCCGCACCGAGCATTGTTGCGAGCGCCTTCGCCAGCATTCTTCACTCCCTTTTTTATTCAGTTGTCAGACGCACGATCCAACGATCGAATTTCGCGATGAAATCCGAAATGAAGTCGGACGTTTCCTGTTTTTTGAATTGCGCGTCGGCGTCAATGCCGTGCTGGTTGAACGAGAAGTACACCTCCGGCAGCGGCAGCAAGGCGATGCCGACGATACCGGCCACATAGCGCAGATGCGATTGCGCGACCGCGGCTCCGAGAAAGCCTGGGCTCGCGCCGACCACCGCGCCGGGCTTGTCCATCCAGACATTTCCGCCCTTGGGACGGCTGCCCCAATCGATCGCGTTCTTCAGCACCGGCGGGATCGACCGATTGTACTCGGGCGTCACGAACAGCACCGCGCTGGCGCGTTCGATCTGCTGCTTGAAGTGCAGCACAGCCGCGGGCGGGGCCTGCCACAGGTCGTCGTTGTAGATCGGCAGATCGGCCAGCGAGACGAGCTCGCACTGCAGGCGCGGGCTCGCAAGAGCCGCGATCGCCTTGGCCAATCTCAGGTTGATGGAATCCTTCCGGAGACTGCCGACGAGGACTGCTACGCTTTTCATGATCGACTGAAACTCAGAGGGCGATCACGGCGCACGGACAGCGACTTGCATCCGGCCGATGCGGTCGATCCAGCAGTCCATCACGTCGCCGGGCTCGACCGGCGCGACGCCTTCCGGCGTGCCGGTCATGATCACGTCGCCGGGCTCGAGCGTGTAGGCTTCCGACGCGTAGGCGATGAGCTTGCGGCAATCGAAGATCAGATTCCGGGTGTTGGACTTCTGCTTCGACGCGCCCGCGATCTTCAGCTCGAAGTCCACGTTCGAAGGATCGCCGAACTCGTCGGCCGTCACCAGCCACGGGCCCAGCACGCTGAAGGTGTCGCGCGACTTGCGCAGGCTGCGCTCCTCCGGACCGCGGATCGTCATGTCGAGGGCGATCGTGTAGCCCGCGACATGGCCGAGCGCGTCGGCTTCGGAGATATTCTTGCCGCGCTTGCCGATCACCAGCCCGAGCTCGATCTCGTGATCGGTGCGGCGGTCGCGGCGCTCCGAGATCACGCCCTCGCTTGGTCCCACCAGCGAGCCGGTCGACTTCAGGAACAGACCCGCTTCTTCGATGGTCTTCACCTTGCTGCCGAAGTGAATTCCGGTATCGGTCCGCGCCTCATCGAGGTGAAGCTTGTAGTTGACCGGCGCGGCGATGATCTTGCCCGGGTCCGCGACCGGGCTCAGAAGCCTGACGCTGTCGATTTTCACGCGACGGCCGGTCTTCGCAGCCTTTTCAAGCTCCGGCCGCAGCGCGTCCAACGACGCAATGAAGGCGTCGTAGCGCGGATAGGGCCAGCTCAGCTTCGGGAGCTTGTCGAGCACGGCGGAGACATCGACGATCTCGTCGCCCTGCACGACACCAAGTCTGTTGTCATCGAAACGGCAGATACGCATGCCAAATCCTGTTGAGCCGGGTTTGTGTTGAAGCTGTTGCCTGGATCGCCAGCGGCGCGGCCCGCCGCCACGAAGGTCAGTCGGTTTTTTTCGTCAGCGCCGCATCGAATTCGGAGAAGCGCTCGCGAAGAATGTCGCCGGTCCGGTGGAAGTGATCGATCAGGAGCGACACCGCCTGGTCGGCGTCGCGCGCCAGCACCGCGTCGGCGATTTTCTTGTGCTCCTCGTAGGCGCCGTCCCTGACGCCCGGCGCGAGGCGGGCGAGATAGCGATACCGGTTGTTGGCATCGTAAAGGTGCGCGCAGAATTTCAGGACATATCGCGAGCGACAGGCCGAGATGATCGCGGCGTGGAATTCGCCGTGCCAGCGCTCCCAGTTCTGCAGCGCTTCCGGGCCATCGTCCTTCATCGCCTCCGAGGCGCGCTGCAGATGATATTGGGTGAGCACGATCCGCTCCTCCCAATCCTTGCCGCCCTGCGCGATCGAGTCGCGAAGCGCCTGCTCTTCCAGCGCGCAGCGCGACCACAGGATCTCGGAATATTCCTCGGCGCCGACATGGGCGACGCGGAAGCCGCGCTGCTCGATCCGCTCGACCAGGCCGGTGGCGCACATGAGGCTCAGCGCTTCGCGCAGCGGCGTGGCGCCGACTTGGTAACGTTCCTGCAGCAGCTCGATCTTGAGCTTCGCGCCCGGCGCCAAGCGGCCGCAGATGATGTCGTTCCGGATCTTCTCCAGAACGACCGTCGTGCTGGTGATGGCGTAGGGCGCAGCCGCCGGCGCGGATTGCAGGACAGGCATCGGGCTCTCGTTTGTGGTGATTTTTTATCGATATTTTTTCTGTTGTCAACGATATATCGATAAAATAATAAATCTCGATATATTGTCTGCTGTCAGGCCGTATGGGGAGCCGCCGCAATGTCTCTGGTGTCCAATCCGAATCCGCCCTTCAACATCCGGCGCGCCAGCCACGTGTCGATGCGGGTCCGCGATCTCGACAGGAGCGTGCGGTTCTATTCGGAGGTGATCGGCCTCGTGGTGTCGGCGCAGGACGCCGGCACCGCCTATCTGCGGGGCGTCGAGGAAAGCGCGCATCACAGCCTGACGCTGCGGCAGTCCGGCGGCGAGCCGGTGTGCGAGCGGGTCGGCTTCCGGGTCGACACCGACCAGGACCTCGACCGCGCCAGCGACCACTTCTCAAAGCTTGGCTTGCAGCCGCGGTTCGTCGAGCAGCCCTTCCAGGGGCGCACCCTGCACGTCTCGGACGCGACCGGCATTCCGCTCGAGTTCGTCGCCACGATGCCGGCGCAGAAGCGCCTGCACGACCAGGTTCAGATTCAGAAGGGCGGCGCGGGCCTGCGCTTCGATCACGTGCAGATCCTCGCGCCGAACGTCGCGGAGGCGAGCCGGTTCTATCTCGATCTCGGGTTTCGCATCTCCGACTACTTCGTCGATCAGGAAGGCGACACCGTTCCGCTCGGCATCTTCATGTACCGGAAGAACAACCCGCACGACATCGTCTTCCTGACGCGTCCGGGGCCGGTGTTTCATCACTTCGCCTACATCGTGACCGACGCGACCTTCCTGTTCCGCGCGCTCGATACAGCCGGCAATACCGGCTTTGCGTCAGCACTCGAACGCGGCCCGGCGCGTCATGGCGAAGGTCATGCGCTCTACGTCTACTTCCGCGATCCGGACGGCCATCGCGTCGAGATCATGACGCCGCCGATCCAGATGGGCGACGTCGAGGACGTGCCGATGGGATGGCATCGCGGCAACCGCCATTCGTGGGAATTCCCGGCGCCCAAGAGCTGGCTGTACGAGTCGTCGAAATTCCTGGACGTGCCGATCAAGGGGCACGGCGTCGGCCACGGCTTGCGCAACCTGGAAGACTTTCTCGCGAACAGGCCGCTGGTCGAGCCGAAGTGAGAGACGAGAGGCCGGCCTAGGCCGCAACCCGCCGGATCAGTAGCCGCGGTTCAACTCCGGGATGGCCGGCTTCTCGAGCGCCTCGCGCCGCCGCTGCTCCATGCGTGCGCCGCGCTCGGCTTCGAGCTGGCTGAGGCAATCATTGTAGAGTTTGCTGTTGGGCTCGAACCCGCGCGCCGTGCAGCGCTGCTCGTTGCGAGCCTCGATGTCCTTGGTGGAGGTGCAGGCCGCGAGCGAGCCTGCGAGCAGGGCGAGCAGCAGAAGGGTTCGGGTCATGATCCGGCCTGATGCGCGAACATTGCGCTCAATTTCGGGCACTCCGATCCGAAATAGACCGATCACGGCCGCTGCTGCAAGCCTGCGGCCTGGATGATCGGCACCAGGCGCTTCTGCTCGGCTTCGAGAAACGCCTTGGCGGCGGTGAATGACGCGTCCGGCCGCGCCTCGAGGCCCGCGGCTTCGAGCACGCGGATGAACTCCGGATCCTTCAGCACCGTGGCGGTCGCCTCCGACAGTTGCGCGACGATCGGCTGCGGCGTCGCGGCGGGCGCAAAGACGCCGGCGGCGAGCTGCACGACGAGACCCGGCAGGGTCTCGTTCGCGGCCGGAATGTCCGGCGCAGCCTTGAGCCGCGCCGGCGCATTGACGGCAAGGATCTTGACCTTGCCGCTGCGGTGCATGTCCAGCACCTGACCGGTCACGTTCGGCGTCATCATCGGAATGGTGCCGGCAATCAGATCGGTGAGGCCCGGCCCGGCGCCGCGATACGGCACGTGCACGATGCCCGGCGCCTTGATGAGCTGCTTGAACAGCTCGCCGGCGAGGTGAGTCACGGTGCCGACGCCGGCCGACGCGTAGGACAGCTTGTCGTTCTGGCTCTGCGCGTACTTGATGAACTCGGCGAAGTTCGCGACCGGCAGGCTCGGATGAATCACGATGGCGGTCGACGACGTGGCCACGATCGAGATCGCGACGAAATCCTTCGCCGCATCATAAGGCGGGCTCGCGGTGAGCGACGGCGCAATGATCTGCGAGCTGGTGTCGCCGAACAGCAGCGTGTAGCCGTCGGCCTGTGCGTTGGCCACCCTGCCTGCGCCGACCATGCCGCCGCCACCGGCCTGGTTCTCGATGACAAAGGTTCCGACCGTCCGCATCCGCTCGCCCCATTGGCGGGCCACGGCATCGACCACGCCGCCCGGCGGGTAAGGGACGAACAGACGGATCGGGTGATCGGGATATTTTGCCTGCGCGCCCGCTGTGCGGACAAACGGCGACAGCGCCGTAACACTCGCCAACCCCCGAACAAAGCCGCGCCGGTCCATCCCGTCTCGCTCCCTTACATTTTTGTGCGCGCACCATATGCAGACGGGTCTGCCGAGACCATCCGAAAACGCGGTCTGACAGCTATGCCCAAGGAGGCCGAAGATGGACCGATCCCCCTGCCCAATGCTAAATCTTGAGGCCGCATCGGAGATCGGAGGCGCGCATGCGCGAGGATGTCCTGGGCCGGGCCAATGTCGAGGACACGCCCGAGCTTGACCGCTACTACAACGAGCTCGGCCAGCAGGAGAGCTACGCGCTCTGGACGGTGGCCAACTCGATCGAGCCCTGGCAGCCGAAGCCCGCTTCGCTGCCGCAGCTCTGGAGCTACCAGGCGATGCGGCCGCTGGTGCTCAAGGCGCTCGACATGGTCAGCCCCGAGAAGGCCGGCCGGAGAGTCATCGCGCTGGAGAATCCCGGCCGCAAGGGCACGTCCGCTTGCGTCGGCTGGCTCTACACGGGCTTGCAGGTGATGAAGCCCGGCGAGTCGGCGTCCGCGCACAGCCACGCCTCGTCGGCGCTGCGCTTCATCATCGAGGGCAAGAACGCCTACACAGTGGTCGACGGCCACAAGATGGATCTGAACGCCGGTGACTTCGTCATCACGCCGAACGGCACCTGGCACGATCACGGCGTCGAAGCGAATGGCGACACGACGATCTGGCAGGACGGCCTCGACATGCTGCTGGTCAACCAGCTCGATGCCAACTTCTACGCCGTGCATCCGGACACGGTGCAGAAGTCGAACTATCCGCTCAACGACACAGCGCAGGTGTTCGGCGGACCGGGCCTGCTGCCCGCCGGCGGCGAAGCCTGGAGCAAGCCCTATTCGCCGCTGTTCAAGTACGAATGGGGCCGCACCTACGAGACGCTGACCAAGGCGGCGCAGGCCACCGACGGCTCGCCCTACGACGGCATCATGATGCAATACGTCAATCCGGCGACCGGCGGCCCGGTGATGAAGACGCTCGGCGCGCACATTCAATTGCTGCGCGGCGGCGAGCGCACCAAGGCGCATCGCCACACCGGCTCGATCGTCTACACGGTGGCGAAGGGCAAAGGCTATTCGATCATCGAAGGCAAGCGCTACGATTGGAACAAGAGCGACATCTTCGTGGTGCCGTCATGGGCGTGGCATGAGCACGGCAATGCGTCTGAGCGCGACGACGCGGTGCTGTTCTCGTTCAGCGACCTGCCGTCGATCCAGGCGCTCGGCCTTTACCGCGAGGAAACTTTTGCGGACAACGATGGGCACCAGAAGCTTGCGCACTGAAGCACGGCTTTTTGAGATTGAGGCGGCGGTGCCACTTTCATCCTCCCCTGGAGGGGGAGGATCGACCGCCGGAGCAAAGCGGAGGCGGGCGGGGTGGGGTGATCCTTCGCGAGAAAGAAAGTTCACCCCACCCCGCGAGCTTCGCTCGCGACCCTCCCCCTCCAGGGGAGGGTGGACACCGCCGGTGTGGCATTGAACATGACTAACTTCAAACCTTCTTGCGCTGACATTCAGTTTTCACTCGGCCCAAAGACATCGCCAAGGATTGCTTCATGACCATTCGCCTGCACCGTGGCGATCTTCCCGATCTCTCGCGCTACAACACACCGGCCGTCGCGGTCGACACCGAAGCCATGGGGCTCGACCCCAAGCGCGACCGGCTCTGCGTCGTGCAGCTGTCGCCGGGCGACGGCTCGGCCGACGTGGTGCAGATCCCGCCGCACAACATCCAGGCGCCGAACCTGAAGAAGCTGATGGCCGACCCGAAGGTTCTGAAAATCTTCCACTTCGCCCGCTTCGACATCGGCATGATCTTCAACACGCTCGGCGTGATGCCCGAGCCGCTCTACTGCACGCGCACCGCCTCGCGGCTCGCCCGCACCTACACGGACAAGCACGGCCTGAAAGACCTCTCCCGCGAGCTGCTCGGCATCGACATGTCGAAGCAGCAGCAGTCGTCGGACTGGGGCTCCGAGAAGCTCAGCGACGCCCAGCTCGCCTATGCGGCCTCCGACGTGCTCCATCTGCACGAGCTCAAGGACAAGCTCGACGTCATGCTGGCGCGGGAGGGCCGCGCGGAACTCGCCGCCTCCTGCTTCCGCTTCCTGCCCGACCGGGCCCGGCTCGACCTCGCCGGCTGGGCCCACGAGGACATTTTCGCGCATTCATGACGGGCTTCGGCCGCCCGATTCGCGGTTAACGCCGGGCCTGCGACACTCTCGGGCCATATTCGGAGCGGATTTTTAAGCCGCCGGCCGTTACAATGCTGCCCGAATCCGTAACCCGAACCCCAACTGCGGGAACAGTCGCCTGTCCGCCACGTCCGCGCTCGAACCGTCAGGATCGCGCCGTTTCGTCATCGACGACCGGGGCGACAACACGCACGCCTTCGTGCGCGCCGCGCGGCACAGCCGGCGGGTGCGGTTTCTCCGCGTCGCCATGCCGACCGTGATCGTGCTGGCGCTCGGCGCCACATGGTTCGTGTCCTGGCTCGATCCGCTGAAGGTCATGGCCAAGCTGCCGATCGAATTCGACAAGGTTCTGGTCTCCGGCACCAAGCTCACCATGGAAGCGCCGAAGATTTCCGGCTATACGCGCGACCAGCGCTGGTACGAGCTGAGCGCGACCTCCGCGGCGCAAGACATCACCAAGCCGGACTTTGTCGAACTGAGCAAGGTGCGCGCCAAGGTCCAGTCCGAGGACAAGAGCACGATGTTTCTTTCCGCCCAGGATGGCACCTTCGACAAGAAGGCCAATATCCTGACGCTCAACAACAACATCTCCCTGAAATCGTCGACCGGCTATGAAATCCGGCTGAACGAAGCGGTCGTCGACATGTCGAGCGGCGGGATCGTCTCCAACCAGCCGGTCGAGGTGCTGTCGCAGCAGGGCACGATCAAGTCCGAGCGGCTGGAGGTGCAGAAGTCCGGCGAGGTCGTGCTCTTCACCGGCAATGTGGTGATGAATCTCACCGCGCTGCCCGACGACGCGACCGCCGCCGAGAAGAAGTGAACATGCGCGCGTCTCATCTCATGTCGTCGAGCAGGCTGCGCGGAATCGCCGCAGCGGTTGCGGCGTCGATTCTGCTCGCTGCGGCGTCGCACGCCGTGGCGCAGCCGAACAAGGCCAATCCACCTGCCGGCGCGGCGCAGGGCGGCGCCATGCAGAACAACGCGCTGCAAGGCTTCTCGCAGAACAAAAATCAGCCGGTGCAGATCGAAGCCGCTTCGCTCGAGGTGCGCGACAAGGAGAAGAAGGCGACGTTCTCCGGCAACGTGAAGGTCGTGCAGGGCGACACCACGATGCGCTGCAAATCGCTGGTGGTGTTCTACGACTCGCAGGACCAGAAGGATCAGAAGGGCCAGCAGGCCGCCGCGCAGACCATGAAGGCGGCGACGCCCGGTCCCGGCGGCTCCTCGTCGATCAGCCGGCTGGAGGCCACCGGCGGCGTCACCGTCACCCAGAAGGATCAGGTCGCCACCGGCGAGCGTGCCGATTTCGACATGAAAACCAACACCGTGATTCTTCAAGGCAAGGTGGTGGTCAGCCAGGGCCGGAACCTGATGCGCGGCGACCGGCTGGTCGTCAATCTCACGACCGGGGTGTCCCGGGTCGAGGGCTCCGGGCCGGTGAGTGTGCTGATCGACCAGGGCGGCTCCGGAGGGGACAGCAAGGACGCCAAGGACGGAAAAGACGGCAAGGGTGGATTGGGCGGACTGGGCGGCTTCGGCGGGATGGGCCCCAAATTTGGGCCGCAGCGCCAAAATTCAGCAAACTGAGGCATAAACCGGGCCGTCAGTTGAAAGCCCGGCGGCGTGCGACTATCACGGCGGGCGGAACGCCCTGATATTGCCCTGAGTCTTGTGGCTTGAGTCGCAGCCCTTCTCGAGCCTCAGCCCTGGGTCGGGGGCCAGTGTCCCGAACCCGAACTTCGCCCGCGCCGAAATTCGTCCGCGCGCATTGGAGCCGGAACGCCGACGTGCTTGACGATCTGCTCACGCTGTTCCGGCGCCGCCGAGCCCCTGCCCGCGCGCGGCGTCCCGCAGGTGCGGACGGCCGATCGCGCATCAACCTCGCGTCGATGGGCGGGCCGATCGGTCCCGACAATGGCGACTGGCTGCCGCGCAGCCAGGAGCGCATCCCGCAGAAGGGACCGCAATACGACGCCTATCCGCAGGAGACCGCGCAGCACGCCGAGGCGCAGCAGCAGTATTACGAGGAGCCCGAGCCGCAGCAGCGGCCGCACGCTCAGCCGCAAACGCGCGCTCCCGCGTACGAACAACCAAACGTTTACGCACACGCGCCAGCGAATGCTCAGACGCACGCCCAAGTGAACGCTCAGGTGAATGCTCAAGCGAACGCTTACGCGCAGCACACCGAGGCGCGTGGACAGCAACCCGAAGCACGCGCGCCGCAACGCTCACAATTCAACGGCGCGGGCCAGCGGCAGGCCGCGCAGCCGCAGCAGCCGCGCACGGTGCATCAGGGCTATCTCGCGGCTCACGCCGTGGAGAAAACCTTCGGCAATCGCAAGGTGGTGAAGGGCGCGAGCCTCTATGTCCGGCGCGGCGAAGCGGTCGGATTGCTCGGGCCGAACGGCGCCGGCAAGACCACGATCTTCTACATGATCACCGGGCTGATCGCGGCCGACAAAGGCCGCGTCGAGCTCGACGGTCACGACGTCACGGCGCTGCCGATGTATCAGCGCGCGCGGCTCGGCATCGGCTATCTGCCGCAGGAGGCGTCGATCTTCCGCGGCCTCAATGTCGAAGAGAACATCCGCGCGGTGCTCGAGGTGGTCGAGCCCGACAAGAAGCGGCGCGAGCGCGATCTCGACGCGCTGCTCGAGGAGTTCAACATCACCAAGCTGCGCAAGACGCCATCGATCGCGCTGTCGGGCGGCGAGCGCCGCCGCTGCGAGATCGCGCGCGCGCTGGCGTCACGGCCGAACTACATGCTGCTCGACGAGCCGTTCGCCGGCATCGACCCCATTGCGGTCGGCGACATTCAGGCGCTGGTCCGCCATCTCACCAACCGCGGCATCGGCGTGTTGATCACCGATCATAACGTTCGCGAAACGCTTGGCCTCACGGACCGGGCGTATATCATCTACTCCGGTGAGGTCCTGATGGAGGGCCGCACCGACGACATCGTCAACAACCCGGAAGTCCGGCGGCTCTACCTCGGCGAAGAGTTCCGGCTCTAGCGTCCTCAAGCGTCCCGGCCGCGGTCGAGAAATTCTCTAATCGTTGCAGTGCGTTAGAGATTTATACCGCAATGCGGTATACAAGCCTCTCAGAATTAGATAAGCAAGAACCGGACCACTAATCGGTCGGAAACATGGCACTGTCGCAACGTCTGCAAATGCGCCAGAGCCAGGCGCTCGTGATGACGCCGCAGCTGATGCAAGCCATCAAGCTGCTGCAGCTCTCGAACCTGGATCTGGCGGCCTACGTCGAAGGGGAGCTCGAGAAAAACCCCCTGCTCGAACGTGCCGCCGACGAGGGCGGCCCTGCGGACGGTCCTGCCGAGACCGGCGGGGCGGAATTCAATGGCGACGGAGCCGCGCCGGGCGAAGCCAACGGCGCCGACCGGATCGACGAAAGCCTGGAGACGAGCCGCACTGCCATCGAGGAGCGGCTCGGCACCGATCTCGAAAATGAATTCCCCGACGACGGCGGCCCGACCGCGTCACGCAACAGCACCGACCAGCCGATGACGCCGTCGGATTGGTCGAATGTCGGCAGCGGCGGCCGCGAGGACGGCGACTACAATCTCGAATCCTTCGTGTCGGCCGAGCGGACGCTGGCCGATCATCTCGCCGAGCAGCTGGCGCTTGCGATCACCGATCCGGTACGCCGCATGATCGGCCAGTTCCTGATCGATATGGTCGACGAGGCCGGCTATCTCACAGGTGATCTCGACTCGGTGTCCGAGAAGCTCGGCGCGCCGATGGCCGAGGTCGAAGCCGTGCTGAAGGTGGTGCAGAGCTTCGATCCGCCGGGCGTGTGCGCACGCAATCTCACCGAGTGCATCTCGATTCAGCTGCGCGAGCGCGACCGCTTCGATCCGGCGATGCAGGCGCTGGTCGGCCGGCTCGATCTGCTCGCCAAGCGCGATCTCGCGGCGCTGCGCCGGATCTGCGGCGTCAGCGACGAGGATCTCGCCGACATGATTGCCGAGATTCGCGCGCTCAACCCAAAGCCGGGTCTCGCTTTCGGCTCGACCACCGTGCAGCCGATCGTGCCAGACGTCTACGTGCGGCAGGGTCCCGACGGCAACTACATCGTCGAATTGAATTCCGACACGCTGCCCAAGGTGCTGGTCAACCAGCGCTACCACGCCGAGCTGATCAAGAACGCCAAGAACGACAGCTCCAAGACCTATCTCGCGGAAAATCTCCAGTCGGCGACCTGGCTGATGCGTGCGCTCGATCAGCGCGCCAAGACGATCCTGAAGGTCGCGATGGAGATCGTGAAGCAGCAGGACGGGTTCTTCACCCACGGCGTCCAGCATCTGCGGCCGCTGAACCTCAAGACCATCGCCGACGCCATCAGCATGCACGAGTCGACGGTGTCGCGCGTCACCGCGAACAAGTACATCGCGACCAGTCGCGGCATCTTCGAATTGAAATACTTCTTCACGTCCGCGATCGCGGCGGCGAACGGCGGCGAGGCGCATTCGGCCGAAGCCGTCCGCCACCGCATCAAGCAGCTGATCGATGCCGAGACCGCCAACGACGTGCTGTCCGACGACACCATCGTCGAGAAGTTGCGCTCGGCAGGCATCGATATCGCCCGCCGCACCGTGGCAAAATATCGCGAGGCGATGCGCATCCCGTCGTCGGTGCAGCGCCGGCGCGACAAGCTTGCGGTGGCGACATGAAAAACATTGGTGCAGCGCGGGAATGCATATTCCGGCCACGGATCACCGGTTTGGGGCCGCTGCGCATTGACACTGCTGGGCGCCAATCTTAGGTCAGAAGGAACCGGCTCAGCCCGCGCGAACTTGACCGGCCGGCGTTTAAAATTGGAGGCATCAAATGCCCTTTCGCGTATCCGGCAAAAACATCGAAATCGGCGAAGCCATCCGTGAGCGCATCAACGCGCGCGTTCTCGAGGCGATGGGAAAGTACTTCGACGGCGGATTCTCGGGGCATGTGACGGTGGGAAAAGAAGCCTTCGGCTTCCAGACCGAATGCGTGGTGCATCTCGATTCCGGCATCGTGCTGCGCGCCGACTCGATGGCGGGTGACGCGTATCTCAGCGCCGACCAGGCGGTCGAGAAGCTCGAAAAGCGGCTGCGCCGCTATCACGGACGGCTCAAGGAGCACGCCAACGGCCGCGGCAACGGACGGTCGGACGAAGCTGCGCTTACGGCGCCCGACTACATCATCCAGGCACCGGAACATGAGGACGACGAAGACGTCGCAACGTTCAATCCGGTGATCATCGCGGAGCAGACCACGTCGTTGAAGCAGCTCTCGGTCAGCGAAGCGGTGACCCAGCTCGACATGACCGGTGCGCCCGTGATGGTTTTTCGTCACGCCAGCCACGGCCGCGTGAACCTGGTTTATCGCCGGGCCGACGGAAATATCGGCTGGATCGACCCTCCGGCGGTGTCCGCCGGGGGCCATTGACGGCCACCCTGACGGTCCCTATGGTCCGCCGCCTTTCAACCAGCCCCCAACGTTAACAACGCGACCCACGACCCATTCCATGGCGACCACCGATCTCGTTTCTCCGAACGCGATCATCCCGGCCATGAAGGTCAACGGGAAGAAGCAGGCATTGCAGGAGATCGCCGCCAAGGCGGCCGAACTCACCGGGCAGAACGAGAAGGCCATTCTCGAAATCCTGCTCCAGCGGGAGAAGCTCGGCTCCACCGGCGTCGGCAACGGCGTCGCCATTCCGCACGGCAAGCTGCCGAAGCTCGGCAATGTGTTCGGCTTGTTCGCGCGGCTGGAGCGCCCGGTCGATTTCGAAGCGCTCGACGGCCAGCCGGTGGATCTGGTGTTTCTGCTGCTCGCGCCGGAAGGCGCCGGCGCCGATCATCTCAAGGCGCTGGCGCGCGTCGCGCGTCTGCTCCGCGATCCGGAGATCGCGCGCAAGCTTCGTGCTTCGAATGGGGCTGAGGCGATTTACGCCGTGCTGGCGATGCCGTCGGCAAGCGCTGCGTAGGCAGCGAGAGAATAAGAGCGCTGCATAAGCAGCGAAGAAAACAAACGCGACATAGCGGCTGAAGAAAAACACGCGCCGCGTACGCTCGAAGAAAAACTACCGTCCAATGCCCCGACGCGCGCTTGCTGCGCGCGTCGGCATCGGCGTCCGCTTAGTGGACGCTGACCGTCTCCAGCTCGTGCGTCATCGCATTCGCGACGGCCGCTTCGCGGCTATCCGTCACCATGATCGGCGTGCCGTCGGCGGCATGCAGCGCGAACAGCGCCATGCCGGGCTCGAGCTCGGGTGCCTGCGGATAGAGCCTGTGCACGTCTTCGGAGCGGATCGATTTCACGTAGGCGATCTTGCCGCCGCCGAGGATCGCAAAGGCCTGTTCGGTCATCTTCGGATGACCGTTGTCATTGGTCGCTTCGTTGGTTCGCTCACTCATGGCCCTCGACTCCTTTCTGGGTTTGTCGGTCGAGTCCGAACTCCAGTTCAACACTTCCACTTCTTCTTAAACTCGTTGTTCTTCACTCGTATTCCGCGATCTGGATCGTCTTGACCACGCGGGCCGGTTCGGGCCTTGCCAAGTCGATCGAAAGCAGTCCGTTTCTCAAGTCGGCCTTCTGAACCTCCATTCCGTCCGCCAGCACGAAGGTGCGCTGGAATTGCCGGGCGGCGATGCCGCGATGCAGAAATTGCCGTGTCTTGTCATCCTGTTGCCTGCCTCGGATGACCAGCTCCTTCTCCTCGACGGTGACCTCCAATTGCTCAAGAGTAAATCCAGCAACGGCCAATGTGATCCGCAGCCGCTCAGGATTTTTTTCGTCGGCAGAGAGCCGTTCGATATTGTACGGGGGGTAGCCGTCCGCAGCTTTGGCAACGCGATCAAGCGCACGCTCGATTTGCTCGAAGCCGATGAGAAACGGGCTGGACAACGACGGTACTCGAGACATTCAAAGTCCTCGCTTTAAGCGACTTTGACAGGGCCCGAAGCGGCACCCCTGAACAGACCGGCAACCCTGCCTTCCTGCTCGCCTTCCAATATGGGACCCCGAGGTTAAGCTTTCAAGAATCGTTCCGAAAACCCAGGCGGGACCTGTGTTCTTGCGCACAGTACACAACAGCGTGAAGGCACAGCCCCGTGAACCGGCGTTCATTTTGAGACAGGAAAAACCATGCCGCCGAACATCGATTCGCCGCCCCTGACGATCCGCTCCATCACCAGCATCGGCGTCGAGGTGCCGATGAATTTCGCGCTCGGCACGAGCCGCGGCCGCATCACCAAGGCGCCGCTGCTGCTGATCGATGTCGCGACCGAACAGGGCGTCACCGGCCGCGCGTATCTCTGGTCCTACTTCCCGCGCGCCATGGCGGCGATCGCGAGCATCCTCGCCGAGATCGAGGAGCGCACCAAAGGCGAGCGTGTCGATCCCGCGGCACTTTGGTCGAAGCTCACCGAGCGCTTCGCGCTGATCGGCGTGCAGGGCATCGTGCGCATGGCGATGGCGGGGTTTGATATCGCCTGCTGGGACGCGCGGGCGACGGCGGCCGGCGTGCCACTGGTGCGGCTGCTCGGCGGCGAGCCGCGCGCTGTGCTCGCCTACAACTCGTGCGGCCTCGGATTGATGCCGGCCGGCGCGCTCGCCGACGAAGCCGAGCAACTGCTGGCGAACGGCTTTCGCGCCATCAAGCTCAGGCTCGGCTATCCGACGCTCGATGAGGATCTCGCGGCCGTGCACGCGGTGAAGAAGCGCATCCCCGACGGGATCGCGCTGATGGTCGACTACAATCAGGCGCTCGGCGCCGACGAGGCCTTGAAACGCGGCCGTGCGCTCGATCGCGAGGGCATCGCGTGGCTGGAGGAGCCGATCCGCCACGACGACTACGCCAGCGCTGCGATGCTCAAGCGCGAGCTCAACGTGCCGATCCAGATCGGCGAGAATTTCTCGCTCGCGTCGGGAATGCAGACCGCGCTCGACGCCGGCTGCTGCGATCTCGTGATGCCCGATCTCGAACGGATCGGCGGCGTCAGCGGCTGGCTCGCGGCCGCGAAGCTCGCCGACGCGCGCGGCATGAAGATGTCATCGCACCTCTATCCGGAGGCGAGCGCGCATCTGCTCGCCGTCACGCCGACCGCGCATTATCTGGAATATGTCGATTGGGCCGCGAAGATCGTGCAGGAGCCGCTGAAGATCGTCGACGGCCACGCCGTCATTCCCGACCGGCCGGGCAGCGGCATCGTCTGGGACAAGGCGGCGGTGGAGCGCTATCGCGTTTAGCGCCTAGCAGGCTGCTGAAAAACTCTCTCGACGGCAAGGATTGATCGTGATTCCGTCGTTTTGAACGGCGGAGGTGATTTGCCATGCGCGGCGAACAGCGACGATCGGAAGGGCTTTTTTCGTATATCCGGCTG
>Ga0209758_1002791_pt1 | contig 17078 bp, 17 predicted proteins | sample AraplaMF_Col_mMF_FD_184258 | JGI IMG/M metagenome (GOLD analysis project Ga0209758, IMG submission 184258) | Arabidopsis root microbial communities from the University of North Carolina, USA - plate scrape MF_Col_mMF (SPAdes) (version 2) | ecosystem: Host-associated > Plants > Roots > Endosphere... | reverse complement strand
TTGAGCCGGACCACGGCCTCCTCGCCGTAGAAGCTCGACAGCGGATGACGCTGGTCCTTGTAGACCACGATCACGTCGCCGCTTTCATATTTGGGCAGCATCGAATCGCCGACGATCTCGAAGGCGACGGTTTCTTCCATGATCGGGAAGGGCAGCGCGACATCGCCGAGCCCCTCCGGCGGAACCTGCTCGTAATCAGGCTCGATCACCGCCCCGGCGCCGACGCGGCCCATGATCGGCGCGAGATTCAGCTCAAGATATTCCATGATCGGAATGATTTCCGAGGCCTTCACCAGGCGTTCGCCGCCGAGGATTTCCGACACCGCGCCCGGGCGCACGCCCATCGCCGCAGCCAGTCCCCCCTTGCTCTTGCCCGTCTTCTCCAGGCCCCGTTCGATCATCGCAACGTCCAACATGGTGATTCCCTCGATTGCCCATGGCTCTCGCCTCTTGTAATCCGAAATTCGGAATTGATGCAATTATGAATATCAGAATTCCGGCTTGACTTGGTCTTCGGAATAACGGAATGTTCGTTCCTGCTCCGGATCGTGGAATCGGGGCGCATCACAGGACAGCAGCATGGAACCGGGCCATTGGCCGTCGGAGCATTCCGACGCGCTTTGCGACTATTTTTTCAAGGGATTGTCATATGCGGAGATCGGAAGGCAGATTAACGCAAGGTTTGGAACGGCTTACACGCGCAATGCGGTGGTTGGCCGCGCCAGGCGGCTCGGGCTCGGGCTCAGCACGCCCGAACGAATGATAAGTCCGTCCATCGTGCCGTCCTTGCCAGGCGGGTCTGCTCCGCTCGCACCGGCCCGTGCCGCGCCACCCGGCCTGAACCTGCCGCCGCCATCGGCATTGAAGCCGGCCAAGCCGATCAAATTGCGTTGCGTAGGCGTCAGCCCGCGCCTGATCACGCTGCTGCAGCTCGAGCGAGGCGACTGCCGCTATCCCTATGGCGGTGACAAGGAGGGAGAGGAGATCACCTTCTGCGGTCACCCGCGTCAGCCGGGCTCGAGCTATTGCGCGCCGCATGCGCGCCTGATCCGCGGTCCCGGCACCGCGTCCGGCCGGACCGCCGGTGCCGTGGTGCTGAGGCTGGTCTTCGCCGCCTGACCAGCGCGTCCGTTCTCATCTCAATTCGCAAGGAGTCTCCGAGTGGCACGTGCCAGACGCAACACATCCTACAAATTGACTGCGCTCCACGACCGGCGATCGCGTGACCTGCCGTTCAATGCAGAATTGGTGGAAGTCGAGATCGACAATCCCCTCGCGCTCGATCTGGACGAGAAGATCGTCGCGATGCGCTCGATTCGCAACGATCCGCTCGGCCGGCTGCATTCGCACCACCAGATCGACGAGGCGCAGTACCGGGGTGGTCGCGCCTACCAGAATGACTGGGAGAAGGCGGAGCGCGGTCCTCAGGCCATGGATCCGACCCGTGAATATGTCGACGGCGCGCGCTGCCGCGAACCCGTGACGGAGAGCCAGCGGCAGGCCGTGTTGCGGCTGAACCGGGTCGAGCGCGAGCTTGGCACCGACGGTGCGGCGTTGGTGCATGACGTGCTGGTGCTCGGCCTGACCATGGAGCAAATCGGGCAGCGCCGTGCCGTTCGCACCCAGCGCTGGAACGACTATTTCGCGCGGCGATTTCGCGAATGCCTCGATCGGCTGGCGCTGGTTTACGGTTTTGCGACGGACACATCGGCGCGGCGCCGCTGAACGGGGTGCCGGCGGCTCGACGCCGCCGGCAGCTCCCGCCTTTTGTCACGGATGCGGCATGATCTGATAGGGCGTGGTGTACGGCTCGACGCGGAGCGAGGCGTTGGCCAGCAGGCCGATCTTTGCGGTTGGCGCCTGTTGCATTTCACCGTTCTGTCCTCGGTGCACGTTGTATTGCCAGACGGTGAGATCGCCCTTCTGCGCCAGTGCGTGCGCGACCGCGCTCGCGTCATTGCCGCCGAGCGCCAGAAGTTCGTCGGGCGACAATCCGATGATGATCTCATCCTTGATAGTGACGATCTTGAAAAGGGTTATTTTGATCTCCTGCGCCCATGCGCCCTGTGTCGAGAGTGTGAGAAGCACAACTGCGGCGCCTTTGATGAGATCGCAGCGAGAAAGCATGCCGTCGTCCTTTGCTGACGCGCGCCCGAATCGAACAGTCCATCAGCCAGGCGCCCGTGATCTGCGTGGCCATTTCGCAACCGCTTGGTCGCGGGATCTTGAACACCGGTTCACGGCACGGGAAATATCGGTGCTGATGAACCATGATGCGGAACGACGAGTCCAAGCCGAAAGATCAAGGGGACGCACCCGATGAAATTGACATGCGCTATCTGCTTGTTCGCATCTACCGGCCTCGTCGGTCCTGCCATGGCCGCCGATCCGTTTTATGTCGGAAGTTGGACGTTGACGGCGGCCGTGGTGGCGCCTTGGGCTGATCCTCACCGCAAACCCGACGATGCGGAGCGCGCAGGGCTGATCGGCAAGACGGTCGTTCTGAAAGCCAGGGAAATCTCCGGTCCGCGTCCCTTTGCCTGCGCGAAGCCGCGATACAAGATGACTGCCTCCGATCCCGAGATGATCTTCCAGGGTGCATTCGACGAGATGCAGCATGCCGACGCGAAGGCCGATCCGAAGGCGCTCGCCGCTTCGCTCGGCTTCACGGAGGCCAGTATCAGGACGCTGGAAACTGGCTGTGAGATCGACGTTCATTTCGTCGATGATGCAACCGCCAAAATCGGACTCAACGATTACGTGTATACGCTGAAGAAGCGCTAGTCGGTGGTTGCCGATCTCCGTTCACACCGGAAACAAGGCGAAACGCTAGTCTAATTGACAGCGATCGGGACAGTGTGATCATTGATGCTGCTGCTTCTTGACGCAGGTGGGTGACGGCGGCGCGTATTCCTGTTATCCGGAATTGCCGTGGCGCGCTGCCGGCGGAGCATACTGCGACTCACGGTTTGGCTTGCTCGATCGGTTGTTCCTTGCCATAGTTACAACTTCTCGGGTCTGTCGATTCCGTTCAGTTGTGTAGCCCAGCACGCAAGATGCTGGGATGTTCCGACCTGGAGTTTATCGTCGCCGTGGCGTTCGGCGACGACCTCCGGTCCTTGAGCGGGCCTCCGACGTTCGACCTCGAAAAGGCCGAGTCCTGTCATAGGTGCGAGATGAAAAACCTCAATTTCGCGGCTGAACTGCATCTCAAACTCGGCGCACCCGCGAACAATACGGTCGAGAGTCTCCGCCTTCTGCGCGCCTTCCTCAAGCTGGCCCCCCGCCAGCGCTTCGAGGTCATCAAACTGGTCGAAGACCTCGTCACCGACGAAACCCTCCCCGGACATCCCTTGTCTTGAGCCCGGCAGCGCCGACATTACACTTTGTCCACCTTTCAAGCTTGAGGCAGACCAGCCGGCTGGTCGCCGCGGCCGGAGCTTGGCCGCTGGATGGCAGTGCGGCAAATGTGATAATCTGTCAGGAAAAAGGGGAGGAGTGCGACCATGATCGAACCGAAGCTCGAAGTTCCGGCAGAACTGCGCGATCTGGCAGAGAAAACAATCGATCAGGCGGAGAAGGCATTCGGCATGTTTTTCGATGCCGCCACCAAATCGATGTCATCCGTTCCCGGAGCGAGCGCGGACGTGTCCAAGCAGGCGCTCGCCTTCACCGAGCAGAACATGAAGGCGGCGTTCGAGCACGCCCGCAAGCTGGTTCACGCAACCGATCTTCAGGAAGCGATGCGAATCCAGTCCGAGTTCCTGCGCAGCCAGTTCACCAACGCCGGTGATCACATGCGCCAGATGACCGGCAACTTGATGCAGCCGGGCAAGGGCAAGTCCTGACCGGCAAGCCTTAGTTTGGCGCGCGGCTGCCTGCATGCAAATCGACCATGCGCAGCTGAGTGATGCGCACTGCGAATCCGGCGCAGGTCCATGATGGGCCGCCGGATGTGCGTATCCGCTGTCCCCCATCCTTTCTGCTGATCCCTGTCGGTTCACCCGGCAGGGATCTCTATTTTGAGGGCTTGGCCCGGCTTACTGGCGTAGCGACCCGATATAGGCGGCAATGTCGGCGGCTTCGATCCGGCTCAAGGGAAAGTTCGGCATCTTCGGATGCGGGTCGAGCAGGAAGAAGGCAAGTCTCTCCGGGCTGAAATCAGGCTTGCGCGCTACCGACGCGAAGGAGGGCACATCGGCGCTGGCCTGGGTCTGGCCGCTCGCGACGACATGGCAGCTCGCGCACCAGCGCCGGGCTAGGTCGCCGCCGTGATCGGCGTCGGCGGCGAAAACAGGCGACACACCGAGGCCGGAGACTGTCGCGAGCAGAAGCCAAATTTGTCTCACGCGTTCGAGCATCTGAATACCTGCCTAAATTTCGCGGATCGTGTACCTAGCCGCAGCACGATCCCGGAAATTGCGAGAGGTCGATGCGGGCAATGATCGACCGCAGTAGCCTGCGGGCGGAACGATAGAGATGCCTGATGAATCCGGGCACTCTCGCCGGAGGCAGGCCAAGACTCTCCGTATCAAGGCTTTGAGTGCGGTGCGACACGTGCCTCTCCCATGCTGTGCAGCCTTTCTATCGTGACCGGCTTGGAGTTGCGTTGATCTGCCGCAAAGCGCCCCGGCTAGTAGTCGCCGGGATTCATGAACATCGGAGTGGTCCTATCGGCCGGTGCCAGCGCGCTGCTGGCGCTATCGCGCAGAAAGCGATCAAGGGTCGCCTGGATCTTCTCCTTGACCGCATCTGGACCGCGATCGCTCATCTCGGTGTGCTGCGCACCGGTATGGATGATGTCGATGCCGCGCGCCTTGGCCTCTTCCGGTGTCGGCAGTACGCCCGGGTCGGTCACGAAATGCGGATCCTTGGAGCGGAACGACAGGATCTTCATGCGGTCGTTGAGGACGAAGGGCACCCGGAGATTGTCGAGCGTGATCACCTTCGACACGAGCTCGGGATGCTGCTTGGCGACGTACATGGAGACGTCGCCGCCGTTGGAATGGCCTACCAGTGTGAGGTGGTCGTAGTCGGCATTCTCCTGCCGTGCCTTCAACGTGTTCAGCACGTAGAGAATATTAGCCTCACACCGCATATAGACCTCGCGCCGGCCGACATATTGCTGGCCGACATGGGTCATCAGGGGCGGATCGCTCGGCAGATCCTGCTGGATGCTGGCGACGAGATAGCCGCGCGCCGCAAGCACGTTGGCGAGGAAGGAATATTCGGTGGCCTTGACAGTATTGCCATTGCTGATGATGGCGACCGGAAGCTTCCAGAGCCCAAGATTGGCCTTGGTCTCGTAGTCGCGCCGCACGGCGATCTCGACCGAGATCGGCCGCTGACGCGCAGCATCGAACAAGGACAGCATCTCGTGACGGATCGCGAATTTGCTGACAACGATGTACTGGCCCGCCGCAAGGACGCAGAGAAAGGCCAGAATGGCAAGCACCCTCTTCATGGTTCCGTCTCAATCACTTTTGACTGAAAATGGCTATTGAAAACCCCCGGATCGAGCGATCGTGAGCACGTTACGGGATTAAATTTAGGCAAGTCTGTGAGGAGGGCCCCAAAAAGGGCCGCGCCAGCTAGAGACAGCCGTTTCTGCCCCGTTCGGGGCAGAACCTGAACGCGCTCGACAGGGTGAACAGGAAACGCGGGCTGCGGCGTTCATTGTCCGGCGCTCGGTAGCTCAAGGGAACGGCGACGCCGAAATCTGCTTGGAGATCGTGTGGCAGGAAAAACCGCACGCCGGCGCCCGCCGACTTCAGGGAAAGGCCGTCGCTCAGCCGGTAACCGTCGTTCCAGACGGCGCCGACGTCGCCGAACGCGTAGAGCTGGTAGCCGCTCCAGTAGCGGAAATTGAGCTTCTGGTTGAACCTCAGCTCGAGCGAGCCGGCAAGACCATTGTCGCCGCTGATCTCCGCCGCACCATAGCCGCGGCCAAAGGCTGCGCCGCCAAGGTAGAATTGTTGCGAGGTGAACAGCGGACGCGACGCGGTCTGGCTCGCTGCAGCCAGCTTGAGCGACCATGCGTCGTTGAGGGTCTGGTAGCGCGTGAACCAGAAGTTCAGCACCGAGAAGTTCGAGGACGCACCATCACGCGACAACAGATCGTCGTCGAAATGCGAAGCGCCGAAGATGTCGAGGCCCTGGCGATAGATCATCGTCGCGTAGTTGGTGCCACCGAAGCCGTCCTGGAGCCGGTAATCGACAGTCAGACTCGCGGTCCTGATGTGATCGTTGTACCAGGGACCGTAAAGATCATGCTCCGACACGTTGCTGAAGGTCGTCGCCGCCGTCAGCACGAGCGAAGAAGATTGCGACTGCAGAGGGACGACGCTGGCACGCAGCTCGAACGCTTCCGTCGTGGTGATGTCGCTGACGAGCCGACGAGCATCGCCGGGCCGGACCGCGCTGTAGAGGACGGATGCACCAAGGCGCAGGCCATCGACCCCGACGGGCGTGTCATAGGAGAACCGGCCGAAGCCAAGCTCGCGCGGGTCGTTGGCGATCGTCGACAGGTTGACGGCCAGCGTGTCGCCAGGCGCAAGGTAGGAGTTGAAGGCACCCGTCGCATAGCTCTGCCATGGACCGACCGAAGATGAGCCAAGATTGTCCAGGCCGAACGAGGTGAAGACGTGCCACGTCTTCAGATGGATGGTGAGGCGGAAGCGACCGGTCGCACCGCCGATCTCCTCCAATGCAGTATCGGTGATCCGAACCCCCGGCCGGCCGTTGATGAGGAAGAGCTGGCGTTCGATTGTTGCCAGTCGCGACGGCCGGTCGGCCAGGATCGGCCCCAGCATCGGCCTCACACCGAACTGCTCGGCCTCATCACCTTTCAGGTTGGCTTCGACGATGGTGCCTTCGATCACCTGGATCCGGACATGGCCGTCAGCAATGTCCTGCGGAGGCACGATCGCGCGGCTCAGATGATAGCCCTGGGCGCGGTAGAGATCGCTGATCGCGCCGGCGATCGCGGCAAGGTCGGCTTGCGAGACCTGCTTGCCGAGATAGGGCTGGTAAATGGCGGCGATGTTATCGGGCGGGATGGCGTGGGCGCCGCTGACGTTGATGCCGCGCAGCACGAACTGTGGTCCGGTGTCTCCCCCGGTTTGGGGTTGGCCGACCGAGGGCAGCTTCACCGGAGGCCGGCTCAGGGATTCCTGCTCGGTTTGGTTTTCGAAGTGTTTCTCCGGTTGGCGAGGATCGAACCCCGGCTGGTGGGCCTGTTGCGCGACCGCCTGTGAGGTTCCCGGAAACATCGGTGCGAGCAGCACGAGCGCGGCAGCGAGATACCGCCCGGCCGCGCCACGCGCGGGCCCTTCCCAGTAGTTCGACGGAGAAACCTGCAGGTGCCGGTAAGGATTTGGTAGCCGCATGATTTTTCATAGTTTTTTATGGTCAATGATTGGTTAACGCGCCCTCGGGACTCCCCGGCTCCTGCTAAGCCAATCTTGAGTGATTTCGGATACGGGTCAGGCTCACTGTCATTCACACTGGGGGCCGTCATGATTGTCCGAATTGGAGTGCGGTGCGTCTTGATGGCCGCGCTGATCCTGGGAACGGTGGCCGGCGCATCGGCTGCGGATGACGGCGTCTGGTCGATCAGCAAGTCATCGGGCGAGGTCTGGCTTGCCACCAACGGCGCCCAGCAGGTGTCGTTGAGCCAGGAAGAGGCTCTGAAGCCGGGCGATACCATTCGCACCGGTCATAACGGACGCGTCCTGCTCGTTCGCGGCGAAGAGACGATTCTGATCTCGCCCAACTCGGTGGTCGGCGTGCCGGCCGAGAAGAAGGAGGGACTCTCGACCACCATCATCCAGCAGGCCGGCTCGATCCTGCTCGAGGTCGAGAAGCGCAACGTCAAGCATTTCGAGGTCGAGACGCCCTATCTCGCCGCCGTCGTCAAGGGAACGCATTTCAGCGTCACAGTGGGCGCAGGCAGCACCAAGGTCGGCGTGCTCCGCGGCCAGGTTGAAGTCTCCGATTTCAAGACCGGCCAAATCGCCCAGGTCATGCCGGGGCAGGTGGCCACCGCCTTCGAGCACGGCAAGCCGGGTCTCCGCCTCGATGGCCCAGGTACGCTCAATCCAATCGAGCAGGGCAAGCCGCGCGCCTCGACGATCGAGCGCGTCCCCGTGCCGAAGTCGGGGCTGTCGGCACCGCGCAATGCGGCGGACGGCCACATCATCCATGCGCTTGGTCTGATCGACAAGGGCACCAAGACAGCCGGCACGCCGGCGCCATTGCGTCAGGCCGTTGAAGCTCACGCGCCCAAGGCCGGCGTGGTGCGCATTTCGAGCTCGCTCGGCGAGGTCAAGCTCAACGTCAATAAGGTCACGCATGGGCTTGCCCACGAGGCGGTCGCGCCGGGGCGGGTGCGTAATGCGAACGCCAGTACCCACACCGTGTGGAGTGATGGCAGCTCGGGGACGACGACCCCGACCAACAGCTCGGCCGTCACGGCAAGCACCGAGAGCAGCAGCGCGGGCGCGGCCAGCTCCACTTCGGCGTCATTCGGTCAGTCGACTGCTGCGGCCGCCGCAGGCTCGTCCAAGGACGCGCCGAGCGGAAACAACGGTAACAGTGGCAATGGTGGCAACAGAGGCAACACCGCTAATAACGGCAACGGGGGTGCCACCGGCAACGGCAATAGCGGCAGCGGAAACGCTGGCAACGGCGGCAACCAGCGCGGTCCGGGGCCGGGCAGGGGACATCACTAGGCGCATGCCACGAACATAGGGCGCTTTGGCGGCGAGGGTCGCCGGTGCAGGGGAGCAAGGTGAAACGCTATCGGCCACATATCCTTGTCGTGATCGCGCTGGCGGTCGTGCTGTCCACGGGATGGCACGGCGCGCTTCGCAACGCGCTCGCGGATCTGCGCTTTGCATGGCAATCGCGTTCCGCCAGCGGCGACGTCGTCGTGGTGGCAATCGACGCGTCCTCGATCGATCAGATCGGCGTCTGGCCCTGGCCGCGTCGTCTGCACGCTGACCTCCTGCGCAGGCTCGAGGCCGCCGGCGCTCAAGACATAGCTTTCGACATCGATTTCAGCACGCCGTCGGATGCTGCTTCCGACGAGGCCTTTCTCTCCGCGCTTCGGGAGGTCGGAGGTTCGACGATCCTGCCGTCCTTCAAGCAGCCGACGGCAAATGGTGGCGCGGCGCACATCAATCGTCCCCTGAAGCCCTTCAGCAACCAATCGTGGCCTGCCGTCGTCAATGTCGCGATTGAACCGGATGGGCTCGTTCGCCGCTACCCGGTCGGCGAGAGGCTCGGTGATGCCCGAATGCCATCCATGGCCCTCGTGCTCGCCGGGCAGGATCTCAATCGACGGCCGCCTTTCCTGATCGACTTCAGCATTCGGGCGACATCCATTCCCGGCGTTTCTTACGTCGACGTGCTGCGGGGGGACGCCGCGGTGCTCGACAAGCTAAGAGGCAAGAAGGTCATCGTCGGTGCCACCGCACTCGAACTTGGCGACCGTTTCAGTGTCCCGAACGGCCGTAGCGTCGCGGGGCCGGTTCTCCAGGCCCTGGCGGCAGAATCGGTGCTGCAGAACCGCATGCTGCACTGGACGTCCGACGTCAGCACGATCGCCGGCCTCGGCCTCATCTGCCTGCTGATGATGTATTCGTGGCGCCGTGTCGCTCCTGGCGCCCGCGTCGCGATCCTGATTGCAGCCGGAGCAGGCATCGAACTGACCGCATTTTTTGTGCAGCAACGTTGGCCGCTCGTGATCGATACGTCGCTGTTCCACATCGCGATCGTCGCTTATCTGGCGGCGATCGCGCTGGACGAGATCGATTTCCGCAGCCTGCTCGGACGCATCGCCGAAAGCCGCTTTCATCGCATTGCGATGTCGCTCGGCGATGGTCTGGTTTGCACGGACGAGCATCACCGGATCACGGTTTGGAATCCCGGCGCGAGCGCGATCTTCGGCTATATGCCGGCCGAGATGATCGGACGTCCATTCGAGACGCTTTGTGCGAGTCCTGTGGAACCCGGCACAAAGACGTTCGCCATCCGAGACGCTGCGCGCCAGGCGTTGCTGGTTCCCGGTGGTGCCGTTGTTGTCGAGTTCGAGGGGCGGCGCAAGAGTGGCGAAACCTTCCCGGTCGAAGCGAGCTTCTCGGGTTGGCAGGGAACGGACGGTTTCCAATACGGCGCGATCCTGCGCGATATTTCCGTGCGGAAGCGCGAAGCCGAACGCGTCAGATATCTTGCCGAGTATGATGCGCTAACGGGGCTTGCCAACCGCAATACGCTGCACGCGGGCCTGGCCGGTCTGATCGCTGCGGCGGAGCGGCGATCCTCCGAGGTCGTGTTGCTCGTGTTGGGGCTCGACGGCTTTCAGCAGATCAACGACATGCTGGGACACTCGGCCGGCGACCTCGTGCTGCGAGCAGTGGCCGAGCGCCTGCGGATCGAAGCCGATAGCAAGGCGATCGTTGCCCGGCTCGGCGGCGACGAGTTTGCGATTGCGCTGGATTGCGCCAGCGAGCCGGTTGCCGCGTTCGCCGAGCGGATTGCGCGTGCGTTCGAGGCGCCGCTCGCAACGGGTACGCGCCAGCATCGGGTCAGGATCAGCATGGGTGTTGCCGTCTACCCGGACGGTGGACAGAACGCGGACGATCTCCTCGGCAATGGCCATCTCGCGCTGAGCAAGGCAAAGCTGACGCGGCGTGGCAGTCATGTGATCTTCAAAAGCGCGATCAGGCAGGAGTTGGAAAACCGGCTGAGGCTGGAGAGCGAACTGGCGCTTGCAGCGGATCGCGGCGAGTTCGAGTTGTTCTATCAACCCCAGGTTCGTCTGACCGATGGCGGTCTGGTCGGAGCCGAAGCCCTGATCCGCTGGCGTCACCCGGTGCGTGGCTACGTCTCGCCGGGAGAGTTCATGCCGGTGGTCAACACCTCGGCGCTGTCCGAGCGGATCGCGAGTTGGGTGATGGAGACCGCCGCCCGCCAGGCACGTGCGTGGGAATTGTCGGGCAACGCCGTGCGCGTTGCGATCAACCTCTCGCCGTCGCAGCTCCAATCGGGCGATCTCGCGCATTCGGTCGCGGATTTGTTGAAGGCGACAGCGCTCACTCCCTCGCTGCTCGAGATCGAAGTCACCGAAGATATCCTGCTGCACGACGAGGCCGGGGTGCTCGACATGTTCAAGCGGATCCAGCAGCTCGGGGTGCGCATCCTGTTCGACGATTTCGGAACCGGCTATGCGAGCTTGAGCTATCTGAAGAAGTTTCCGCTCGACGGGCTCAAGATCGATCGCTCGTTCGTGCTCGATCTGCTCGCGGATTCCGACGATGCCGCGATTGTCGGCTCGACCATCGGCCTCAGCAAGCAGCTTGGCCTGACCGTCGTTGCCGAAGGCATCGAAAATCGCGCGACGGCCGACTTCCTGGTCAGCATGGGATGTGAGGAAGGGCAGGGCTATTTCTTCGGCCGCCCGATGCCTGCCGATGCGTTCGAAAAGCAATTTCTGGCGGCCGAGCTCCAAGCTGTCAGCGCAGCGTGAACCTGCCCGGCGAGCAGCTTCACGGTCGCACCGCCGGCATCACGGGCTCTCGTCACATGTGAAGGGCCGCAACGTGCGGCCCTTCTCGTTCGGTCAGGTAGCTCCTTTCGAAAGGATCAATCGATCTCTTCGATCACCCGGCGGTCTTGCGGCTCGACGATGTAGGTGTGGCTGTCCCGGTTGATGTACCGGTACTCGCGAAGGGTCGGAGCATCCCGATACACTTCTTCCGGAAACGCCTCGATCTCCACACCATCCGGCACGCGCTCGCCGGTCCGGATCTCGGTGCGGACTGTGCTGCCGGTGGTCCGCCGCTCGCGCTCGACCGGGCGCGCCTTGGCGTGTTTGCGGATCACCTCGCGGTCGCGATCGCTGAACGTCGTCTTGCGCTTCTCGGTAGGGGCCGGCGCAGCTGCAGTCGAGCGGCCGGAGTACGGCAGGACGGCCACGATCTTGTCGCTGGACGGCTCAACGATCACGATCTCGTCCTTCACCAGGACGAAATTGTAGCCCCGGTATTGCGGCACGATCTCGGCGACATCGGCCGGCAACGGCTGCAGCCTCACATCGCGCGGCACGACTGTGCCGACCGACAGCGAGAAGTTCACGTTGGTCAGCGGCTGCACATTCAGGTGCGAAATCGACGAGCTGATGCGGGTCCGCTGTTGATCGTTGATGTTCACGGACGCATTCACATTGGTGTTCGACGAACGATCGGCCGTGGTCTGCTGGCTGTTAGGCTGTTGAGCCGTATTGGTCGACCCGCTGCCCGTCGGTGACTGCGCCTGGTTGGTGCCCGGCGCAGGCGGGTTGGCGCTTTGCGTCTGGGTGTTCGAAGAAGAGGGTGGATTGGTCCGCGCCTGGTTCGAAGGCGTGGCCGTCTGGTTGGCGGGCGGATTGGTCTGTGCCTGGTTGGTCGAAGTGACCGAAGCCGGCGCCTGCGTCGTGTTGGTGGCGGCGTTTGGGCTCGATGTCTGGCCTGCGGCGGTCTGACCGGTCGAGGACGGAGACTGTGTCTGGGCCGAATTCGTCGAAGGACTGGTCTGCGCAGATCCCGAAGACGAGTTGGATGATGGGGCGGACGTCGAAGACGATGGCGTCGTGGTCGATGTGGAGTCCTGTTGACGCTGCGTAGCCGAGGGACTGGAGCTCGATGTGCTCGGAGAAGATTGCGCGAACGCCGAAGTCGCGATCGCGACTGCAGCGGTGGTAGCGAAGAATAGACGCTTGTTCATTTGAAACCTCCTAATACGGATGCCGATCAACTCTCGGCGCGACGCGTGGTTCCGATTCGGGAAGACTCGGCAACGGCGGGGACGTGTATCCTGGGAGAGACACGGATTGCTGCTGCGGCGAAGTGATCCGGAGCCGCCGCAGCCCGGACGAGCGGAACTTCAGTCGCCGCCTGCCATGGGCAGTGGCGCATGCGCGCGCATCAGTTCGCGATATCGGCCTTCGTAGGCGCGCGCCATCCGGCTCGCGACGAACCGCTCCTCGAAACGGGCGCGGACTCTCGTTCGATCGAGTCGACCAACCTCGTTGACTGCTGCTATCGCCTGCTCCACGCCGTCCACGATGAAGCCCGTGACGCCGTCTTCCACGACTTCCGGCACCGAGCCCGAACGATAGGCGATCACCGGTGTCCCGCACGCCATCGCTTCGATCATGACCAGTCCGAACGGTTCCGGCCAGTCGATCGGAAACAGCAAGGCGGCGGCACCGGCGAGGAACGGCTGCTTGCGGATTTCGTCGATCTCGCCGACCAGCTGGATGTTCTCGCTGTCGATCTCGGGTTCGAGCTTTTTCTTGAAATAGGCCGTTTCCGCGCGGGGGATCTTGGCTGCAATGCGCAGCGGCATTCGGGCGGCGCGCGCGATTTGGATCGCATCTTCCGGCCCTTTTTCCCTCGTGAGCCGTCCGAGAAAAGCCAGGTACGAGCCGCTCTCGTAGCAAGGCCGAAACAGATCCCCGGGCAGCCCGTGCGGAATTGTCGCAATCCAGTTGGCGTCCGGCAGCGGCCGGCGCTGGCTGTCCGAGATTGAGACGAATGGGGCGTTCGGAAAACGTCCAACCACATCGCAAAGACCTGGAAGGTCGAGCCGGCCGTGCATCGTCGTCAGAAACGGCACCCCGGTCCGGCTCAGCACGGGCAGGGGCAGCCAGTCCACATGAGAGTGGATCACGTCGAAGTCGCGCGCATGCTCGGCGATGGCCTCGATCAGCAGCGCGCAGGCGGCGCTCGGATCGACACCTCTGCGTCCCAGGCGCAGCGCCCGTGGCCACACTGCGTGGAGCTTTCCCTTCGTTTTCGAATCGCCGCTTGCGAACAGGGTGACGTCGTGACCCAGCGCAACCAGTTCGTCCACCAACCACGCGATCACCCGTTCCGTGCCGCCGTAAAGCTTGGGAGGAACGCTCTCGGCCAACGGTGCAAGCTGGGCGATTCGCATCGAGTTAGGCCCCGAGCACAATCCGCAAACCGACCACGATGACCGCGGAGATGAGAAAGGAAATCGCGGCCAAGGTCCAACTCGGCCTTGTGCTTCCGAGGGCTACGCGCGCGACGAGCGTCTTCATGCTCGTCAACATTCGTCTTCAGGAAGCTGGTGCAGGTAGGCTATCCCGAAGCTGGCGAGTTCTTCGGTATCGCTCTCGCGCTCTTCCCCTCTCCTGTGCAGGTGGCGCTCCAGCAGACAGCGCCGGCTGTCGTCAGCGTCGACATCGGGGTGCTGCGCCCGGTACACCGTCCATGCGGTCTCCGCTGCGTTCTTCAAGACGACTTCGTCGACCATGCTCCCTCCTCCGGAGGCGGATCCAGTCGCTGCCAACTCAACGCACTTCGGAAAGTTTCCAGTTTTTCCCGATTTTAGACGAAGAGACGAGACACGCGGCGAGTAGCAACCATCGCTTGTTTTTCCCGTTATCGCCGGGGCGCAAGCAATGTGGATGTGAAAGGAATCTCGATGAACAAGATTGCAATGTCGACACTGATGGTCGGCGCACTTGGTCTGAGCTCGATAGCGACGACGTCTCCCGCCGAAGCTCAGTGGCGCAGCTGGGGACCGGGCATCGCCGGCGGCCTTGTTGCGGGCGCCGTGATCGGCGGGCTTGCCTCCTCGGCCTATGGTTGGGGGCCTGGCTACGGCTATTACGGATACGGTCCAGGCTACTACGGCGCCGGCTACTATGGCGGCCCCTACGCTTACGACTACGATTACGGATACGATGCACCGTACCGTTGGGGCAGCGGCTACGCCACCACCACCTACTACACGCAGCCTGTTGCCTACGGCTATCGCTATCGCCGTGTCGTGCGCCCCGCCTACGCCTATTACCGTGGGTCCTATCCCGTCGTGCGGCACCATTGGCACCATCACCACCGGTGAGCTCCTCGCGCATGATCGCGGCATGGCCGCGCTGCGGATGGCGCGGCCTTTCTCGATCAGGGTCCTTGACGTCGGGCGATGTGTGACGACGAGCTAGCTGCCAACATCTTGTCGGCAGGTCAACTCACCTTCGTTAACAGGAGGGCTTGCAACGAGATCAGGCCTTGCTAAGCGTTCAACGTCCTAGCGCCGACGCGCGATCGCAACGCCGAAGAGGAAAGCGACGAACAGGCTGGCGAGGGGCGCTTCGCGTGTGATAGCCGCTACTGTCGCGAGCGGCCGTCCGGGCTTTCGCGCTTCGTCGATCGCGTAGGTGAGACGATCGACGGCGGCTCGCAGGCCACCTGCGACCTCACCGATGGTGTGGGAGACGTCGGTCGCTGCGTCGATGGCGCGTTCGGTCACGCCAGGCTGCGAGTTGGGCTGCGGTATGTCCGTGCTCAAGCGCGATCTCCGGATTAGCGAAGCAATTGAGGCCGGCACCTTTGGCTATCCGCGCGTGCGCTCATGTTGAACAGCGGGCCCGAAGGCCTTTGGCTATCCGCGACAGGCGCCGTCTTGAACGGCGGGTGCCGACCTTGCAGGGGAAATGCGGCGCGCGGGATTTCGTTCCAGCCCCCCGTGAAACGACGGGTGCGAATCTCTGTTACGGTGGTGCAGCCTTTGCTGATTCAGGAGACTGCCGTGACCGATCGAACCATCGCGGATCGAGGCCGGCGCATCGCGCTGCTGGGCGCCCCCATCGACATGGGTGCTTCGCAGCGCGGTACCTTGATGGGGCCCGCGGCGCTGCGGACCGCCGGGCTTGCAACGCTGCTCGAAAGCCTGGATTTCGAAGTCGTGGATTACGGCGACCTGTCGGTGGCCGAAGTCAGCGATCTCGCCGACAGGCCGCCGGAGAAGGCCAATCATTACCGCGAAATCCAGCGCTGGACGCGCGTGCTGAGCCGTCGCGGCTATGAGATCGCGCAAACCGGTGCTCTGCCGATTTTCCTCGGCGGCGACCACACGCTGTCGATGGGATCGGTCAATGCGATGGCGCGGCATTGGCAGGAGCGGGGCCGCGAGTTGTTCGTGCTCTGGCTCGATGCCCATGCCGACTACAACACGCCGGAGACGACCATCACGGCCAATATGCACGGCATGTCGGCGGCGTTTCTGTGCGGCGAGGCAGGCCTCGATGGACTTCTGGGCGATGATGCGCGTGCGTCGATCGAGCCTGACAGGCTCGACCTGTTCGGCGCGCGATCAGTCGACAAGCTCGAGAAGGAGCTGATGCGTGCACGTCGGATCAGGGTCGTCGACATGCGCCAGATCGACGAGTTCGGCGTCGCAGTCCTGATCCGGCGCGTCATCGAGCGCGTCAAGGCGAACAATGGCGTGCTGCATGTCAGCTTCGATGTCGATTTTCTCGATCCTTGCGTCGCGCCTGGCGTCGGCACTACCGTTCCGGGTGGCGCGACCTATCGTGAGGCCCATCTGATCATGGAGTTGCTGCACGATTCCGGCGTGGTGGGATCGGTCGACATCGTCGAGCTCAATCCGTTCCTGGATGAGCGCGGTCGAACCGCGCGCACTGCGGTCGAACTGATCGGCAGCTTATTCGGCCAGCAGATCACCGATCGGCCGACACCCAGCAATGCGATCGCACCGGGGGAGTGACGCCGGCCGTTTGTGCATTCCAAGCCACACGCCGGCGCGCTCGATGCGAACTCGCTTGCAGCCATCAAAATGCAAGATCGTGACGGGTTCGCGGGCGATGCGCGGCCAGACGTGAAGATGACGGCGACTTCTCGTTTCGGTGCGGAACCTGGCTGCAGTTGAGGGGAACCGGAGGGGCCGAACGGAATTAACCCGCTGATAGGAAAAAGCGGTCTCTTCGATGATTGATGGACGTTTCGCAAATTCCATGTCTACGGCGCTCCGGCATCCCGGCGTGATTGCGCTGATTGTGGCAGGCGTGACGATTGCAGCGATGCTGATCGTCGACCACGGCCCCTGGAGTCGCGCCAAGACCCAGCCGGCGCACGTTGCGATGTACGCAACCACGGGTGAAGCAGCACGCGCGGCTGGCGCCGTCGTGCTCCCGACTGAGCCGAAGTCGCCAATCGAGCCAGCGCGGCCGAAGACGTCTCCCGCCATCAATCCTGTGACGCCATAGG
>Ga0209758_1002780_pt1 | contig 17132 bp, 15 predicted proteins | sample AraplaMF_Col_mMF_FD_184258 | JGI IMG/M metagenome (GOLD analysis project Ga0209758, IMG submission 184258) | Arabidopsis root microbial communities from the University of North Carolina, USA - plate scrape MF_Col_mMF (SPAdes) (version 2) | ecosystem: Host-associated > Plants > Roots > Endosphere... | reverse complement strand
TGACCAAGCTGGCAAAATGGAAGACCACGATCCAACTGGTCGCGATCGGCTTTTTGATCGCCGGTGAAGCCGGCGAGCAGATCCTGCCCGCGACCACCCTGATCGGCATCGTCCTCTTGTGGATGTCGGCGCTCTTCACGATCTACACGGGCTGGGACTATTTCCGCGCCGGCATCCATCACCTCATCAGGGAGGATGAGGGATGAAGGTCAAATATTTCGCCTGGGTACGTGAACGGATCGGCCTCGCGGAAGAGACCGTCGAGCCGCCGGCGGACGTGCGCACGGTGAACGATTTGATCGGCTGGCTGTCCGGGCGCGGCGAGGCCTACGCCTATGCCTTCGAAAAGCCGAAGGTGATCCGCGCCGCGATCGACCACGCCCATGTCAAGCCGGACGCGGTGATATCGGGCGCACGCGAGATTGCGTTCTTCCCGCCGATGACCGGCGGTTGACCCCAACCATGTCCGTCACCGCGACCATTCGCATCCAGGAAGGCGATTTCGACGCTGCGCAGGAAATCACGGCGCTGTCCAAGGGCCGTACCGATATCGGCGCGGTCGTCACCTTCAGCGGCGTCTGCCGCGGCAGCGAGAACGGTGCGCCGATCGCGGCGCTGACGCTCGAGCATTATCCCGGCATGGCGGAAGCCGAGATCGCCCGCCACGCCGACGAGGCGCTGTCGCGCTGGCCGTTGCAGGGTCTCACCGTCATTCACCGGTTCGGCCGCATCGCGCCGGGCGAGAACATCGTGCTGGTGGTGACGGCGTCGGCGCATCGCCAGGCCGCCTTTGAAGCCGCGGAATTCCTGATGGACTATCTGAAGACCAGCGCGCCGTTCTGGAAGCGCGAGGAAAGCGAGAACGGCGCGGCCTGGATCGAGGCCCGCGACCACGACGACGCAGCCGCCGCGCGCTGGTCCAAATCCTGATGGCCAAAGCCAGGAAAGCGGCGGCAAGGCGCGGCGCCAGCCAAACCAGATTGCCCAAGGTCGGCGCGGGCGAATTGCTGACGCTGCTCGACTTCGTCCGCTACGCCGTCAGCCGCTTCACCGAGGCCAACCTGGTGTTCGCGCACGGCACCACCGATCCGGTGGCCGAGGCCGCGTTCATCGTCTGCGCGGCGCTGCACCTGCACCCCGACCAGCTCGAGGCGTTTGCGACCGCGCGCGTCACGTCAGCCGAAGGCAAGACGATCCTCGACCTGATCGCGCGCCGCGTTACCACGCGAAAGCCTGCCGCCTATCTCGTCAACAAGATCTATATGCGTGGCCTGCCCTTCTATGTCGACGAGCGCACCATCGTGCCGCGCTCCTTCATCGGCGAACTGCTGGACCAGCATTTCGGCGCCGACGGCGACGAAGCCGGCTCGCTGATTTCGGACCCGCTCGCCGTGGAAAGCGTGCTCGACCTCTGCACCGGCTCGGGCTGCCTCGCCATTCTGGCCAGCCGGAACTTTCCCAACGCCGAAATCGACGCGGTCGATATTTCAAAGGACGCGCTCGAGGTTGCGGCGCGCAATGTCGGGGATTACGGGCTGCAGGACCGCCTCACGCTGTATCGCGGCGATCTGTTCCAGCCGCTTGGCGGCAAACGCTACGACCTCATCATCTCCAATCCGCCCTATGTCGACGCCGAGGGCATGGCCGGCCTGCCGCGCGAATGCCGCGCCGAGCCGAAGCTGGCGTTCGACGGCGGCGCCGACGGGATCGACATCGTCCGCCGCATCCTCGACGAGGCAGCCGCGCATCTGACGCCGCAGGGCGGGCTGTTATGCGAGGTCGGCCGCTGCCGCCCGCAGATCGAGGATGCCTATCCGCACCTGCCGCTGCTCTGGCTCGACACCGAGGATTCCGAGGGCGAAGTATTCTGGATCGCCGCCTCGGATCTTTGAACGATCTCGCGGAAATATCCCGGCGCGGCGGCGTTCCCGCTGGGCGGCGAAACTGATAGTTTGGCGTCAGCGCAACGTTCCAAACAAAGAGGCCGCCCCATGCTGGACAAGAGCCCCCGCCCCACCCCCGTCAATGTTCCGAACGACCTCGCCGCGCACTGGATGCCGTTCACCGCGAACCGGGCGTTCAAGAAGAATCCGCGGCTGCTCGCCGGCGCCAAGGACATGCATTACTTCACCGCCGATGGCCGCAAGCTGATCGATGCCGCCGCCGGCATGTGGTGCACCAATGCCGGCCACGGCCGCACGCAAATCTCGGAAGCCATCGCCAAGATGGCCGCGACGCTGGACTACGCGCCGCCGTTCCAGTTCGGCATTCCGCAGGCATTCGAGCTTGCCAGCCGCATCGCCGAACTGGCGCCCAAAGGCCTCGACCACGTCTTCTTCTGCAACTCCGGCTCGGAGGCGGCGGATACCGCGCTGAAGATCGCGCTCGCCTATCACCAGATCAACGGCCAGGGCGGCCGTTCGCGCCTGATCGGCCGCGTGCGCGGCTATCACGGCGTCGGCTTCGGCGGCACCGCCGTCGGCGGCATCGTCGGCAACCGCAAGATCTTCGGCTCGCTGCTATCGGGCGTCGACCATCTGCCGGCGACCTATGACCGCGAGAAGCAGGCCTTCACCAAGGGCGAGCCGGAATATGGCGCGCATTTCGCCGATGCGCTGGAGGACCTCGTCAACCTGCATGGCGCCAATACCATTGCCGCCGTGATCGTCGAGCCGATGGCCGGCTCGACCGGCGTGCTGGCCGCCCCCAAGGGCTATCTCAAGCGGCTGCGCGAGATCACCCAGAAGCACGGCATCCTCCTGATCTTCGACGAGGTGATCACCGGCTTCGGTCGGCTCGGCTTTGCCTTTGCCGCCGAGCGCTACGGCGTGCTGCCCGACATGATCACGTTTGCCAAGGGCGTCTCCAATGGCGCGGCCCCGATGGGCGGCGTGCTGGTGCGCGACACCATCCATGACGCCTTCATGACCGGACCGGAACACGTCGCCGAGCTGGCCCATGGCTACACCTATTCGGCGCATCCGCTCGCCTGCGCGGCGGGCCTTGCCACGCTCGACATCTACCGCGACGAGAAACTGTTCGAGCGCGCCAACCAGCTCGAACCGAAGTTCGCCGACGCCGTGATGTCGCTGAAGAGCCTGCCCAACGTGGTCGATATTCGCACCATCGGCCTGACGGCCGGCATCGACCTTGCGCCGTCTGCCGACGGGGTCGGCAAGCGCGGCTTTGCCGGGCTCAACAGCGCCTTCCACGACCATGACATCATGCTCCGCGCCGTCGGCGACACGCTGGCACTGACCCCGCCCCTGATCGTCACCGAGGAGCAGATCGGCGAGATCGTGGACAAGGTCGGCAAGGTGATCCGGGCGGTCGCGTAGGCGGCGCCCGCGTGCCCCGGCCTTGCGCCGGGGCCTGCGTCTCCTCGCCCGATCCTTAAGATGGGCCCCGCTCAAGGCCGGGACGCGGGACACGCAAACGATCGGAACACATTTCCAGTTCCGACCGTGTCCAAAGAACACTAGCTTTGCGAATCAACATTGATGCTAAGGTTGCTGCGCTTGGGAGCGCAGACGGACCGTGCCTGCAACTTCCGTGTTTTCCCGGGTGAAGACAGTTCGGACCTGAAGGCGTAGCGCGCGACATGATTCGCATTTCGACGATTTTCATCGCCATCTGCATGGTGCTGGTTGCAGCTTCCCTCGGACTCGCCCTGCACGCGGTAGCGGGCTTCACCGGCACGGAATCGGCGATCGTGGCGCTCACCGCGCTGACCTTCCTGATCCTCTACAACGCCGTGTCGATGCGGCTGCGCGATCGCTCCGACGTCGGCGGCCAGATCGCCGATCTTTCCCGCGGCACTGCCGACCTTGCGCGGCAGGTCGCCGAGTTCGGCCGCCGGCTCGCCGCCATCGAGGGGCGGATCGTATCGGCCAACTCGGCAAGCTCCGATCGCATCCAGGCCGTTGTCGGCGAAATCAGCGAGCTCGGCGTGCTGGTCAAGCAACTGGCTGTTACGGTGGCGAGCCACGAGGATCTCATCGCCGCCAGCGCGGCGGCGGCCGCCGCAGCCCCCGCGGCCAGGCCGGATCCCGAGCCGCAGCACGAACCCGCGCCGGCCCTGGTGCAGCACGAGCCTGCCGTCAGGCCCGCACCGGCGGCGGTTGCGCCCCCGGCCCCGGTGGCGGCTGCGCCGGAAGCCGCTTCACGGCCCCAACTGCTCACCGCCGTAAAGAACGCCGTCGAGGAAAGCCGGCTCGACATCTACCTGCAGCCGATGGTGACGCTGCCGCAGCGCAAGGTGCGCTTCTACGAGGCGGTGACGCGGCTGCGCGACGACAAGGACCAGATCATCGCCGCCGATGATTTCATCGCCACCGCCGAGGCCGGCGGGCTGATCGGCAAGATCGACCACATGGTGATGCTGCGCTGCGTGCAGGTGCTGCGCCGCCTGATGGTGCGCAACAAGGACGTCGGCGTGTTCTGCAACGTCTCGGCGGCAACGCTCGGCAATCCCGCCAATTTCGCCCAATGCCTCGACTTCCTCGAAGCCAACCGGGCGCTGGCGCCGTCCTTCGTGCTCGAATTCAAGCAGGCGATGTTCCGCCGCCTCGGTCCGATCGAGATCGAGCATCTCGCCGCCTTGTCGCAACGCGGCTACCGCTTCTCGATCGACCATGTCACCGACCTCAGGATCGAGCCGCGCGAGCTGGCCGACCGCGGCGTCCGTTTCATCAAGGTGCCGGCAGCGTTGCTGCTCGATCCCAAGCAGAGCTCGGCCTCGGACATTCATCCCTCCGACCTTTCCGATCTGCTCGGCCGCTTCGGCATCGACCTGATCGCCGAGAAGATCGAGGGCGAGCGTGCGGTGGTCGACCTGCTCGATTACGACGTTCGCTTCGGCCAGGGTTTTCTGTTTGCGCCGCCGCGGCCGTTGCGGCCCGAGGGGGCATCTGCTACCGGCGGGGCGACAGCGAACAAGGAATCCGGCACTCCCAATGGCTCCAGCACCCCCGTTTCGATGGCAAGCCAGCCTGCACAGGCCCCGGTACGTACGACCGGCAACGCCGCCCTGGCGCGCCGTGCCGCAGGACCGGGCTAACAGGTCTCCGGCGTCATGACCTCCTTGCGGTTCGTCGAGCGGCTGCGCGACCTCGTTGATGGCGTCGAGGTCATCCTCTCCGACATCTGGGGCGTGGTGCATAACGGGCTCGAATCCTTTCCCGAAGCCTGCGAGGCGCTGCACACGAGCCGCCAGCGCGGTGCGACCGTCATCCTGATCACCAACGCGCCGCGGCCGGCCGATTCCGTGCAGCGCCAGTTGCGCAAGCTCGGCGTCGCCGATGAAACCTACGACGCCATCGTCAGTTCAGGCGACCTGACGCGGAATTTCGTCGCCGACCACCCCGGCAAGAAGATGTTCTGGATCGGCCCCGAGCGCGACTCCTCGATCCACCGCGGCCTCGACGCCGTGATGGCGCCGCTGGAAGAAGCCGACTACATCGTCTGCACCGGCCTGTTCGACGATGAGACCGAGACGCCGGAAGACTATCGCGCCATGATGCTGCAGGCGCGCGAGCACAAGCTGCCGCTGATCTGCGCCAATCCCGATATCGTCGTCGAACGCGGCGACCGGCTGATCTATTGCGCGGGCGCGGTCGCCGAACTCTATCGCGAGCTCGGCGGCGAGGCGATCTTCTATGGCAAGCCGCACCGTCCGATCTATGAACGCGCCATGGCGCTCGCCGCCGAGCGCCGCGGCCGGCCCACGGCGCTCGACCGCGTGCTGGCGATCGGAGACTCGGTGCGGACCGACCTGACCGGCGCGCACGGCTTCGGGATCGACTGTCTTTTCCTGACCCGCGGCATCCATTCCGAGGAATTCGAGGGCATCGACCAGCTCGACCCGGCCTCGATCAAGGAGCTGTTCGGTCACCCGCCCCGCGCGCTGATGCGCGAGCTGCGGTGGTAGGTGCATCGCTGCACCGGACGCAAAAATTGCGAAAACAACCCCATGCAAAGTAGGAATAGGCCTTACGTCATTTCGAGACGCAAGACCTAGTATGGCATGGACTGTCGGAGCGCAGCATGCCCCAAATTGAGGCAGCCGGAGACAAGACGACTTACGCCGTCGCCATGTCCGGGAAGACCGCTTCGATCTTGGTCTTCAGCGTCGCCGCGTTGAACGGCTTGACGATGTAGTTGTTCACGCCGGCCTTCTTGGCGGCGATCACGTTCTCGGTCTTGGATTCGGCCGTGATCATGATGAAGGGCGTGGTCGCCAGATTGGGGTCGGCACGGACTTCCTTGAGCAGGTCGTAGCCGGTCATCGGCTCCATGTTCCAGTCGGAAATCACGAGCCCGTATTTCTTGCCGCGCATCTTGTTCAGCGCCGCCGAGCCGTCGCTGGCATCGTCGATGTTGTCGAAGCCGAGCTGCTTCAAAAGATTCCGGATGATGCGGATCATGGTGCTGTAGTCATCAACCACCAGAACCGGCATGGACAAATCAACCGCCATCTTTTCCCCCACTCAACGCTGACGCCACAAATTATCGGCAGGCCCTGCGCGACCCGCAGTCCTCCCCCCAAGCTGTAGCATCAGCCCTTAAACAGCCCGTAAACGGCCCGGGCCGGATTGCATCCGTTTTGAACCCGCCCTCCCCGCTTGACTTCGATGGGGGGCCCGCGTCACGGTCCGGCCGCGTTCACCCAGCCGAAATTCCTAAGAATCCCTGAAATGACCGGTTTTACCGTTATCCGAGACACCACCCCTGCCGCCGATATCCCCCGCGGGGCGGTGGTCGCCATGGGCAATTTCGATGGCGTCCACCTCGGCCACCGGGCCGTCATCGACGCTGCCTTGCGGATGGGTCGCGCCCACGGCAAGCCGGCCTTCGCCCTCACCTTTGAGCCGCACCCGCGCACCTTTTTCAGCCCGAACAGCCCCCAGTTCCGCCTCTCGGACGAGGCCAGCAAGCTGCGGCTCCTGGCCGGAACCGGGCTCGACGGCGCGGTCGTGATGACCTTCGACAGGGCCCGGGCCGGAACTTCGGCGCAAGATTTCATTCACCATGATCTGATCGGGCGCCTCGGCGTCAGCGGAATTGCCGTCGGCTACGACTTTCATTTCGGCAAGGGCCGCGCCGGCTCGCCGAGCCTTCTGGTCAGCGAGGGGCCGCGGCTCGGCATCGAGATCGACGTCCAGGCCCATGTCGATATCGAGGAGCGGCCGGTGTCCTCCAGCGCGATCCGCATGGCGCTGGCGGAGGGCCAGATCGACGAAGCTGCTGCCATGCTGGGCGGACCGTGGTTCGCCAGCGGCGAGGTGATCCACGGCGAGAAGCGCGGCCGCGATCTCGGCTACCCGACCGCCAATATCCGCCTCGACAAGAATTGCAGCCTCAAGCACGGCATCTATGCGGTGCGGGTCGGCCGCGGGGCGGAGCGCTTCGATGCTGTGGCGAGCTTCGGCCGCCGCCCGACCTTCGACAATGGCGCACCGCTGCTCGAAGTGTTCCTGTTCGATTTCAAGGGCGACCTCTATGGCAGCGTACTCGACGTCGCCTTCATCGGTTTCATCCGCGATGAACTTAAGTTTGACTCAATCGACGCGCTGATCAGGCAGATGGATGACGACAGCGCCAAGGCGCGCGCGCGGCTGGCCGCCGCGCCCGACGCGTTTCCGAAGCTTGGAGCGATCGGCTGAGCAAGACTGAAAAGCAAAAAATGCTGGCGGGCGAGCTCTATCGCCCCGGCGATCCCGAACTGCAGGCCGATGCTGTCGCCAACAAGGCCTGGCTGGCGCGCTACAATGCGGCACTCGCCGCCCCTGTGGCCGAGCGTCACGCGCTGCTGTCGGCCCATTTCGGCCATGTCGGCACCAGCGCCGTGATCCGTCCGCCGTTCTTTTGCGATTACGGCTACAATATCCACCTCGGCGATGAGGTGTTTCTCAACTTCAACTGCGTCATCCTCGACGTGGTGGAAGTGACCATCGGCGACCGCACCCAGATCGGACCGGCAACCCAGATCTATGCCGCCGACCACCCGCGCGATGCCGATATCAGGCGAACCGGCCTCGAATTCGGCCGTCCGGTGCGGATCGGCAGCGATGTCTGGATCGGCGGCGGCGCAATCATCCTGCCCGGCGTCACCATCGGCGACGGTGCCGTGATCGGCGCCGGCAGCGTGGTGACGCGGGACGTCGCCCCCGGCGTCACCGTTGCCGGAAACCCGGCACGGCCGCGTCGCGCCTGACACCGCGCCTCCAGCAGCCTTTGCGATTTTCCCGGCCCCCTGCTATGGAATGCCCCATGTTTGCGCGGCGCACCATCAGCATTAGGGGCCCGGCTTCCGCCTGAGCGTCTGCTCGGCGCAAGACCGGGATTTTCGCCTTTTCAGCCGCTCCTCCCCCGCGTTTCCGCGCCGTCTTCGAGCCAAATCAGAGCATTCATGTCCCAAGAGCCGCAAAAGTCCGACGTCACAGACTATTCGAAAACCCTGTTCCTGCCGCAGACGGAATTCCCGATGCGCGCCGGCCTGCCGCAGCGCGAGCCGGAGATCCTCAAATACTGGAACGAGATCGACCTCTACGGAAAGCTGCGCGACGACGCGCGCGGCCGCGCCAAGTTCGTGCTGCATGACGGCCCGCCCTACGCCAACGGCAACATCCATATCGGCCACGCGCTGAACAAGATCCTCAAGGACGTCGTGACCAAGAGCCAGCAGATGCTCGGCTTCGATTCCAACTACGTCCCGGGCTGGGACTGTCACGGCCTGCCGATCGAATGGAAGATCGAGGAAGAGAACTACCGCTCCAAGGGCAAGCCGAAGCCGGACTTCCGCGACTCCACCGCGATGGTGGCGTTCCGGAAAGAGTGCCGCGCCTATGCGACGCACTGGCTCAACGTGCAGCGCGAGGAGTTCAAGCGGCTCGGCCTCATCGGCGACTGGGACCACCCCTACGCCACCATGAGCTATCCGGCCGAAGCGCAGATCGCGCGCGAACTGATGAAGTTCGCCGCCAACGGCACGCTCTATCGCGGCTCCAAGCCTGTCATGTGGAGCGTGGTCGAGAAGACCGCGCTGGCGGAAGCCGAGGTCGAATACGAGGACTACACCTCCGACATGGTGTGGGTGAAGTTTCCGGTCATCTCGCCGGCGCATGGCATACTCGCCGAGGCGTCGGTCGTGATCTGGACCACCACGCCGTGGACGCTGCCCGGCAACCGCGCCATCTCGTTCTCGCCGAAGATCGCCTATGGCCTCTACAAGGTCACCGACGCGCCGGCGGAGAATTGGGCGAAGACCGGCGATCTCCTGATCCTCGCCGATGCGCTTGCGGAGGAAGTGTTCAAGCAGGCGCGCGTCACCGCCTATGAGAAGGTGCGCGATCTGCCGGGCGATACGCTCGACGCGGTGGAATGCGCCCATCCGTTGAAAGGTTTTGGCGGCGGATACGAATTCACCGTGCCGCTGCTGCCCGGCGACCACGTCACCGACGACACCGGCACCGGCTTCGTGCATACCGCGCCCGGCCACGGCCGCGAGGACTTCGACGCCTGGATGGCGCACGCGCGCGATCTCGATGCGCGCGGCATCAACACCGCGATCCCCTACACCGTCGACGAGAACGGCGCCTATACCGATCATGCGCCGGGCTTTACCGGCAAACGCGTGATCAACGACAAGGGCGAGAAAGGCGACGCCAACGAGGCCGTGATCAAGGCGCTCGTCGAGGCCGGCAAGCTCCTGGCGCGCGGCCGGCTCAAGCACCAATATCCGCATTCCTGGCGCTCGAAGAAGCCGGTGATCTTCCGCAACACGCCGCAATGGTTCATCGCGATGGATAAGGACATCGCCGTTGACGGCCATGCGAAGCCCGGCGACACGCTGCGCGCCCGTGCGCTGCACGCGATCTCGGTGACGCAATGGGTGCCGCCTGCGGGGCAGAACCGCATCAACGGCATGATCGCCGGCCGCCCGGACTGGGTGATCTCGCGCCAGCGCGCCTGGGGCGTGCCGATCGCCGTGTTCGTGCGCGAGAAGGGCGACGGCTCGGCCGAGATCCTGCAGGACGAAATCGTCAACCAGCGCATCGTCGAAGCCTTCATGGAGGAAGGCGCCGACGCCTGGTACATGGACGGCGCGCGCGAGCGCTTTCTCGGGGATCGCGCCGGCGAAGACTGGAAGAAGGTCGACGACATCTGCGACGTCTGGTTCGATTCGGGCTCGACGCACGCCTTCGTGCTGGAGGATCGCCAGAACTTCCCCAATCTCGGCAACATCGTCCGCAAGATCGATGGCGGCGACGACACCGTGATGTATCTGGAAGGCTCTGACCAGCATCGCGGCTGGTTCCATTCCTCGCTGCTGGAAAGCGCCGGCACCCGCGGCCGCGCGCCGTATGACATCGTGCTGACCCACGGCTTCACGCTGGACGAGAACGGCCGCAAGATGTCGAAATCGCTCGGCAACACCGTCGAGCCGCAGAAGGTGATGAAGGACTCCGGCGCGGATATCCTCCGTCTCTGGGTCTGCGCCACCGACTATGCCGACGACCAGCGCATCGGCCCCGAGATCCTCAAGAACACCATCGAGACCTACCGCAAGCTGCGTAACTCGATCCGCTGGATGCTCGGCACGCTGCATCATTTCCATCCGGCCGACGCGATCGACCATGCCGAGATGCCCGAGCTGGAGCGGTTGATGCTGCACGAGCTGGCGAAGCGCGCCACGATCGTGCGCAACGCCTATGCCGAGTTCGACTACAAGACGGTGGTCGCGACGCTCGCCGCATTCATGAACACCGAATTGTCGGCGTTCTACTTCGATATCCGCAAGGACACCCTCTATTGCGATCCGCCGTCGTCGACGGCGCGCAAGGCGGCGCTGACCGCGATCGACATCATCTGCGATGCGATCCTGCGCTGGCTGGCGCCGGTTCTGAGCTTCACGACCGAAGAGGCGTGGCGGATGTACAAGCCGGATGCCGAGGCCTCGGTGCATCTGACGCTGTTCCCGGAAGGGTTCGACCAGTTCCGCGACGATGCCCTCGCCGCCAAATGGGAAACCATCCGCGATGTCCGCCGTGTCGTTACCGGTGCGCTCGAACTCGAGCGCGCGGCCAAGAACATCGGCTCCTCGCTGGAGGCCTCGCCGCTGGTCTATGTGTCGGACAAGAACATCTTCACGACCCTGTTCGACGTCGACATGGCCGAAGTCTGCATCACCTCGAACGCGATGGTGACCAATGATGACGCACCGGCGAACGCGTTCACCCTCGCCGATGTGCCTGACGTTGCCGTCGTCGTTGAAAAGGCCGTCGGCACCAAATGCGCGAGATCGTGGAAGATCCTCCCCACGGTCGGCGAAGACGCCGAATATCCCGACGTCTCACCGCGCGACGCGCAGGCCTTGCGGGAATGGAAGGCGCTTGCCGCTGGTGAGCAGCCGGCGGACGCCGTCGAAGAAGCCGCCAAGCCGGTTGCATTGGTCGAGACGCCGGCCGTCGAACACGTGCAGCAGCCAGAGGAAGCGTCCGAGCCAGCCGCTTCGCAAAGCGTGACGGTTGCCAAGCCGGAGAAGAAGGTCAGGGCCAGGAAGACTCCGGCAAGCGTGGCGGCTGAGGAGCCCGGCAAACCGGCCAAGGTCAAGAAGGTTGCAGCGGCCAAGAGGGTTGTCGAAGCCGAGAAGCCCAGCGAAACCAAGGCGCCCAAGGCCGAACCGGCCAGCGCCAAGAAGGCGAAGAAAGCCAAGGCCAAGAAGTCCGCAGCCAAGAAGCCGGCAACGAAAAAGGCCAAAGCCGGGAAGGCTGCCAAATCCAAGAAAGCGCCTTCGGCAACGAAGGGCGCCAAGAAGGCGGCAACAAAGACCACGGCCAAGAAGGCAAAAAAGAAAAAAGCGACCAAGCAAGCCGCAAAGAAGCCGCCCGCGGCCAAGGCCAAGAAGAAGAAAAAGAAGGCCAGATAAGTGTCTGGCCTCGAACACTCGCGTACCCCGCATCTCCGCGCCGGCGTCATTGCCGCGCTCGCGGCGCTGGTGCTGGACCAGGCCTCAAAACTCTGGCTGCTCTACGCGCTCGACCTCGCCAATCGCGGCGCGGTCCGCGTCACGCCATTCTTCGATCTCGTGCTGGCCTGGAATGTCGGGATCAGTTTTGGCTGGTTCCAGAGCGAGAACCAGCTCGCCCAGATCGCGCTGATGGCGATCAAGGCGATCGCGGTGATCGTGCTGGGGATCTGGATGGCGCGCTCCAGCACGCTGCTGGCGACGCTGGCGCTGGGCCTGATCATCGGCGGTGCGGTCGGCAATGGCATCGACCGCTTCCTGTATGGCGCGGTGGTCGATTTCGCCCTGTTCCATATCGAGATCGGGGGAAAAACCTTCAATTGGTATGTGTTTAATCTGGCCGATGTGGCCATTGTTGCCGGGGTGGCGGGCCTATTGTATGACTCGTTCCTCGGGGTACCCGCCGCAAAAGCGCCCTGATCCCGGCCGATACGGACCCTTGCGGCAAGGAGCTGTCACGTCCGTCAGACCGGCCCCTGCCAGTTGCAGAAATTGTGAATGGGAACAGCGCGATGCGCGAGACCGATGCCCGCTTCTGGATGCTGCAGACCCCCTCGTTGAGCCGGGCACTGCGTTTGGCCGCCATTGCCCTTGGCATCGGCCTCGTGACGGCAGCCGGCCCGGTGCGCGCCGCCGACGACGAAGACGAGGACGACAAGACCTTCGAGGAAAAGATCATCGAAGGCATCATGCGCGGCATCGGCGGTACCAACATGGAAAACCGCGGCATCGAATATCGCGAACGCTCCCCGCTGGTGGTCCCCCCGAAGCTGGATCTGCCGCCGCCGTCCACGACCGCGGCCGAAAGCAAGGTGCCGAACTGGCCCAAGGATCATGACGAACAGCGCCGCAAGGCTGCGGCCGCTGCGCGCAAGAAAGAGAACAAGGACCCGCGCGAAGCGGCCCGCATCCTGACGCCCGCCGAACTCGCGGTCGGCAAGACCGCCGCACCCTCGCGCACCAACAATGATCCGTTGCAGCCCGGCACCACAAACACAAATCCGATCCTCAGCCCGTCGCAGCTCGGCTATAGCGGCGGCTTCGGCGGCCTGTTCGGCGGCAACAAGATCGAGACGGCGCCGTTCAAGGGCGAGCCGACACGCGAGTCGCTGACCCAGCCGCCGCCCGGCTATCAGACACCGTCGTCGAATTTTGCCTACGGCACCGGACCGAAGGAATCGCTGAACAAGGAATACAATCCGGCCGCCGGCAAATATGGCGAATAGTTAAGTATGGCGAATAGTTAAGCCGATCTCTCGCCTTCGTGACGATTGCCGGTAGCGGTGCGGTGTACGATGCCGCGGCCTGATCCCGAACGGATTGGTCGGGATATTTCTAACGTTTGCGCGAATTCCCGTCGCAGGACCGGTATTCGGTTTTGCGGGATAAGCGCCAGATAGGTCATGATGTCCTCACACCGCTTTGCCGTTTCTCTCGTCGCCGCCTTCATCTCGACATTCGCTTTATCCGCCGGCAGCGCGTTGGCCCAGACCACGGTCACGTCGGAACGTCCCGCCAGCTTCACCCTCGACAACGGCCTGCAGGTCCTGGTGATCCCGGATCGGCGTACACCCGTCGTCACGCAGATGATCTGGTACAAGGTCGGCTCCGCCGACGAGACGCCGGGCAAGTCGGGCCTCGCACATTTCCTCGAACACCTGATGTTCAAGGGCACCGCCAAGCATCCCGCCGGTGAATTCTCCCAGACCGTGCTGCGGATCGGCGGCAACGAGAACGCTTTCACCTCGCTCGACTACACCGGCTATTTCCAGCGCGTGCCGCGCGAGCACCTGGCGAAGATGATGGAGTTCGAGGCCGACCGCATGACCGGCCTGATCCTCAAGGACGAGAACGTGCTGCCCGAGCGCGACGTCGTGCTCGAGGAATTCAACATGCGCGTCGCCAACAATCCGGATGCGCGGCTGAGCGAGCAGATCATGGCGGCGCTCTATCTCAACCATCCGTACGGCCGGCCGGTGATCGGCTGGCGCCAGGAGATCGAGAAGCTGGACCGCGAGGATGCGCTGGCGTTCTACAAGCGCTTCTACGCACCGAACAACGCCATCCTGGTGATTGCGGGCGACGTCGACGCCAAGGAAGTCCGCCCGATGGTGGAAAAGGCCTATGGCGGCATTCCCGCGCAGCCGGCGATATCAGCGCAGCGCATCCGCCCGCAGGAGCCGGTGCCGGCGGCGCCGCGCACGGTGACGCTGGCCGATCCGCGCGTCGAGCAGCCCAGCCTGCGGCGCTCTTATCTCGTGCCCTCCTCCACGACCGCGGCGACCGGCGAAGGCCCGGCGCTCGACGTGCTCGCGCAACTGATGGGCGGCGGCTCCAATTCCTATCTCTATCGCGCGCTGGTGGTCGACCGTCAGCTCGCGACCAGCGCCGGCGCCGGCTATCAGGGCACGGCGCTCGATCCGACGCAGTTCTCGATCTCGGTTTCACCGAAGCCCGGCGTGGAGTTTTCGCAAGTAGAGCAGGCGGTCGACGCGGTGATTGCGGAGGTGATCCAGAATCCCGCCCGCGCCGAGGACCTCGAGCGGGTCAAGACCCAGCTGATCGCGGAAGCGATCTACGCCCAGGACAACCAGGCCACGCTGGCGCGCTGGTATGGCGGCGCGCTGACCACCGGGCTTTCGATCGACGACATCAGAAGCTGGCCGGACCGGATTCGCGCCGTCACCGCCGAGCAGGTGCGCGACGCCGCGCAGAAATGGCTCGACAAGAAGCGCTCGGTGACCGGCTATCTCATCAAGGATACCGCGCAAAAACGCGAGGAGAAGCGCTCGTGATCGGTTTTTCGTTCGGCGCGCAGCGCCTCGCATCCGGCCTGATCGCCGGCGCCGTGCTGCTGATGCTGGCAGTGAGCCCGTCGCACGCCGCGGCCAAGATCCAGCGGCTGGTCTCTCCCGGCGGCATCGAGGCGTGGTTCGTGCAGGATGCCACCGTGCCGCTGATCGCGATGGAATACGCCTTCTCCGGCGGTGCCGCCCAGGACCCTCAGGGCAAGCCCGGCGTCGGCAACATGGTGGCCGGCCTGCTCGACGAGGGCTCCGGCGATCTCGATTCCAAGACCTTCCATGAGCGCCTTGAGCGCCGCGCGATCGAGCTGAGCTTCACATCGAGCCGCGACTACTTCCGCGGCTCGCTGCGCATGCTCAAGGACAACAAGGATGAGGCGTTCGGCCTGCTCCATCTGGCGCTGACCTCGCCGCATTTCGATGCCGCCGACGTCGAGCGCATTCGCGCGCAGGTGCTCTCCGGGCTGCGCCGCGACACCACCAACCCGACCTCGCTGGCGAGCCGCAAATTCCTCGAGGTCGCCTTCGGCGATCATCCCTATGGCCGTTCCGGCAACGGCACGCTGGAGAGCGTGCCGAAGATCGACGTTCCAGACATGAAGGATTACGTCCGCCGCGTGATCGCCAAGGATACGCTTCGCATCGCCGTGGTCGGCGACGTCGACGCCGACACGCTCGGCAAGCTGCTGGACAAGACGTTCGGCACCCTGCCCGCCAAGGCCAGCCTGACGGCGGTGCCCGACGTCGAGGCGACAAAGCCGCCGCAGCGCGCGTTCGTGCCGCTCGACGTGCCGCAGACCGTGGTGACGTTCGGCGGCCCCGGTGTCCGCCGCCACGATCCGGATTTCATGGCCGCCTATGTCGTGAACCACATCCTTGGCGGCGGCGGCTTGTCGTCGCGGCTCTACAAGGAGGTCCGCGAAAAGCGCGGCCTCGCCTATTCCGTCTATGAATCCCTGTTGTGGATGGATCGCTCCGCCCTGTTCATCGGCAACACCGGCACCCGTGCCGACCGCGCCGGCGAGACCGTCGATGCGATCGAGAAGGAGATCCGCCGCATCGCCGAGGAAGGCCCGACCCAGAAGGAACTGGACGAGGCCAAGTCCTACCTGAAGGGCTCGCAGATGCTGGCGCTCGATACCTCCTCGAAGCTGGCGCAGGCACTGCTGCAGTACCAGCTCGACAAGCTGCCGATCGACTACATCGAAAAGCGCAACGCCATCGTCGACGCCGTGACGCTCGAGGACGCCAAAAAGGCCGCCAAGAGGCTGTGGGCCCAGGGCCTGCTCACCGTCATCGTCGGCCGCGCCCCGCAGGCCGCCGCCCAGCCCGTCGCGGCCCCGCCGACCTCGAACTGAGCTTGCGACTTCCCGTCATGGCCGAGCCCGGCCATGACGTGTTTTTCCTGACGGACACTGGTAAGACGTGGATACCCGGGGCACCTGGCGCGAAGACGCGCTTGGCGCTGTTGCCCGGGCATGACGAATTCCGGTGAACGCCATGCTGCGGGTTGCCCGCGACCTCACGATTGACGACGACGACATCGAGATCGGCTTTGTCCGCGCCTCCGGCCCGGGCGGGCAGAACGTCAACAAGCTCGCAACCGCGGCCCAGCTCCGCTTCGACACGCGCAAGGTCACGCTGCCGGAGGACGCGTTCGCGCGGCTGGTGCGGCTCGCCGGCCAGCGCATGACCAAGGAGGGCGTGATCGTGATCCACGCCCAGCGCTTCCGCACCCAGGAGCGCAACCGGGCTGACGCGATCGAGCGCCTGCTCGAACTGCTCCGCGAGGCGATGATCCGCCCGACACCGCGGCGGCCGACCAAGCCGACCTTCGGATCGAAGCAGCGGCGGCTGGAAGGCAAGAAGCGCCGCGGCGACGTCAAGGCCAAGCGCAACGTGCGCTTCGACGATTAGTCTCTCCCGCGACGGCTCAATCCCGGATCAGATATTCCCGGATCATCAGCCGCGCGCGGTGAATGCGCGCCTTGACGCTTTCGCGCGTCAGGCCGAGCACGCCGGCGATCTCGTCGATCGACAATTCCTCGATGTCGCGCAGCAGGATCACTTCGCGGTAGTGGTCGGGCAGCGACTGGATGGCGCGCGACAGATCGATGCGGATGTCCTCCGGCGCAAGGAGCGCCAGCCGCGCCTCCGCATCCCCGACTGGCGCTTCCGCTGTTCCCGCCGCCCGGCGCAGCAGGCGCAGGCAGGCGCGGCGCGCCACCGCAAACAGCCACGCCGAAAACGACGTCACTGCGCGGAGCGTGCCGACCCGCCGGTACAGCAGCAACAGCGTT
>Ga0209758_1002776_pt1 | contig 17144 bp, 13 predicted proteins | sample AraplaMF_Col_mMF_FD_184258 | JGI IMG/M metagenome (GOLD analysis project Ga0209758, IMG submission 184258) | Arabidopsis root microbial communities from the University of North Carolina, USA - plate scrape MF_Col_mMF (SPAdes) (version 2) | ecosystem: Host-associated > Plants > Roots > Endosphere... | reverse complement strand
AACATGCCGACGCAGAAGAATGCGGTGATCGGCCAATGCAACAGGCAGGCAAGACCGAGCAAGACCAAGGGCGCCGCCATCAACCGGCCGCCGATACGCAGCGCGACAAACGTCAACGCAAACCAGATGTAGAAGGCCCACTCATAGGTCAGCGTCCAGGCATTCTGCTGCGCGATCGGCAGACCCAGGACGTCCTGCAAGAAGAACAGATTGGCGGTGAATATCCCCAGATAGGTGCCGATATCGATGCCGCGGAAGAACTTGTAACCGACAATCGGTCCGATCACGAACAGGGCCACATGCAGAATCAGAAATACCGGCACGATGCGGAGGACGCGATCAAAGAAGAAACGCCCAAGCGATCCATGCCGGACAAGGCTTGCCGGAATCAGGAAGCCGCTGATCATGAAGAACAACTCCACACCGTGCCCGCCGACATTGATCATCGACTGAAACCACGGCCAGAGCGGCGGCAGGAATCCGGGATTGGGGATGTCGTACATCCCGCCCTTCGGCATGTCGTAGAAATGGTCCATCAGAACGCTCAATGCCGCGACCGCACGAAGGCCCTGGACGGACGGAACGAACGACCCGTCATACGCCATTTTCAACTGCCGCGTCGGCGCGCTCACTCCGCGGCCCCCTGTGTACTGAGAGCGGGCTCGAGAACGATCGGCTTCCTCCGCTTCGAACGGAATCGGTGTCCGAACGCAATGCAAGGCTTCTCGACAAACGAATAGGTGATCCAGCTCAATAGGATCGACAGCGCTACGATGACGGCAGCAAACGCAGCCCACGCCAAGGGCCCATCGCCGAACCACAGGACGCGATGCACCCAAACAATCGCGAATGGCGACATCAGGTAGACCGAATAGCTAATCACGCCGACGAACGCGAGCGGGCGCCAGGCCATCCTCTCGCCGAATGCGGCAAAGGCGATGAAGACCAGCGCCGCGCAGATATAGGCCGATCCGATCGAATAGCTGTAGAAGAAGTTCTCCTGATAAACACCCCCGAATCGCCTGTCCGACAACGCCGCGGCGAAGATCGCATAGAGCACCGTGCACACGGTCACGTGCCGCCATTGCAGCTTCCCGCCGATGACTGCGTCACGGATGATCTTGCCCAGGAACATCGCCGACAGATTGAGACCGACCTCCATCAGCGACGATATCGTGCGGTTCTCGACCAGGATGGCCGCAGCCGTCCCGACCAGAGCAGCTGCAATGACGATGGCAACGGCCGTCAAACGCTGGTTCAGCAACCCCAAGGCAAACAGAATGGTGCAGCTGACGTAAAACAGCAGCTCGATCGCCAGCGTCCAGTAGAACACCCAAAGATTGGGGATATTCGCAAAGGTCTGCAGCATCGTCACATTGGCAGCGATCTGCGACAATGGGAAAGTCGTGGCATCGAGCAACAGCATCGTGACAAGCCCGATCACGATCGACGTCCAATAGGCCGGGTAGAGTCTGAAGAAGCGGCTGATCGCGAAATCACGGACGGGCGTCGCGCTGTCCGGAAAGCTGAACGGAATCACGAATCCACTGACGAAGAAGAACAGCACAACGCCGAACCGGCCGAAATTCATGTAGTAGCCGATCGCGTCGTGGAAACCCCAGTAATACGCGCCGGTCGGGTGCTTTTGTACGATGACCTCGAGCACATGCTGGACCAGCACGGCCAACACGGCGATTCCCCGTAACGTATCAATAAATGCAAGCCGCTTGTGCATCCTGTCTACTCACCTGCCTCCGCTCACGACCGTGCCCGGTGCTCCGAAATCGTCCAGCGAACGGACAGGATGCGGCATTTCGATCACCGCGACATCGGAAGCTCTTACCTTCGTCGCCCGCCTGGAGAATACTTCACTGAAGCTCAAGGCGATGGTCAGCAGACCGGACGCGGGGCCGTAGTTCAGGACTGTGATCGTGAACAAATTGACAACGAAGATCAGCGTCAGCTTGTACACGTCGGTCGCCCCAAACGTTGCCCGAAACACCATCACCATGAACGCGACGAACGGCATTCCGAACATCAGGTAAGTGCCGATGTAGAAATTATCGACCGGCACCCAGAACGAGGCCAGTGGCGAGAACAGCTTCTGCGGATAGTTGAAGCAGCCGGCTCCACAACCCGTTATCAGACCGATCGGCATGAGCTGGTTCAGGTACACGAAGGGCAACTGCCAGCTGTTATTGATACGGTCGAGAATACTGAACATGGTCGAGTGTGGAATGGCGGCAGTTCCCGACGCCAGCACGATCATGAAGAACGGGACGAAGATCGAAGCGAAAGACCATAACGCAATGTTGCGGATCGCCGGGAAGCGCGCCTTCTCGGGCAACATGCGTACAAGTACCAGCAGCAGCAGATACAACACGAGAACGATCATGGTCGTTTTGCTGGTGGTCAGGCGAATGGTGTAGACGGCGATCCCGCCGAACAGCAGGCACCACGTCGTGCTCTTGCGAATCGACGTGATCGCAAACGATATGAGAATGAAGAACGCCGCCATGGTGTTGTCGGCGGCAAAGCCCATCAGGCGCTGATCGTCGCCGCCATAGGCCCACCACAGCCGTCCCGCCTCGCGGACCGCCCCGAACGATTCATATTTATACCCGATCCACGGCATCGGATAGAACTTGGTCAGGATGACGCCGATCACCGAAAGATAGAAGGTCGCGGCGATGACCGTGAGCAGCTTTCGGTAAGAGCCGAGGCTCGAATCGCAGAAGCAAAACCCGACAAAAACCGGCAGCATCATCTTGAAGGCGGATACCGCTGCGTTGCCGGTCCCGAGCATGAAATAGCCCAACACGAGGGAAAGCATGACCTGCACCAGCACCAGCGTCGCCATGGTGCTGCGATTGCGCAGAATGCAATGGATAACGAACTGGGCCAGGCACAGAAGCGCAATGAAGTCGGGCAGGTACCAGAGCGGGTCTACGTGAAGAATGCTGGTGCCCCAGCGGATCACCCCGCCGAAGGCGTCCCGGATCAGATAGGTGCCGAGCGCGATCGCCTCGATGTTGAGACTGATCAACGTCATTCGCGGGCGATGAAGTGCTGGCGCTGACATATGTAACTCAGTTCGTCAGCCGCGCCGATGGCGCAGGCGCCACCGACAAACCGGGGCGGCGTCCAAGAAGGTTGCGAAGGAACTTGCCGCCGGGAATTTCGACGTAACGATAGGTGTAATGCGACACGACGAACACGGCGGCGAGTGCGACGACGAGATTTAGGGTCGCCGGCAGCCCCGATTGAATCGAATCAAGTGCCAATATCCGCCGCGCGCCGAGCGCTCGCACGAAATACTCGGCGAACAGCACGACGAGCGCGTGCACCATATAGATCGAGTACGATCTCTGCCCGAGCCACACCAGCGGCCTGGTCACAAGCATGCGCGGCACCAGCGGCGCATCTGGAAATGCGAGCAGGCTGCCGAGAAAGATCGAAAATGTCAGCGGTGCAAGGAAGCTGGCCGCCGGGTATGCCTCCACTACACTCACCAGAACAATGCTGGCAATCATGGCACCAAGCTGCACGACGCCCTGCATGGCCGGATCCGGCTGGCGGGGCATTCGGCGAACGATTCTCACGGTCAGGACGCCAAGGAAAAAGCTGGCGAAACAGCGCAGGATACCGAAATCGGTCTGCAGCCCGAGACTCTTCTTGTCCAGCAGGAACACGATGGTCGCCAGGCTTGCGAACGCGATCACCCCGGAGAGCGCATAGAATAGTGTCAGGGAACGTATGCGCTGGGCCAGCAGAACCACCAGCCCAAACGCCAGATAAGTATAGAATTCGACGCTGATGCTCCAGCTCGGCGCATTCCAGCTGAGATAGTCGATAAATCCCATGGAGTGCAGGAGAAAGACGTTGAGCAGGAAGGAATAGGAGTTGTTCACTTCGAACGCAGCCGGCGCCGCGACGACGATTCCAGCCATGACCAGGCTGATGCGCAGGAGGCGAAACAACAAGTTCGCGGCCAACATCGCGATGTGCAGCGGATAGACGCGCGCAAGGCGCCGCACCATGAAGTCGCGCAACGAGAAGCGGCCGAACTCGCCCTCGACGGAGCTGAGCGACATCACCATGCCGCTGAGAACGAAGAACAAGTCAACCAGCAGCCATGAGCTCCTGAAGAAGGAACAATCGATCCACGCATTATGCGGAAATGCCGCAAGGAATGTCGGCATCAGCAGGAGATGGTGGATCACCACGGCAGTCGCTGCGATACCTCGAATGCTGTCGAGCGGCAGGACATGCGCCTTCTCACGATGAACCAACTCCGTCACATCGACTTTCCGTAGCTATTGCACCGCAGCAGTGTGTATCAGGTCGCGCGCGCTTTCAATCATTGCGATCGACGGCTCGCGTTTGGCGCATGATGTTCGACGATAAATTCATCGCTCACGACTCATTCCGACACATGCTCGCCAAGCTCGCGCCACTTTTCCCACTCGCGAGATGATCGCGACGCGACTGCACCATGCTCGCGAATATTTGCGAGAAAAGTGTGCGCGAAATCCGGCCTTGTTGCGATCACTCGCGCGATGAGCTCATTCTGAGTGCGCGCGTTTCTCGATGGAACAATGTCGAGCGTCGCTGCTTATGGTCGCGGCTTATGTCAGCTTTACGACGACACACCGCCTCGCGGACTCTCAACTGCAACATTCGGAGGCAGCAAGCTGCCGATCTCGCGGGCATTGCAACTCTTCGTCATACAACCAACAGCAAAGAGAGATGACCTTCTCAACCGACACGACTGAGCGAACCAACTTTTGCGCCGCACAACATTTGACACAGTTGCCTGTCAGGTTTCGCTTACTTTCATTCGCAGCAAAGATGATGGGACACGGATGGGCCGCGGATCGACATGTTCTCGTGTGATGCAGCGATGGCTGCAAGTGATCTTGATGGGATCGACGCTGATCGCGTTGAGTCTCGGACCCTGTCAGGCTCAGTGTGTCGAGTTCACGGACCGGGCTTCCGAGGTCGATCTCGACGCATTCGTGAAGTCGCCGTCCTCCCTGCTCGAGAAGCTGCGCAACGACAAAGAGAAGCTGAAGTATCGGCTCTCGACCTATATCGCGACCAATCCTTCGCTGCTCCCGTCGGTACAGACACTCATTGCGGAGTCTTCCTCCAACGATCGTTCGGCGATCGGCTCTGCCCTGCGGCTCGCAGAGGCGCGCTGCATCACGACGAAGCCGGACGCTGCGCGCAAGATCAGGGATTTCGCCAAGCGGATCGGCGATCTCTCCGTACAAGCGGGCTACTCCGCGGTCGGCGAGGATAATTCGGGCGCGCCGATACAGTCGCAAAACAGAGCATCGGCGCCGTCGCCGGGGAGCGCCAGCCTGTTGGAAGGCGAATGGAAGACAAAACTGTCTGATCCGTTCAAGCCCGTTCCGCTTCCTCATTGATCATCAAAGGCAGCATTCGCAAATGTATCAGCCCAGAGAACAGTTCCCGTCTGGACACAGATTCGGCATTGAGTTTGGCGGGGCGGTGCTCAGCTTCGAGCGGGTGACCGACGTCCTTCGCCGTCAGTGGCCGATCATCGCTGCCTCGGTCGGAGTTTCGTTGACTCTGGTGATCGCCTATCTGGCGATGGCGCAACCGATGTATACGGCGAATGCCCGCATCATGATGGATACGCGCCAAACCCAGGTTCTGGACAAGGACAGCGGGACCAATAGCGCGCTGATCGATACCGGCTTCGTTGATAGTCAGGTCGAGGTCATCAACTCTGACGACCTGATCCTGTCGGTCGTTCGTCGGCTCAAGCTGACGGAAGACCCCGAGTTCAATGGCTCGAATCCGGGCGTCCTTGGCCTCATCGTAGGCAAGATCATGTCGGCGTTCGATTCCGGTGAACCGCCCTCGCAGGAGCGTATCGAACATGCCGTGGTCGAGCAGATCCAGAAAAACCTGAGGGTCGAGCGCGTTCTGACGACTTATGTGCTGTCGCTCAGTTACAAGGCACGAACGCCTGATAAGGCCGTCAAGGTCGCCAATGCGATTGCGGATGCCTATATCGTAGGCGCTCTCGAAGCCAGATACCAATCCACCAAGCGAGCGACCGAATGGCTTCAGCAGCGCAGCGTTGAGCTGAGCGAGCAAGCGACCGCCAGCGACCGCGCCGTGCAGAGCTTCAAGGCAGAGCACAATATTGTCGGAACGAGCCGCGGCCTGATGTCCGAGCAGCAGCTGTCGGATCTGAACACGCAGCTGGTTCAGGCGCGGGCGGCAACAGCCGAGGCCAAGGCGCGCCTCGACCGAATTGACGCGGTCTCCGACCAGGATCTCGCCCAGCCGACGGTGACAGACGCCCTCAACAATTCGGTCATCACGCGCCTGCGGGCTCAGTATCTCGACCTTCAGGCCCAATATTCCGACTGGTCCAGGCGCTACGGCAAGACCCATCTCGCGACCATCAATCTCGCAAACAAGATGGATGAGCTTCGCAAGAATATCGCGGACGAGATCCATCGGATCGGCGACGCTTATCGCAGCGACTATGAAATCGCAAAAAGCCGCGAAGCGTCCCTTGAGAAAAACGTGAAGGATCTAGTCGCCCAGGCGGGCCATACCGGTCAGGCGGAAGTCAAGCTGCGCGATCTCGAGAGCGCGGCCGACACCTATCGCAATCTCTACAACAACTTCCTGGAAAAGCTGCAAAACGCCACGCAAAACCAGAGCTTTCCGATCAGCGAGGCACGCCTGATCAGCACCGCGACCAAGCCTGATCGCAAGAGCTCGCCAAAATCGGTCCTGGCGCTGGTGGGCGGCCTCGTGGGCGGCCTCTGTCTCGGCTTCGGAATCGCGTTTGCCCGCGAATTCCTGAGCGATGTGTTGCGGACCCCTGGCGAGGTCGAGGAGGAGCTCGGCGTGAAGTGCCTCGGCGTGCTTCCGGACGTTCGCCCGCCGTCAAGGGCAGGCGCACTGCTCTCGGCATCCACCGGCAGCACGGCTCCGGATCTATCCCGCTACGTCGTCGATCATCCGTTCTCGCGGTTTGCGGAAACCTTGCGCAATATCAAGGTATCGATCGACGTCGCGCGCCTGACCCGGGAGATCAAGGTCATCGGCATCGTGTCATCCCTGCCAAAGGAAGGTAAGACGACCGTTGCGGCCAATTTCGCCCAGTTGATCGCCCTCACAGGGCACCCCACCCTCCTGATCGACGGCGATCTGCACACGCGCTCGCTCACTCGCGAGCTTGCGCCCAATGCCAAAACGGGGCTTGTCGAGACACTGACCGATCCGGCCAGCCTCAGCTATCACGTGCAGCGGAGCAAGGAGACGGGTCTCGACTTCCTGCCATCGGTGGTGGCCTCCCGCATGGTCAATTCGGCCGACGTGATTGGATCAAGGGCCATGGCCGAGCTGCTCAAATCGCTGAAGGAGCGCTACGAGTACATCGTGATCGATCTGGCCCCGGTGATGCCGGTGGCAGATTCCAAGGCCGTCAGCTTCCTCATCGATGCCATGGTCTACGTGATCGAGTGGGGCCAGACCACGCGGTCCGCGCTCCAGGAGTCCATTTCCGGCTCGGAGGTGCTTCAGAAGAAGCTGCTCGGCGCCGTCTTGAACCGCGCTAACCCGAAAATGCTGAAGCGCATCGAGGCCTATAAAGGCAAGCACCACAATAGCTATTATGTGGAACACGCCTAAGCCCGCTCCTCGACCGCCCCGGCAAGCGCCGTAACACCGGGCACGCGCCAGGCCCGCGGCCGCGGGCCGGTGCGCTCGCGCAAACGCCGGCCAACCACGTTGTGAGCCGATGGTTTGGCTCACAGAGGCTGCGAAAGCTACCTGCCCTCCGCGCTTTCCCCTCCAAGAACCGCGCGCCCCGACCAAGATGAGCGCTCGCACGCCCGCCTACTCCGGTCAGCGCCGACCTCCGTATTCGTCCGGAATCCACATTGCGCCACCATTGCCCTAGCTCAAAGCAGGGATTGACGGGTCAATGAGGGCTCGTCCATTGGGGGCTTTCCTGCTCCCTCGTGATGATCGGCTGCTGCAGTTCTAGGCACCTTTCCTTTCGAGTTCCGTGAGACTAAGTTGCGCTCATACTCGTTGCTCGTTTTTGGTGGGTCGTATGCTGATCGTCCTCACTATTTTATCGATTTGGGTGCTGCTCAACATCCTCTTTGTGTTGATCGTGGTTCCCCCACGTAAGCCGCGACCGCAGTCACGGCCGGTCGCGTCGACCCTGTCGCCAGCTCCCATCGATCCGAGCCGACGGGACCTCGAGCAAGACGAGCCCTTCTCCCTGCGTCATGTCGTGGCGTCCGTCGCAATGGGAGCGTTTTTCGTGCTGGTGCCGCCGCTGCTTGCGCTGCGCGACGCCCTCATGCGGCTCTTCAGGAAGTCGTCCCAAAACGACGAATAGCCGGCGCGCGAGCCCGGCTATCCGAAATATCGGTCCTCCGACGTCCTTTGACGCCGACGTGCTAATAGGCTTCCTGGAACATCACGGCTGACGCTGTGCGCGCCATGATCTTCAGGTCGAGCCAGATGCTCCAATTGCTGACGTACCAGACGTCATATTCCACGCGCTTTTCCATCAAGTCGATCGTCGGCGTCTCCCCGCGGAGGCCGTTCACCTGAGCCCAACCGGTCAGTCCGGGTTTCATATGGTGGCGGTAGACATATTTGCTGATGAGTTCGTCATAGTAATTGTCGTGCGCCAGCGCGTGCGGCCGCGGCCCTACGAGCGACATGTCGCCTCGCAACACGTTCCAGAGCTGCGGCAATTCGTCGATGCTCGTCATGCGGAGAAAGCGTCCGATCTTGGTGATGCGGGCATCCCCCTTGGTCGCCTGGGCGATGGCATGACCATTCTCGGAAACGGTCATCGTTCGGAACTTCCAGATATCGAACGGTTTGCCGTTGAACCCGCGACGCGACTGCCGAAAGATGACAGTTCCCGGCGAGTCCAGCTTGATCAGCATGGCGACAGTCAGCAGCAACGGCGTCAACACCACGAGCGCAAAGATCGCCACACCGACGTCGAGGCAGCGCTTCTGCAGACGCTCGAAGATACTCAGCGGTGGCCGTTGAATCTCCACCGCCACGGTCCCGCTGACCGGCAAGAAGGGGCGCGAAACAATATCGGCGATGGAGTCGTCGGGTAGCAGGCGCACCGGTTGCGGCACAGCGCGGAGGCAATGGCTGAGCTTCCGAAGCATCGGCAATTCATTCCAGTCGATCGCGAGAAGATACTCGTCGACATCCGCGAGGCGGCACTGGCGGATGACGTCCCGAACCTCCCGCTCCCATTGGCCACCGTCGCTGCCGTCGGTTCCAAGTACAAAGTGACGAACGACATCAAAGCCGTTTCGTCGCAGATCCTTGAACCGGCCCGATGTGAAATCGAGCGGCTTGAGACTGAGGAGCACCACCTTGCGATCGACCAGTCGGCTCCGGGCAAAACTGGTTCCGAGCGCGATCTGCCAGACGAAGCGAAGGCTGATCAATCCAACGCCGCCCATTGCGGCAAAAACGATCACGGTGCCGCGAGACAGATTGTCCGTCGACTTCAAGAGGAATGCCGCGACAGCAAGGACGGTCAGCGACACCAACCAGATGAAGACGGCTTTCCGCAACTGCCAGACGAGATTGAGCAGTCGATGCGTGGCGTAGACATCCTGAAAATAGGCAAGCGCGATGAACACCAGCCCGACGATCAAGCCGGCCCCAACCGAAGCGCCATCGGCGTTGGATGCCGTTGCAAAACTGTAGAAGGCGGAGCCGGCGACGTAACTCACCAAGATCAGCAAGAAGTCGGCAGCGATAGCGACCATCTGAAACGGCCGCTGAAGAGCAGACCCCCGCGACAATGAGGGCGAGTAAGCCTTCTCAGAACCATAAGTTGCAACAGCCATTCGAACCTCAACGTATCGAGAGAGTGCCAGACGCTCATTGTGATGCTGAAGACTCGTCACTTCCCCGGGCGGAAAGTGTTGAGTGATCGCAGCGATATTGTGGCGCCGCACTCAAAACTTTTGCGATGCAAATTGGATCGTTCTTTGAGACGTGTGTCTGCAGTTTCGTTCGAGCCTAGAATGTCGTCACAGTGGTGACATATCGACGAGCGTGTTGCCCTATTTTGAATCAGGTTCCGCAACGACCTTCGATACGCAAGAGTCGGAGCAGCACATTTCGGCTCGACAGGAGGCACAATGTCGAGCGCGAAGAGAACGCAGCAGATCAGATACGAGAATTTTGTCGGACTACCATCTCCGGGTGTATTCTGATTTTTGCGTCGAGTCATGCAACTTTGCCATGCAGAGCGTGCCAGCGATGCATTCGGATGGACGGATGGGCAAGAATTGCCGTGCCCTTCTTTTGGCGCGATCGCGTTTGAGAACGGTGTGACAATGCTTGCGTCGGATAGTCATTCTCTGGTGCGTGCGGCGTTGGGACATTCTCTCGACCATCTGATCAACAGCGCGCCATGACTTTCGTTGCCAGGCCACACCTGCCAGTTCAAAAGCCGCAATTGCCCGCCGGTGTCCGCATCTATGCGATCTCGGATATCCACGGCTGCGCCCACCTTCTTGAGCCCATGTTGCGGGTGATCGACGCCGACGTCGCTCACAGTCGACCGCTCTATGCGATCGAGGTTTTCATGGGCGACTACATCGATCGCGGCCCGGACACGCGCGCGACCCTCGACATCCTGATCGAACGAAGCCATCGGGGAAACGCGGTCTTCCTCAAAGGAAATCACGAGGCATTTTTGGTAAAGGTGTTCGAGGACCCCTCCTTGTTCGAGAACTGGCTTGGCGTCGGCGGCGCCCAGACATTGATGTCCTATGGACTTGCGCCGCCGGATCTGACGCGAGACGAGCCGGCAACGATACTGCGTGACTTAATCCGTGTGATGCCGACCGAGCACCTGGAATTCCTGGATAATTTACGGTTGAGCTATACTTGCGGGGACTTCTTCTTTGTGCACGCTGGCGTCCGCCCAGGCGTCCCTTTGGCCGAACAGACAGAACACGATTTGCTCTGGATTCGCGATGAATTCCTGCGAAGCGACGAGCGGTTCGGAAAATACATCGTTCATGGTCACACACCGGTCCGGAGCGCGGAATTTCTGGCGAACCGCGTCAACATCGATACGGGCGCCTACGCGACGGGCAATCTCACGCTGATGAGTATCCAGGGAAGCAGAATGCTGGCGGTGTGATGGGCAAGTGCGGCCTGTCCGCGCGTTAGCGTCGGGCAAAGCGCGCCTGGCGAACATGCGAACGACGCATGATTTAGTTGAGCAAGTGCGGCTTCCGCCGGTCACGAGTTTCAGCCATCCAGTGGCTCCAGGCCTGCTCGTGCTTGACATAGAGCTCCAGCCAGCGCGCGCCGCGTGCGTCCTGTTGGATACAAAGCATCTCCCCACGGTCCAGGCTTTCGAACTCGATTGTCTCCGAGATCGTCAAGCCGACAAGAACACGCTGGCCGGCGCCGTCCACGATGTAGCGGCGTGGAGCGTCCTTCTTGGGCGAGTTCATGTCATCGTTCCCGTGAATGGATGAGAATCGCGTGTCGGGTCGCTCCGACGAAAACCTAGAAAGCCCGTCTGGGATGTCCAAAAGCAGAGGTCGGAGGAGGCTTCGCCGACGAGCGTGAGAAGGAGCGGAACGAGCTCGCGAGCTTCCGTCGTGCACTCCAGGAGCGTAGCGCATATCCCAAAACCAGACCGGAGCAGAACAACGACGCGGAGATGGAAACAGAAACCATGAGTTCATCCTGGAGAGCCCAGCTCATGAAGAGTGAGTAGTGTGTCGACATCATGATTCCTGGCGACGAAAGATTGTTCACACGTGGATCTTTGGTGTGCAGCAATGAGCTCGATCTTCACCGCGCACCTGCAACCATCCTTCCCAGGGTTGCAGAACGATTCCGGTGGAGCACGAAGATTCGACCTGGCTGAGCGCGACGGCACGCGGACCCGAAAGTCGTTCGCGCCATTTGGTGCGACCGGGCGGCCTTGCAACCTTTCGGAACCCGTCGCATTATTCCCTGTCTCATTTCCATAGGGATTGATCCAATGAGCTTCCGCGCCCTTGTCCGACCAATTGCCCTTTCCGCTCTCCTCGTCGCTTTGACCGCAACCGCGACTCCGGCCGCGGAGCTGGAGCTTGCCCCGATGCACCGTGCGGCCCATGTCCATCACACGTCATACGTCCGAACCGGTCTCGTGTTTTGGGATGACGTCTATCCTCCCGCAATCTATGGCCCGCAGCTTCGTCCGATCGAAGAGGTCGCGGCCATGAAGGCGGGGGCTCGTCCGGTATCGCAACACTGGTGGGGATACTGGTACGTCCGGTAAAGGCAACCGGAGCGACAGGCTAAGCGCAACCCAAACCGTCGTCGATCATCAGCCGCCGCGCCGAGCAAACGGTCGCGACGGTTTTTGTTTGACTCGGTCTTAAGCGCTTTTGGGAGAGCGGCCGAACAAATATGGCCGACGGCAATGACAGAGAAAACTCATCCCCCATTTGGACAGGTGGCAGGAGAAATGGCCGCGGTAATATTATGGCAAAGCATTGATTTAACGGGCGGCAGTCGCTGCAGCCTAAAGACCCGGATCGCAACATCCATAAAATGACGCCCAGCCTTGCGGTTTTCACATTATCGGGGCTAGCACGAAAAAGAGGACAGGTTGTCGTAGCAGCCGGCTGTGTCGCGACGCGCCGGCGGAAGTGGGGCCGCGGCAAACGCAGGAAGTCGATCAATCGAGCGCCCCACGCGCATTGCCGCCCGACCGATCCATTAATTCAGCTGGCCACGAGCCTAATTAATCCATTCCGGCGCAGATTTAAGCCGCCCAAGAGCCAGTCTCACCAGCAGGCTCGTGCCGGATGGGAGCACGACACCGCGAGTTTTCGACGTCGGTTCATTTGCGAGGGAACGTGACCAGTTTGGTTTCTATTGGACACCAGAACACAGGGACCAATTGGCTTGCGCAGTGCGCGAGATATCAGAAGATGTTTGCCCGAACGGTTCGAGAACGCGACCAACGAGCAATCGCGGGCGCCGCCTAGGAACGGATCGCGTCAATCGCGTGCGCGATGAGGACGGCTACACTGACGCCGATGAGAATAACGACCAACCAATTGAACAGCACGCTCGCCTCCAATCTTTGGATTGAACGCGTGCGTTCGTGCACAGTCAAAAACAACCAGCCGAGATTATTAATTTCGGCTTGGGCTGAGGATTCAAGGTAACTGTTGCGTCCGCTGTCGGCCCTATCGATGGAATGCCATGAAGAGAAGAATTCCGACAACGCACGCCGCGAGCGAGAGCAAGTAAATACCCACGGCAATCCCCGACTCATCTCGATCTAGAGATTTAAATGGGACCTCGCAGCATCCGGTGGTCAAGCCCAAGCTTCCCAAGAAGCGGTTGATATGCACGACTTGCCAGTTACGGCGAACGGTTCTGGTTCAAGCAAGCGGTTCGCTGGAACGGCAGCATCACGAGAGAGTGCGGCCGCAACGATATTCTAGCTTTAAATCCCGCACGTAGAACCATCTCAGGATGCGGGAATACATCATGATTTAATTCCGCCCCCCCGATCGGAATTGGACGCTGCGAACCGCCTCTTCAATCGTACGGCGAGACGCGGCGATCCTTCGCGGACACCACCACTTCACCGCTTCGCTCGCAAACTATAAACCTTTCTTTGTCAGGCCGGGAACGCGCCTGGGCGACACGATTGTGCGTCGGTCGACCTGCGCTTTGGCATCCAGCACCTTGTCGCCAGCTCGTGCGGGGCGCGGCCGGCTCACCTGATCCGAAAGACCGCCGCCTCTCCCCTGCACTCCGATTGGCAGGCCATCAGGACCAACATTGGCGTTTCCCTGGGCCTGTGCTGCTGGCGGGGATCTTCTCCGGGGGGGCGCGGGCGCAATGACCTTTTGATCCTCATTGCTCGTGCCGGTGCCAATGGCGCCGATCGGCAGACCATTTGCTGCGTGACCAACCCCGGCATTTCGTGCAGCCTGGACGGCGGCCCGCGACTTTGCCGGGGTAGCGGGCTGATTGTTCGGATTACTCGGTTGGGCATTGGAGCCAGCAATTCCCACCGGCGCCACGTCTTTCGTCCCCATTCCTGGGGGCGCTGACGGACCTGCCGCGGTGCCGGCACTCGTCCCCATTCCGGCAGGCGCCGATGCCCCAGCACTGCTCGGCGCGGTCCCGGTGCCCGATCCTGCGGCGCCGGCATTCGCTCCGCCTATTTGCGCCAGGACCAACAGAGATGAGCTTGCAAGGATCGTGGCAATTGCCAAGGGCGTGGCATGGGACATGGGACAATCCTCCTTGCCGAGCCATTAACCATGACAGGGGAACGGGGTTCCTGCGGCGATTGCTTTTCGTCCCCGCAGTGCAAGCGGCGACCATTCGGCAAAACCAGCCGAAGCAATGGAGTGTTGCGCCCGCGCTACATTTGGCTGTCAGACAAAATGAGAGTCGTAAACCGAACGGACACGTGCGGCCAAACCAGAAAAACTGACATCCTGTGATATCAGCGCGGTGAAGCCCGGTGGTCGTTGAAGTTGCGACCGCCGGGCCTAGCCTGGATCAGAATCGAAAGGCAGCCTAGCTCTTTCGATATATATCTGCCCGCTGGAAAACGCGCATACTGGCACTGTGATTTGCTGAGCATCGTTTTCACATCGAAGGATGTTCATGCGAGCAATATTCCGCGATGACCTTCGAAGCCTGTTCGCGCTCTATACATGCGCGAGCCCAGCTCGCAAGCAGCACGATCGTGCATCTCGGCTGCTGAAACTACTTACGTCCGGCCGACGCACGACCGATGATCTCCTCAATCATTGGTCAGCGCGGGTTGCGGCACCCGGACCGGAAAGTGGCGGCAGCGTGCTAAGTCCATGTGCGCGTGGCATAGCGGACGACAATGCAAATCACGACCATGCCAGCGCGTTTCTCCACGCCTTGCTCAAACAGTTGGAACAAAGACAGCATTAGACTTCCTAGACCGCTCTCCTCGATGCTACCGCGCGCAGCCCGTGCAGCGTGATGCGCGGACGCTTTCGCTTTTCACCGTGCCAACGGCGGCAGCCTTGTGTGAATCGTTGGTCGCTTTAATCGAAAGGCCAGTGACGGCGGCTCCGCAGCAGTTCAAACCGTTTTCGCCGGCCGCTCTCAGCTAAGACGCCAGAAACATGATGATCGCGCCGAGTCGTCCGAAGCCGATCGCGGAGGATATGAATGGAGGGCACGAAGTCGGTCGCCGGCGGCGCCGCAACCGTCGACGGAGCTATCTCAAGCATCGTTATGTGCGCGGGGCCGATAAAGGAAGACAAGCCGACCGCTGGGCCTCTTTTCCGTGTCAGCCGCGCTTCCGCTCGGGACGGTTCAATTCCACGACCTCGTGCTGGTCTTTGCAATCCGATTGGCCTTTTTGTTTCACGATTTGCTCAAGCTCAAGAGCCTCAATGGCAAGTTCTTCCGCCAAGCGCTTAAACAGCTCGCGCTTATCTACGTCCGTTGCGCGCTGACTCATAAGGTCGAATTCTCTGGCGTCGGAGCGGAGCTTCTCTAATCGTCGCTTGAGGTCCTTCATGTTGTTTCGGCCCGGGCTTCTAGACCAATGCTCGCCGCGAACGATAACCGGTTGTCCGGATAGCGCATGAGTCAACCACCGAAACCCGATATTGGTTCTCCTTAATTGCCACTCAGTCGCTATTAACCGTGCGATATATAGCCATCTCGCCGGTTGGACCAAGTCAGCGTTTCCGGCCGCAGTTTCGGACCGGGCCGCCTCAGGGAGCTGGACCGGCGTTTCGCCACCGACCCGGTCATCCCGTCAGAGCCGCCGCCGATCGATCCGCCGCCAGCGGCTGGCCGCAAGCCTCGGCCATCCGTGCCTGTTCGAACAGGGCGCCGTCGAACGTGCATGAATGTTCGAAACCGCACAGACTGGAGTTTTGTGCCGGACTAGGCTGTGATCGCTCCGAGCTGCCAACGCGCTCAGGGCCTGACGGCCTCGGCGTCCTGGTAGGGGGGATGTCGAGGCCGTCATTATCGGGGCTGCGCTACGGCCGCTCCTTTTTGCGACGCGGTATGGTGCCGGCTGCATCCTCAATATGAGGCAGCAGGTAAGTTCGGCAGATTTCAAATCAAACTATGGTCGCTTATCGTGCGTACTTTCCTTCTCATCCTTGCGATATGGCTCCTGATCAACGTTCTGTTTGTCATGGTTCTCTTGCCCTCGCGCAGGCCGATCCCACCGCCGAAACGGTCGGGGAGAACTGGTTCGCCGACACCCGACGCTGAAAACCTCGAAAGCGCCAAGACCGCTGTGCGACACGAATTGGGACCATGGCTCTAGTCTTTCTGTGTCGATCGCCGCAGTTAGCCAGGTCGTTGCTCATGGCGGACGTGTCGTTCATCGAAGCAGACGCTCGTGATTTGCGCGAACTGATTTTGCACGACATCCCTGCCCCGCATGGGCAGACGAGGGTTGCGAACGAGATGCGCGCGTGACCGCAGCGCGCCCGGTGCGCGCATCTAGAAGGTCCTATGACTCCGTGAACGACTGAAGCCGAATCGCTGCCACTCCATTTGCCGCCGGACTGGCGCTCCTGGACGATCCACGCTTCCGCCCGTCGGGCAAACTCGCCTGCCACGGGCCGGCGGCAAGATGACAACATGAAAATCGAAGCCGAAGGAATGGAGCGACCTCGAACGCAGGAAGCTTTCGGCAATGAGCCGCCGGCGGTACGGCGCGGCGGAAATTGCCGCGGCCCTTCGCCGACATGTCGGCTCGGTCAAGCGGATGGCGCGGGAAATGGGGTTACTTCTGAAAAAATGACTATCGGGCGAATTTCACCGATCTATCGCAAGAGTGAACGCCTGTCCGCGTTCGACCGATGCCGGGCCTTAGGTGCGGCATCTCACCGAGCATCGCATCCGGCTCATTCGGGGTAGGAGCGGCGGCGCTCGGCTTCCACCGATTCGTTTGACGCCAAACAACGGCGCGCGCGCTCGATCTGAGCTTCGGTGGCGCCGCGACTTCGGGCATACATCTCGGCCACGGGCGCTGAGTACTTGGCGACATAGTATCTGACGTCGGTACAGAGACGCCTCCGGTC
>Ga0209758_1002774_pt1 | contig 17147 bp, 14 predicted proteins | sample AraplaMF_Col_mMF_FD_184258 | JGI IMG/M metagenome (GOLD analysis project Ga0209758, IMG submission 184258) | Arabidopsis root microbial communities from the University of North Carolina, USA - plate scrape MF_Col_mMF (SPAdes) (version 2) | ecosystem: Host-associated > Plants > Roots > Endosphere... | reverse complement strand
CTCGAACGGCTTCAACGAAAATCTGGCGCTGTTCAACGCCGGCAAATGCGCGATGTGGATCGACGCGACGGTGGCGGCGTCCTTCGTCACCAACCCGAAGGATTCCAAGGTCGCCGACAAGGTCGGCTTCGCACTCGCGCCCAACACCGGCCTCGGCAAAAATGCCAACTGGCTGTGGGCCTGGAACCTCGCAATCCCGGCCGGCTCGAAGAAGACCGAAGCGGCCGAGAAGTTCATAGCCTGGGCGACCAGCAAGGACTACACCAAGCTTGTCGCTTCGAAGGAGGGCTGGGCCAACGTGCCGCCGGGCACGCGCACCTCGCTCTACACAAATCCTGAGTACCTGAAGGCCGCGCCCTTTGCCAAGATGACGCTGGCCTCGATCGACGCGGCTGATCCGAACAAGCCGACCGTGAAGCCGGTGCCTTACGTCGGCGTGCAATACGCCGCGATCCCTGAATTCCAGGGCATCGGCACGCAAGTGGGACAGCAATTCTCGGCCGCGCTTGCGGGATCGATGACGGTCGATGCGGCGCTCGCTGCCGCGCAATCCGCCACCGAGCGCGAGATGAAGCGCGCCGGCTACATCAAATGAACCCGAGCTCTCCCTGAGCTCAAACTTGCGGCCATCCACTCCTTGCGCGATGGATGGCCGCTTTCTTCCCGAGGTTTTGTCTTGACGCGTTTTCTTCCCGCGAACCGGTCTCCATTTCGCGCGAAAACGCTCTGAAGGAGAGGCTGAGGATGGCAACCCGGCAAACGCAATTTCTTGCGCGGTCGCTGTTGACCCCGGCCGTCGGCCTGCTGTTCATCTGGATGATCGTCCCGCTCGCGCTGACGATCTACTTCTCGACGCTGCATTACAGCCTGCTTGATCCCGGCTCGGAATCGTTCGTCGGGTTGGAAAACTTCAGCTACTTCCTGACAGACCCCGCCTTCCTTGCCTCGCTGCAGAACACGCTGGTGCTGGTCGGCTCGGTGCTGGCGCTGACGATCCTGCTCGGCATTCCGCTGGCGCTGCTGCTCGATCAACCGGTGGTGGGGCGCAACTTCGTGCGGCTGATGGTGATCGCGCCGTTCTTCGTGATGCCGACGGTGAGCGCCCTGGTCTGGAAGAATTTGCTGATGCACCCGGTGTCGGGCCTGTTCGCCTGGCTCGCCAGGCTGGTCGGACTGACGCCCATTGACTGGTTCAACGACGTGCCGCTGTTCTCGGTGATCCTGATCGTGGCCTGGCAATGGCTGCCGTTCGCGACGTTGATCCTGCTCACCGCCCTGCAATCGCTCGACGAGGAGCAGAAGGAGGCGGCCGAAATGGATGGCGCGAGCGCAGTCTCGACCTTCATTTACATCACGCTGCCGCATCTGGCCCGCCCGATCACAGTGGTGATCCTGATCGAGACCATCTTCCTGCTGACGGTGTTCGCCGAGATCTTCGTCACCACCGGCGGCGGGCCTGGCCTGCAAACCACCAACATCGCCTTCCTGATCTATTCGCAGGCGCTGATCCAGTTCGATGTCGGCAGCGCCTCGGCGGGCGGTCTCGTCGCCGTGGTGATCGCCAACGTGGTCGCCTTCTTCCTCGTCCGCATCGTCGGCCGCAACCTGGAAGCCTGACATCATGGCGCGCAAATCAACGACGCAGCAGGTGGTGGTCTCGACGATCGGGGCCTGGTTCTTCGGCTTCCTGATCTTCTTCCCGATCCTGTGGATGGTGCTGGCGAGCTTCAAGACAGAGCTCGAGGCCTTCGCCATTCCGCCATCCTTCCTGTTCTTCCACTGGACCACCGAGAACTACGCCACCGTGCAGGAGCGCAGCGACTATTTCCTCCACGCCCTGAACTCGATCATCATCGCCGGCGGCTCGACGCTGATTGCGCTCCTGATCGCGATACCGGCGGCATGGTCGATGGCGTTCTCGCCGACTAAGCGCACCAAGGACATCCTGCTCTGGATGCTCTCGACCAAGATGATGCCGCCCGTCGGCGTGCTGGTGCCGATCTACCTGATCTACAAGGGCTTCGGCCTGCTCGATTCTCGCATCGGCCTTGTCTTCATCCTCTGCCTCGGCAATTTGCCGATCGTGATCTGGATGCTGTTCACCTATTTCAAGGAGATTCCGCGCGACATCCTGGAAGCCGCGCGCATGGACGGCGCCACTATCGGCCGCGAGTTGGTCTATGTTCTGACTCCAATGGCGATCCCGGGGCTGGCCTCGACCTTGCTCCTCAATCTGATCCTGGCCTGGAACGAGGCGTTCTGGACGCTCAATCTGTCGACCTCGAACGCCGCGCCGCTCACCACGTTCATTGCCTCCTATTCCAGTCCGGAAGGGCTGTTCTGGGCCAAGCTGTCGGCGGCCTCCACGCTGGCGATCGCGCCCATTCTCGTCCTCGGTTGGTTCAGCCAGAAGCAGCTCGTGCGCGGGCTAACCTTCGGCGCGGTGAAGTAAAGGGGCTGCCGGATCATGGGTCAGATCACACTTCAGGGCGTGCAGAAATCATTCGGCCCGGTGCACATCATCAAGGGCGCCGATCTCGACATCGCCGACGGCTCCTTTGTCGTCTTCGTCGGCCCCTCCGGCTGCGGTAAGACCACGCTGCTGCGGCTGATCGCCGGCCTCGAGGACGTCACCGGCGGCAGCATCTTGATCGACGGCAAGAATGTCGTCGACACGCCGCCCGCCAAGCGCGGGCTGTCGATGGTGTTCCAGTCGTACGCGCTCTATCCGCATATGAGCGTGCGCGGCAATATCGGCTTCGGCCTGAAAATGGCCGGCCTTGCCAGGGACGAGATCAACCACAAGGTCGAGGCCGCTGCCGCAACGCTGAACCTCACGCCCTATCTCGATCGCAAGCCACGCGAGCTCTCGGGCGGCCAGCGCCAGCGCGTCGCGATCGGGCGGGCCATCGTCCGCGAGCCCAAGGCGTTCCTGTTCGACGAGCCGCTCTCCAACCTTGACGCCGCGCTGCGTGTGCAGATGCGCATCGAAGTGACGCGACTGCAGAAGCAACTCGGCACCACCGCGATCTACGTCACCCACGACCAGGTCGAGGCCATGACCATGGCCGACAAGATCGTCGTGCTCAACGCCGGCAAGATCGAGCAATACGGCTCGCCGCTAGAGCTCTATGAACGGCCCTCCAACCTCTTCGTCGCCGGCTTCATCGGCTCGCCCAAGATGAATTTCGTGACGGGCGATAGCGCCGCACAGAAGGGCGCCGCGACGATCGGCGTTCGGCCCGAGCACCTGAAGATCGAGCGCGACGGCACGGGCGGCTGGCAGGGCACCATTTCGGTCGCCGAGCATCTCGGCAGCGACACTTTCCTCTATGTCGATGCCGGGCCGCTCGGGATGTTGACAGCACGCTACATCGGCGAACTGAGCCTGCATGCCGGCGATCGCGTATCGCTCGTGCCGGACCCCGCGCGCATTCACCGCTTCGACGCGAGCGGCAATGCGATCAGGAACTAACAAGAAACGGGAATACGATCATGTACCTGGAGAAATTCAAGCTGAGCGGCAAGACCGCGTTCATCACCGGCGGCGGCCAGGGTATTGGCCTTGCCTGCGCGGAAGCGCTGGCTGAGGCCGGCGCCAGGGTGATTATCGGCGATCGCGACAGCAAGGTCGCCGGCGACGCCAGGGCCAGCCTGAGGGCCAAGGGTTTTGATACCGAGACCGCGATCATGGACGTCACCGACACCAAGCGTGTGGCGGAGGTCGCGAACGATCTCGTCGGCCGCTACGGCAAGGTCGATATCCTCGTCAACAATGCCGGCATTGCCCGTAGCGAAACGCCGGCCGAGACTGTGACCGACGAGCACTGGCTCAACGTGATCGACGTCAATCTCAACGGTACCTTCTGGTGCTGCCGTGAGTTCGGCAAGCACATGCTCAAGGCTGGAAGCGGCGCCATCGTCAATGTCGGCTCGATGTCGGGCTTCATCGTTAACAAGCCGCAGGAGCAGTGCTTCTACAACGCCTCCAAGGCCGGCGTGCATCATCTGACCAAGTCCTTGGCCGCGGAATGGGGCGCGCGCGGCATCCGTGTCAATGCGGTGGCGCCGACCTATATCGAGACGCCGCTTAACGCTTTCGTGAAGAGCAACCCGAGAATGTACGACGCCTGGATCGGTGGAACCCCGATGGCGCGGATGGGGCAGGTCGAGGAGATCGCCTCGGTCGTCCTGTTCCTGGCCTCGGAGGCTGCGAGCTTGATGACCGGCAGCATCGTGCTGGTGGATGGCGGCTACACTTGCTGGTAGGCTTGCCGTCAAAACTGACGGTAGCGACCGGGAGTGACAATGTCGCGAGCCTATATCGGCGTCGACGTAGGGACCACGAGCACGCGGGCAGGGGTGTTTGACGAGGCGGGAACGCTGCTTGCGACCGCCAAGCATCCGATCCGGATCTGGTATGAGGCCGGCGACATCGTCGAACAATCGTCGGAGGACATCTGGCAGGCCTGCGTCAAATCAGTGCGGGCGGCAATGGCGGAAGCGGCGATTGCGCCGGACAGCGTCGCCGGCATTGGCTTCGACGCGACCTGCTCGCTGGTTGTCCTCGACAGGCAAGGCGAGCCGCTCACGGTCAGCGCTTCGGGCGAGGCGCAGCGCAACGTCGTTGTCTGGATGGATCATCGTGCCATTGCGGAGGCGCGGCTGATCAACGAAACCGCCGACGATGTGCTGCGCTATGTCGGCGGCTCTATCTCGCCCGAGATGGAAATGCCGAAACTATTGTGGCTGAAGCGGCACATGCGCGCGAGCTTCGACGCTGCCGGGCACTTTTTCGATCTGGCGGACTATCTGACCTGGCGCGCCACCGGCTCGCTGCAGCGCTCGACCTGCACCGTCACCTGCAAATGGAACTATCTCGCCCATGACGGTGGGGGCTGGAGCGCACCGTTCTTCAAGCGTATCGGTCTGTCTGATTTCGTCAGCGAAAAATATGCACGCATCGGCACCGAGATCGTCGCCCCCGGCACGCGGCTCGGCGCCGGTCTCACCCGCGGGTCCGCCGCCGATCTCGGCCTGCCGGCTGGCACGCCGGTCGGCGCCTCCTTGATCGATGCCCACGCCGGCGGCATTGGCGCGATTGGCGGCCGTGACGGATCGGGCGGAACGACCGATGTCACCGATCGTCTCGCCTACATCATGGGAACCTCGGCCTGCATCATGGCGACGACGAGGGAGCCATGCTTCGTGCCCGGCGTTTGGGGCCCCTATTATTCCGGCATGGTGCCGGACTTCTGGCTTAACGAGGGCGGCCAGTCAGCCGCAGGTGCGGCAATCGATCATCTCCTCAAGTCGCATCCGGGCCACACCGATGCAAGCGCCGCTGCGCGCAGCGAGGGCGTCGATCTCATTGAGTTTCTCGAGCGCCGAATCATCGCGCGCGCCGGCGATGCCAGCCGCGCTGCGCTGCTCGCACGCGACGTCCACGTGCTTCCTGAGTTCATCGGCAACCGCTCGCCCTATGCCGACCCTGACACCCGCGCGGTGATCGCGGGCCTCGATCTCGACACCGACATCGGCTCGATGGAACGGCTGTTCGTCGCAGGTCTTTGCGGGCTCGCCTACGGGCTCGCAGAGGTGATCGAGGCCTTTGCCGCGCATGGCGTGCATGCCGGCATCATGATCATGGGCGGCGGCGCCAGCCGCAGCCCCCTCGTGCGGCAGATCATGGCTGACACGACTGGGCTGACCATCGCGCTGCCGCAGACCAGAGAGCCCGTGTTGCTAGGCGCCGCGATGCTAGGTGCCGTCGCTGGCGGCGTCTATGCCTCGATCGGCGAGACCATGGCAAAGATGTCGGCGCTCGGACGCAAGAGCGAGCCGACCACGCCTGACATGGCCGCGTTTCACACCAGGAAGCGCGCGGTGTACAAGCTGTTGCGCGAGGTCGATCGCGGCAGCCGAGCGGCAATGCGTGACATCGTCGAGGGCCAAGAGATATGCTGATTTCCTGCGGCGACGCGTTGATTGATTTCGTGCCAACGAAAAACGCCGACGGCCGCGAAGCCGTGATGCCGGCGGTCGGCGGCTCCTGCCTCAACGTCGCCATCGGCATCGCACGGCTGGGCGCTCCGACCGGTTTCGTCGGCGGCATCTCGACCGACATGTTCGGGCGCATGATCGCCGACCATGCCGCTGCGTCGAATGTCGAGCTGGGCTTCGCCACCCGCAGCGATCACCAGACCACGCTCGCCTTCGTCCGCATCGTCGCCGGCGAGTCGCATTACGCCTTCTATGATGCCGACACCGCGACGCGGAACTGGACATTTCGGCGCGGGAGCATTCCCTTCGATACCGTCGAAGCCGTGCATGTCGGCTCGACCACGTTGGTCAACGACCAGGGCGCCGCCGAAACGAAGGCCCTCATCGCGGATGCGCAGGCGTCGTCGACGATCTCCTTCGATCCGAATTGCCGCCCCAACCTCGTCAAGGACAGGCCGGCCTATCTTGCACGCATGACCGAATTCGCTCGGGCCGCCGATCTCGTCAAGATGTCGGATGTCGACTTCGCCTATCTCTTCGGCGAGGAGCCGTATCAGCAGCGCGCGAACGCGCTGCTTGGGCAGGGCACCCGCCTCGTCATCATCACCCGCGGCAGCAACGGCGCCATCGCTTGGCACGCGAAGGCCGGGCAGATCGCGGTCGAGGCGCCGAGGGTCACCGTCGCCGACACGATCGGCGCGGGCGACAGCTTCCATGCTGCACTGCTGTTCGCCCTGCACAAGCAGGGGCGTCTCGCCCGGCCGCAACTCAAGGACATCGGTGCGGAAGAGCTCCGCCGCGCGCTTTCCTTTGCCGCCAATTGTGCCGGTCTCACCTGCACCCGCCCGGGTGCCGATCCGCCCTGGAGCCATGAGACCAGCTGGAGCTGGTAGTCTCGTCACAGCCGCGCGACGACCTTCTCGGCGCATTTTACAAATCTGGGGATCAGCGGGCTCTGCGAATCCCGCCGCCAGCACACCGCGATGTCGATGGAATCGACCGCGTCCCGCAGCGGCCGGAATACGATGCCGCGCGGCGCGCCGAGCTTGGCGCAAGCCGGCAGGATCGCAAAGCCTTCGCCAGCGAGCACAAGGCTCATTGCCGAATGTGCCGTCTCGACCCGGCTCGCGATCGGCATCACGACCCGATGCCGCCGCAGCAAGGCCGCGACCGCGGAGGAGGCGGGGTCCCGCTCCGGCGGCGGTAGCGCAATCAGCGGACGGCCCTGCAACCGTGCCATCGGCACGGCGCCGAGGCGCGCCAGCGGCGAGCGGTTCGGCATCGCCAGCATGAAGCGCTGCGCACCGATCCGCGCGACCTGAATCTCGGGATGGTGGATCGCCGGCATGCACAGTGCCACCGTGACGCTGCGGTCGAGCAGCCGTACCTCGCGCGTCGATGCGCTGAGGTCGACGAAGTCGAGGTCGACGCCGGGAATGGATCGCCGCAGCTCGGGGATCAGTCGCGGCAGCACGGCGTTCGCCAGCACGAACATGTAGCCGACCGAGATACGCCCGCGCTGGCCCGCAGCAACAGCACGCGCGGTCTCGATGCCGTCGGCCGCCAGCGCCAGTGCTTCGCCAGCGCGGGCGAGCAGGGCCTGGCCCGCGTCGGTCAGATCCATGCCACGCGTGCCGCGGTGGAACAGCGGCGCGCCGATTTCGGCCTCGAGCTTGCGGATCTGGACCGAGAGGGGCGGCTGCGCCATCCGCAGTCGTTCGGCAGCCTTGCCGACGCTGCGCGCCTCGGCCACGGCAACGAAATAGCGGAGCCGGCGAAGATCCATGGGCATACCGAAACCGTATGGGTTGACCACCAAAATCGTATTGGACGCCGAGTTAACAAAACTGTCATTCTGATTGTCAATGCATGGGGCCAACGGCGGCCGCTTCGGAGCATGATCTGACGATGAACAGCGATCCCTGCCTGCTCTCCGGAACCGAATTGCGTCACCTGATCGCGAACAAGCAGATCTCCGCCGTCGAAGTTACCCGCGCCGTGCTCGCGCGCGCCGAAGCTCTCCAGCCCAAGCTGAACTGCTTCATCACGATCTGTGGCGACGAGGCGATGGCGGCGGCGCGCGAGGCCGAGTGCAAGGTGATGGCGGGCGAGCCGCTCGGGCTGCTGCATGGCCTTCCCGTGACGGTCAAGGACATCGTCAACACCAAGGGCGTGAAGACCACTTTCGGCGCCGCCCCCTACAAGGACAACGTTCCCACCGAGGATGCCGTTGCGGTCGCAAGACTGCGCAGCGAAGGCGCGATCCTGATCGGCAAGACCACGACTCCGGAATTCGGCAGCAAGTGCCTGACCGACTCGCCGCTGTTTGGCCGCACGCGCAATGCCTGGAGCGCGGAGCGCTCCTCCGGCGGCTCCAGCGGCGGCGCCGCGGTGGCGGTGGCGAGCGGCATCGCGCCGCTGGCGATCGCGACTGATGGCGGCGGCTCGACTCGCATTCCCGCCGCCTGCAACGGCGTCGTGGGCTTGAAGCAGAGCAATGGCGTGATCGCACACAGCCAGGCGCTCGACGCGTTCGGCAACCAAACCTATGTGACGCCGACCACGCGCACCGTCGCCGATACCGCGTTGATGATGCAGGCAATGGCCGGCGAGGACGCCAGCGATCCCTGGTCGATCGGCGTGCCCGCGCCCGATTTTATCGGCACTGCGGCCCCGCGCGGTGATCTGCGTGGGCAGAAGATCCTGTTCTGCGCTTCACCACCGGGACGTCCAGTGTCGTCGGATGTCGCGACCGCCTTCAAGGCGAGCCTCGACCGGCTTGCCAATCTCGGCGCCGAGCTCGAGGAGTTCTCCGGCGAGGGCTTTGACGTCGAGGCGATCTGGCGCGCAATCAACCACACTGTCTGGCGGTCACGCTTTTCGAAGCTGGTCGCCGAGCATGGCGACGCCCTCAGCGAAGCCTTCCTCAAGCAGATCGCCCTGGCGACCAATGTCAGCGGCGTCGACTACCAGGAGGCGATGTTCGCGCGCACCGCGTTGTTCCGTCGCGTGCAATCCCTGCTTGCGCGCGGGCACCTTCTGGCGATGCCAACCATCACCCGCTCCGCGCTGCCGATCGACCAGGACCTGTTCGGCAAGATCGAGATCGACGGAATGCAGTTTGACAGCGTCCGGCCGCACTGGTTCCCCTGGACCATGCCGTTCAACATGACCGGCCACCCCGCGATCAGTCTGCCCTGCGGCTTCGGCCGTGATGGCCTTCCGATCGGGCTCCAGCTCATCGGCCGCTTTCGCCGTGACGCGGAATTGCTGCGCGTCAGCGCCCTGTTCGAAGCCTCGAGTGACCTTCTGTCCCGCTGGCCGGCTTAAGGGGGCGACGATGGATAGCAAAGGGCTTGCGTCGGGCGTGCGGACATGTTGATCGTGCCGGTAATGAGCCCTGAAGCCGACGGCGTATGAGCGTATTTCTCCTCCGACGTGTCCTGACATTGCTGGCGACGCTGGTCGGCGCGTCCGTGATCATTTTCCTGGTGCTGGATGCGCTGCCGGGCAATGCCGCGCAAATGCTGATGGGCGCCGATGCCTCGGCCGACGCGGTGCGTGCGCTCACCGTCAAGCTCGGGCTGGATCAGCCGCTCGCGGTCCGCTACCTGCAATGGATCAAGGGCATCGTCGTCGGCGATCTCGGCAATTCCTATGTTTACGGCACGCCGGTCTCTGGCCTGATCGCGGAGCGGCTGGTGCTGACCATTCCGCTCGCGATCATGTCGATGCTGATCACCGTTGTGCTGGCGCTCTCCGCCGGCATCTACACCGCTGCCAACCATAACAAGCTCGGCGATGTCGGCGTGATGTCGCTGACCCAAATCGGCATCGCGCTGCCGAACTTCTGGTTCGCGATCCTCCTGGTCCTGCTATTTGCCGTGCGGCTGCAATGGCTCTCCGCCGGCGGCTTTGCCGGCTGGGATGACGGCATCTGGCCAGGGATCAAATCGCTGCTGTTGCCGTCGATTTCGCTGGCAGTGGTACAGGCCGCGATTCTTGCGCGCGTCACGCGCTCTGCGGTGCTGGAAGTGCTGCGCGAAGACTTCGTCCGCACTGCGCGCGCGAAAGGACTCGGCAAGCGCGAGGTGCTGTGGCGCCATGTGCTGCGCAACGCCATGATTCCCGTGATGACGGTGATGGGCCTGCAATTCGCCAATCTGCTCGCCGGCACCATCGTGATTGAGAACGTGTTCTACCTACCCGGTCTCGGCCGGTTGATCTTCCAGTCGATTGCCAATCGTGACCTGATCGTGGTGCGAAACTGCGTGATGCTGCTGGCAACCATGGTCGTCATCGTCAATTTCGTGGTCGACGTGCTCTATGCCTTCATCGATCCCCGCATCAAGGTGCACGACCTGTGAGCGCGCAGCTTTCCACGCCCGTTGACGCGCCGGTCGCAACGCGCCCCGTGCCGGCGCGGACCTTTTGGAGCCGCGCGCTGCGCCATCGCAGCTTCGTGCTGGGCGGCGCTCTCAGCCTGCTGGTAGTTGCCTCGGCGCTGCTCTCGCTGGTGTGGACGCCCTGGTCGCCTTACGAGATCGACATCGCCTCGAAGCTGCGGCCGCCCTCGGCGGCGCATTGGCTTGGCACCGATACCTTCGGTCGTGACATCGTCTCGCTGCTGCTCGCAGGTGCGCGCTCCACCATCCTGGTCGGTATCATCGCGGTCAGCATCGGTCTCACCTTCGGGGTCTGCCTCGGCCTGATTGCGTCGGCCAAGCGCGGCTGGACCGAAGAGGTCATCATGCGCTTTTCCGATTTCACCTTCGCCTTTCCGGCTGTGCTCTCGGCGATCATGCTGGCGGCGGTCGCAGGTCCAGGCATGGTGACTTCGATCATTGCGATCGGCATTTTCCAGATCCCGACCTTGACCCGGCTGACGCGCGGTTCGGCCAATGCGATTTGGGCGCGCGAATTCGTGCTGGCGGCGCGCGCCTCGGGCAAGGGCGCCCTTCGCATCACCATCGAGCATGTGCTGCCGAACATCCTGTCGATCCTGATCGTGCAGGCGACGATCCAGTTTGCGCTCGCGATCCTTGCCGAAGCCGCTTTGTCCTATCTCGGCCTCGGCACCCAACCGCCACAGCCGTCCTGGGGTCGCATGCTGAACGACGCGCAGACCATGTTGTTCCAGTCGCCGATGCTTGCGGTCTACCCCGGTGCCGCGATTGCGATCGCCGTGCTCGGCCTCAATCTGCTCGGCGACGGCTTGCGTGATCTGCTCGATCCCAGGCTGGCGCGGGAGCGGTGACGATGGTTGATCCAGCAACCCTGATCGAGGTCGATAATCTCGGCGTCCGCCTCAACACCTCTCGCGGCGCCGCGCAGGCCGTGCGCGGCGTCAGCTTTACCCTGAAGCGCGGCGAGACGCTTGGGCTCGTCGGCGAATCCGGCTGCGGCAAGTCAGTCACGGCGCTCTCGCTGATGGGGCTGTTGCCTGAGAGCGCTGTTATCACCGGCAGCATCAAGCTTGACGGCAACGAGCTCGTCCGGTTGCCGGATGGGGATTACTGCAAGCTGCGTGGCAACCGCATCAGCATGATCTTCCAGGAGCCGATGACGGCGCTGAACCCGATGCACACGATCGGCCATCAAGTGGCCGAGCCGCTGCGCCGTCACAAGAAATATTCGGCCGCGCAGGCGCGGAAAGAAGCTATCGCCTTGCTCGACCGCGTCGGGTTGCCCGATCCGGCGAGGCGTATCGACGCCTATCCGCACCAGTTCTCCGGCGGCCAGCGCCAGCGCGTCACCATTGCCATGGCGCTGGCCTGCGAGCCTGATCTGTTGATCGCGGACGAGCCGACCACCGCACTCGACGTCACGATCCAGGGCCAGATCCTAGATCTCATCGCCGATCTCGTCGAGGAGCGCGGCATGTCGATGATCCTGATCTCGCATGATCTCGGCGTCATCGCCGAGAACGTGCAGCGCATGATGGTGATGTACGGCGGCACAGTGGTCGAGAGCGGGCCAACCGACGAAGTGTTCCGCCGCATGGGCCACCCCTATACGCAAGGCCTGTTTCGCGCCCGTCCAAAACTCGGCGCGCGCAAGGGGACGCGGCTGACGACGATCTCGGGTACCGTGCCGGAGCTCGCCGATCTGCCGGTGGGCTGCACCTTCGCCGATCGATGTCCGCTCGTGATCGATGCGTGCCGGGCGGCGCTGCCGCCGATGGTCGAGGTTGGCCCCCGGCACGGCGTGCGTTGCATCAGGACCGATGTCTCCATGGCAGCGAATGTCGGAGCCCTGTCCGCATGACCGCAGCACCTCTTCTCGACGTCAAAAATCTCGAGCAGCGCTACACGCTGCCGCGCGAAAGCCTGTTCCGTCCGCCCGGCGAGGTGCGCGCGCTCAACGGGGTCAGCGTGCAGGTCCAGGCCGGCAAGAGCCTCGGCATCGTCGGCGAATCCGGCTCAGGCAAATCCACTTTTGCGCGCGTCGTGATGGCGCTGGAGCGGCCGACCGCGGGTGAGGTCACGCTGCTCGGCCGCGATCTCAACCGCATCTCGCCCGATGAACTGCGCCGCGCTCGGCGTGATTTCCAGATGGTGTTTCAGGACCCCTATGGGTCGCTCGACCCGCGCCAGACGGTTGCGCGCATCGTCGCCGAGCCGCTCACCGTGCTTGATGACGTCGATCGCACCACGTTTCGCGCCCGCGTCTCCGCGGTGCTGAAGCAGGTCGGCTTGCGCGAAGCGGACATGGACAAATATCCGCACGAGTTCTCCGGCGGCCAACGCCAGCGCATCGCCATCGCGCGCGCGTTGATCACCCAGCCCAAGCTGATCGTCGCGGACGAACCGGTCTCCGCGCTCGACGTCTCCGTGCAGGCGCAGGTCCTGAACCTGATGCAGGACCTCCAGGAGGAGTTCGGCCTCAGCTATATCCTGATCAGTCACGATCTTGCCGTTGTCGATTATCTCTGCGACGAGGTCGCCGTGATGTATCTCGGCCGGGTCGTCGAGCAGGGGCGGCCGGAGGATTTGTTCGAGCGCTGCGCCCATCCCTATACGCGGGCACTGCTCGATGCCGTGCCGCGGGCTCGTGCCGGTGGTGGCCGGCGCCGGCGCGGGGCGCAGGCGATCGCCTCGCAATCGGCGGCAGCGAGCGGATGCCCCTATGTCGCGCGCTGTCCGCTCGCCGACCAGCATTGCCGGGAGGTTCCGCCCTTGCTACGCAGGGTGGGCGCGGGACACCTTGTCGCCTGCCACAAGGCGGAGGCCGTGATGGCATTGCCGCAGGCGGCCATGGAAGGCTAATGTCGGCGACAAGATTGGCGTCGTCCTAAAGGACAGAAGAAGGCCGGGGAGTTGGGCATGTTGAAGAAGCTATCGATCGTCGCTTTTGCCGCAGCGCTAGCCGCGGCGCCGCTGCCGTTGCTGGCGCAGAGCAAGAAGGACAGCGTCGTCATGGGTATGACGCTGGAGCCGCCGGGGCTCGATCCCACCAACGCTGCGGCTGCAGCGATCGCTGAGGTCACGCTCTACAACATCTACGAGACCCTGACCAAGATCAACGAGGACGGCTCGGTCTCGCCGCTGCTCGCCGAGAGCTGGACCGCCTCGCCTGACCTGAAGACCTATACGTTCAAGCTGCGCAAGGGCGTCAAATTCCAGAACGGTGAGGCGTTCAATTCCGCCGCCGTCAAATTCTCGTTCGAGCGCAACGCAGCCGCGAACAGCACCAATAAGGACAAGAGCCTGTTCCAGGCTTTCGAGAAGATCGATGCGCCCGATGCCGACACGATCGCGCTCACGCTGAAATATCCCGAGCCGAACCTGCCGTTCCTGATGGGACAGGCGAGCGCCTCCATCGTCGAGCCGAAGAGCGCGGCGACCAATATCACGCAGCCGGTCGGCACCGGGCCTTATCAGCTCGGTGCCTGGGCCAAGGGCTCGTCGATTACGCTGAACAAGTGGGCCGACTATCGCAACGCCTCCGCGATCAAGCTCGCGAAGGTGACGATCCGCTTCATCTCCGATCCGGCCGCGCAGGCCGCGGCGCTGCTCTCGGGTGATGTGGATGCATTTCCGCGCATCGCGACCCGCGTTGTTGCCCAATTCAAAGCTGACCCGCGCTTTACCGTGCTGATCGGCGGTTCGAAGGCCAAGACCATCGTCGCCATCAACGAAAAGAAGAAGCCGCTGGACGACGTCAGGGTGCGCCGCGCGATCCTCGCTGCGATCGACCGCAAGGCATTGATCGATGGCTCGGTCGAAGGCTTCGGTACGCCGATCGGCAGCTTCTACACACCGGGGTCGCTCGGCTATGTCGATACCACCGGCATCAACCCGTACGACCCCGAGAAGGCGAAGAAGCTGCTGACTGAAGCCGGCGTCACCACGCCGCTCGAGCTCAGCCTGAAGCTGCCGCCACCGCCCTACGCGCGGCAGGGCGGCGAGATCCTCGCAGCCCAGCTCGCCAAGGTCGGCATCGTCGCCAAGATCGAGAACGTTGAGTGGGCGCAGTGGCTGTCGCAGGTGTTCGCTGGCAATGGTCCGCACAATTACGACCTCACCATCGTTTCCCACGTCGAGCCGTTCGATCTCGTCAAGATCACCGAGCCCGACTTCTACCTCGGCTACAACAACGAGGCGTTCAACGCGCTCTACAAGCAGATCGTGTCGACGCCGGATGAGGCTGCCCGCGCAAAGCTGCTCGGTGATGCCCAGAAGATGCTGGCGACGGACGCGGTCGCCGGCTTCCTGTTCCAGCCGCAATGGCCGACGGTGATCAACAAGAAGCTGAAGGGCGTCTGGAAGGAAGTCCCGCAGTTCGAGAACGATTTCTCGGCCTGGTCCTGGGAATAGGCTCCCCGGTCAGGCCGAGCCTGGCGCTTCAAAATGGGCCTCTCTCCGTCGGAGAGCGGCCCATTTTCTTGTGCGGGCTGAAAAAACGAGAAAACAACCCCATGCACAGTAGACCGGCCTTGTTCTTTCAATGGCTTGCGCGGTCCGATCAGATGATTTCGAAAATCCGAAAAATCGATTGACCCGTCGGGCAAAACACGGGCATGATGCTATCCTTGACGAAGGACGCACCACCGGGCGAGCACGTCATCAGGAAGCTGTTCCGAGACGTCGATGGCTGGCCATCCGACCCGTCAGACGAAGTCCAACTTTGAAGACCGAGATCGATCAGGATTCTGATCGGCGGTGTTGGCCAATTTGAACGTCGCTTTGGTCGTGATCGCCGGCATTGGCTGGTTCTTTGTCCTGCCGTCGGTGAGGTGATGGCGAAGTCGCTCCAGGGGCCTCTCGACACCGACGACGATGAGGCAGGACAGCAGCAGGCTTGTCGCGACCACAACGGCATAATTATCGCTCAGGAACTGAATGATCGGGAAATGCAGGAGATAGATGGGATAGGAGAGATCTCCGACGAACCGATCGACGCTGGCGTCCTTGAAGGCGGCGAAGGCAATCGGAACGACCGCTGCCGCCATGGTCGCTCCAACGAAGCTGTACTGCACCGGAACGTTCAAGACAAAAAGCTGTGCGAGCATGACCAATCCGGCGATGGCGACCAGCGCCAGGGGTCTGGACTGCGAGAACGGCAGCAATTCGATCCGGTTGAACAGGCGGAAGCTGAGCATGCCCAATACAAAGAGAGGAAGCTCGAATGGGAAGAAGCGATAAAACCAGGGATCGTGATCCAGTCCTGCGCCATAGGCTGCAAGCCTCGCTCCGGTGAGGATGAGAGCGAGCGCACCCAGGTAGGAGCTGCGAATTCGCGCCAAAAGACGGCGCCACCAGGTAAAAATACAACTCCAGGGCCAGCGTCCACGATGGGCGCACCATCAGATATGAGGACAGTTGAGGGGTAGTGGAATGAAAATCTGCTGTGAAGAATAGTCCGCTGTAGTCCACTCCGAGGAACAACAACGTGTCTTGAAGAAAAATCAAGATATTGGTTGCCAACAGCAGAATGGCTGGTTGCCATCCCAGACTGGCGAGGTCGTGGAAGCCTTTCGCGGGCCAGAGCGCGAAAGCCAGAGCAGCCACGAGCCAATAGGTCGGAAAAATGCGAAATGCCCGGCTGAGGTAGAACGCTCCTGGGGACGCGTATCGGTGCGACAGCACCATCTGCATGTAGAAGCCGGAAATCACGAAAAAGACTTCAACTGCCATGATCCCCGTCGTGAGACGAAGCCAAGTGAATGGCGGCAATACATGGTCGCCGACAACGGCCAGCGCCAGGAGCAATCGCAACAGTCCCATCGGTTCACGCGATCGGACGCAGCACAGCGTCGAACGCGATGGACGGATTGCGACTAGCCATTTTCGGCCACTCCCTGCATTACGGGAATGTTCGTGCCACAGCAGCTCTTAATGGTTCAACATATGCGTGTGTTCTTGGGCTGGAACACGTCGATCGATCGTCCAATTTTTTGGAACCTTAGCCGGTCGCATTGTCGCTTTGCGCGCATGATGTAACCATTCTCGGCTGGTCGACGAGGGGGGAGAACCGCGTCGAAAAATCTGCCTGATCCTTCACGAAGCGGTGCGGCCGCTTCGAGCGATAGCAGCGGCGCACCGTCCGGAAACGATGCGCCGCTTGTCGGTTCATGCCGCTTTCGCGCTGATATTGCCGATCCATTTGCGGGCCAGTGTCACGTCGGCTTGCGACAATTGATGGCCCGCCGGCAAGACGTTGTGGTCGACACGGGCGCCTGCGTCCGACAACAGCGCCGCAAGCTTCGCGGAATTGCTCGACGGCACGATCGGGTCAGCCTGCCCCGACAGCAGAAGCACCGGCTTGCCGCCAAGCTCCGGCTTTGCCTGATCAGTGTTGGGCGGATCCGACAGCGGCACCATCGCGCGCAACAGCACTGCGCCTGCCAGCACGTCCGGCTTCAGCAGCAACAGCGCGGCCGCGATGTTGGCGCCGTTGGAGAAACCGATCGCGACTGGCGCGGCGATGCCGTAGTGCCTGCGTGCCTCCGCGACGAAGTCGCCAAGCTCGAGCGCACGCCGGCGCACGTCCTCTTCGTCGAACACGCCTTCCGCAAGGCGGCGGAAGAAGCGCGGCATGCCGTGCTCGAGCACGCGGCCGCGCGGCGAGAGGAGCGCCGAGCCTGGCGAGATCATCTTGCCGAGGCCGAGAAGATCGTTCTCGTCGCCGCCGGTGCCGTG
>Ga0209758_1002773_pt1 | contig 17148 bp, 14 predicted proteins | sample AraplaMF_Col_mMF_FD_184258 | JGI IMG/M metagenome (GOLD analysis project Ga0209758, IMG submission 184258) | Arabidopsis root microbial communities from the University of North Carolina, USA - plate scrape MF_Col_mMF (SPAdes) (version 2) | ecosystem: Host-associated > Plants > Roots > Endosphere... | reverse complement strand
GCCAGATGACCCTGCACACTGGAAGGCATTTTCTGCAGATTCCGGGCCCCACCAATGTACCCGACCGGGTGCTGCGGGCCATGGACATGCCGACCCTGGATCATCGCGGTGCCGAATTCGCCGAGCTTGGCCACAACGTCCTGGCGGGTTGCCAGCGGGTATTCCGGACCAAGCAGCCGGTCATCATCTTTCCATCGTCGGGCACGGGTGCCTGGGAAGCCGCGATGGTCAATACCCTGTCGCCGGGCGACAAGGTCCTGATGGCCGAGACCGGCCAGTTCGCCGTGCTGTGGCGCGGCATCGCGGAAAAATTCAAGCTCGACGTCGAATTCCTGCCGACCGACTGGCGCCGTGGCGCCAGCGTCGAGCAGATCGAGGAGCGGCTCAAAGCGGATCGTTCGCACCAGATCAAGGCCGTGTGTGTGGTGCACAACGAAACCTCGACCAGTTGCGTTACCCACCCGCAGGAGGTTCGCAAGGCGCTCGACCGCACCAAGCATCCGGCGCTGCTGATGGTCGACACCATTTCCGGCCTCGCCTCGCTGGAATTCGAGCACGACGCCTGGGGCATCGACGTGTCGGTCGGTGGCTCGCAGAAGGGCATGATGCTGCCGCCGGGATTGAGCTTCAACGCGGTTTCGGAAAAGGCGCTCGCGGCCTCGAAGGCCAACACCGCGACGCGGTCCTACTGGGACTGGCACGACATGATCGCATTCAACAAGCAAGGTACCTTCCCCTACACCCCGGCGACAAACCTGTTGTACGCGCTGAAGGAAGGCATCGCGATGCTGGAGGAAGAGGGGCTCGACAACGTGTTCGCGCGCCACAAGCGGCACGGCGCGGCAACCCGCGCCGCGGCCAAGGCGTGGGACCTGGAACTGGTCTGCCTCGACCCGCACTGCTATTCGCCGGCGCTCACTGCCGTCATGGTCGGCGAAGGCCAGGATGCCGATAACTTCCGCAAGGTGGTGCTGGAAAACTTCGACATGTCGCTGGGCACCGGGCTCGGCAAGCTCAAGGGCAAGGCGTTCCGCATCGGCCATATCGGCCACTTCAACGACCTGATGCTGATGGGCACGCTGGCCGGCGTCGAGATGGGCCTCGATCTCGCCAAGGTGCCGCATCGCAGCGGCGGCGTGATGGCCGCGATGGAAGTCCTCAAGGGCCGCGACGTCGTGTCGATGCCGAAGGCGGCGGTGGCCTGAGCGCCATCAGGAGATCCCGGGAGCGCGCGGGCCTGGATGCTCCGCGCTCCGCAAGAATTGTTCCGAAACGCGGTGTGACGCCGCGCCAGCATCAGAAAAGAGCGTGCCATGAACGCCCCATTGTCCGGTAGCGAAGACCTGCTCTATGTCGTCGAGGACGGCATCGCCCGCATGACGTTCAATCGGCCGCAGGCGCGCAATGCGCTGACCTTCGCGATGTACGAGCGGATGGCGGCGATCTGCGCCGAGGTCAACGCCGATCATTCGATCAAGGCGATGATCCTGACCGGAGCCGGCGACAAGGCGTTCGCCTCTGGCACGGACATCTCCCAATTCCGCGCCTTCAAGACCGCGCAGGACGCACTGGAGTATGAAGCGCGGATCGATCGTGTGCTGGGCGCGCTGGAACAGGTCCGAGTCCCGGTCATCGCGGCGATCGCCGGGGCCTGCACCGGCGGCGGCGCCGGCATTGCCGCCTGCTGCGATATCCGTATCGGCACCAGCGCGGTGCGGTTCGGTTTCCCGATCGCGCGCACGCTCGGCAACTGCCTGTCGATGTCGAACATCAGCCGGCTTAACGCGCTGGTCGGCCCGGCGCGCACCAAGGACCTGATCTTCACCGCCCGGCTGGTCGAGGCGCCTGAGGCGCTGGCGCTGGGGCTGCTCAACGAAGTGGTGCCGGACCTCGAAACGCTGGCGCGCCGCGCCACCGAGACGGCGCAACTGGTTGCTGGCCACGCACCGATCACTCTCGAAGTGACCAAGGAAGCGGTGCGCCGCATCCGCCGGACGCTGACCCGGGATGAGGGCGAGGACCTGCTGCTCAAGGCCTATATGAGCGAGGATTTCCGCGAGGGAATGGACGCCTTCCTCAACAAGCGCAAGCCGAGCTTCAAGGGCAAATAGGACCGACCGGGACTGCGGCGGTCGCGGTCAGGACCGCGCCGTGACGCGGGTGACCTTCCAGAGCGTGCAGGTCGAGCCGTATCCGGTGTTCGCTTCCTTGAGCTTCTCCGCGGTCACGTCGCGGGTGGCTTTGAGGTTGTGAAACCAGGCGCGGCCGGATTCCTCGATCACCAGGAATTGCGGATGTTGCCGCAGGATATCCTCGGTGGACTTGATCGAATCCCACCTGGCCCAACGCTTGACGTTTTCCAGCACGTGATAATCCACCGCGTTACCGCGGGCGCGCGTGGGATATTTCAGCACCACGTCCCAATCCAGCGGGAACAGGTAGGCCGAGCCGCCGACCGCATAGGTCGCCCGCGGCAGGAAGACATGGGGGGATTCCGCGATCACCGGCAGGTCGCCGCGAATGTATTCGGTCTCGAAATAGGCGCCCCGGCCGTCGGTGCAAGGCACGTCGTCGCGATCCGGAATCCGGGTGAGCATCACCACGCCGAGCAATGCGGGCGGGACGATGACGGCGCAGACCGCGAAGCCCGCGGTCATGCCGGCAAGGCGGTGCTGTGCCTGCCGCACCAGCCACTCGCCGAACGCGATGTGAAGCGCGAAGCTGACGATCAGTTGCGGCATGAAATACCGCGGCACGAACAGCGGAAACAGCGTCACCGACACCACCCATGCGGTCAGGGTGAAGCCGGTGATTGCGGCGAGCAGCAGCGCCACATAGCGGAAGGGTTGCCATAACGCGTCGATGAGGATCGGGCGGAACTGGAATTCACCACGCTGCAAGGCGAGCAACGCCGAGCTTGCGAGGCAAAACAGCTCGGCCAGTGCGATCCACATTCCCAGTCGCGATGCGAACAGGGTCTCCAGCAATTCCGGCAGATTAGGCGGACCGAACCAGATATAGGGCCGTCCGATGGCGCTCTGCCCGATGAAAAATGGCGTCCAGCACGCCGCAGCCAGGATCGCGGGAGCAACGGCTGCCGCGATCGGCCGCCAGCCATGCGGTCGGTCGCGCCATTGGCTGAGCCCGCCGCAGAGCGCGATACAGGCGACGTAAACGATGCCGAAGGTGTGCGACAGGGTCAACCCGCCATAGAGCAACGCCAGCGCGATACCGTCGCCGGTGCGGCGGCGTTCGATCAGCCGCTGCTGAAACAGCACCGCCATGGCCGCCATCAGGAAATACAGGGCGTAGGTGCGCAGTTCGAGCGCGGCGTGGATCAGGCTTTCGTTCAGCGCGCCGAACGGGAAGGCGCCGATCCAGCACGCCTGGGTCGAGGCGACGCGCCGGCCGACGCGGTACAGCGCCAACGTCGCAGCCACGGCCAGCACGATGTTGGTCAATTTGAGCAGCGTGACCGGCGGCAGCGGCGTCCCGTGGCCGATCAGCCAGGCCATGGTCAGGTACAGCGGCGGATTGCCGTCGATCCCCATCGCAATGCCGGACCAGAGCTTTGGCAGGCTTGGCGCCTGAACCAGTGTCATCGTCAGCAGTTCGTCCATCCACAGCGGCGTACCGAGCGAACGATACGCGAAGATCGCGACGGCGCAGCCGGCAAGAAGCGCGCACGCCGTCTGCAGCATCCGTGCCGCCCTGCCTGTGTCCGTTTCGCCCATGGGATATCTACGCGGCCGGCGTTCAAAGCAGGCGTGGCACCGGCAGCGGCGTGATCAGTTTGCCCTTGAAACCCTTGGCGCGAAGTTTTGGCGCCAGTTCGTCGGCGATATGCCAGGAGAAGATGATGGCGCAGTCCGGCTGGTCCGCGAACATGCGGCTCTCCTCGACGACGGGGATCAACGTCCCCGGCATGCACTTGCCGATCTTGAGCGAGCCTTCGATCTCGCAGACGTAGTCGATGATCGCCGAATCGAGGCCGACATAATTCACCAGCGTCGAGGCGCGCGACGGCGCGCTGATGCCGCAGATCCGGCCGCCGGCTTCCTTGACCTCGCGGATCAGGGCGTGAAGCCTCTCCTTCGAGAGCATCACGTCGTGGCGGAAGTTCTGCAGGCGCGTGCGCATCGCCTCGCCGGTCGGCTCATCCGCCAGCATCGCCTGCACGCTGTTCTGGACCGGCCGCGTGCCCTTGCGCGCCGCGTAAACCCGGATCGATCCGCCATGGGTCGGGATCTTGCGGGCGTGAAAGACCTCCAGGCCGTGCATGCCGAGCAGGTGGGCGAGGCTGCCGACCGTGTAGTGCCGAAGATGCTCGTGATAGACGGTGTCGTATTGCAGGTCGTCGAGCAGGCCGATCAGGTAATGCGATTCCGAGATGAAGACGCCGTCGGGGGCCAGCATCTCGACGATGCCCTCGACGATGGCGTGGACATCCTCGATATGGGCGAAGCAGTTGGCGGCTGTGACCACTTTGGCGGCGCCGTGCTTCGCCTTGACCTCGCGCGCCACGTCCTTTGAGAAGTAGCGCTGCAGCGTCGGGATGCCGCGCGCGCTGGCGATCCTGGCGACGTCGGTCGGTTCGATGCCGAGAATGCGGTGGCCGCCGGTCTGGAAGTTCGAGATCAGCGTTCCGTCGTTCGATCCGATGTCGACCACGAGGTCGTCTTTGCCGAGACCCAGCAATTTGGAGGATTCGGCATAGAGTTCGGCGAAATTCTCGCGCAGGATCCTGGTCATGCCGCTGGTGTAGGGATACTCCGGCGGAAAGATGATCACCGGGTCGACGGCGACGCCGAGCTGCACCAGTTCGCAGTTCGTGCAGTGCATCAGATTGGTCGGAAACCAGGTCTGCTGTTTCTGGATTTCGCCGATCGGCACCATCTGGTTCACCGGCGGCATGTAGCCTAGCGACAGCACGGTGTTGAGCGGCTCATGGCCGCAAATCTGGCAGCATTCCACCGGAACACTTCCGCCGCTACCGGCGCCGCGCGCAACTTTGGTCGGGAACACAGCGATATCTCCTGAACGGTCCAGCTTGTGGCTTGATGCGATGAATTAGCGATTCGGCGCCAGATGTTCGTGCGCCCAATACCAGTCGAGGGTCGGCGGCAGGCCCTGCGCCAGCGTCACCCGCGGCCGATAGCCGAGCTTTTCGAGCTTGGCGATGTCGGGGCAGCGGCGCTCGGTGCCGCCTTCCGGCGCCGGGCGATGGATCAGTTCGATCTCGCGCCCGGCATGGGTGGCCACCTGCGTTGCCAGTTCGGCGATGGTGATCTCCTCGGTGGTGCCGACATGGTAGATGTTGAGATGCTCGCCTTTGGCCCGCATCGCCAGCACGCCCGCCACGAGATCGTCGACGTGGCAGAAGCTGCGGGTCTGCCGGCCGTCGCCCTGCAATTCGAACGGCAGCCTGCCGGCGGGATGTTCGGCGGCCACCGCCTTGAGCCTAAGGGCGAATTGCGGCACCACGTGCTCCCAGCCCATGTCCGGACCGTAGACGTTGTGGGGCCGGAAGATCAGCACGCGGTCGAAGAACTTGCGGCCGTAGTTCAGCGCCATCAATTCGCTGATGATCTTGCCACCGCCATAGGAATAGCGCGGATTGGTCGGATCGGGCACGATCAGCGGCGCGTGCTCGTCGGTGGGGACCTGCGGCGGCGTCTGGTATACTTCCGAGCTCGATGCCAGCACCAGCGAGCGCACGCCCTCACCGCGGCAGGCGTCGATGACGTTGATCATGCCCTTGACGCCGACATCGAGCACCAGTTCAGGCGCGCTGTAGAAGAACTCGGTGCCGTTGACGAAGGCGAGATGGTGCACCTCGTCCATGCCGCGCACCGCGCGTGCCACCAGCGCGGCATCGCGGATGTCGCCGCCGATGAACTCGATTTTGTCCGCGACGTCCTCGAGTCGCCGTGGCGCGCCGCGCGAATTGTCGTCCAGCACCCGCACCGCATGGCCCTCTTTGACCAGCGCCTTGACCAGCGCCGAGCCGATGAAGCCGCTGCCGCCGGTGACCAGGATTGAACTCACGCCGTTTTCTCCGCCATGTCAGATTCGATGTCGAGCCAGCAGCCGTCCTTATGGGCGCGGCGGGCAGTGGAGAGCAAGGTTTGAACGCGATGCCCCTCGGCGAACCCGGGCCATGCCGGCCTGGAATCGGCAATGGCATCGAGAAAGTCGGCGGCAAGGCGGGATACCGGTGCGATCCGGCCATCCGCCGGAAACTGGCGATCGACCGGGTCATCGACATCGACCAGCGTGAATGTCGCCTCCGGTCGCCGCGCCAGCCGCAGTTCGAAGCCGCGCATATAATCCGCCGTGGCGTTGATCAGCGTCAGGCTGCCGTCCTCACCGTAAAATTCCAGCCGGTGGCCTGAGCCGAGATAGGACGCGCAGCTCATGGTGAGGCTGCCTGCCGCGCCGGAGCGAAACGCCAGGCTGATGCCGGCATGAGTCTCCATGGCTGGCGCGTCGGGCAGGCCCGACAGCCGGGCCGAGAGGCCGCTGATCGGGCCGCACAGCCATTCCAGATAGTGGAAGCTGTGGCTGACGAAATTGCCCAGCGCGCCGCCGCCGTTGTCGCCTTCCGTCTTCCAGCCGGCAAGCCGTTTTCGCGTGCTCTCGTTCTCGACATTCCAGTTGACCGCGACATGGCGCAAACGGCCGATGGCGCCCTGATCCAGCAGCGCCTTGGCCTTGCGCCAGCACAGGATCGCCGAAAAATTGAAATCCAGCATGGTGGTGCGCCGGCTGTCGGCCGCGGCCCTCGCCATCGCTTCGGCGCCGGCCAGATCGGCGGCCATCGGCTTTTCCGCGAAGACGGGCTTATTGAGCGCGAGCGCGCGGAGCGCGATTTCGGGTTGCAGCGCCGGCGGCGTCGCGATGGTAACGGCGTCGATATCCGGATGTTCGACGAGATCGACCCAATTGCCGAACGCGTGCGGAATGGCGGCTGCGCGCGCCAATTCCGCGGTGCGCGCGGCGTCGGTGCCCGCCAGCGCCACGACCTCGCAGCGCGTGTCCAGCCGAAACGCCGGCAGATGGATCAGGCGCCCGTAATTGCAGCCGACTATCCCGATTCGTATCACGATGGCTCCTGCGCTGGCCGCGATCGCCGGCCGCCCGAATGATCGATGTTATTTCAGGGAGATGAAGGATTTCAGTTCAGCCAGCAGCAGCGCGCCGAGATGCATTTGCGAAACGAATTCGCCCGACTTGATCAGCGCAACGAGCTCGGCGGCGGTGACCAGTTCGACGCTGACGCCCGGTTCGGGAACGAAGTTCCCGATGCGCTCGCCGGCCTGCAGGAAATAGGAGTGGATCTGGTTGCTCATGCGACCGGTACAGGCTGCGGCCGTCCCCAGCGCGTGGATCGACCGCGTCGGGTACCCGGTCTCCTCCAGCAATTCGCGCCGGCATCCCTCGGCAGGGTCCTCGCCGGGTTCGGCGAGCCCGGCCGGCAGCTCCAGCGTGAACGCCTCCACCGCCGGACGATATTGCCGCACCAGCGGGAAGCGGCCGTCCGGCGTCAGCGCCACGATGGCGAGATAATCCGCCTGGCCCACGGCGTGGTAGAGCTGCGAAGGCTCGCCCGGCGCGAACTCGACCTCGCGCGCGATGATGTCGACCCAGGGCGAGATCGTCGTGGTCTGGCGGGATCTGATCTTCGGCCATTGCGGATTCACGCGGACAACTCCGAGGGTCGGTGGATGGCTTTGCGCGTGACCGTGTTCGGCGAATAGCGCAGAAACGTCGTCGCGAAGGCGTAACGATACCAGCGCAGATAGGCCGGCAGCCATTTCAGCACGCGAAACCGGCTGGTGCCGTGCTGGCGCTCGAACCACAGCGCCGGCACCTCGCCGATCCGCCAGCCGAGCCGGTGCGCCTTCACCAGCAATTCGATGCTATAGCAAAAGCCGTCACGCGATTCGATGTCGATCTGTTCGATGACCCGCCGCGAAAACATCCGGAAGCCACTGGTCGGGTCGCGGGTCGGAAGGGCGGCGAGATGGTACAGCGTGAAGGCCGCGGTGCGCACCAATGCGGCTTTCAGCCACGGGCAGCCCTGCATGGTGCCGCCCGGCATGAAGCGGCTGGCGCAGACCACGTCGCATCCCTCATTCACCAGTGCCGCCATGTGGTCGATGATCCCGGCGTTGAAGTCGTCGTCGGCCGGATACACCACGACGATAGGCGCCGAACTTGCGGCAAATCCGGCCAGCACCGCGCCGTGCGCGCCGCGGCCGGGATTGCGCACGAAGCTGATGCCGAGGCCGGCATAGGCGTTGGGATTGTCGCGCACGACCGGCAAGGTGTCGTCGTCCTCGCTGTCGTAGCAGATCAGCACCCGGGTGGGAGTCTTGACCTCGCGCGCTAGCGCACCGAGGGTCGCCAAGATGTTGGCGCCCTCATTGTACACCGGGATGACGAGGTCGATGCGCGGATCCATCGCGGCGAGACTCTGCGTTGCTGGTGGCGAACGCCGGCTTATGGCGACGGCACCAGGGTGGATGCGGCGAAATCCGTCGCCTGCTCCAGGATTCCCCAGATGTCGACCACCGGCTTGCCCTTCAGGTCGGCGGTCCGGTAGACGCCGTGCGGCGTGCACAGGATCAGCACGTCGCTGCGCTCGACCACCTCGTCGAACGGCAAAAGATCCGGATCGACGGTCACGAAGGGATCCGTGGTCAGCACCTCGCGCGCGTAACCGCTCAGCACCTTCTTGAACTTATAGCTGAGTGAGGCCCTGATGTCGTCGATCTCCGACTTGAACGCCATGCCCAGCAGTCCGACCGTCATCTTGCCGAGATCGTAGCGGCGGCGCAGGTCGTCGACGACGTGGAGCGGCAGGCCCTCGTTGACCAGCATCGCGGCGTTGCCGAGGCTGAATTCGTTGCGCGCGAACGCCGTCAGTTGCATGGTGTCCTTCATCAGGCACGGTCCGGCGGCATATCCCGGTGTCGGGATGTTTCGCGCCCGGGGATAATTGTGCTTCATCGCCTGCAGAATGCGTTGGTAGTCGAGGCCGGCGGATTTGGCGATCAGGTAGAACTGGTTGGTGACGGCGAACTCGATGTAGCGGTAGGCGTTGCCGAACAGCTTGGCGAATTCGGCCTCGATCGGATCGAGCACGACGATTTCCGGAGCGATCGTGCGGAACAGCGCGGCGGCTTCCTCCGCGGCTTCGGGCGATGTGCCGCTGATGATCTGCGGCATCCGCGCCAATTCCTCGACGCCGTAACCCTGCACGATCCGCTCCGGACAGAACGCGACCTTGAGGTTGCGGCCCTGGCGCGACAGGTAGTCGTTGATCCAGTCGGTGGTGCCGGGATAGAGCGTCGAGCGCAGCACCAGCAGTTGTCCGTCGCGCAGATGCGGCAGCAGATCGTCGATGCAGTTCTGGATGACGTGGCGTTCCGGATTGAGAAACTCGTCGACCGGCGTGCCGATGGTGACGATGACGGGTCCGGAGGTGGAGATCTCGCCAGGTTTGCTGGTGAAGCTCAGGCGCTTGCCGCGCAGCGCGCCGGTCAGCAGGTCCTCGGCGCCGTGTTCGATGAAGGGCAGGCGGCCGCTCTTCAGGGCCGCGAGGTTGTCGCGGTTCAGATCGTTGACGTTGACGCGCAGGCCCTTGGCCGCGAAAGCCAGCACCAGCGGAATGCCGACATGGCCCGCGCCGCCGACGACGGTGAGGTCGGCGGTGATGGCGTCGGTCGGGACGGCAGTGGTTGGAAATACGGCGACGGTCACGGTTTTTCACCATAGGTCAGGACGAATGAGCGCAGCGGCTTCATCAGCGCGGGCGCGAACACCACGCGGTCGATGGCATTATAGGCCGGCAGCAGCCAGCGCAGCCTGGCCGACGCGAGGTAGCGATAGTTGAGGTCGCTGATGTAGTCGGTGCCGACCAGAAAGCCGGCGTCCTTGAAGACGGCGGCGATCCGATGCGCCAGCACCGGCCGTTCATTTTCGGTGACGCCGACCGCGCTGTAGAACGGTGAGGAGCGGTCGCGATACAGGTACATGAAGGGGTTCATGCGGTTGGGATCGAAGGCCGCGAACGAGCCACCCGGCTTCAGCACCCGGAACACTTCGGCCACGCAGCGTGCCGGGTCGGGCAGGTGGTGCAGCAACCCGCTGAGCAGGACGCCGTCGAGGCTGGCCGCCGGAAACGGCAGATGTTCGACATCGCCTTCCAGGAAGGAGACCTGCGGATATTTGACCTGACCGAGTGCAATGAGCTTCGGGCTGAGGTCGAGCCCGACCGCGTCGAAGCCCCGGCGGTGCAGCAGATTGGTGAAAACGCCGGAACCGCAGCCGAGGTCGGCGATTTTTGCGCGGGGCTGCCACTTCGCCAGCCGTGTGCAGGTGCCGATCAGCCGGATGTTGCTATCCGGCGTGAACACGTCATAGCTGTCCGCGGCGGCGTGGCCGTCGAAGAACGCGATTTCCTTCTGCTTGTCCTGGGTGGATTCGATCATCTGGACGCCTAGCACGAGCCCTGGCCCCGGCAACCTGGCACGTGAGGTTGACGCCTGCGCCCGAGAAAATCGCCGAATGATGTTCTGCCCGTTAATATCGACGCGGCCGCGCCGATTTTGGTCGAAATAGCTTAACGCAATGCTACGTTTTACTGGAACTGTGGCCCCGGAGCCGGCCGGGCGCGGCCTGCGGTCGGGCCCATCGGGCAAGGGCCGATCGCGCTGCCGGCCATTTGGACTGCCGAACCGGGCGGCCGACGAAAGTCTGAGGCGTTCGAATCGCCTTGCGCGCGCGCTGGTCGCTTGAACTCTTTTGCGGTAAACCACACAATGGTAGCTGCAAAACGACGGGCTTTTGGAAGCCTGCGCAAGCCGTGACGGGGATGAAACGCATGCGATACTCGATCTGGATCATGGCCGCGCTGGCGGGCATGCTGACAAGCGCGCCGGTGAGGGCATGGGAACCTACCAAACCGGTCGAGATTGTGGTTGCGGCCGGTGCCGGGGGCGCCTCCGACCAGATGGCGCGGATGATGCAGGCCGCGATTCAGAAGAACAATCTGATGAAGCAGCCGATGGTAGTGTCGCTCAAGGGCAACGCGTCAGGCGCCGAGGCGCTGATGTACATGAAGTCGAGCGACGGCGACCCCAACAAGGTGCTGATCGCCTATTCGCTGATCTACATGCTGCCGCTCTCCGCGAAAATCCCGTTCGACTGGCATGATCTCACGCCGGTGTCGGTGGTGGCGCTCGACCAGTTCGTGCTGTGGGACAACGCCAATGGGCCGAAGACGGTGAAGGAATTCATCGAAGCCGCTAAGGCTGCGGCCTCGCCGTTCAAGATGGGCGGCACCGGCGCGAAGCGCGAGGATCAGGTGCTCAGTGTGTTTATTGAGAAGCGCACCGGCGCAAAATTTTCCTATCTGCCCTACAAGTCCGGCGGCGAGGCGGCGACCCAGCTGGTCGGCAATCATACCGAAGCCAACGTCAACAACCCGTCGGAAAATCTCGAAGTCTGGCGTGCCGGCCAGGTGCGCGCGCTCTGCGTATTCGACAAGGAGCGCATCGCCTACAAGACCAAGGTCACCGACACCCAATCCTGGAACGACATCCCGACCTGCAAGGAAGAAGGGCTCGACGTCCAGTACCTGATGCTGCGCGCCATGTTCCTGCCCGGCAAGGTCACGGCGGAACAGACCGCGTTCTATGTCGACCTGTTCAAGAAGGTGACCGAGACCGCTGAATACAAAGACTACATGGAAAAGCAGGCGCTAAAGCCGATCTACCTCACCGGCCCCGACATGCTGAAATTCCTCGAGGAGGACGGTGCGCTCAACAAATCGCTGATGACCGAAGCCGGCTTTGTGGCGAAGTGAAGCGGGGCCGGTCCTTCCTTCCCTCTCCCCTTGTGGGAGAGGGTGCCTGAGCGCAGCGAAGGCGGGTGAGGGGAACAGCCTCTCGTTCTGTCGCCACCCCTCACTCGGCACGGGACTGCGTCCGCGCTGCCCTCTCCCACAAGGGGAGAGGGAAAAAATCGAGCAGTATATCGGCTGAATGACATGGCCCAACCCGACCTCGAAATCGTCGTCGACGATCCCACCGCGCCGGAGGCCGACTCGCCTGCGGTGGTCGGCACGCATGCCGTCGAGATCGCCGTATCGCTGCTGTTGCTGGCGTTGGCGCTGACGCTCGGCTACGACAACTGGCGCACCGGCATCGCCTGGGATTCGACCGGACCCGAGCCCGGTTATTTTCCGTTCTATCTGTCGGTGATCCTCGGCGGAGCCAGCCTTTACGGGCTCGTCGTCACGTGGCTCAAGCGGCGTGAGCCGTCGGAGACGTTCGTGACCCGGGCGCAACTGCGCCGCGTCATGGCGGTGTTCGTCCCGACGCTGCTGTTTTGCCTCGCCATGCAATTCCTCGGGCTCTATGTCGCGAGCTTCCTGCTGATCGCCGGCTTCATGCGCCTGGTTGGCAGGATCGCCTGGTGGAAATCGCTGCTCACAGCCTTCCTCTTCACCGCGATCATGTTCGTGACTTTCGATATCGCGTTCGACGTCATCATGCCGAAGGGACCGCTGGAAGCGGCGTTCGGATTCTAGGACCATCACTTCATGGAAGCCTTCAGTTTGCTGTTGCACGGTTTTGCCGTGCTGATGACGTGGAAGATCCTCGGCCTGATGATGGTCGGGCTGGTGCTCGGCATTTTCGTCGGCGTGCTGCCGGGGCTCGGCGGCCCCAACGGCGTGGCCATCCTGCTGCCGCTGACGTTCACGATGGATCCGACGTCCGCCATCGTCATGCTGTCCTGCATCTATTGGGGCGCGCTGTTCGGCGGCGCCATTACCTCGATCCTGTTCAACATTCCCGGCGAAGCGTGGAGCGTGGCGACCACCTTTGACGGCTATCCGATGGCGCAGCAGGGCAAAGCGGCGGAGGCGCTGACCGCGGCGTTCACCTCGTCGTTCATCGGGTCGCTGGTAGCGGTGCTGCTGATCACGTTCCTGGCGCCGATGATCTCGTCGTTCGCGCTGAAGTTCGGCCCGCCGGAATTTTTCGCGGTGTACCTTCTGACGTTCTGCTCGTTCGTCGGCCTTGGCCGCGAGGCCAAGCACAAGACCGTCATCTCGATGGCGCTCGGCCTGCTCATCGCCGGCATCGGCATGGATACCGTGTCGGGCCAGTTGCGGATGACCTTTGGCTCCTCCGAGCTGTTGCGCGGCATCAACTTCCTGGTCGCGGTGATCGGCCTGTTCGGCATCAGCGAAATCCTGTTGACCATGGAAGAGCGCCTGGCGCTGCGCGGCCATGCCGCCAGCATCAGCCTGCGCGTCGTCCTCAATGTCTGGAAGGACTTGCCGAAATACTGGGTGACCTTGCTGCGCTCGTCGTTCATCGGGTGCTGGCTCGGCATCACGCCCGGCGGCGCCATCGCGGCGTCGTTCATGGGCTACAATCTCGCCAAGCGGTTCTCCAAGAATCCGGAGAGTTTCGGCAAGGGCCGCATCGAGGGCGTGTTCGCGCCGGAAACCGCCGCGCATGCTTCCGGCACCGCGGCGCTGCTGCCGATGCTGGCGCTCGGCATTCCCGGTTCCGGCACCGCGGCGATCCTGCTCGGCGGCCTGATGGTATGGGGCCTCAATCCGGGGCCGCTGCTGTTCGTCGAGCACAAGGACTTCGTCTGGGGACTGATCGCCTCGATGTATCTCGGCAACGTGGTCGGCCTGGTGCTGGTGCTGACCACCGTGCCGGTCTTCGCCTCGATCCTGCGGGTGCCGTTCGCCGCGGTGGCGCCGATGATCGTGGTGTCCTGCGCGATCGGCGCCTACGCGATCCAGAACGCCATGTTCGACATCTGGCTGATGCTCGGCTTCGGCGTGGTCGGTTACGTCTTCAAGAAGATCGGCATTCCGCTGGCGCCGTTCACCCTGGCGCTGGTGCTCGGCAACCGCGCCGAGGATGCCTTCCGGCTCTCGATGATCGGCTCGGGCGGCAACATGAAGGTGTTCTGGTCGAATGGCCTGGTCGGCTCGATTACAACGCTGGCGATCATCTTGCTGTTCTGGCCGGTGATCGACCGGGCATTTGGTGTCGCCGGCCGCCTTTTTCGCCCCTCGCGGCCGTCCCCCGCCGAGCGCTGAGCGCGCCGCCGTCCAACTACAGTGCGTTTGATTCCAGTATGTTAGCGGATTCGAACCGATAAAGTTCCCGTGTGTGCTTATCCGGTTACAGCCATTTACGGGGAACCTGGATAGGGTTCCATGACGTTTCGGAATGTTGCTGGGAGGTTGTAAATGCGTCGTCACTTCATCGAAGGCATCGTTCTCGCGTCGTTGCTGACCGCAACGAGTGCATTTGCCGCGGACCTTCCGGCAAGGACCTATACCAAAGCCCCGGTGGTGGTTGATCCCGGCTACAATTGGTCCGGTTTCTATGTCGGTTTGAATGCCGGCTACAGCTGGGGCAGGGCAAGTGAGACCGCTCCGATCGGCGCGCCCTTTCCCGGTTCCGTGACCATCCGGCAGGATATGAATGGCGGTCTCGGCGGCGGCCAGGTCGGCTACAATTGGCAGATCGACCGGACGTGGCTGGTCGGCTTCGAGGCCGACATCCAGGGCACCGGCGAACGCGGACGTGCGACCGCCTCGTTTGGAGCGGTCAGGATCGGGTCGTTCGGCTTCACCGGCTCCGCCGCTACCAGCGCGGACTTGCCGTGGTTTGCGACCTTCCGCGGCCGCGTCGGCATCCTGGCCGACCCGAGTCTGTTGCTCTACGGCACGGGCGGCCTGGCGGTCGGTGAAGTCAAATTCACCAACCAGGCCACGCTGACGGCGCAACTGTTCGATGGCGGCAGCAACACCCCGATCGGAGCGCCGTTCTCCGTCACCGGCCCGTTGCTGTCGGAGAGAAAGACCCGGGTGGGCTGGACCGCAGGCGCTGGCGTGGAAAAGAAATTCAGCCAGAACTGGTCGGCGAAGCTGGAATATCTGTATCTCGATTTGGGTTCCGCGACCTACTTCGCCAACACTGCGAATGCCGTGGACGTCAGCTTCCGCGACCATATCTTCCGTGCCGGCATCAACTATGCCTTCAGCCCGGCCGCGGTTGTCGCAAAATACTGACCGGTTCGTTTGAGCCGGAAAAAAGCCCCGGTTTTCCGGGGCTTTTTGTTTGCAGCGACGCCCGGCGGGATGGCTTTACACCACCTTGGCTTGCCGCAGCGCCGTGATCTCCTCGGCCCCGAAGCCGAATTCGGCCAGCACCTCGTCGGTGTGCTCGCCGAACTCCGGCGGGCGCGCGGCCATCCGGCTTGGGGTTCGCGACAGCTTGACCGGCTGGCCGACGAGCCGGATCGGGCGGTTCTCCGGGCTCGGCACGTCCTGGGCGATACCGAGGTGCTGGACCTGCGCGTCTTCGAACATCTGGTCGATCGCGTAGATCGGGCCGCACGGCACGCCGGCGGCGTTCAGTTCCCTGACCCAGATCTCGGTGGACTTGTTCTCGGTGCAGGCGTTGATCTCCGCATTGAGGGCATCTCGGTTTTTTGAGCGTGCCGGGGCGGTGGCGTATTCGGGCCGGGCGGGGAGGTCGGGGGCACCGATCGCCTGGGCACAGCGCTCCCAGATCTTGCCGCCGGTGGTGGCGATGTTGATGTAGCCGTCGGAGGTCTTGAACACCCCCGTCGGGATGCTGGTCGGATGATTGTTGCCGGCCTGCTTGGCGACGTCCTTTTCCATCAGCCAGCGGGCGGCCTGGAAATCCAGCATGAAGATCTGCGCCTGCAGCAGCGAAGTCTGCACCCACTGCCCCTCGCCGGACACGTCCCGTTCCAGCAGCGCTGTCAGCACGCCCAGCGCGCAGAACAGGCCGGCGGTGAGATCGGCCACCGGAATGCCGACCCGCATCGGACCCTCGCCCGGAGCGCCGGTAATCGACATCAGGCCGCCCATGCCCTGGGCGATCTGATCGAAGCCGGGGCGCTTGTGATAGGGCCCATCCTGGCCGAAGCCGGAGATGCTGCCGTAGACGATCCGCGGATTGACCTTGCGCAGGCTCTCGTAGTCGATGCCGAGCCGGGCTTTGACGTCGGGACGGAAATTTTCGATCACGACATCGGCCTTGGCGACCAGCCGCATGAACACCTCGAGGCCCCTCGGATCCTTCAGATTGAGCGCCATCGCACGCTTGTTGCGATGCAGATTCTGGAAATCCGACCCCTGCCGCGGGCCGCCCGGTTGTTCGCCGCCGCCATCCTCGAGCAGCGCGTCGATCTTGACGACATTGGCGCCCCAGTCGGCCAGTTGCCGGACCGCGGTCGGGCCGGAACGCACGCGGGTGAGATCAAGCACGGTGAAGCGGGACAGCGCGATGGAGGCACGCGGGAAGGGCATGGTTGGGAACTCCGCAGATCGGTCACACCGGCATAGACTGTGAACCGGCAAATTCAAGCGCAAATCCGCGCGGCGGCGCGGTTCGCGCGTGGCGTGCGCTCTTGGCCGTGGCGCGGAGCTCTACCCGTCATGCCGGTTGTATGTTAGGGACGCGAGTCCGGCCGCAGCCGGTTGCGCGCGGTTCTTGTTCCTGACCGCGTCGATCTTGACCAGCGAGAGGTGTAATGAACGCGGCGCAGCAGGACTTCGGCTCATTGCTCCGTCCCGGAAAGGCCGGCACGATCGCTGCGTTGCTTCAGGCGACCGCCGTGACCGACGACGCCGGCGCCTCTGTCGACCTTGGCCTGGCCACGGGTTCGCTGATCGCCGAATTCCGCGGCGCTCACGACGCCGGTTTCAAGCTGATGTTCTTCGGCATCGGCTGCGACGCCGGATCCGCGAGCCATATGGCGATCGATTTTTCCAAGAACGGCAATGTCCGCGCGCTGTCGTTCGACGCGGCCACGTCCGTGACTTGCCTCGGCAACGATTTGGGATTTGAACGAATCTTCGCTAGGCAGATCGAATTGCACGCGCGTGCCGGAGACATCGCCATCATTTTCGGCGGACCCGGCGTCGACCCGGTCGTGCTCGATGCCGCCCGAACCGCGCGGCTGGCGGGGACGAAGGTCGTTACGATTTCCGCCTCCAAGGAGGAAAATCCATTGAATGCGCTGGGCGACCTGAATTTCAGGGTTCCAGTTGCGCAGGCTGATATG